>Ga0315289_10009693_pt1 | contig 13845 bp, 10 predicted proteins | sample YL17G11_40_MG_FD_203452 | JGI IMG/M metagenome (GOLD analysis project Ga0315289, IMG submission 203452) | Sediment microbial communities from Yellowstone Lake, YNP, Wyoming, USA - YL17G11_40 | ecosystem: Environmental > Aquatic > Freshwater > Lake > Sediment | place: USA: Wyoming | collected...
AGTACTTTAAAAGTTAGTTTAACACATAATAATGATTTTTCTGGAATAAAAAGAAAGGAAGAAACAAAATTTATTCCTGACCTAAATAAACATATTCAATATAAGCGATTTTATAATATATTTAAAAGCCTTAGAATAGAAATGGAAAACTTTTGGAAAGCTAGGAATTCAGAATTATATAGCAATTAATAATGGAAAATTAAGAATGAAGGTATTATTTAGCGTTATAGGATTACCAGATTTTTACAGATGTGGTAGTCACCTTAACAGATTATCATTTGTCCCAACTTGCTTAAGAATTTGTTCCCCTTTCCACTTTAATAAATAGGAATTTTCCGCTAAAATAAAATACCTCTCCATTTAAGTATAAAATATGAATGAGTGTAAAAAATTATCATTCAAATTTTTAACATCAGTTTTGTTGCTACAAGAATGGTTGTGCCTATATAAAATAATATAATATTTTAATATGTTTAGTATAATTAATATTTAAAATTAATATTTAAGGAGGTTGTTGATAAAATGGAATTAGAAGATATCAAAAGAGAAGTGCTAGAAACTTCAATAAAAATGTTTAAAATGGGACTTGTAGCAGGTACCTGGGGAAACATTAGTGCAAGAGTAGATAAACATTATATGATTATCACACCAAGCGGAATGAGTTATAATGTACTTAAACCAGAAGATATGGTCTTGGCAAATATAGATGACTTGAGTTATGTGGGAAAATTGAAGCCATCTATAGAGTTTCCGCTTCATGCAGAAATATATAAAGCACGTCCAGAAATAAATGCGGTGATGCATACTCATTCTATTAATGCAAGTAGTGTTGCTGCAGCCCGCAAAGATATACCACCTATACTTGATGATATGGTACAACTTGTAGGGGGTTCTATAAGAATTACAGAATATGCATTACCGGGCTCAGAACAAATGGTAAAAAATGCGGTAAAAAAACTTGAGGATAGGAATGCTATAATTTTAGCAAATCATGGTCCTGTTTGTCTTGGAAGAAATTTAAATGAGGCTTTAATAACAGCTCAGATCGTAGAAAAAGCATCTAAGGTATTTATTGACACACAAGCATTTGGTGGTCCGGTATGTTTAACAAACGAAGATGTTGATCTTATGCGTAAGTTTTATTTAGAAAAATATGGACAAAGGTAGTAGATAGATTAAAATTGTTTTTTATATCAAATGCAAAAATTTAAAAATTATGGTTGACTATAGACATAATTAATTGAGAGGGCTATTTTTATGAAAAAATACAAGGCGGTAGTAACTGCAACAATTATTGAAAATGAACTAAATCAATTAAGGGAATATTGTGATGTAACTATTACAGGTTGGGTTAAAAATGGGAAATTATTTAATGAAGATGAACTTATAGAGATATTACAAGATACAGATATACTAATTGCAAGTTATGAAAATATAACAAAAAAAGTTATAAAGAATTCAAAAAAACTAAAATTAATTGGATGTCCGAGAGGCAGTCCTGTTAATATTGATGTAAAAGCAGCGAGTGCTATGAATATACCTGTAATTTACACACCAGGACGTAATGCAAATTCAGTGGCCGAATTTACCATAGGATTAATATTAGCAGAATTACGTCATATTGCCAGAGCATATCATAGCATGAAAATTGGAAAATATTTAGGAAAACCTGTCGGGGATATATACAATACACCTCATCAGGATGATGTGATGTGGAATATAGACAAAGACAGTCCATATAAAAAATTTAGAGGATACGAACTTATAGGTAGAACGTTAGGATTAATTGGGTTAGGAAACATTGGGAAACGCGTAGCAAAATTTGCAAAAACATTTGGTATGAATATTATTGCATATGATCCATATTGTTCTAAAGAAGATGCAAAAATAATAATGGTAAAATTAGTATCCCTAAATACACTTTTAAGCTCAGCTGATTTTGTTTCTATTCATTGTAAGGTTACGGAAGAAACAATAGGTTTAATTGGTGAAAAGGAGCTTTCACTAATGAAATCTAATGCATACATTATTAATACTGCTCGGGCATCGATTATTCAACAAGATGCATTGATTAAAGTATTAGAGAATAAAAAGATAGCGGGTGCAGCTTTAGATGTATACTGGTATGAGCCTATACCTTCTAATCATCCACTTTTAAATATGGAAAATATTACTTTTACCCCACATATTGCAGGTGCTTCTGATGATGTGCCGACATACCAATCGAAAATGATAGTAGAAGATGTTATACGATGGATAAAGGGAAAGGAGTTAAAGAGAGTGTTTAGAGCTTAATGTAAAAGAAGACCATTCTTTAAAGCCACCTGCTATGCAGGTTGGTTATTTGCTTTGTTCAAAGGTTTTTAAATATATTTGGAGCAGCTAATATGAGTAAATGTATTTTAGGTATTGATATTGGTACAACAAATGTTAAATCTGTATTATTTGCTTTAGATGGGTCGATATTAATCCAAGAAAGTGCTGAATATCCGACATTTTTTCCAGAAGCTGGGTGGGCAGAGCAAGATGCTGAGCAATGGTGGGAAGCGACGGTAGAAACGATTTCTCAAATTACAACTAATCTCCAGATAAACAAATATGAAATTGCTGCTATTGGAGTTAGTTCACAGGCCCCTACAGTGCTGCCCTTAGATATAAAGGGAAATCCTTTACGCAATGCATTAATATGGATGGATCGGCGATCGGAAAAAGAGTGTGATTTCTTAAGACAAAAAATAGGGGAAGTAAAAATAAAGGAAATTACTGGAAATCGCATTGATCCATATTTTGCTTTTCCAAAATTATTATGGTTTAGGGAAAATGAACCCCATTTACTAAATCGTACTCATAAAATATTACAATGTAATGGATACATAAATTATAAATTAACTGGATGTTTTTCAATAGACAAGGCGCATGCCAGTCTTTCACAAATATATGATAAAAATAAAAATAGATGGTCTCAAGAATTATGTCAGCAGTTGGATATTTCTCCAAAGATATTACCGAAAATTTATGAATGTACAGATATTATTGGAACAGTAACTAAAAAGGCAGCAGCAATGACAGGTTTAAGTCAAGGAATTCCTGTAATTGCAGGTACGGTTGATGGTTCTGCCGCGGCTATAGAAGCAGGAGTTATTAATTCTGGTGAAGCAGTTGAAATGACGGGCACTTCTACGGTTTTACTTATAGCTTCTGATAAATGGAAAAATAATGAAAATTTGATAGCCATGTATCAAGGGTTTGGAAATCATTATTTAATATTTGGAGCAATGAGCTCTACGGGGGCATGTTTAAAATGGTTTAGAGATCAATTTGGTAATATTGAAAAAAAAGTAGCTCAGAAATTAAATCTTGATATTTTTGAATATATGGATTTAGAAGCCAGCAAAGTAGAAGCAGGAGCAGGTAATTTATTATTCTTACCTTATATGATGGGAGAAAGATCACCTATCTGGGATTCACATGCACGAGGAATGTTTATTGGATTAACATTAAATACTACCCGTAAGCAAATGATTAGAGCGATTTTGGAAGGAACTTCCTTTGCTTTATACCATAATTTAAAAGAAGTATCTAAATTAGGTTTGGAAGTTAATAAACTGAAAGCAGTAGGCGGGGGAAGTAATAGTGATTTATGGCTTAAAATTAAGGCATCAATGCTTAATATGCCTATATTAGTACCTGAAACCTCAACAGGAGCTCCATTTGGAGATGCACTATTAGCAGGTGTAGGGGTAAAATTATATAATAACGTTAGGGATATTATCCGGAAATCAATAAAAATAAAAAAGGTTATCATGCCTGATAATACATGGCACGAGCGCTATGCAAAATTATTTGAAGTTTATATAAATATATATAAGCATACAAAAGATGATTTATTTAAATTAACAAATATTTAATTAAAGAAAAGTGATTAATATATAGTATTCTAAATCCTAAAGTATTATAAGGAGGATTAATTGATAAATTTAGAAGAATTTAAAATTAGAGATTTTCTTAAAACAAAGTTTACTTGTAATTGCGGCAAAGAACATAGAGTAGATATCGATGATATTATAATAGAAAAAGAAGCAATTGCTTTTTTACCTTCTCTAATAAACCAATATAATTTTAAAAAAATCTTTATTATTGCCGATGCCAATACTTATAAAGTTGCCGGAGAAATTACTGAAACAGCATTACAGGGAAATGGATTTGATTTAAAAAAATACATTTTTGAAGATGAAGAACATTTAATTCCAGATGAAAAAGCAATTGGTAAACTTCTAATTCAAATTACTAGCGATATAGACTTAATTCTTGCTATTGGTTCGGGAACTTTAAACGATCTATCAAGATATCTGAGTTATAAATTAAGCATTCCCTATTTTATTGTAGCAACTGCACCTTCAATGGATGGATACGCTTCAACCGTTTCATCGTTAATGGTCAATGATTTAAAAACAACATATAAAGCTATTTCTCCCAAAGCTATTATAGCAGATATTAATATTATTAAAAATGCTCCTATGGAAATGATTACAGCGGGCTTAGGAGATATGCTTGGAAAATATACATGTCTAGGTGATTGGGAATTGGGTAGGATTATTAATGGAGAATATTATTGTGAAACTGTCGTTAATATTATAAGAAGTTCTATTCAAAAATGTGTGAGCAATATCGATGGCATTAAAAATAGAGATAATTTCGCAATTAAAAATCTTATGGAAGGGCTTGTATTAAGTGGTATTGCAATGAGTTTTGTAGGAAACTCAAGACCCGCTTCAGGTTCTGAACACCACCTTTCTCATTTTTGGGAAATGATGTTTTTACTTGAGGGCAAAAAAGCCATATTGCACGGAACAAAAGTGGGAATTACAACGATTATAATTACAAAATTATATGAATTACTGGTAACAAAAACAGTAAATTTCAATAATGCAATTGATAAAGTAAATAGTTTTAATCAAGAAGAATGGGTAAAATGTATTGAAAAAATTTATAAAACTGCGGCCCCTGATATTATTGCATTAGAGGAAAGGGTGCAGAAGAATTCTATAGAAAAATACAATAAACGTATTCAAATTATTAAAAGTAAATGGAATGATATTATTCGAACAATAAAAAAGATTGTTCCCAGCGCTAAAGAAATTGAGGCAATATTACAGAAAGTGGATGCACCTATTAACCCTTTACAAGTTGGTGTAGATAGTAATACTATTTTAAATAGTATAATATTTGCAAAAGAGATTAGGAGTAGATATACAGTACTGCAACTTTTATGGGATTTAGGATTACTAGAAGAATTTGCATTAAATATTAATGATTATTTTATTAAAGAGCAAGGGTATAAATGCTTATCTGATAAAGATAAAGCAAAAGATATATTAAGGCAGGTAAAATGTTTTGTACTTGATATGGATGGTACTTTCTATCTTGGGGACAAACTATACGGTGGTTCTTTAGATTTTCTAAAATGTTTAAAAAAATATAGAAAAGATTTTTATTTTTTTACTAATAATTCTTCTAAAAATGTTAAATATTATATAGAAAAACTAAAGAAAATGGGTTGTAAAATTAAAAGCGATAAAGTATTGATTTCAAACCAAGTCATTATTCAATATATTAAAAAACACATGTCCGATAAAAAAGTATATCTTTTAGGCACTGATTATTTGAAAGAAGATTTTATTAATGCGAATATTGAAATTGTTGAAGATGACCCTGGCTTAGTAATTGTTGGTTTTGACACAACGCTTGAATATAAGCGTTTATCGAAAGCATGTGATTTTATAAGAAATAATGTTCCTGTGTTTGCCGTTAATCCTGATTTTAACTGTCCAACCGAGACAGGACTTATACCAGATTGTGGTTCAATATGTGCATTAATTACTGCATCAACAGGGGTCATACCAGTTTTTTTTGGAAAACCGTCGCATTATACTTTTCAATATATACTTGACTATACAAAACTGAAAGATTTTGAAATAGCTTACGTTGGCGATCGATTGTATACAGATATTGCAATGGGAAATAACAATAAAATGATTACAATTCTTGTATTAACAGGAGAAACAAAAAAAGAAGATCTAATTAATTCTACAATTAAGCCAAATCTAGTTTTTGAATCTTTAAAAGAGATAAAATCAACATTAGATGAAATTTATTTTAAATAGGGACACATCCCATTTTTTTCTGATAGACTGATTTAAAAAGCCGGCCAAGGAAAAATATAAAAAGAAAATAAAAAAGGAGAAAAAACAAAATGAAAGGGACGACTAAGAAATTTTTAATTATTCTACTAATAATAGGATTATTTTTATTGGGAGTAGGGCAGTTAGGATGGGCTGAAAAGTGGCAACCTTATCAATTTAAGGGAGATGAGCGTTTTGAATACAAAATCATCTGGAATGAAGATGAGGAACCAGTGGAAATCATCTATATCCTGGATATTAAAAAAGGCCCAGAGAAATCTCAGGAAGGTGAGGAAGTCTATGAAGTTGCTTATACCACTAAAGGAACTTTAACTAAAGATAAATTAGGCCAGGAGACTGCTTTTGGGTTAGGGGGAGCTTACGGAATATCCTTAAATATGTTAGTAATTAATCCTGCTTATGGTTTCTTTTTTAGCCAGATGGATTTAAAGGTAGGAGAAAAGATGAGCTTCTTTGGGGCAGGGATAGTCAAGGTAACTGCTATGGAAGAAATTGCCGGAAGATCAGGATTCGTCTGCCAGCTTTTCAGCCCCGAAGAGGAAGATAAAATGCTGGCCGAATGGGTTATTGATCCAGAATTAGCCTTACCTTTAAGGAGTAAGACCTTTGGGGATGATGGGATAGAGGGTGAAATTGAACTTTTAAACTATACCCAATATTAGCAAATATTATAAAACCGAATAAAAAATATTAAAAATATTTAAAACGGTAGTTAAAGAGAATGAGTGATAATCTTTTAGAAAAATTAAAGACTGAAATGAGGATTGAACCTGAAAAAGTATCTCTTTCTATGAAGAATTTTATCCGAGAATATACCGAAAAATTAGAAAGAGATGGGCTCATCTTGGGGCTAAGCGGAGGGATTGACTCGGCAGTTATTGCTGCCTTGGGTCAGCGAGCACTTAGCCCTAAAAAAGTTTTAGCTTTAATTATGCCGGATCAGGATTCTAAAAAAGAACATTTAAAAGACGCCCAGGATTTAGCTCAAGAATTATCCATTTCCACCAAATTAATCGATATAACCCCTTATCTTAAAGAAATGGGAATATACGAATTATTTCCTTTTAATAAAATCCCTTCCTGGGGAGGAGTAAAAGATAGTTTAATTAAAAGAGCCTACCAATTCTATGCCAGAAAGACTGGAGAGAATCCTTTTTCCGATAGTCTTTTAGGTTTTAAAGATAAAGCCTTTAAAAGTTACTTGGAAAAGAGTAATGCCTATTATCGGATAAAACATCGAATCAGAATGGTATTACTCTATCTTTATGCCGAATTAGAAAATAGATTGGTAGTTGGAGCCGCCAATAAAAGTGAATATCAGATTGGATTTTTTGTCAAACATGGCTGTGATGATGCTTCAGATATTATGCCTCTTCTTAATTTATATAAAACTCAGGTAAGAGAATTAGCTTACTATCTAAATATCCCCTCCAGAATTATTCAAAAGCCTCCTTCGCCTGACCTTATCCCTGGTCTTGATGATGAAGAAGCCCTGGGAATTTCTTATGAAAAGATGGATTTAATTTTATTAGCTTTAGAAAAGGGTTGGGAAATTACGGATATAACCAAAGCTTTAAAGATAAAAGAAGATAAAATAGTGGATATTCAGAATTTAATGCAAAAGTCAGAACATCTGCGTAGAATCTTTATTCCCAAAAATTATTGAAAGTCCCAAAATTATAATAAAAATTTATACTAAATAGTTTTGATTTATGTGGAGGACAAAAAATGAATAATTGGAAATCAATGCTGAAAGCTGACCAGACAAACTGGTTATTAGAAGAGGATAATCCTTCAGTGAGATATTTTGCTTTAGTCGATCTTTTCGAAAAATCAAAAGAAGATCCGGAAGTGCTAAAGGATAAAGCCGAAATTATGCAAAAAGGAGTGGTACCTAAGATTTTAGCCAGGCAGAATGAGGAAGGATATTGGGAAGAGGCAGAAAAATTTTATACTGCTAAATATAAAGGGACCGTATGGCAAATTCTTATCCTCGCTCAACTCGGTGCAGACGGAAAGGATAGCCGCATTAAGAGAGCTTGCGAATTCCTTCTGGAAAACTCTCAAGATCGCGAAAGTAATGGTTTTTCTATATCGATCAGTGCCAAGACCGGAGGGGGCAGGTCCAGTGGAGTGATACCCTGCTTAACCGGAAACCTGGTTTATAGTTTAATTAGATTAGGTTATCTTCAGGATGTTAGGGTGCAAAAAAGTATAAATTGGATTACTACTTATCAAAGATTCGATGATGGGATAAATGAACGACCGAAAGGTTGGCCTTACGATAGATTTGTTATGTGTTGGGGTAAACATTCCTGTCATATGGGCGTAGTAAAAACTTTAAAGGCCTTAGCAGAAATTCCTATTATTCAAAGAAATAAAGAGGTTAAAAACACTATTGAAGAGGGAGTGGAATATTTACTCCAGCATCATCTTTATAAAAAAAGTCATGATTTGAGTAAAATATCAAAGCCAGGCTGGCTGCGTTTAGGTTTCCCTTTAATGTATCAGGATGATATTCTGGAAATTTTAGGCATATTAACTCAATTAGGTTACCATGATCAACGGATGCAGGAGGCTATGGATATTTTAATCTCTAAGCAGGATGAAGAGGGCAAATGGAAATTAGAAAATACCTTTAATGGGCGTTTCCAGACCAATATTGAACAAAAGGGTAAGCCAAGCAAATGGATAACCTTGAACGCCCTTAAAGTATTTAAAAAATACTATAGTTAAGCTTTAAAAATATATTTCTCTTATATTTAAATTAATGCTTAAGAACTATTTAAGTAGAAGGGAGTAATAATGAATTACTACGAAGAAAAAATTAAGCAGTATATTCAAGATAATCATCTTCAAGCTGAGCATCTTTCTTTCCCCACTTCCTGTCATTCAGTAGAAGATGCCGCGAGATCTGTCCATACTTCAGCGGAAGATTTTGTAAAGAATATCTGCCTAATAGATTATCAGGGAAATTTAATTGTGGCTATTGTGAAGGGAGAAGATAGAGTAAGTCTAAAGAAAATAGGAGAAGTGCTAGGCATTGAACCACCTCGCCCGGCTAATCCGCAGGAAATTCTGGAAAAAACCAGCTATATCTGTGGTGGAGTTCCCTCCTTTGGTTATAAAGCTACTTTTTTAATTGACCCCAAAGTAATGGAAAAAGAAATGGTTTATTCCGGAGGCGGTTCAGAAAATTCTCTGGTTAAAATTTCACCTCAGGAACTACAAAGAGCCAATCAAGGCCAGATAATAAAAATAAGAAAATAAAGAATTCTTAAAAAGAAGGATTTCTAATTTATTTGTCATATATAAATTGAACCAAAACATAAGATGTATAACATAAGATGTATTTAAATGGTATAATTGCGTTTTTTTATAGTAGTTGGTGATATGCCCTCATTGCAGAAGAACATCCATTAAAACAAGGATTGAAACACATTATAATAATGTTAACTTACAGGATTTGGTTAGAAGAATCAAATATAACTTGTCAATAATAAAGATTTGACCCCAATAGCTTCTCCAATAGCTTCCTTAATATTGTAAATAAAAATTTTTAATACTATAATATAAATAGTACATCAATAAAATTTACTAATCATATAATTCTATATGAGGATAGGAAGAGAGCTAAAAACTCTGAGTCCTAAAGGGATAAAGTGGAATATATGGAAGAAAAAGAAAAAACCAAAGAGCAGTTAATAGATGAATTAATGAAATTACACCGGCAAATTACCGAATTGGAAAAATCAGAAATTAGGCATCAGCAGATAGGAAAAGCATCAACTGATAATGAGGAAAAATATCGAATTCTGGCAGAGTTAGCTGCTGATGGCATTCTTATAGAGACAGTAGAAGGTCGTATACTTGAATGTAATACTGCCGGAGCAAAGATATATGGTTACGCTAAAGAAGAAATGATTGGCTTAACTATAGCTGACTTAGTTCCCGAAGAGTTTGCCATACAATTACCTAAGGTTATTACCGACAAGGAGACCACTCACGGTATTTTCGTACCTCGAATAAGCAAAAAGAAAGATGGCACTATCTTCCCTACAGAAATTGCCACCAAAATTGTCCTTATCGGAGGGAAACCCAGACTTATAGCTTATGTTCGTGATATCACCAAACCTAAGGAAGCAGAAAAAAAGCTAAGAAAAGCCAGAAAAATCTTTGCCAGTCTCTTTAATAGTAGTCCTATTGCGGCCTTGTATCATGATGAGGATGGTCGCATCTTAAATATAAATCCTTACTTTACCAAAACATTTGGTTACACCTTAAAAGAGATAAGAGGTAGAAATATTGATGAAGGGATGATTTATCCCGAAAATAAGATAGACGAAGGAGAAAGATTAACTAAGAAGGGATTGACCTTTAAAGGTATTTCTGAATATGAAACCATTAGAAAGAAGAAAGATGGTACTTTAATTTATGTAGTCATATCTGCTTCTCCAGTCATAATTGATGGTCAATCTGAGGGAACCATCGTTTTATATAGGGATATCACTGAACGTAAAAAAGCAGAAGAAGCTTTACTGAAAAGCCAGCAGGAATTTGTTAGTCTATTTATGAATAGTCCTGAAGCTTTAGTTTATCAGGATGAAAAAGGCAATATTATAGATATAAACCCCCGCTTTACCGAGCTTTTCGGTTATACTTTAGATGAGATTAAAGGTAGAAATACCGATGATGGGATGATTCATCCCCCGAATAAAATAGAGGAAGGGAAAGATTTAGTTAAGATGGCCTTATCTAAAGGATATCTTAATTATGAGACCATTAGAAAGAAGAAGGATGGAACCTTATTCCCGGTTTCTATATCTGGTTCCAGGGTTATGCTCGATGGTAAGCTTCAAGGGGCGATAGGGATGTACAGAGATATTACCGAACGCAAGCAAGATGAGCAGCTCCAACAGGTCTTATACAATATCTCTAAAGCTGCCAATTCTGCCATCTCCCTTGACCAGCTCTATCCCCTAATCCATCAGGAGTTAGGCAGCATCATCGATACCACTAACTTTTATATCGCTCTTATTGATGAAAAAGAAGATAAGATCTACTTTCCCTATCATGTAGATGAGAAAGATGATAACTTCCCTATCATTAACTTTAGCACTGCCAACACCCTTACTGCCTATGTTATAAAAAATGGTCAACCTCTTCTAAATGATAATAATCAATATAAGGAAATGGTAAACCAAGGGATATTGTCCCCCTGGGGCAGTACCACCCCTCAGAGCATCTGGTTAGGAGTCCCCTTAAAGATAGAAGATAAAACTATTGGGGTTATGGCCGTCCAGAGTTACACCAATCCCCATCTTTATTCTGAAAAAGATATCAAGCTTTTAGAATTCGTCTCCTCTCAGGTAGCTACTGCCCTAGAGCGTAAAAAAGCTGAAGAAACTTTACAGAAGAGCCAGCAGGAATTTGCCAGTCTCTTTATGAATAGTCCTGAAGCTTTAATATATGTAGATGAGAAGAGTACTATCTTAAACATAAATCCCCGTTTTACTAAACTCTTTGGCTATACCCTGGAAGAGATAAAAGGCAAAAATATTAATGAAGGATTCATTTATCCCCCTGATAAGATAAAAGAAGGAAAAAATCTGGATAAAATAGCCTCATCTAAAGGGTATTTCCATTATGAGACCATAAGGAAAAGGAAAGATGGTACGCTCTTTCCGGTTTCAATATCTGGTTCTAATATAAAAATTGATGGGCAGATAAAAGGATTAACAGCCACTTATATTGATATTACTGAACGAAAAAGACTGGAAAAAAAGTTGGAAAAGTTAGCTCATTTTGATGTCCTTACCGGTTGTTATGCCAGAGGGTATGGTCTGAGTCTTTTCGAACGGCAAATGAAGTCTGCCCAGCGCCATAAAACCTCTATCCTGTTACTCTATGTTGACCTAGATGTACTTAAATATATTAACGATACCTTTGGTCATAAAGAAGGTGATAAGGTATTAAAAGAGGCAGCGAAGTTCTTTAAATCTACCTTAAGAGAGGTCGATATCATCTGTCGTATGGGAGGAGATGAATTCCTGTTGATTTTTCCCGATAGCTCTCTGAATGATGTTCCTTTAATCAAAGAAAGAATAACTAATAAGTTAAAAGAATTAAATGAAAATTTAAATAAGCCCTATAAGATAAGCTTCAGTATCGGTCTTTCTTGTTATAACCCGTCTAATCTTTTATCTATAGAAGAATTAATCAAAATAGCTGATGAGAAGATGTATGAAGAGAAGAAAAAGAAAAAATGAAAGGAGGCAATCAAATGAAAAAGATTAGATGGGGTGTCCTGAGCACCGCCAAAATTGCTATTGAAGAGGTGATTCCCGCTATGCAATTGGGGGAGTATTGCAAGTTTACTGCCATTGCTTCGCGCCAATTGGAAAAGGCACAGGCAGCAGCAAGGCGGTTGGGTATAGAGAAGGCTTATGGCTCTTATGAAGAATTGCTAGCTGATTGCGATGTCGATGCTGTTTACCTTCCGCTTCCCAACCATCTACATGTTCCCTGGGCCATCAAAGCACTGAAGGCCGGCAAGCACGTTTTATGCGAGAAACCCCTTGGCTTAAATGCAGCTGAAGCTCAGGAAATGCTGGAGGCTTCCCGTAAATTTCCCCGGTTAAAGGTTATGGAAGCATTTATGTACCGGCATCATCCGCAGTGGCAATGGGTAAAGCAAAGGGTTTCCGAAGGGAAAATCGGTGAATTGCGGACGATTCAATCTTTCTTCTCCTACTACAATAGCGACCCCAACAACATTCGAAATAAAGTGGATATTGGTGGCGGGGGACTGATGGACATCGGTTGTTATTGTATTTCGCTTTCTCGGTTTATCTTTGGGACTGAGCCCCGGCGGGTCTGCGGTATCAGGGAAGAAGATCCGGAGATGAAGATTGATCGCCTAACTTCTGGCCTATTAGAGTTTGCCAGCGGTACTTCAACTTTCACCTGTGCGACACAGCTGGTACCTTATCAACGGGTAAACATTTTTGGTACCAAGGGGCGAATTGAAATTGAAATACCTTTTAATGCCCCTTCTGACCGGCCGTGCAAAATATGGCATGGAGATGATGCCAGGATTGAAGAAGTTATTCTGGAGATTTGCAATCAATATACGATTCAGGGAGACCTCTTTTCACGGGCAGTGCTGGAAGATAGAGAGGTCCCGACGCCACTCGAAGACGCTGTGGCAAACATGCAAGTGATCGATGCACTGGTTCGTAGTGCTAGGAGTGGAAACTGGGAGAACTTCGATTAAATCTAGAGAAAATTCCAGAAAGAAAAAATAGGTGGAAAATAGAATGATCGGCGAGACACCTGTCCTACTTGGTGCGCCTCGCGGATGAGTTTGCCAATCAAAACGAAATCCAATACTGCCAAAGATTGTGTGGTAGAAGACTGGATTCCTGCTGGTGCAGGAATGACATAAACTCTTTATTTACAAGGGTTTTAGCGATATTGAAAGAAAGAAAAATTACCCCTTCAGGAATGCCCTTAAAACGCACGTAGAGTGCCTTTTTTTGCATTTCAATTTTCGAAAAATCGGCAGTTACGACCCCTGTTTTTAGCCTATTTTTACCTTCCTAAAATCACGAAACCCTTATAAATAGCCACTTTTAAATTT
>Ga0315289_10009694_pt1 | contig 13845 bp, 11 predicted proteins | sample YL17G11_40_MG_FD_203452 | JGI IMG/M metagenome (GOLD analysis project Ga0315289, IMG submission 203452) | Sediment microbial communities from Yellowstone Lake, YNP, Wyoming, USA - YL17G11_40 | ecosystem: Environmental > Aquatic > Freshwater > Lake > Sediment | place: USA: Wyoming | collected...
AACTTCTGGGTTCGGAAAGAGACCAGGTGTGGCCCCGCCACTATGGCCGTCAAACCTCTCTGTGGGGACGACTAAACACGATGTCGTATTTAAGCCTTGTTGAAGCGCCTGGCCCGCCGAGCGAACGAATCTATGCACGCGCCCATGGCGAAGAACCTCCAGAATAGTAGAAACAATCTCCTTGACTACGTGATGGCCCATCGACGTGCGAGCGTGGCATGAAGAAGATATCAACCGTCACCTTCGACCTCTGGGATACTCTGATCAAAGAGGCCCCTGGGAATTCAGAGAAGGTCGCGCAGCTTCGGATCGAACGAATTGCTACTGTTCTCGAATCAGGGGGACATCCGCACACAACGGACGATGTTACAGAGGCGTACCAGAAGCTTGGGGGGTTCCTCGAGATGACGTGGGGGAAGTCACGCGACATGCCGGTGAGGGAACAGGTCTTGTTCATGCTCAACTGCATGGAGTGTCGACTGGCAGGAGCGCTCACGACGGACGAGTTCTCAGCAATTGAGAACGCCTACGCGAACAGCATTCTTGACTTTCCGCCTGGGCTGCTGCCGAACGCAAAGGAGGCCGTTCAGGCGATCAAGGACGGGGGGTACAGGCTCGGGCTGATTTCGAATACGGGGAAGACGCCCGGAACTACTCTGAGGATTGTCATGAAGAACCTGGGCATCCTCGGATGCTTCGATATCACGACTTTCTCGAACGAGGTTCTTGTGAGGAAGCCTGCGAAGGGCATGTTCAAGGTGACGCTCGAGCAGCTCAAGGTGCTGCCAAAGGCCGCGGTGCACATAGGGGATGACCCGGAAAAGGACGTTGAGGCAGCCAAGAGCGTAGGAATGCACGCCATCCAGGCACTGTCTCCGGAGACATTGCGATCCCCGGACGCTGATGGGCATGTCTCAAGACTCGAGGACCTGCTTCACGCCGTCGAGCGGCTCTAGCAAAGCTTATCGTACGCAGCCAATCTATACTCATTGGAAATGCCAGACGCGATGGGACACGCGTATCTAGACTATCTCGAGGGCAGGTCGCCGAGCTTGACCATCGAGCGCAGCGATGGATACCTCGACTGGGACAACATGGAGTCCTACTTCTGCGATTACTCCGAGTTCCCTGAATGCGAGAAGAAGGCGCTCGAGTACGCAAAGGGGCGGGTCCTGGACATTGGCTCGGGCGCCGGCCGGGTCGCACTGTACCTCCAAAAGAGGAGCATGAACGTCACCGGGATAGACCTGTCCGAACTGGCACTTGATGTCGCGAGGGCCAGAGGCGTGAAGAATCTCGTTGCGATGTCAGCATGCAGCCTCGAATTCGAGGACAACAGCTTCGACACAGCGATCGCCTTCGGGAACAACTTCGGACTCTGCGGGAGTCCCGAGGGCGTCGTCAGCATGCTCGTGAGGCTCAGAAGCATTCTCACGGATGAGGGAGTAATCCTTTCGGAAACAATCGATCCTTTGAAGACGGACAAGGAAGACCATCTCAGGTACCACGAACTCAACAGGAAACAGGGGAAGCCTCCCGGCCAGATCAGGCTAAGGCTGAAGTACAGAGGCCTGGTCACGAACTGGTGGGACCTGCTGTTCGTCACCCCCGATGAGATGAAGATCCTATGCGACAAATCAGGCTGGAAGATCAAGGAGATCTTTCAGGAGGGTGGCAAGAACCCGGTCTACGCGGCGGTCCTGGTCAAGGCCTAGGCAGCTGCGATTGATATCAGCAGCGCGATCAGCGTGCCAATCGCGATAGAAAAGAAATTGTTGCCGAGCTTGCCAATCCTGCCATCACGTTCCAGAGTCGCCCCGATCACGCTATCGACCTGACATCCCAAAAAACCACAAAGCATGGGGACGAACACGGTCAGGGGGCCGGACAGGAGGCTAGTATCGAACCCCGCGAACACGACGTAGGCCACGGCCGATGTATACCCTGCAGCTACGAACGCAGTGAGCTGGCCGGTCAGAGACACTCCACCGTCGGTCCCGCGCTTGACCCTTTTGAAGGTCGTAATCATGAACACCCTGGGGTCGACGATCCCTATCTCGCTCGCTGCCGTGTCCGAGGCCGCGACTGCGATCGCGGAGACGAACAAGTAGCTCGCGATGTCCTTCGGGAAGAGGTTGCCGTTCGTGACGCCTTGAGCGTTCATGACAGCGGTGACGAAACTCGCGAAGGCGATCATTGTCGGTATCGCCCCATTGGCAGCGACATTCCTCCAAGTACGCTCCCCCTTTCTTCCCTCCTGGAATCCCTCGGTTCTCTTCCACTCGAACCTGTACCTCGTCGCGCCGAAGCTGGTTATGAGGAAGACCAGCAGGAGCACGAGCCAGAGGACGTTCCCGCAGAGACCTATGATCATGCCGACTGCGAAGGCTGTGATAGAGCCCGATAGCTCGAATATTCGGCGCATGTAGGACGCGACCGCCATGGCGATGCAGAAAGCGGTCACGCCAACGGTTGTCAGGAGGTCCGGGAGAGGCAGAGCCAAAGCATCACCTATGTGTTCTCTTTCCCCCTGGCACCGCGAAAGAGAGGGGATTTTGAGTAGATCTTCTTGACGTTGTCGCTGAGTCCTCTGAACTTCTCGAGGTCCCCATCCCAATCTATGAGGTGGAACTCGAACTTCTCTTCAATCTCGTTCACAATCCGCTTCATCTTCGAAGCAACCTTTCTTGAGGCTTTCCCGTGCAGTATGACAGCGAGAAAGAGGTACTTCCCCTTCTCTATGAGAATGGATTTCTCTCCGAAGTCCAGCTTCCTTAGGGTGAAAGAGGTCTCGTCCTTGAAAGAATCCTTGACGAAGTCCTGGATCGCGACGAACATGCCGCTCAGGACCTGGTCGTCCATCCCAGGCTTGAGCCTCCTGGTGCTGTGGGCTAGCATCCGGCCGTCGTTGTAGACGACAAATGTCTCGTCGACCGCGATGTTCACTTCCCTCAGGAAGTACGCGCCGGTTCCAACGGCTGCGAGGATAGCGAGAACGAGCATGTACGGCCATGCGACATCTATGAACCTGAGCTTGACCTGGACCGAGTATGTCTGGCTATGCGCGGAATTGCCCGCAAAGTCCGTGGCGTTAATGTAATATTCAATCTCTCCTGACCGCATCGGCACCTCTACTAGCCTATAGAACACTCCGTTTCCAGCGCTATTCATAGGCAATGAAGAGTTATCCGAGTCCCCAGGGAACTTGACATAAAGCATGACCTTGCTCGGGTCGATGTGGGAATCGGTGATGTTGACCGATATGTTGAGCTTCTTCCCGCCATAGACCGAAGCCGCCAATGTTGTTATCGAGAAGGCCGGAGGCGTGTCATCAATTGAAATCGTGACTCCTCTCAGGAATGCGATGTTCCCATCCGTGTCCTCCGCCCGGACATCTATTGAGTAGCTACCGTCCTCCCATCCAGTCGTGTTGATCGCATACAGCGTTACGAAATCGACAAACGAGCCGCCATTGATGGCATACTTGACAGATACAGATACTAATGGACGTGTGTCGTCGTCCACTAGGAATTTCACGTTCGTTCCGGACCGGACGACGCCGTTCTCGGCTGGATAGTCAAGTGTCAGCGTCGGCTCAATCATGAGAAGCGTAGTCTGCAGGACGAGATTGTCTCCATCATCGTCCGTGACTGTGATGTTCGCCTCGTAGTTCCTGATCGGGGCATATGTATGCACCATCGGGGTCGAGGGAGGCCCGATGATTAGCTCGCGAGTTCCATCGCCGAACTCCCAAAGGGTGTTCGAAATATCCGGGTATGCGATTGCCAGGGCAGTTGCGTCGAAAGTGATCCTCGAGGTCTGATTCGGATCTGATCGCAGCACTTTGACATAGTCAGAGAAGCTGCCAGTTGGGGGCGTGTCCACTATCTCGATGTCAACAATCTGGATCGCGAAGGATCCGTCGCTGTCCGTCGCCTTCACCTTCGCCGTGTAGTTGCCGGACCTGTTGTAGCTATAGTGTGTATAGTTCTGAGTTGTCTGCTGATTAGAGATGAACTGCGCGCCAGGAGCGTCGAAATCCCATTCGTAGCTCACGACGGGGTCGTAGCTCGTGATGATGGCGGAGAAGTCCACCCGCTCGAACTCCCTGTACCAATTGACCGGAGTGTGAAGCGGCAGGGTGATGAGCTCTATGAACGGAGGTATCTCTCGGACGGTGAACGCAAGGTCGAACATATCTGTGTCGCCATCGGGCTCTGTAACCTGAAGTGACATCACATAGTCGCCGTTGCCAAGGACAAACTCGATGCCAGCCATGACGGTACCGTTCGCCTGGGGATCGTATGGGTAGCTGACCTGTGTCCCATCAGCGTAGGTCAGGTTCCAGAGCCAATCCTGGATCCCATCCCATGTGACGACTGTCTCTTGGAAGGTGAACGGTACGCCTTCCATCGGGTCGAGCGTGGACAACGAGAAGGACGAGGTCGGGCCGATGTCTAAGACCTCGATGTTGATCGCGCTCATGTTCGAGTCTCCGTCCACATCCGTGACCCTGACGGCGACCGTATAGACCTGAGATGTTCCAGAGGCTCTGAAAGAGTGGTGAGTGTAATTCGATATCCCGGTCTCCTCGTCCGTCAGGAAGGAGATGCCGTTGTACGAATAGTCCCATTCGTAGAGCACAATAGCATCCACAGGACCGTTGTGCCAGGAATCCACAGCCACAGAGATGTTAACGTCGTCGCCCTCGGATACCACGCCGGGTGCAGAGAGCTGCAGTTCGGGGTTCGTCGCCCTGACATAGAACGACTTCGACACGTTGGCGACCGAGCCGTCAGAGTCGTGAGCCGTCAGAGTCACATCATGGATTCCGTCATCGAACTCCATCGTCAGGGTCCGCACCAGCCCCGCCGAGATCGTGACATTGTCGACCATCCAATCGTACTCCACGACCGGGTCGTAGGAAACGGTGGTGTCATTGAGGGTGACCGTTTCTCCCTCCCTCGGGTTCAGGGGAGTCCAGGTGAAGTCAACATGAGGTACCGAGTCGGAGACATTGACAACAGCCTGGTCGGTGTCGGTCATGCCAAATGGATCTCTCACGGTCATTGTCGCGGTGTAGTTCTCGACATTAGCATAGGCGTGAACCGGGAGGGAGTCCTTGATCCATCCGGTAGGGGATGTTCCGTCCCCGAAGTCCCAATTGAACTCAATGAAGGGAAGCTCGGATATCCCAGTCGTCACCGAGCCGTTGAACCTCAACAAGTCGCCCTGCATGGTCGCGTATGGACCTCCTGCGTGAGCTATCGGAGCGAAGTTCGTCTGCTTGAAAACGGAGATCGAATGTGACGATGAGTCGCTGACCAGGAGTTCCGCCTTGTGATCTTGTGTCGCATCTCCGATGAGAGCCCAGCTGGGTTTTCCGCCGCAGACGAAGGTCATGGAGGGGCTTGTTGGGAGCACGCCAGAGTCCTGTTTGTAGAGAAACAGCAGGTCCGCGGAGCCGAATATCGCAAGGACATCAGCGAAACCATCATCGGTCGCATCGACGACTGAGGCGAAGATCGGCATCTCAGGAAATGTCAAGAGCACCGAGGGATGAGGGGCGGTCTCGAAGTCGACCTGATCGAACAGATAGAGGCTCGTGTCGGATGGCCGCATTGCCGCGATGTCGGCCCTGCCGTCGCCTGTAAGATCACCGCTCCAGATCTTGTTGAAGTCAAGGCCGGCGCTGGCCTGGAGGATCAAGCTGAAAGGCAATGCAAGCGGGGCGTCTGATTCATTCTGAAGCAGGATGCCGACCCTCCTGCTGGGAAGCGTGATAGCCACATCCGCTTTCGAGTCGCCGTTGAAATCTCCTACCGCAAGGTCTGAGGAAGCACCAGACGCTTCGACAGGGATGTCGATCCGGGAGCTGTAGGCTGATGCGAGACCGTCGTTGTAGAACACTTCGAGATCCCCGACAACCGTGGCCACCGCCAAGTCAACCAACCCGTCATTGTTGAAGTCCCCGAACTCAAAGTCCCGGACCGTGCCAGCGCATCCGAGAGTGCTTGATGTGAAGAAGCTCGGTTCCGAAGAGTTCCAGGAGGAGATCGTCATGTTGGAGAGCAGGCTGCTCGAGGTTACAACTTCGCATACGCCGTCATCATTGACATCCTTGACGGTCAGCATCGTGGGAGTGTATCCCAAGGGGACAACCTGCCAGGTGCCAGCGCTGTCGAGCATGAACGCGAAGGCATCCAGAGCCCGAACGAGAAGGATTAGGTCGTTGATGAGGTCACCGTTTATGTCGCCTAGGTCGACAGCGGATGCCTCATAGATAGAGTCAGTCCAAACGGTCAGATTGCTGTTGGAGAAACCATTTGACTGGCTTCTAGAATACAACCCTATCGAGGAACCAGACCAATCGGACCTCGCACCTGCAATGGCAATCTCGTTACCAGCTGTGCTGTCAAGCTGCCCGATTATGGCAGCCCTGGGGCCATCGCCGGTGGGGAAGATGAAGTCTGGAACAGGTTTCCAAATAGGCGAGGTCGGGTTTTGATAGAATCCTGCGGCGAGGACGCTCTGCTGGCTCAGAACTAGTATGTCGTCTCGGCTGTCGTTGTTCATCTGTCCAATTGCAAGGCAGCTTGGCGGGAAATCGAGGGATCTGTTGTAGAGTTCTGTCTCCGAGATTTGGCCGAGGTTTTGGAAGTAGAAATGGAGGGCAGAGGGAGACTCGGCAGCTACAACAATGTCATCGAAGATGTCAGAATCAAGATTGCCCTGGGCCAAAGCAGTCGGAATACCATCCACTGCAAGAACCCTGCTCGGGGACATTCCAAGCGAGAGTGGCTGATTGAACACCATCGCGTTGGCATCGTGGCGATTCGAGACAGCAAGATCGATGAGACCGTCACCGTTGAAATAACCACTGACGATTCCATCTGTACCAATTCCTGCAGCTATCTGAAAATAAGTACTGTACTTGGGTCCCTCTCGTATCTCGATCAGACCAGGTTGACTCATTGGATGTGGTCCTGCATATGCCACCGCAATGTCAGCGTACACATCGCCTGTAAGGTTGCCAATGACGAAGCCAGCTGGATTGTCGTAGAGCATCCTGTTGAAGACTTCGGTGTAGCCCGATCCCGACTGCGTGATGTTGAAGAATCGCAGATAATCCAGGTCGGAGACATTGTTTCTCCTTTCCAGTACCACGATCTGCGTCGATTCGTCCGAAAACATGTCGAGTGTGCCAACGGCAATCGGATTGCGTTCGAGCGATATGTTAAGTGATGGAATGCTGGGGAATGTACCGCTAGGGAGCCTGTAGAATATCGATATCTCCTTTGCCTGGGAAACTGCGACAATCAGGTCAGTCCGCCCATCTCCGTTTACATCTGCGAGATCGGAGTCAGTAGAGCCCCCGTTTAGCATCAGCGCACGAGCAATCTGTGGATACTCATCTACGGACAGGGAGGTGTTGATACCGCCTGGGAAATTCAAGGACTCTGGCAACGGGCCCGAATCATCTCCCGATGGGCCGTGGGTCATGGCGGAGACAACCCTGCTGCCTTGGGTAGGTACCATGGACGGGAGGAGCATCGAAGTGACGCAAAGGAACGCTATGGTCACAGCTAATGGGTAGCGCATGTGATTCCCATCCCGTTGTACTGACAGTGGTCTTACTTTTATATGATGTTTTCGGAAAAAATAACTCTGCCAGTTGCTTAGGAGTTCTGTCCAAGGATTAAATAGCGTCATTAGCTTAGGGCCAAGGGATGAACGGCTCAATAAAGATAGGGAGGGTATTCGGCATCCCGATCTATCTTCACATCACATTCCTGGTCATCCTTCCGCTCTTCGTCTGGGTCTTCTCTGAGAGCACTGGCAGGATGCTTGGGATGGCCCTCGGGTTCGGGGACCTCCATACTGACATCCTCACGAGGTATGTTTTTGGGACTATCGCGGCAATCCTCTTCTTCGCGACGATACTGGCGCACGAACTTGCGCACTCGTACCTTGCGAAGAGGTATGGCGTCCGGATCAAGAGCATCACACTGATGCTCTTCGGTGGGGTTGCCTCGATGGAGGAGATCCCAAAGCAGCCGGGCCAGGAGCTCAAGATGGCCTTCGCCGGCCCATTCACAAGCCTCGTAATAGGCGTCTTCTCCTACGCTGTGATGCTGATCCTCGAGTCCTTCGCGCCAGGGACCGTTCTTTGGGATGGAGTGGCCATCATATTCGGGCTGATGGCGCTCTACAATGTCCTTCTGGCGGGCTTCAACATGATCCCCGCCTTCCCCATGGACGGAGGCAGGGTCCTAAGGTCGTACTACGGCTCCAGGATGTCCCATCTGGAGGCCACAAAGAGGGCGGCCAAGATAGGGCGGTACATGGCAATCGCGATGGGCGTCTTCGGGGTAGTGACGTTCAATGTCTGGCTGATACTGATCGCGTTCTTCGTCTATGTCGGCGCCTCTGAGGAGGAGCAATCGACAGTCACGTCAGAGAGCCTCGGGGGGAAGCTGGTGGGCCAGCTCATGACCAGGGACGTGCAGGTCGTGCACCCAGGGACGTCTGTCCAGCAGCTGCTCGATCTCATGTTCGCCACGAAGCACATGGGATTCCCAGTTGTGGACAATGGCCTGGTCGGAATCGTCACACTATCGGACACGCACAGGGTTCAGAGAGAACAACTGCCATTTGTCACCGTAGGCCAGATAATGACAAGGCAGGTCGTCTGGGTACCTCCAGAACTGGAGGCCACCAAGGCTCTCAGGATCATGGCCGAAAGGGGCATAGACAGGCTAGTGGTGCTCGACCAGGGCAGGCTGGTCGGCATCATCACCAAGAAGGACTTCATGAGGGTTGTAGAGCTGATGTCCGCCAGAAGCAGTCAGACTGCTGGATGGGGATACGTGCAGCAACAGCAGCCTCCGAGCCCTCCTCCGCCGACGATCTAGCCGACCAGTTGCTTCCTCCTGAATAGAAGGAGGCTTACTGCGATAGCAATCACTGTCCAGAGCACCATGACCAGGGCTGCCGTGGCAGGATCAGGGTAGAAGTTGTTGATATTGAATCCGCCGGGGAAGGTCTGGCTCCAGTCGGTCGGGTAGGGATCGATGAGTATGTACGTTATCACTCCGGCAGAGAACAACAGCGAAGCTGTCAGTTTCACCCCAGTTAGGAGCGCAATGCCATCGATTATGTTGAATATCATGAGGAACAAGAAGAAAGTCAGAACCGTCGCTCCGGTCGTGCCCTTAAGGACGGCGCTTATCACGTACGCGACAGCCATGGCGGCCAACAGGTACTCCGCGGCGAACGCCAGGGACGCTGCGAAGTCAGCGTCAATGCCTCTGGCCTGGAAGAGGGACATGATCCCGACGCCTGCGTAGAATAGGCCGATAACGATACCGCCGGCGGTCATGCTCGCCGAGAACTTCCCGAGGAAAAGGACCTCGCGCTTCATCGGGTTCGGGAATATGAGGTACCCAGTCCTGTTCTGGAACTCGCTCACGAGAGCATCTGCCCCGAAGAACGTGGCACATATCACGACCAATATGCCCGCGAAAGATAGGAACGCGGTTGCGAAGCTCTGAGGTGAGGTGTACCATTCATATGTGGCTGTGACAACCTTGTCCGTGAGGTTCTGCATGAAGAGTACGACATATACACCCTGGCCCTGGTATGTGATTCGGGAGATGGTCCAGTTGGCTCCGTTGTCTGAGGGGTACTCTGAACCGTTGACCCGTATTTGGAACGTGCTTAGGTCGATTTGGCTCCTGTACAGTATGCCCGCCGAAAGCGGATGTGGGCCGACCCATCCAGAAGGCAGAATCTGATCAGTTGACATAAGCCCGATCGGCTCATCTCGGTCGGTGCCACTATATGGTTGGCCCAGAGCCGGCGGAAGCACATAGATCAGGGCGAGAACGAGAAATGCTATGCCGACCGACGCTAACAGTCTCCTCGACCTCAGGTACTTGAGCAGCTCGTACCTCCAGACAATCGGTATTTGGGTGATGTCGGAGGGCGTCTTATGCTCTGTCTTCATCCCGTCGGCCATGGCCATCACCTCGACTCCTTGACTAGGTCCATGTACATCATCTCGAGGGGGAGTCCGACCGGGCTGAACCCGGTAACTTTCGCGCCCAATCCCTGGATCGCAAGCAGAAGATCCGCACGGTCCTCGAAGGGGCCTTCATAGGTTATCACGAAGGTGCGGCCGTTGACAACGTCCACCGCCCTGACGCCATTCAACTCCCTGACCTTGCCGACCATGAAGTCCGAGAAATCTGAGGCTGCGGTGACCTCGATCTTGTCGATCTTGGTCAGACCCTTCAGATTGTCAATGGTGTCGTAGACCAGGAGCTTGCCCTTGTCGATTAACGCCGCGCTGTCACAGATCTCCTGGACCTCGCCAAGCAGGTGGGAGCTCATGAAGATCGTGTAGTTCTTCTTCTTGAGGCCCCTGATGATCTCCCTGACCTCGACCATGCCTCTCGGGTCAAGGCCTGTTGTCGGCTCATCGAGAATCAGCACGTCTGGCTCGTGGAGCAACGCCTGAGCGATCGCTAGCCTCTGCTTCATGCCCTTGGAGAACTTGCCTATTCTTGTGGAGCGCCACTCCTCGAGCTTGACCTCCTGTAGTACCTGGTTGCTTCTCTCCTTGATCTCCTTCGAATGCATGCCCCGGATTCTGCCGAGATACGCCAGAGTCTCAACCGGGTTCAGATAAGGATAGAATTCGGGTGTCTCGACGACAGCACCGACATGAGCAAGAGCCTTCTTCGGATGCGTGAGAACGTCAACCTCGTTCAGCATGGCCTTGCCGCTGGTTGCGCTTATGAGGTTTGTGAGGATCTTGATCGTGGTCGTCTTTCCAGCGCCGTTCGGCCCGAGGAAACCCACAGTCCTGCCCCTGGGCACCTTGAGCGAAAGGTTGTCCACGGCCCTTATCGGCCCGAAGGTCTTCGTGAGGTTCTGGACTTCTATCATCGGCATCCACCTATGGAATCTCTGCCAACGAATTCCAACGGGATATATAAGGAAGACTGAGGAAAACCTGATGAGGTTTACGACTTAAGTCTATCGCCCGAGCGCGGCGAAAAGCTCCCGGGCCACGAGCTCCGCCTCTTCCTTGCTCTTGACTGGGTGCATCAGCAGACGACCATGAGGGTATATCGTTATCTCCAAGTCCTTCTTGACGACCAGCATCACAAGCGGGTTCGACAGTATCTCGTAGCCCTTGTTCAGCAGGGCCCTTTCGCATTCTTCAAGGTCGAGAGATATCTTGCGCTTCGGCACCGCCTCGTAGGCGTCGTACTTGCAGGGCTTGATCGCCAGGAACTCCAGCAGGGTCACCTCGTCCTGCCGATGATCTTGTCAAGGAGTCTGTCGACCTCCACCTTGAGCTCCTTGAGAGTGCCGTCATTGTTAACCATGTAGTCCGCCAGGGCTATCGCCTCGCCGAGACCCCAGTCGAGCTCGCGCCTGTCCCGAGCATCGAACTCCGATGCCTTCGCTGGCGAGTCTGGCCTGGCCCTCGCCTTGAGCCTATCGAATCGTACCTTGGGGGATGTGTGAATGGCGACGACTTTGAGATCGTCCCCGAAGGCATGCTTGAAGGCTCGGATCTCGTCTGGTCCTCGGGTGCCGTCGATGACAACGAGGTCTCCACCGACAAAGGGAATCGTCCTCTTCGCCCAGATGTCCATCCCGTATCTCTTCCTCTCTTCGTTCGCGAGATTGCCCACGCTGGTATCAGAGCTGTCGAGCCCAAACTCCTTCGCCTTCTCCCTGACGATGTCGCCCATGCGCACGACCTTGGCGCCTCTGGCCTGACAACAGATAAGGAACTCCTCCTTTCCCGAGCCAGGCATGCCAGTCGTGACGAGTATCTTCAACCGATGCACCCGCAGAGTAGATATGCAGAGCTGTCAAAAACCTTTGCGGGCAAGTAGGATTGGGAATCAGCCCTTCAGGGGAACGCCAATAGCGAGCTCGGCACACTCTGACACAACTTCAATGCTGAAGCCAGCCTTCGCCCAGTACCTAGGACAGAGTCCGAGGCCCAGGCATTTCATGTACTGCTGTGCGTCCCCGAATGATTGCGCGAACCCTCCCTTGAGGGCGTCCAGACCTACTCTCGGGACAGCATGAGCTGAGCCAAGGAGTTTTTCGATCGACGAAGCAGATGCGTTCCCGACGGACCTCATGGATTCAGCAAGCACGGACACTGGCTCCGCCCCCGCTCTGGCACATTTGATCAATACATCAGTCGCCTCTCTAGCGCTCATGCCCGACCCAAACGCTTTGTGAAGAGCCGGGATGTCATAATGGAGATATCCAGGCTCCTTGTGGGAGTGTTCCATGACTCTTGGATCCTCATGTATTTTCAGAAATGATCTGCATGGAAATGGACATCCGAAGCAAGCAATCGGCCTGTGAAGGAGTCCCTTGAAATCCTCGCGAGCAAAGGCGGCGTCATAGGATTCGATTCCAGAGCTTCGACCCATTCGGTCAATCTGGTCCGCTTGTATCCGAAGGCAGGCCTTGAGATGGCCCTCGGGATCTGATACTTCGAACTCTCCCATGCCCCTGAAGGCAATGGCCATTAGGTTTCTTCTGCCGAGCTCCGAGGCCAGCCCCGACTTGTCCTCTCCCCCCCAGTAATCGACCACGAACTGCGAGGCATCGAATCCTGCGTCTCCCCATGGACCGACCGACAGGACCTGTATCCTCTTGTCGCCCTGGCTGTCTCGTATCTTGTCTGTCCTTCCCCAGGAGTCGAGGCTCTTGAACTCGGGAGCCCTGACGAACTCGAGCATTCCATCGCGTGCCCATAGATAGCCCGGCTCGCTCGCCCTTCCCTTGACGACGAGGAAGTCGAAGCCCGAGAGCTTGAACTCCGCACCCGCATGGCCGAGCAGAGGGGCGATGCGCTTCCCATTGTCCTTGGGTGGTCCGATGACGAAACCTGCACACGCTGCGGGCACCAGGCTGGCAGTCAAAATGCCTGAGCCCATGACGAAGCCTTCTCCGCCAATGTCCGACAGAAGTCTCTCGGCGATGGATACAGCGTCGCCACTCAGAAGAGAGTCTTCATCAATCTCCAGCTCAGATATCTCAACAGAGGTGAGGTCAACCACGCCCGCACGTCCATTGGCCATGTACATCTCAGTCCACCACCGTGATGCACTTGGTCGGGCAGATCTTCACGCATTTGGTCTCTCCGTTGCAGAAGTCGCATGGCTCCCTCAAGAGGATCGGTTTCGCCCCTGGACCGCTCGCCCCGGAGGCCTGCTGACCAGAAGCTGTTCCCTCAGGCCTCCCGAGCACGAGCCCTTCTGACTTGGTCTTCAGAACGAGCCCGAAGTAGTTGCTCTTGTCCTCTATATGTAGTATAATGCTAGATGTCATCGGGGTCAGGACGGAATCCCTGTTCAGGCTGCAGACCACTTCGCATAACCCGCAGCCGATGCACTTCAACGGCTCGATGTTCAGCTTCATGAGAGTGCGCTCGCCTCCACCATGATAGGAATCAGATCAGGTTCTCCGACACATCGGAGGTCACGCGGTCGCAGTAGACGCATCTCAGAGCGATCGGCTTCTTGGACTCGACAACGAACTCAGGCTCGACCGGCTCGTTCTTGTTCGTGATGCAGCCCGGGTTGGAGCACTTCATGATGCCCTTGATCACGTTTGGGACCTCCACGATGAACTTCTCCGCGACATTGTAGTCCCTGATGATATTGATGGTCGCATCTGGTGATACCAACGCGATCTTGTCGAGCTCCTTCGGGTCCAGCTCACGGTCCTCGATCTTGACTATGTCCTTCCACCCGGCCTTCTTGCTGGGCACATGCATGAGGACACTGACGGTGGAGC
>Ga0315289_10009695_pt1 | contig 13843 bp, 16 predicted proteins | sample YL17G11_40_MG_FD_203452 | JGI IMG/M metagenome (GOLD analysis project Ga0315289, IMG submission 203452) | Sediment microbial communities from Yellowstone Lake, YNP, Wyoming, USA - YL17G11_40 | ecosystem: Environmental > Aquatic > Freshwater > Lake > Sediment | place: USA: Wyoming | collected...
GTCTTCACCCAGATGACCTACACCCTGACCGTAAGTGTCACGGGATCTGGCTCCACAAGCCCAGCTGTTGGTGGCCACGTCTATAGCCAGGGATCGATTGTCCAGGTGACAGCGAGCCCAGTCGCAGGTTGGTCGTTTGATCACTGGGTTCTCGATGGCTCCCTTGCTGGCTCAGCGAACCCATACACGGTGACGATGGACAGCGGACACACTCTTGGCGCGGTCTTCACCCAGAGTACGTACACGCTGACGGTGAGCACCTCGGGTCAGGGCTCGGTGGCCAAGGTCCCCAGCCAGGCGACATACGCCTACGGCTCAAGCGTCCAGCTGACAGCAACTCCAGCCTCTGGTTGGGCATTCTCAGGGTGGAGCGGAGGTGCCTCAGGCACCGCCAACCCCTTAACCATCGTTATGAATGACAATAAAGCGGTGACGGCCACATTCACACAGAACACGTACACGCTGACGGTGAACGTCAGCCCATCCGCCGGAGGCACCGTGACTCGGAGCAGCAATGGGCCGTATCACCTCAACGACGTCGTCACGCTGACCGAGGCGCCTAGCGCCGGCTACACGTTCTCGGGGTGGTCGGGTGACGGGACGGGGTCGGGCACTACTCGAACAGTCACCGTCACCGGGAACATGGCCGCGACGGCTACCTTCACCCAGATCCAGTATCAGGTCGTCTTCACTGTTAGTGGTAGCGGGGCGACGAGTCCTTCGGGGACTCAGACGTACGCTGCGGGGGCGGTGGTCCCGATCTCCGCTACCGCCGGCTCCGGCTACATGTTCTCGTCCTGGTCGGCTACGGGCTCGATCGTGATAGCCTCAGCGTCCTCGGCGTCTACGACGGCGACGATCAATGGTGCGGGTACGATCACCGTCGCCTTCACCCAGATCCAGTACACCCTGACCGTCAGCACATCCGGTCAGGGATCGGTGGCCAAGGTCCCCAGCCAGGCGACGTACGCCTCCGGCTCGAGCGTCCAGTTGACGGCGACTCCCGCCTCAGGCTGGGCCTTCACGGGGTGGAGCGGCGACCTCTCAGGCTCAGCTAACCCCGCCACCGTCACGATGAGCGGCGACAAGGCCGTGACGGCCACATTCACCCAGAACGTCTACACTCTGACGGTCACCGTAAACCCGACAGGCGGTGGCACCGTGACGCCGGACAAGTCTCCGCCGTATCACCTCAACGACGTGGTCGTGTTGACTGAGGCGCCCAGCGTCGGCTACACATTTTCAGGGTGGTTTTGGGACGGTTCCGGTTCGGGGACGACTCGAACAGTCACCATTACAGGCAACATGGCCGTGGCCGCGGCGTTTACGCAGATCCAGTATACTCTTGGTATATACAGTGACTCGGCTTGCACCACCCCGAAAACAGATATATCCTGGGGAGACCTCCAACCAGGTGGCTCCATTCACCAGACAGTCTACATTAAGAACACCGGCAACGTCGCCGCAACTCTTAGTTGCACTTTCGGGAACTGGGTTCCAAGTGGGGCTGCAAGTTACATTACTGTGACATGGGATAAAGAAGGCGCACCCATTGCCCCCAACGAATCCGTGGCTGCAACGTTCACCTTGACAGTGTCTCCCAGCATCACGGGAATTACCACATTCTCAGTCGAGATAAACATCATTGCAACACAAGCTTAGCTAGAAGAGAGCCAACATTCACCTCAATATATCCATCCTTTTCTTAACCCTTTCATTCGTCTCCTAGGAAATGTGATTAACTTTTACATGGCTCAAGTTTTTTTTAGGAAAATCCTCGCCCATTCATCGATAAGATGCACAGGGGGACCAAGGTGACGACTATGCCATGAAATGGGCTCTTGAGGTATGTAAAATGCAGCTTCCGGACTTCGAATTGCATTCATATCCAGTCGCGCGTGCGGACGAGGCTGGTGGAGTATGGGAGGCGGTGGGCGGTGGAGATGGCGTACTCGACGTTCAAGAAGGTCTTCGGGGAGGGCTGCAGGGCGAAGACGCTGGAGAACATCGCGAGGGAGCTGGCGGGGAAGGTGGCCTTTTATAACATGCTGGTCAACGCGCGAGGGAGGATGGAGAGGATCGGGGACAGGCAGGGGCTGAGCTCAAACAGTTATAAATTAATCCACAAAGCATAATATTATGAGGATTTTGATTAACTTCCGCGTCACTTCTCGGGATATTTAATCCTTTATAAGCGTGGGTCGGTTTGAGACCCGATTTCCTAGGTTTTTCTAAAACCTCTTATTATTCTGTTTAACACGTAATTTTTATCGAAGAAAATGAATTGTTTTTCTCCATTGTAGCAGTTAGGGCATATTGCTTCGCCGTATCCAAAGGACATTATTCCAAAATTTTTCCCACATTTACTACAAATAAAAGTTCCTTGTAACCATCGATAAAGTCTTGATGTGCGCTCATTATTTTGTCTTTGAGACATATACTAGAATTATTTAATCTTTTTATAAATGTTTCTATCTATAGGATTGTCCTATTTTTTTGAGACGATGCTTCTAAAGTTCGTTGATATTCGACCTTGCTTAATTAAATTTTTCGCGCGCGGTAGTTCACTGATGCACAGCATCATCTAGGTATCAACGGTCGTCGAAAGCCTTTTTCGACAGTTTGACCAGTTGATACAGAGTTTAATGATCGGGATGACGCTTGGGCTACCTTTGATACCCGATAGTTTTTTCTTGATGTTCCCTAAATAGCCCGGCTATTGAGAGGATGATTGTGAGGCTGAGTAGGCTTACCGTTATGGGTGTGAGCCTTATCCCCCAAAGCGTGTAGTTTAGGAGGAGCCCGACGAGGGGTACGAGTGCGAGGCTCATTCCTATGCTGAGTGCTGTTCTCTCGATGTTGTCGATCTCCCTCAGGGGGAAGAGGGCCTTGATCAGGCTGTATCCGGGGAGGAACAGTACGAAGATGGAGCCTAAAACGTATCGCAGGTACACAATGGGGAAGGCATTCTCCGGGATGAGGAATATCGTTGCGACTGTTGAGATGGAGAGGGTGATGATGATCCAGAACCAGACGGCATGGGTTGACGTGATATATTTGGATAGGCTTTCGGGGATCGATTCCGGCGGGGATGTCAGATTTAGTTTACCCTCGTTATTCAGCTCAATGACGTGTTTCAGCGCCTCGTTTTTAGGGATGTTGAGTTCGATCTGGACCTGTTCGACGAGTTTTTCGACGGTCTCGGGGGAAGAGGCCTTGACAATGTCGAGGATTTTTTTCGATATTTCTTCTTCCTTCTTCGGCACCTATGAGCCCTCCCTCGGATCATCTGTTCTATAATTTTTAGCTTAATGAACTGAATTCTATATTGATTCTTTACCCTCTAAACTTTGTGGATTTCCTATCTTGAATGTGATTTGCGTCGTTTTTTGTTTAGGTTGTTTTTCGATCTTTTCTATTGTTATGGGGCAGCGCGTTGATCGGGCCAGGACGCAGGCTATGGCGCTGCTCAGTGGATCGCCGATGAGCCGTTGATTTTCTGTTTCGTTGAGTTCTTTTATGATTGTGTCGAAAATCGTGTTCTTCAGCTTCACTTGGACTGTTGGCTCTGAGACCTCCATTTCGAAGGCTTCTGCGATCTCCAGTCCTTCGACGATGGCTTTTTCTATGTTGTTCTGGAGGTATTCGAGGTTTACGGTTGAGAAATTGGTTTTAAGCTCGTCTTCGAGGAGCCTGGAGAGGCCGAGGCCCGGGGGTGTTATTTTTATGATTTGGGGGTTTTGCAGGAATATGTCCTCGTTGGATAGTTCTTCGTCTGTTGGTGTTGTTGATGGGGCTGATTCTGTGATGTAGATTGTCGCCGTTCTAAGGCCGCTTAGAGTCCCGGGGGATATGTAAGTGGGCGTTCCTGTGTAATTTAGTTCATCTAGGAGCTTGTTGATGTATTTGAGTTGTTCAATGATGGTTGAGTCTAAGATGTCTTTTCTTATGAATTGGGTTGGCCTGATGTAGAGGAGGAGGGCTCCCCAGAATGTCAGGGCGATGCCTATGAAGGCTGAGACGTTGTGGGAGTAGACGACGGCCAGCGTTATCAGGGTGAGTCCGAGGAGTAGGAGGAGGTATCCTATCTTCCCTTCGGGCTTTCTCCTGAGTTTTCGTAGTTCCGTCTGTAACTCCATTTTTTGCCGTTCGAGTTGTTCCAGCCTATCCATAAGGTCTTCACCGTCCATGCCAAACATCTTCCTATTTGTTTAGATGCTTCATCTCCTCTTGTCGATGTTTAGAGCATTTAGGCCTCTTTTTATTGATTATGATCAGCGTTTGTATCAGGGATATGGATAAGGAGAGGGCGATCATGCTCAAGAGGATGAGGTGTGGGATCATCAGTGTATTTGGAATGTTAACGGGGTATTTGAACATGGCAGGGAGGACGACCGTGCAGAGGGGGATGAAGAGAAGGTTATTACTCCTCTCAGAGTTGAAGAGAAGGTTAAGATCCTTTGAGAGAATCAGCGTTGCGATTAGCATCGTGAAGAGGGCTAACTCGATATAGGTTTCGAATGCGCTTCCCAGCATTATTGTCCTCTCGTATTTGATCCATTCTGAGGACACCGGCCAGAATAGCTTGGTTCCTCCATCGGTGATGTAATCCCCTATGAGGGAATGTGTAGCCAACGCCGCGAAATAGGGGACTGTTCTCTATGTCTGATGATGAAGAGCGGGGTGAAGATGAGGAGTGCGATGATTAAGCTGTGAGTTAGACCCCTATGTTGCAGGCCCGGGATGAGGAAGTCTATGTCCGGCAGTAGCGAAACTGTCCATATGGCAGGGATATTGAGGCTCTGGTCCGTGGCTTTGCTGATGATTTTCCCTGTAACGTAACCTAGTGCTATGTGTCCTACGGCGAACATTTCCGTGCGTGCCTTCTGGTTCTATGCCCATTATAAGGTTATGTGTTTCTCTTTGCGTGTGTTTGGTGGGGATGGAGTGTTTTTCTCTTTGCTTTTTTGTTTTGGCTTGTGTTTTCTACGCCTTTTGGTTCTTGTTTGATACTGTGTGGCTACTGTTCTGCTATTGTTCTGCTTGAACTTGGTTGGCTGGGGTTTGTGCGTGGGTGTTGATATGGATGATATTCTGGGTTGGGTGATGGATGGTTTGTGATGGTTATTCTTGTTCTTTGTTCTGGGTTTCTGTTTCGGGTTCTGAGGTGGGGATGCCTTCTATGTCTAGGTCTTCTATCGGCGTTGGGGGTGGTGTTGTGGCTAGCGTGTAGCCGATCCATGCGATTATCAATAGTACGGCGGCTATCGCTATGAATGCTGATATTTGGATTGTTAACATCGTCCATGGTGATAGGAGGGCGAGGTAGAAGTAGGCGATGATCCCCAGGATGCTTCCCAGAAGGATCATCCAACCCGTAATCTGATCTTTGCTCATAGACTCTCATCCTACTTCAAGCTGAAAAATCTTTCTCCCATCTCTATTTTCTTCTTTTCGCCAGCGAGAAGACTCCCAGAGTGATTAGCGGGAGGGATATGACTGATATCACTCCCAGTGGGAACTCGGGGACTCCGTCTTCTGCTTATCGTGTGTGACTTTTTTGATTGTATGTTTTCTGCTACTTTCCTTTCCTTATCATGTAGTATCCGAGTCCTGCTAGCATGCTGAGGAGGGAGCCGACTGTTCCGACTATCTGGAATTCCGGTACGTGGAAGAAGGATGTGGCTCTGATCGCTACTTTGTCTGTTATGTCTAGTCCAGGAACTGGTTCTCCGTTGGGGCCGTGGAATATCGCCTGTACGCCCCAGTCTCCTATGATGTTTGGTGTGAATGAATCCGTATAGGGGACTGTGTTATCGTCTACTCTACGTTGTTCGTTGTTATCTGGGTCTTTCCATATGAAGGTTACGCCAGTTACAGTCGGATCGGTGGTTGTGGCGGTTGCCGTGACCTCGGCTCCTGGCGGTACATCTATGCCGTGGTAGTTTGTGGTTACAGCGTAGCTGGATGTTATTCCAGCGCATGCCTTGGATATGTTTAGGTAAGTTAATGCTATAAGCGCTAGAGTAAACATTAGAACTATCCGGTATCTTTTCATTTTATTCAAAGTTTACTTCCACCTACGATTCTTTACTTTGTGATTATTAAACTTTTATATAGATACGTGTTTAGCTTATCGGAAAGAAGGCCAAATCAGCCTTCTTTTTACCCAGAACAATGCGGATTTCAAAAGGAAGGCGGAAACCCGCCCCATTTCAAAAACAGCTAAACACATACTTATATAGAGAATTTCGAATAACCCTTGAAATCCAGTCTTGACTGGACCTTTACTTATAAGGGCTTAAATACTATCAAGATCCGGAAGGAGGTTAATCGGAATCCTCATATAGTATTCTTTCTTAATTTTATTTAGAAATTTGATTATCTAGATATTTCGTATAGATATTTTATTTTAGATAACATAGCAGTCAGAAAGTTACAAATTTGATTTCCAAGTGAGGTATGGTTCATCATTTATGTTTATTATTTTCCTTTCAATGAGGCCTGCTTCTTCCGCCTCAATAATTTTCATGTGTATCCTCTCAATGTCGATCTCTCTTCCCGAGATCTCCCTGTATTTTGATGCGATCTTGGATACTGTTGCCAAGTCTTTTTTCAGTGTTTTGACAGAGTCTAGGATTTGACGGTCTTCGGCATCGGATATGTGTGCATATGCACGTTGAGCGCCTCTTCGCTTGTTTCTTTCAAGGTAAAGATAGTATGCGATGGGTCCTAGGAGCAGCATTCCAGTCATTGTGATCAGGATGGGACCGTTCTCCGCGATAGTGAGCGCGACCCAGGACCATGTTGTGATGGGCTGCCAGTGGTTGACGATGGCCACAGCGATTGGCAGGAGCTCGTCCTCGACGGCTCGGTACTCTTGCGGGTTGTGGGTGTATTCGATGACGCTTATCATCACCCATTTCTGTTGGTATCCGGGCTCGGTTTTGAAAATCGATTGGGTGTACCAGTATAATATGACTTGAGTGACGTTGCTCCCCTTTTCATAGTAGGCGAAGTAGCGTGCCGTGATCGGAGGGTTATCGAAAAGATGGATGTCTCTTAGATCGAGTTGAGTTGCGGTAACTTCGCCTCCTTGTGTTTGAGGCCAGGTTATGAGGCAGACTTCCCACGAGTGGAGGTTTCCCTTAGTAGGGGCTATTTCAAGTCCGACCCAGATGATTGGTTTTGATTGGTTTTCTGGGGAATATTGGAAGATGAGGGAGGCGTTTTGGCCTGATATTTTCTCGAATTCCAAGTCTCTGTAGGTGAATCTGGCCTGGTAGTCTTCAATTTCAGGTAGGATTTTTGTTGTTGTCTGTTCTCCGGTCGGTTTTTGGATGAAGACTTCTGCGGAGCCCTCGGTTAAGGCGAATACGGGTACTTCTATGAATAGTAGGGATATTGTGATTGCTAATATGATTGTTAATTTTAAGGCATCAGTTTTCGATAAGTTAGCTTCTGGTGTTTTCAGTATCTTTCCACAATCCATGCAGAAGACATCGTCTTTGCTCTCGTTTGAGTGAGGGCATGTTTCCGGCGTCGTCCCGAAGATCTTGATCTTGAAGACTTTCTCAGTTACCGTGAGGAGGATAAGGGTTCCCACTAGGATAAGGGTCCAGCCTCCGAGGAAGTGGAATATGTTGAGGGCCAAGTTTGGCCCGGAGTAGTATCCTATTGAGACGATTGATGTGATTCTCAGTATGTTCAGTGAATAGATGAGGGGGAGCCCCATCGCAAGAATTGAGAGCTTCTTCTGCAAGGAGCCTCTGGAGATATAAGCTGTGAATATGGCAAAGACTGTGAAACCTATTAGGGAGTAGAGGCCTGAGCATGCGATGTCGATGGCAAAAGGGATGTCTGTACCTGCAGGCGTTGTAAGAAAGATCACTGGGCTCCCATAGGTAGTTGAGAGGGTTACGGGTAGCCCGAACATCTTGAGGAGGTTGTAGGCTGCTTGTGAGCTGAAGTTTGCGAGGGCTGAGCCTGTTGATTGGGCGAGTTCCAGTGGGGGTGGTATGAGGAAGATGAGGAAGGCGATTGGGAAGAGGAGAGCTCTTAGGGTTTGTGTGTTGAAGACGATGAGTACGATGCCCGCGACGAAGAGGGGGAGGGAGGCGACGTGAATCTCAAGGGGCTGGAAGGTGTATGAGCCGAACCATTTGATTAGATATGCTAAGACGCACATTAACGTTCCAGTTATCTCTTTTATTGGAAGGGATCTGTTGAGTGTTGAACTGGTGAGCTGCTGTGATGCTGATGTAGCAACCGTCTTTCGGATTCGGTAGATGATATATGTTAATAGGAAGGGTATTGCCAGAATGTGGGTGGCTATATCGCTGTTTAATGCTTCGTTGGCTACTAGTATCAGGTCTTGCCAGTATAAGATTGCAGGCGCCATCAGCGCGACAAGGATTTTGATTCCCAGCGCGGTTCTACCTTGGATCTCCATTCAGATCACGCTACTAAAACCCGTTGAGTTTGTTCAGGTTCTTGATTTTGTGAAATTGCCTGTCTAGATGGTGCGGGCGATGAGGCTGCTGGGTGGTGGCGATGATGACTCAGGGATAGAGGGTCAAGGGTCCAGAACATGTTGTCGTGGTGATCCCTCGGGGCTTTGGTTTTATTGTGATCTTTTAGAATTCAATCAATTGAAAATTGCTTCTCTTTCAGCCAGTCCACAATGTGCTTCATGAATGATTTGAAGTCGGGAAGTCTTGTCTTGAGGAATTCGTGTTCCAAGGCTTTGTTTATGATGGCGTAGTCGTGGACCAATAGGTTTCTGAAGCCTATCATCTGGGCGATTCTGTCTGCAAACTCGTTGGGGATGATCTTAGCCTCAGCCAGGATATGTGGAATCTCTCTGTATCGCTCTGGTCTTCTGAGTTGGAGTGAGGAGATGATCTCGTTTCCGATGTCTATGACTGATTCTATGGCTAGTTGCAGGTATCTCTCAGCGGCGCCCCTCGCCTTGAAGTCGCCTAGAAAAGATTCCAGCGATATATCCTTCATCGTCTCTAGGTAGCCAAGATACTCCTTCAGCCGTGATAGTTTCTCTGTGATCAATCTTTCCATGTTGAGATCTCCCTTATGACGGCTTCGTCGTACCTCTCCCTGTAGATTTTGAAGTCCATGTATTCTTTTTCGGCTCCGGACTCGAACTCCACTCGGGACTTCTCGTCTCGGCAGTAGATCACCCTCCCATGTTTTATTACCTGGTGTTTGAGGAGGGGCGCAGCGGTGTTGAGAACTACCAAGTCGACTGCGTCGCCTATAACCTTTGACAATTTATCGATTAGATTGAGGTAGAAGTCAAGCAGGTTTTCGGGGAGTTCCGAGAGCAGTATGGCTATGTCGTTGTCGCTCTGAGAGGTTTTTACGCCCCTAGCCTTTGAGCCGAAAAGGTAGGCTACCAGAACCTGAGTCTCCGCCTCGAATATTTCCACAAGCCCTCTGTCTGAGTTGTTTGGCAGATGTATCCCCCACCTGTAATCGGTAGCCAGTTTATTAATATACTTCGCGCAAAGGCGGGGTAAATGATTCGCACGCGGAAGGTTTTAGAGGATGCGGCTGATGGATCTGCTGTGCGGAGGCGGCGCGGTTAGACGTGTTCTCAATATGCGCGCGTGGATTATTCGGTTAGCTCGATTGCGGGTGGTATGGAGGTTTGGGGTATTAATATTGGATCATAGAAGTGTGGTTCTTTTTGAGTTGCTCTCTGGTTGAGTAGATGTGCCGTGACTCTGTTCAGCCAGTAGCTGTCGTCGAAGTAGAGGAATGGTTGTTCTCCGTTGTAGCAGTTGGGGCAGATGGCTTCGCCGAATCCGAAGCACATCGTGTGGAACTCTCTTCCGCATTTCTTGCAGTCGAAGCTTCCCTTCAGCCAACGACGGAACTTTTCAGAGAACGGCATACTATCCGCGTTTCATTGTTCATCCGTGGTTGGTAAAGTAGATTATGTATTGCTAATCCACTTCGTTCGAGTTACTCAATGTTTCGAGTTGACGCAGAGGGCGATCAACATGCTTATTAGGGCTATGATTAGGGCTCCAATGAATATGTTTAGAGTAAGCTTCCTAGTTGGCAATTATATCGTCACTTCTTTTCGTCGACTTCGGTTTTATCACGCGTTTTTTCTCGATACAGGCGAGTTATAATGTGACGATTATCTGATAGATTCTTATTGCGACGGTGGCGAGGCCGTCATTCCTCCGGTGGAATTCGACGAGGCGCCGGTAGTCTATGTCTGAGACCATGTCGTCGTTCAGCACCAGGAAGGGGTTGCTGTCCTATAGCAGATGGGCCGCCTTCTTGATGGGGCCTCCGGTGCCGAGGGGCCTCTCCTCCCGGGAGTAGATGATGCCCAGGTCGAACTTTGTGGGGCCGAAGTATCGGACGAGCGCCTCCGCCATGTAGTTGACGGCGAGGATGATGGTCTCAACCCCTCCCTGAGAGAGGTTCTGGAGGGTCCAATCGAGGAGCGGCTTATTGGCTACGGGGAATAGCACTTTGGGCCGGGTGCAGCTCAGTGGCCTCAGCCTTGTGCCGAAGCCGCCCGCTAGAACTAGGGCTTTCAATTGATTCATCTCCTTTGATCTTGAGGGGTTCTTAGAGAAGGGGGATGGGTCCCGCTATAGGTAGCTCACAAATAACAGGTTTCGCGGGCGAGCGCGCGGCTTATGAAGATTGATTCGCGTGCGGTTTGGTATTGTAACCGTTATAGTTTCACTAATTGTAATCCGAGGGTTTTCAGCCTCTCGAAGTGTCTATCTCCCGTCTTCAGGGGGAGATCGTTGGAGATGGCGGTTGCGGCTATGAGGAGGTCGGCGTCTGGTATTGTTTCTCCGCTCTCCCTCAGCTTGTGGTATAGGGTGCAGTAGTTTGTGATGACTTTGTTGTTTAGATTCAAGAGGTCGAAGCTCTGTTCAAGATGTCCTTTGACCTCTGTTCTTCTCTCGTCTTCGATGCCTCTCAGCACCTCGATGAGCGTCACCACCGAGATGGCTCCAGCCTCGTATCTTCTCTCTCGCATCAGCCCTATGACTGCGTCTGTGTCGAGCAGGTTCATCTGAATTTTAGACTCTCCCTGAACTCCCTGCTGGAGTTGAGCACGGATTCGAGGTCTTCGTCGGATAGCGTCTCCATGAGCTTTTCGAATGCTTTGATCCGTTTAGCCCTATCCGCTTCGGTGTAGAGGTCTAGGAGGAAGGCCCCCCAATCTTTTTCCCCTTTAGTCCGCTCTAGAACTTTCTTGACCTCTTCAGGGACTGAGATAGTTGAATACTTACTCAATTATATCACGATATATTATTGTAGTGATTCAAATTAATAACTTTATTGATTTTCGCAGAACGCACACGGTCTTCTTTCGTCTCATCCGAGCCCGTCTTTTACACGCCCTAGGGCTATCACGTTTTGCGTTGAATGCATCACATTTTTACGTAGATTCGATCTCAAACAGCCTGTATCTCTCAAACCATTCGGCGGAACGGCTGTTTTTCTCAGGCATCTATTAGACCCTCCTCCCCCTATGTGAAACCCTTACGAGTGGTGGCTGCTCATGACGGTTTTCGGACGCTTGTTTGCTAGATGGTGATGGCTATCTGGGGGATTCTTATTGCTACGGTGAAGAGGAAGAGGACGCCTAGTAAAACGATTTACTCATCAGATTCTAGCTGTGCGTTAGAAACCATGCTAGTTAGGTGTGTGGAGCTCTAGCTCGGAGATTCTCTCGAAGTGGCGGATGTTTCTGGTGAAGAGGGTGCTTTTGTTGGCGATGGCTGTTGCTCCGATGAAGGCGTCTCTGAATTCGATTGGATTGCCCTCGGCCTCCAGATGGGCGACTATTTCTCCAGCCTTCTCCGCTGTCTTCTCTGTGAAGTCATGGATGATGAGTCTGCCTAGAAGCTTCTTCACGGCGTCCCTGCTCCTCTCCCTCTTCTCCGTCTTCTGGGCGCCATAGTAGAGTTCGAACGCGTTTATGGTTGTGGTGGATAGGATGCCTCCTGAGGTTTCAAGTTCCTGTATCTGGCGTACTGCCTTTTCCTCTCCCCTTAGGTGATCTACCAGGATGTCTGTGTCTAGGCATACCGCTTTGATGTCCATCTTTTCCAGCCCTCAACGAGACCTTTCTTGATGGCTTCAGCCTCCTGGTCGGAGATATCCCATGAACCCGCCAGATCGCTTATCTTATTCCTCGTCTTCAAGCTGCCTGTCAGGTATCTTATCGTCTCGTCCAGCGAGACGGAGCGTTTGAGCACTGTCTGCAATTTTCCAGCGTGTTCACACAGCCTTCTATATGTCTCCTCGTCGACTCTCACCGTCTTCGCCATCTCGTCACCTTGTATATTTTGTGTACTTTATGGCATAAATATGTTTTGTAACAAAAATAACTTCTATAGAAAACTAAGTGGAGGCTAAGGAGCAAGGTAGCATCGCGCTTCTCGATACGGATGTGTTATATTGTGAGGATTATCTGGTAGATTCTTATCGCGACGGTGGAGAGGAAGAGGATGCCGAGGACGAGAGCCACCCTTCTGAGGCGACCCTTTTCTATCAGCAGGCCTGTTCGGCCGTAGTAGGGGCTTAGGAGCTCTGATGTGGCTAGTAGGATGATGGCTGATATCGCCAGCCAGAGGCTTATGTCGTAGAATCCTAGGGAAAATTGCATTTTTATCACTAAAATTTTTACAATTTAAATTTAATCTCTGCTTTCTAATATAAATCCTGTTATAAAAGTTATTAGATGTGTATTTTTCGGCTTGCGCTTAATGCTGAATTTAAACTTTCTACAACATATAGAGCATCTTTTTTATTCATTGCAACATGAATTGGCAATGTGATTGTTTTAGAAAGAACCCTCTCTGAGACTGAGAGGGTTCTTTTGAAATGGTTCGGTTTAAGGTTTTGGTAGATAGGCTGTAAATGACATGGGGGGTAAAAAACGGTTCCTGTTTCAACTCCATATTCTCGATCTAATATTTCTGTGACTTTTAATTTATCGATGTCATCATTTAATATCACTGGATATTTATAATAGCTACATCTATTAGTAGGATGACATTTTATTATCCTTACAGAGTCTATTTTGCTTAATTCTTCATTATATATTTCAGCTATAAAGTTTCTTTTAGCTATAAATTCTTCAATTCGTTTTAACTGATAAATCCCTAAAATAGCTGAAATCTCGGGTAACATCATATGTCGCCCAAGATTAACAAAATTTGTTTTTCCTTCTCCTGAACCATAGTATCTTAGTTTTCTTGCACTTTCGCTTAGTTTAATGTCGTTTGTGGCAAGAAAACCTCCCTCACCGGTGGTTAAAACTTTTGTCGGAGTAAATGCAAATATTGAAGCATCGCTGAAGGTTCCTACTTTTTGTCCATTTATCTTTGCACCGACTGCATGAGTTGCATCTTCAATCAAAAGGAGGTTGTTGTCCTTACAAATTTCTCTAATTGTCTTAAGGTCAGGGTTTGGAAAACCTGAAATATGAGTGACAATAACACAACACGTATTTTTAGAAATGTTTTCCAATAGACTGTTGGGATCCATAGAAAGCGTATCTTCTTTAATGTCAGCGAAGATAGGTCTACCCCCTGAATATACTACACTATTTGGTATTGAAATGAAGCTATTTGTGCATACTATTACTTCTTTATCATTTGTGTTGTAGTATTGAAGAGCTGTTTCAAGGGCATTTCCATCAGAATCAAATGCTACTCCATCTTTTACCCCGATATATTCGGTGAACATATGTTCAAAAAGTTGTAGGTTTTTTCCATTTCTAAGACTGCCGTCCTCTAAAGCTCTTCTGATGTCTGAGAGTAAAATATTGATGTCT
>Ga0315289_10009696_pt1 | contig 13842 bp, 11 predicted proteins | sample YL17G11_40_MG_FD_203452 | JGI IMG/M metagenome (GOLD analysis project Ga0315289, IMG submission 203452) | Sediment microbial communities from Yellowstone Lake, YNP, Wyoming, USA - YL17G11_40 | ecosystem: Environmental > Aquatic > Freshwater > Lake > Sediment | place: USA: Wyoming | collected...
TGCTCCTTGCCGGCATATCTGCAAATTTCCATTTCCTGACCAGTAGCAAGGTTCTTGCCATAAATATCATTGTCCCCATTTCGGTCATCCTGCCAGACAACGATATTGCCGCTTATCGCGGGGAATTGCTGCCAGCTATCGGCGATGCGGATTATTATATCATCGCCGGTACCAAGATTTTTGCCGTATATATCTGCATCGCCATTCCGCATATCGCGCCACACGATGACGCTGCCATCAATCGCCGAGTCCGACTGACTGAAAGAATTTATGCAGATTTCAAACTCACTTCCATCGTAGCCATATATATCGTTGTTACCGTTACGAGGGTCTTGCCAGACAATAATGTTGCCACTTATAGCGGGATTTTCCTGTTTGTTGGCAGTTGTACAAACTGCTGTCTCCGGCCCTGACGGCAGGGAGTAGCAATAAATATCAGAATCTGTAGTGCTGGGACGATAATCCTGCCAGACGACAGTAGTGCCGCTGATTGAGGGATATTGCTGATTGCGGGTGGCGGCGCAGAGCAGAACACCATTGACGTCATTTACATTGGCCGGATTGTTCCGATAAATATCATACGCGCCCGAACGTTTATCCTGCCAGACAACGTAGTTGCCGCTGACTGCCGGATAACTTTGCTCTCCCGTCCATTTGCAGATAGGAAAACTATTTGGCTCGGCGGCTTTTGAAATCGATGGATAGACAATAAGGGTGAACATAATGAATGTTACGCGAACTTTGAGTGTTGTCATTTTTTTAATGTCCTTCTCTCACAAAACCGCCATCACCGTATTGCTCGGCGAACCTTCGCCGGATTTATTTATCGCTATAACGCGATATTCGAGTTGGGTTTTTAGCGGCTGGTCAACCAAAGTTGATTCTGTCTCGATTGCCGTTGCGACATCCTGCCACGCACCTTCAGGGCGCTGGCGGCGCTGAATCTTATACGCGCTAACCCTGCCACCTTCTGCGGGCTGTTTCCAATCGAGGAAAACCCAGCCATCGCCCTGCTTCGTCACTTCGAGGTAGTCGGCTGCCCCGAGCATCGCCTCGGCACATTGGTTATTGCCCACTTTCAAATCCGAAAGATATATGTCCACCAGCCCGGCTGTAAGTTCGTCGATTATGTCGTTGTAGTACATATTCGAGTTCCAGACCACCGTCGTTTCACAATCGAGCCGAGAGAGCAGCACAAGTATTCCATAAATGCTTACCGCCGGCTCTCCTCCTAAAAGATTGAGGGTTCCGGCGCCCTGTCGTTTTCGTTCTGCTATTCTCTTTTGGAGGTCATCGATATTTGTTTCTTCTGTTGCGCCGGGGTTTTCGTTCCACTCGGCCACCGTGCAGAACTCACATCGCAGATTACAGCCGGCAAAGTAAACCTGGTGCGACGGGTTCAAATCATCCTCCTCGCCGTTGTATAACAGTTCTCTGAAGCACCTGAGCGAATCATCCAGACCGCAATAGCCCACTTTCCCGGCGGTCCTGTCAACGCCGCAGTTACGGGGACACAGCCGGCAGTTATGCAACGCCTCATACGCAATTTCCGCGCGCCTCGCCGCCTGTTTATTTGTCGTTGGATTCATTATATCCAAATATAGCTGTGAATGGCATCTCAGTCAACGGAATCACCCCGCCCTATTTTGAGAAACAGGCATCGATTATATTAAAGGTTCCGTTAGCCAAAGAACCCCAAGACGACCGCGAAAGTCGATTCCTTAAAATAGGGCGGGGTTGACTCAGACAGGGAAAAATAAAAAAGGCCCCTGCGCAGGCGGCGCAGGAGCCCAACTCGGAAAGAAACTTATATGGCCCCCCAAATTTTTCGATTGCGCACTTCCGCATGGGGCGAAAGTTGCTTCATTTCCGGTCCTGATTGGCACTATCGCAAAAATAGCGCCGGCAGGAACGATTAACTGAGCGGCTCTTTTGGCGTACCGGACGGCCATTGTGCCCCGCCCTATTTTTGAGATTTGACCATCGAATAACGTTCGACGCTCTGTTTGCACATCGGCCATCAAATCGTAATCGTCTTTCACCGCTCAAAAATAGGGCGGGGTGGCTCTGTCCTCTTTATGTGCCCAGCTACTTAAACTATAGGAAAAAAACCGCTCAACTCCAAACCAGAGAACCAACACCCCCCTGTTCGTGACAGATGCCCCACTTCGTTTTCTCAATTCTAAATTCTACATTCTAAATTCGCTTATCCCCTCGCTTTTGCGAACCAGTCCGGGTCTTTCGCCAGCTTGTCCCTCGCCTCGGCGGTCATCATCGTAAACGCAGGATGCGTGCTTTCCCACGCCCGCTCGCCAAAGGGGCTTTTCCGCATCTTTTCCACTTCCCTCGCCACGTCGTTAAAGTAGCTGCCGTAAATATGCAGCGAATCGCTTATATCAACGTATCTGCCAACCGCAACGGGCTTGTTTATTTTCTCTGAAATGCGATTCGCTATTGTCCGCTGCAGGTCGGTCAGCGCATATACGTTCATAAACCACGCCTTGTAAAGGTCCCTGCTGCGCCAGTGTGTATTCATATTCAGGACAAACCCGCCTACGGTGAGCTTGTCGAATCCGTCACCGCCATCAGCAATCAGCCGACACCATATCCGCTGCAAACACGGCGGGTCGTCGGTGGCGGGGTCGGCGGTCGGCATCCACGTTATCGCCTGCGCCCTCCGCGTATGCGTCACCTTCGACAGGGCATCGATAATGTATTGTATCTGATTGACCTTCCTGAACGGCTTGCGGGCCTTGGGGTTTCTGATATCCTCCACAGGCGAGTATGCAAAAATGCGCTCGTGATACGTGTATGTCCATTTGCCCGCGGCAGGGTCTATCCAGTGGTCATGAATCCCATCCACCACTTCCTGCCGATACGCCTCAAGCTCCTCAGGCCCGCCTGGAAAATTCTTGTGAATCCTCGGCTCAGCAAACGGGTTTGCCACCGTCACCATTACCGTCGCGTCTTTGCTCGGCGGGTCTTCGGGCCTGTCGTACTGGGTCTTGATTTCAATGCCGTTATCCCAGACAGCCAGCACCGCCTTCTCCCACGCCTCCGGCAAACAACCAGCCGTTATCGATATCGCCGGCACGTTGGTCTTCGATGAAGTATTTAACATTCGCAGCTTCTCCATAAACGCGGGCAATAAAAAACCTATTGGGCAGGGTTGATTTCCTGCTCAGTTATTTTGTGTCGCTCCCAGTGGTCTCGCGGGACCTCGCCTAACATTCTTCTGGCCTTGTATTCGAATTCGCTGCCGGGATACTTTTCAATAATCTGGCGACAGTAACTGACCATTTGTCCATAGCTCATCCCCGGCAGCCGGGCCATTTTGCGCGAAGCAATAGCCATTTCAAATAACTGCTCAGCGCCCGCCTGCTCTTCCTCGGTAAGTTTTCTAAACTGCATCTGCGCCTGTTTCGCATCGCCCGTTGTCGGCGTAACATTTGGTTCCGCACGCAGGCGTTTTTCATCCTCGCGCCAGGTGTCACCAACCGTCTTTTCCTTCTGCGCCGGCTGCTCCGGCTTTAGCCCCTTAAAATAGTTTATCCCCACAACAACCGCCACTACCACTACAACGGCAATAGCTACTTTTATCCAAAAGTTATCCATAAGGGCCATGCCCCCTTTCTGTCTGACAATTGATTATTGGCAACCGATTGCCTACAATGGTAAATCTAAAATACAAAACAGTCAATTACGAATGTTCACAGGGCTTATCCAACACGTTTGCGCGGTCAGGTCGCTTTCGTCTGCGGCAGGTGGTAGCATTCTAACTATAGACCTTCAGCAACTCGCCGGCCAAACCAAAATCAACGACAGCATCGCCGTCAATGGCGTGTGCCTGACCATCGCCAAATTAGCCGGCACACTGGCGACTTTTGACCTTAGCGCCGAAACGCTTGCCAAAACCAATATTGGCAAATTATCTCCCGGCTCGAAGGTCAACATCGAGCTTGCCCTGCGGGCCGAGGACCGATTCGGCGGCCACTTCGTATTAGGCCACGTCGACGGCGTCGCAGCAATAAAACGAATCGAGAAAAAGGGCGACTTCGCAACAATTATCTTCAAAACCCCAAAAGACCTCCTCGACCTTATGATACCCAAAGGTTCCGTCGCTGTTGATGGCATCTCGCTTACCATAGCCGAGCTAAATTCTGATGGGTTTACCGTTGCCGTTATTCCTCAGACGCTCAAACAAACAACATTCGGCCAGGCCCAAATAAATCAAAAAGTGAACGTCGAAATTGATATAATAACCAAGACGGTGAAAAAGTGCCTCGAGAAGCTCACGCCTCAAAACGGCCTGACCATCGAAGGACTCCGCCAACAGGGTTTTTGAACACCCCCCTCGAAGCAGAATGTCGTATAAATATGAAAAAGAACAATAATCACAACTCGATAAGCGACGAGCCGGTTATAGGCGTAACGATGGGCGACCCAGCCGGCATCGGGCCAGAGGTCGTCGTCAAGGCCCTCGCCGACCCGGCCATAAGACGGTCCGCCAAATTCATCATATTCGGTATGGATGAGCAATTGCGATACGCCGCCGACAAGGCCGAGATTGAGCCGTTCTGGGGCCGCCATCAGCACGAAAAAATCAGCAGGGACTACCCCCACAAGGTTATGGTGGCCGACTACGATGAGTTTTCGCTGCCGCCCTGGGTAAGAGAGCCAACAGAGGTTGCCGGTGCGGCGTCGTTGAAATTCTGCACCGATGCTATTGACGCCGCAAAACGCGGCATTATCGACGCCGTCGTCACCGCCCCGATAAACAAAACAAGCTGGAAATTGGCCGGCGCACCCTGGCCGGGACATACCGAAATGTTAGCCAAGCTCTGCAAGTCGCCTCGAAAGGTAATGATGTTTGTTGCAGGCCCGCTGAAGGTGGCGCTGGCGACGATTCACGAGGCGCTGTTTGAGCTGCGCCACAAATTCACAATCGGCCGGGTATTTGAGCCGATTGACTTGCTCAATATCGCCCTGAAAGAATACTTCGATATCGAAAACCCCAAAATCGGCGTCGCGGGCCTCAACCCTCACGCCGGCGAAAACGGACAGTTCGGCGACGAGGAGCAGCGCATCATATCGCCCGCAATCCTGATGGCACAGGAACAGGGTATCGACTGCGTCGGGCCAATACCTGCCGACACGCTGTTTTTGCGGGCCGCCCAGGGTGAGTTCGACGGCGTTGTCGCTATGTATCACGACCAGGGTATGATACCCGTGAAACTGTTGGCCTCCGACAAGGCGGTCAACATCACCATCGGCATACCCATCATTCGCACCTCGCCCGCCCACGGCACGGCCTTCGACATCGCCGGCAAAAATATCGCCGACCCCTCCAGTATGATGGCCGCCGTCACCACCGCCATCAAAATGGCCGCAACGAAGAAAAATTTAGAATGTAGAATTGCGAATTTAGAATTAGGCAAGGGAGGCCGTGAGTGAGCGAGAGAAAGGAAGAACCCAGGAAACGAGATATTAATAACAGAACATTTTCATTTGCCTGCAGAATAGTTTTGCTCTATCAGCATCTTGCCAAACAAAGGTACGCCGCCGAAGTGTTGGGAAAACAGGTCCTCAGGTCTGGTACTGCAATCGGTGCCAATCTGGAAGAGGCACAGGCAGGGCAAAGCAGGGCCGATTTTGTATCGAAATGCAATATTGCTCTCAAAGAAGCCCGCGAAACGCATTATTGGCTGCGGCTCCTGAAAGAAACCAAAATTGTCTCTGCTGAGAAAATAGGCAACCTTCTTGGCGAAGCAAATGAGATAGTTGCAATCCTAACTTCGATTGTCAAAAAAACACGGACTTCGACTTAAGAAAAACAGTAGTCAATTTTCTGAACTCTAAATTCTCAATTCTAAATTTTAGGAGGGCCGCCGCAGATGCAGACTAAACAGCAGATATACCTGCTGCTCTCATCGGCAGGCGTAAGACCAAACAAACGGTTCGGCCAGCACTTCCTTATAGACCTCAACCTGATGCGACTGCTGATTGATACCGCCCACATCAGAAAAAACGACGTCGTTCTCGAAGTCGGCTGCGCCACCGGCTCGCTGACCGAGGCAATCTCAGAAAAAGCGGGCTTCTGCGTCGCAGTTGAAATCGACGCCGTCTTGGCCAATATCGCACACATACAGCTTGCCGACAGGTCAAATATCGAAATCATCGCTGCCGACGCCCTCAAAAACAAATTCGAAATCAATCCCGTCGTCCTCGACGCCCTGAGTCGCGCCCGTGCCGCCCATAAAGGCCGCCTGTTGCTCGTCGCCAACCTCCCCTATGTCGCCGCAACGCCCCTTATGCTCAACCTCATTACGGGAAAGATTGGTGCGGATGCAATGTTTGTCACTGTGCAAAAAGAAGTGGCCGACCGGATGACCGCAAGGCCGGCCTGCCCTGAGCGCAGTCGAAGGGGCACAAAGGATTATGGAATCCTCAGCATACTCCTGTCGGCAACCGGCGACGTCAAACACATCAGGACTTTAAGGCCAACCGTATTCTGGCCCCAGCCGCAGGTCAATTCGGCAATAATAAGTTACGTCCGCAACGCCGAAAATTTGAGAAAAATCAAAAGCGTCGAAATGCTGAGTCGGGTCGCCGGCGCTTTTTTGCAGCATCGCAGAAAAATGCTCAAGGGCTGCTGTAAACTAATGACGGGTGAACTTGCGAAGATTACTGACTGGCTCGATATTTTCAGCCGATGCGGCATCGACCCCGACATCAGACCCGACCATCTAAGCCCGGAGCAATTCGTGGCCATCGCCAATTTGTGCTGCGAACTTTAGCCCGTGAGATACGATTTCTCGATTTACCTTATATGCAGCCCGCTTATCTCACGGGCTAAATAACTGCGGTTCGGTGCCGATGGCTGTGGCACTCGATATTTACCGCCACGGGTAATGACGCAATATGGCAGGGTGCGGTTTCAATCAAAACTGCCAAAGCCGTCGTATCGCCGCCAAGCCCCTGCGGGCCAATCCCAAGCCGATTGATTCGAGACAGCAAATCCCGCTCAATGCCTGCGTAAAACGAATCAGCGTTTAGCCGGTCGATACTCCTAAGGAGCGATTTTTTACTCAATAAGCAACTGCTCTCGAAATTACCGCCTATGCCGACGCCGACGACAAAAGGCGGGCAGGCGTCAGCGCCGGCATTTTTCACCACGTCCACCACCCAGTCGTTTATCTCGCTGGCTTCCGCCGTGGGTCTGAACATCCGGAAGGCGCTTTTATTTTCACAGCCGCCGCCTTTGGCCATAAAGGTAATTTTGAATTTGTCGCCGGGCACAATCGACCAGTGAACCACAGCCGGGGTATTTGTGCCGGTATTTTTTCGCTCTTTAAGCGGCTCAGCCACGACGCTTTTGCGAAGGCGTCCTTTTTCGTAGCCGGCCGCAACGCCCTCATTGATTGCATCCACCGCCGTCTTGCCGGAGGGGCAATCGACAACCACTTCGCACCCCTGCTCGACAAAGACAACCGCAAGACCCGTATCCTGGCAAAGCGGTATCTGCTCAGTAACCGCCAGCCGCGCATTTTCAATAAGCTGCTCAAGTACTCTGGCTGCCAGCGGATTAGATTCTTTCTTCGCTGCCTTTTGAAGGGCCGACATAACGTCGGCAGGCAGCTCATACGCTGCCTTAATACAAAGCGATTCAACCGTCTCAACCACTTTTGTATATGCTATGTGTCTCATAACATTCCGACGCGCAAGTTACGTTTAATTTTTCCTTTAAAAACAGTGTCAATCCGTGTTAATCAGTGTCTAAAAATTCAGTGTTAATCTGTGGTTCACTTTTCCTCGATAGTAATATCGAACGTCTTGTAAGTCGTATTGCCCACGTCGTCGGCAAGTTTCAGGGCGATAACGTGCTGCCCGACAGCCAGTTTGTCCGCGACAATAGTGAAGTCCTCGCTGGTGGTATCATATACGAGGTCGTCCGGCACAACGCCCATCCAGTTGGCGTCGCTGTCAACCGTGTATTCAACCTTGCCGATTGCGCTCAATTCATCGCTGACGTTCATTTTGAGCGTGACCGTCCTGCCCGATTTTGCGATTGTATGACCTTTGATGACCGGCCCCGTGTTATCGACCACAACCGCGTCGCTTACCCTGCTGCCCGTCAGTTTGGTTTCGGGCGTATTGCTCCTCTCGTCGCTTGCCGTCACTCTGATTTCATATCTGCCGTCCTCGACGGTCCGGCCATCCCATTCAAAACTGGGGGTTTCGACGGCGTCCTTGATTTCTATCCAGCCGGTCCTGCCGACCTTCCTGAAATCAATTTTGTAAATCAGCTTGTCGCCGTTGTCATCTTTGACTTCGTAGCCGATTCTGAACACCCCGGCCTTGCCCGGCGCATCCATCCTCGTCACGTTGATTGATTCGACTCTCGGCGACAGATTTGGCACCGTGTCAGCCACGGCGACCTCCCGGATAATCGGGCTTGCGCGACCTTCGGCATCGCCCCGCAGCACCAGCTTATACTGGCAGAACCTGCCCGCAGGACAATCGAGCTGCACCGGGCCATTGACGTCCGCGGGTTCCGTCCATTTGGAAAAACTCGCGTCGTTGACGTCCTTGACGTTGCCGCTGCGACAGGCCGCCAGCACGTTGCAGCCCCGGGGTATATCGGCCTCAATCTGAAGCTTGCCCCACCTGGCCGGCTGCCCCGCATCGACAAGCTCCGACGTGTACGTGCCTTCACGTGCAAAAACCTTGGCGAGCTTTATCAGTTTGGCCGGATTGGCCGTCCCGACGTATACGTCGTCGCCGGATGCAACAACCGCGGTAAGCTGAGATGCCTGGCGGTCCCCATAAACAATCGTCTGCTCCTCCGAAGCCGGGTCAATTGCAAAAAGCTGGGCGTTGTTGCCGGAGCCGACTAAAAGCTCGCCGCGACCGTCCGCCAGGCAAAAGAATACAGCCGCCTCGCTGAATACATCCGTCACAAATCCGTCCTTAGTCACTTTATAAATGAAGCTGGCCTGAGCGGGTTTTGGCGGTCTGGTGGAAACCGCCTTCTGTTCAGCCGTCTGCTCAGCCGGCGGTTCCTTGGTGTTGGCAATTTGAAGTTTCGTCCCGCCGCCGCTATCTTCGTCGCCACCCCCGGGCGGTTCCTCACCGGGCCGCGGCTCAGGTCGGCCGCCCAGCGGCGGCTGTGCGGCAAATTTCGTCTCGGCTCCAATCACATTCGCCGACGTCGCGGCGGCATACAGGTCCTCGCCAAAAAACAATAACGCCGTGATTTCCTGCTGCTCGCTGTCGTACAACACGCTTGTATCCTTCATCCGCGGATTTATTTTGTAGATAACCCCGCGACTGTCGCTGCCTGCATAAATAAAGCCGTCAGGGCCTTGCACCAGCGAAAGTATATTCTTGTCGGGACTGTCGTAAATAAGCTCTGGCTTCTTGCCCAGCGAATCGAGGCGGTACACCTTTCCCTGCGGCCCTGTCCCGAGGTAAATATCGCCCGACTTGTCAACCGTGATTGCAAATATGTAATTGGCGTCATTGGGTTCAAAAATGGTTTTTATCTCCCCGCCTTCGAGCCGGCACAGCGCACACCTTTTTCCGCTTATGCCCACCAAAAGACGCCCCGCCACGTCCGTTGCCATCACAAAGATGTGCTCATTTGCGAAGTGTTTCTCCTGCCGGACGGCGTTCGCGTCGTTTGGCTCGTTGGCATCGGCGGTGCGGTCCTTGTCTGGTCTCGAAATCGGCTGGGCTGAATAAATCTTTTCCAGGCCCTTATTGCTGAACGCGTAAACGCCGCCGTTAGGGCTGGTGCCCACGTACACCTTGTCGCCGTTTACGACAATGCTGTTGATTGACCAGACGTCCTCAAACTCCTTTACAAGCACTTCGGCACGCCGACCCAATTGAATGGTGCCGCGAGAGCCAATCACAACGTCGTTGCCGTCGCCCCTGAGGAAATCCCGGCTGCTGCGGTGTCGCGTCACCTTGCTTGTCACCGCCTCACAGACCAGAGCCGGCATAAAGACCAAAAACAATAACACAAAAACACGCGTCGATTTTCTATTTATCATTTGTAACCGGCCTCCTGCAAACTATTCCACCGTCACGTTCGTAATCTTCTTGTCTATTATCACTGCGCCTGTCCGGACGCTTTTGTCTATCCAGCCGGGAAACACCTGCATCGTAACAGCCCTCTTGGCGTCGCCGAGCACCATCGCCTTGGTCGCCGGCAACTCTGGCAGCTCCGCACTTTCCAGCGCAATCCCTCCCGCCGGCAGCACGAAAATGCAGTGCAGCTCGTCCCTGCTGATGGAAAGAATATCATTTATTGCGCCGACCAGCGTGTCTAAGTTCTCGGGAACAAATCTGTGCGGCACCGCCTTTCTAAGGAATTCCTCGTAGTCATACCCGCCGCAGACAATCAACTGATACGTCCCTGCCGGCGTATTTTCGGGCACAGCGAAACTGAACTTATATTTGCGCTTCTCCGACTGGAACGATTCGGTCACCACTTCCACCTCTACGTCCTCGCCGCTTTTGACCTGCCAACGAGACAGCCCAACCGACCATATCGCCGAGGTGACATCCTTCTCATTTACACGCACGTCGAAGTCAAACGACTTGACACGAACCGGCCTGTAAGGATTATTCATCAGTAGCGCCACGGGGCTGATGCTGTCGCGCATCATTTCCGCCAGCCCCATTCCCGTGGAGATATTCTCAAAAGACACGGACTGCGCACCCTCCAATTCGACGGTCCCCGTGTATTGAATCGTATTGTCCGGCGGCAGTTCGCCCCGCATAAGAACCGCGCCCGCGATTACGGCCTGCACCAATCGGGGCGTAAGCAGCCGGTTGTTGGCTATTCGGCAGTTATACCGCCTCGGCTCGCTGTCGTTATACCGGCTCACCCTTATCGTAAGAGGAATCATCCGTGCCTCTGCGCCTATCCTGCCCCGAACCGCCGTCGACTCATCTATAGTCAAAGCGCCCACAACTTTGCCCGAAGTCGCAATCTTAAACGAACGCAGCATACTCGAAACAACGGTATGCACCTGGCCGGTTGCCATCGGTAAATCCACCGGACCGTAACCCAAAAAAGAATGGCCAAAACCATAAACCTCGTCGCCCCTCACTTCGGTAACCGTGCCGATAACGTCAAAGGTAATATCACCTGTGACTAATGGAACAACCAGGCACGCGCCTGGAACCAGCTTAATGTCACAGACGTCGGCGATGCCGCCGCCTCCCGAAACAGCCATAAGTCCAAAAGGCCCCAGCGAGCCGTCTAAATCCGCTCGCACGGACTCAGACAAACCGGATACAACCAGCGGGCAGGGCAATACAGCCACACCCCCCTCCGTCGCCGGGCGGGGCCGACCGAAAGACAATCCTGCTGAAATTTTCTTTTCTACCTGCGAAAAATCGAGTGGTCTGGAAAAATCAAACGCCATCATAGGCCCACTCGTCTCGGCGAAGGCCGAAGCCGTAGCCGGATTGGCCAAAGGTGCACCGCCGCCTTGCCCGCCAGGCAATCTGCCAACTCTAAGCATATCCTCAATTGGAGTGACGCCATATAGGGGGTCCTTGCTGAAAGACGTCCCGAACGCAAGAGCCCCTGCTAATCGGCCATTGATATACACGGGGGAGCCGCTGCAGCCCGCAACCGGACCCGTGTGAATGAATCGCTCGTCAGTCCCCCGAACCAGTATGGCGTCCCTGCCTGGCATAATGTCCCGAACGACGCTCAAAACTTCCATACCAAACTTTTCGACCTCCGTCCCCTTATAAACGGTCAGACAATAGGCCTCCATCCCCGGCCTGACCTCATCAATGCTGATATATTTGGCCGGGTCCCAGACGCCGCCCAATCCCTTCGGAACGCTTCTCTGTGGCTGCTCTGCGGCTGTGCAAAGACCAATGCCCAAAAACAACACCCAACCCAAAACACCTACCCGAACTTTCGCCATGCTCAGGGCCATTTACATCCTCTAAAGTATCATCTAACTGAAACTTTTATCCTACAGCCATATTTATGGCGTTGCAACACAAAACGATGATTGCTAAAATAGCTCCCCTGGTCGACCGCCGGCTAAAAACGCCGGCTGACAGCTTTCGCAAAACTATTTGAACGGAGAAAAACAATGAAGGCCAAACATCGTCACGAGCTTAAAACCAATGAGCTGGCCGAATGGCTCATCAATTTGCCCCTATGGGCCAAACAAAACCTCAGAATGATAACCTATATCGCGGTGGTCGTTGTTCTCGTCGCCGCTTCATATATCTATCACCGCTATCAAAAGACGGTAGTAACCACCCGGGAACAGAGCGCTATGACGATTCTCCTGTCGCAACTGCCCCAGCAAAAGTTCCAGATTGCACAATCGCAAACCAAAGGCGTGGACACCTCCTATACGCTTTTGCAGATGGCCGACGAGCTGGAAAATATCGCAAATAACACCAAGCAAGACGCTGTGGCCGCACTATCGCTTATAAAGGAGGCCGAAATCCTCCGCACAGAACTGCAGTTTCGCCTCGGCGCCATCTCACAGGAGGATATCACAAACCAGATAAACAGGGCCAAAGACAAGTATAACAAAGCCCTTGATACGTATTTGAAGAGAAGCCCCAATCGCTCGCTTGAGGCCCTTGCCAAACTCGGTTTGGGACTATGCGAGGAAGAGCTCGGCAATTTTGACGCCGCAAGGCAGTTATACAACGAGGTGGCAACCAGCGACGATTTCGCTGCCACCACCTCCGCGGCAGCCGCAAAACAACGGCTGGTCCTGATGGACTCATTCACCAAAAAGCTGGTCCTTAAACCCGCACCCAGGCTCCAACCCGCTGCAACGCCGGAATCTCCGGTGATTCAGCCCGCTACAGGCGAACCCGAGGTGCAGGTGCGAGTTGTTCCCGGTGCCAACACCCCAGACCAGACCCCGTAGGATTTTCAATTTACTGTTTTTAGTTTCTCAGCTCGACTGAGCTCGTCGAAGTCAAATCGAAAATCGAAAATCACAAATCGAAAATTCGTTGACCCTGCGGGTCGGACCCTCCTTGCAGGAACGCCGCCTCGATAAATATCTGCACGGGCGATTCGCCAATTTCAGCCGGGCGATGCTGCAGGAGGTAATCAAGGCGGGCGCCGTCAAAGTCAATGGCCAGCCCGCCAAACCCAGCTTAAAACTTAACCCCGACGACCTCATCGAAATAACACTGCCCGAACTGCCCAAAAGCGAAATCCCGCCTGAAAATATACCCCTTAATATCCTATACGAAGACGATTGCCTTATCGTCATCAACAAACCCGCCGATATAATCGTCCACCCCGCCCGCGGAAACACCCGCGGCACAATAGCAAACGCCCTTGCCTTCCACCTTGCCTGCGGTGAGCTTGCCGAACCCGCCTCGGCGGAAACCGGCGAAAACGAAGAAGAGGAAAATGACCAGACAGAAGCCGACGAAAACAAGCTCCCCTTCGCTCTCGGCGAATTCCGTCCCAGCATCGTCCATCGCTTAGACAGAAATACCACGGGCGTGATGATTCTCGCCAAAAACGACGTCGCCCAGTGGAAAATCGCAAAGCAATTCCACGACCGCAAAGTCGAAAAAAGTTATCTCGCCATTGTCCACGGCACCCCCGACCTCACACGCGACCGCGTAAACGCCCCTTTGGGCATCCATCCCAAATTCAGGTACAAATACGCAATCCGACCTGAAACCGGCAAAGAAGCAATCACCTTTTACGAAGTCCTTGAAAGTTTTCGCGGCTTTTCACTTTTGAAACTAACCCCCAAAACGGGCCGGACGCACCAGATACGCGTGCACCTCGCCTATATCAAGCACCCCGTCGTC
>Ga0315289_10009697_pt1 | contig 13841 bp, 19 predicted proteins | sample YL17G11_40_MG_FD_203452 | JGI IMG/M metagenome (GOLD analysis project Ga0315289, IMG submission 203452) | Sediment microbial communities from Yellowstone Lake, YNP, Wyoming, USA - YL17G11_40 | ecosystem: Environmental > Aquatic > Freshwater > Lake > Sediment | place: USA: Wyoming | collected...
AAAATTCTGACACATTAATCTCGGATTGCGTAGCTACTCCCTCAAAATAAGATTAAACTCCATGTATATAAATATTGTCAGTTACTGACATACACGACCTCCTTGAGAACGGTAAGTTAAACTCCTCAATGATATCACAAAAGAACTTAAAACCTGTAAAGATTTCGTTTTCTAGCATGGAAACTCGATAAAAGAAGTATTTTTCGGGAAATACATGATTCAATACAAGTGAGATGAAGGTAATATTGTTCTTGAATGATTCTCTGAGGTACGATATCAGCTCTATCTCTTGGGCATGTGCCCCTTCGGAGCTTGAATCTTTGACCGTTTTATAAAAATCATTTGGCAGATGTAATGGTCTTCTGCTATTTAATTCGAGAAGTTTATCTTCGATGCTAAAGCGACTGGAATATTGTCCATCATAGAATTCAGTGGCATATCTTTCAGCATCTTCTAGAAGGCTTTCAAGTACATATAATCCATTCATTTTTATCCCCAATTATCAATTTATATTAGTGATAATCCTGCGTAGGTCTTAAAGATTCTGCATAGGTCAGTTTGTTGAACCAAGATTTTCATCCTCATTGGCTTCCCGTTTTTTTCGAGGAGCCATGCGGATTTGTTTCCGAACCTATTCAGGTCTAGGTATTCGCGAGCGCTCTTAGGCAAACGATATATTCTTCCGGTGTCGCCCCGATGCCTTTAGCTCCCGCTCATGGCCGCGGGCGCGGTTCCCCCAAGCATCCGCGGGGGACACCGCACGCTGGGGCGTAAAAAACGGTTGACAGATCGATTTGCTCTTCACTCTCTGTGCCAAGCCAGGTGAAAAGGGATGCGGAACCACTCTCGATAACATAGAATAGGGTGAGGGTGTTGTCTGGTTTAGGGGGATATATACGCACGGACACTGAAATGATGAACAAATTTAGAGAAAGGGGAAGAGCTATCCGAAGAGCGTGCCCATTCCCGCCTCGGCCGATTCCGCCTCATCGCGGAAGGCCTGCATCAGCCGCTCCCCCTCATCGCCCTTGAGCTCCTTGGCCAGAGATGGGGAGAGCAGCTTCCTGGCCTCCTCTGCCAGGTCGTCCCTGGCCTTGATGTAAATGCAAAACCCATCCTTGTCGAGGCCCATGGCCTTGCATTCTCTCACCGTCGGGCCCAGCCGCTTGAAGAACTCCTCGTCCAGGAGCTTCTTCATGGCCTTCTCGCCCTCCAAGCCGTAGATGTAGACTAGCTCCATATGATATCTCCTAAAGATCTTCTACCGCCTTTTTTAGCATCTGAGTGCACTTATCCATAAGGCTGGCCGCCTCTTCTACATCCCGGGCGGCCTTTTCGCTCAGCTCCTCAAGCTGCCTGGCCCTCTCCCTGAAGGACCTGCTATGGCTCTCATTATGTTCAATCCAATGCTCTAGCAGGTGCTCTGCCTCGTGCTTATTCAAATCCCACACCTCTAGTACCTTCGACTTATCATATAATCCGCCAGGTCGAGAAGGAGCGACTTGGCGGAAGAATCGGGCAGCACCTCTAGGGCATCAATGCCTTTCTCCACCAGATCGAGCGATTTGCGGCGGGCGTAGTCTATGGACCCCTGCTCTTCAAGAAGTGAGATGGCCCTTTCGATCTCCTCGGCGGTTGCGTCCCGACGGCCGAAAGCCTCCGGCTCCCTGCCTTTGGCTATAGCATGGATGATGATCAGAGTCTTCTTTCCTTCCACCAGATCCCCCCCTCTCCTCTTTCCCAGAACCTCCTCCGGCGCAGTCAGATCCAGGACGTCGTCATGGATCTGGAAGCCCATGCCCGTCAGCAGGCCGAACTTCTCCAGGCCGTAAACGACATCCTCTGAGGCCCCGGCCAGGACGGCTCCCATGCCAGCCGCTGCTCCATATAGTACGCCGGTCTTCTTCTCGATCATCTCCATGTACTCGCTCTCGCCGACCTTCTCCCGCCTCTCGAACTCCAGGTCCAGCCACTGGCCCTCGCAGATAGCAGTGCAGGTTCTGGAAAGCACATCCATGGCCTGGAGGATGCGATCGGAATCAACGGGGGTCATCCCCAGGATCTGGAAGGCCTTGGAGTAGAGGGTATCTCCAGCCAATATGGCCCCTGAGATTCCCCACAGGCTGTGCACAGAGGGCTTTCCTCTTCTGAGGTCGGCATTGTCCATGATGTCATCGTGGATCAGAGTGAAGTTATGTACCAGCTCTACGGCTACCCCGGCTGCCGCGAGCTTTTCAGGATCCCCTCCAGCCGCCTCCGCTGCCAAAAGCAGCATGGCGGGCCGCAGCCTCTTCCCGCCAGCATCCACCAGGTGCCGGCTGGCCTTGTACAGGCCTTGGGGATGGGCCACAGGCAGAAGGTCGTCTATGGCCTTCGAAACCAGCCTTGCTCGTTTGAGCAGCTCCTCCTCAATCATCGAAATCCCACCTCAGTTGATCAGCAGCTCCTGACCGTTTCTGACCATATGGATGTTGGAGCCCAGGCTGTATCCGTTCTCCTCGGCGATCATCAGATAATAGCCGTGCGTCGCCAGGTTTCCGTGGCTGGGGATAACGTGCTCGGGGTTTATCATCCGGAGCAGCTCCCAGTGGTCTTCCCGGCAGGCATGGCCGGAGACGTGGATGTTGTCGTAGATCCGGGCGCCACGCATCTTGAGCTTTGTCTCCACAGTGTAGCGGTTGGACACATTCAAAGGCTGCGGGATCACGCCGGCGCTGAAAACCACCTTATCCCCAGACTCAATCAGGTAGTCGGTCTCGCCGTTAGCCACCCGGCTGAGGATGGCGCCAGGCTCGCCCTGATGGCCGGTCATGATGGGCAGATACTTGTCCCTCCCATCATCCATGATCCTCTTGAGAGCCTTATCTATCGACTTCCTCCTTCCATAGACAATGACGTCATCCTGCTCGGCATATCCTGTCCTTATGGCCGTGCCCCAGTACTTCTCCATGCTCCGCCCCAGGAGTATGGGCTTCCGACCCATTTTTTTGGCGGCCTCGAGCACCGCCTTGATGCGGGCAATATGGGAAGAGAAGGTAGTGACCATGACGCCTGCCTTTGTCTCCTCCGTGCCCATTAGCACATCCCACACCAGGTCTTTGGCTATCTGCTCGGAAGGCGTCTTCCCAGAGATCCCGGAGTTGGTGGTCTCGGTTATCAGGGCCAGGACGCCCTCTCTCCCCAAAGCCCTCAGCCTTGCGAAGTCTGGCGGCTCCCCCAGGGTTGGGCTGCGATCGATTTTGAAGTCATTGGCGTAGAGTATAACCCCCCTGGGAGTGTGTATGGCAGCAAAGACGCAGTCGACGATGCTGTGCTGCACTCTGACGAACTCCAGCTCAATATCTTCTGCCACCTGGTGGCTCTTCCCAGCCTCCATGGAGATCACGGGATTGTCCACTCCAAAGACCCTCTCCGACTTTATCTCCTGGTTGATCAGATCCGCAGTGAAGGGCGACGCTATGATGGGCGCCTTGTACTTGTAAGCCAGCTTGGAAACGGCGCCGATGTGATCCAGATGCCCATGAGTACAGGCGATTGCCCTGACCTTGCCATCAACTCCATCCATAATGCTGTCATCAGGTATGGCTCCCATGGCCACCAGATCTGATGGGTGCATATTCTCTACCTCTGTATCTTCGTGGATCTGCACCCTGTCCAGCCTGATTCCCATGTCCATGACCACAATATCCTTGCCTATGCGGATGGCAGTCATGTTGCGGCCTATCTCGTTGTAGCCGCCTACTGCAATTATTCCTATGTCTTTCATCTTGCCATCTCTCTTGGAAAAGAAAACTTGCTTGTATCGTAACCTCTTTGCTCCAGCCATTCTCTTGTCCGGCCGGTGATTATTATGGGGGCCCTTTGTAGCCTCGCTACATCAGGGCTTCCCGTGAGGAACATGCAGATCCTTAGGGCTCTTATGTATGCCTTCAGGATTTTCGAGACCTCCCCGGGTCCGCGGGTTGCTGGACTCAGCAGCGGAAGGGCTGCTCCCGCCAGGCAGGCCCCTAGCGACAGGCTCTTGGCCACATCGATTCCGCTTCTGATCCCTCCTGAGGCGATCACCTGGACACCTGAGGAAACGCATTCCACAATGCTCGCCGGCGTGGGCAATCCCCAGCTCCAGAAGAGCCTTCCCATCTCTTGAGACTCCATGTCCCCTGCATCTTCAGCCCGATATGCTTCTACCCCTGACCAGCTGGTTCCCCCTGTGCCGGAGACATCTACCCATCTCACTCCGGCCTCGAGCAGCTCCCCAGCAACCTCCCGGGAGATGCCGGCTCCCGTCTCCTTGACCATGAGGGGCACAGGGCCTTGGGAGAGCGATCTCAGGGTCTCCATCACCCCGGATGCATTTTGATCCCCCTCAGGCTGGATGCATTCCTGGAGGAAGTTGAGGTGTACCGCTACGGCATCGGCATCGATCATATCTTTCAATCGATCCAGAACCTCTGGGCCGTATTTGCGAAGCTGGGCGGCTCCGATGTTGCCGATTATGGGAACATCCGGGGCTGCCTCTCTGACTACAGAGAAGCTGTCCTCCAGGCAGGGATCTTCCAGGGCTGCCCGCTGAGATCCTACGCCCAAGGCTACCTTCATCTCCTGAGCCGCTTGGGCAAGGCTGGCATTTATCTCCCTGGTCTCGGGGTGGCCTCCTGTCATGGCGCTTATGACTAGCGGTGCGCTCAGCCTTCTTCCCAGAAAGCTGCAGCTAGCATCGACTTCCGCCATGTCCATCTCTGGCAGAGCCCTGTGAACCAGCTCCAGATCCTGGAACGGCCTTACCTCCGACTCCACAGGCCTCTCCAGACATATCCTGATATGGTCCAGCTTTCTACTGGAAGTTGTCATTTTGCCCTCACCCTTGTTCCCACGGCTTCGCCTCTCAGCGCCCTCTCGATCTGCCCCTCTATGGAAGCGTTGAAGATGGTGGATTCAATTCCCGCTTCGGCCAGCTCCAGAAGCTCCATCAGCTTTCCTCTCATGCCCCCCGTGACGTCCACCTCTGAGCTCTCGCCCAAGGCGCCCTCCAGGGCGGGCAGATCTCTCCTCCTTATCTCAGGGATGGTTTTTCCCCGATGCATAACGCCATCGACATTGGTCCCCACAGCCACTATTTCGGCCCTTAGAAACCTGGCCAGGTAGGGGACCAGCTGGTCTCCGGAAACTATGCCTGCCCTTCTGGTTATGTCCATGGCCACATCTCCATGCAGCACAGGCAGCAGTCCGTTCTCCAGCATTGCGCTGACGGGACCCAAGGGAAAGCCTGCTATCCTGCCATCCCGAAGGATGAGGGCCGAAAAGGGATGCACCGGCATGGGATTCGCCCCTGATTTGGCCAGAGCCTCCACCACCAACGCATTCAGCCTGGCCGCAGACTCATGGGTCTCCAGGAGTCCTCGGGGGCTGAAGCATTCCTGCAGGCCGTGTCTACTGGCAGGAATGTGTCCGAAGGAGCCAGCTCCGTGAACCAGTATGAGGTCGTGGCAGGCAGCAGCCACCTCCTCAGCCACGCGCTTGATCTCCGTTGGCCTGGCCGCCACAGGCTGGCTTTTGTCGGTTAGAATGCTCCCTCCGATCTTCAGTACCCTGACCAAAGTCTTACGCCCCCAGCCTCACGCCCTCGCTCCCCGTTCTGGCATGGAAGACCCGGGCCCCCGCCTGGCGGAGGGCAATCTCCAGGGTGGGGCCCCCCGCCGGTCCTGGCAGGGCGATGATGCATCCTCCTCCCCCTGCGCCGGTGAGCTTGGCCCCCAGGGCTCCGCCAACGCCCCGGGCAGCATAGACCAGCTCTGAGAGCTCTTTTGTACCCACCCCTAAAGCCTCAAGAAGGCCGTGGTTGATGTTCATGAGCTCTCCCAGCTCCGCCAGCTTCAGCTCTTTGATCAGATAGACTGCCCTTTCTGCAATCAAGCCTATGGCCCCGAAGATGGGCTCAACAAGATCTGGATGACGCGCCCGGAGGCTCTGCACCTTATCTATCTCGTGGCGCGTGTCGTGGGGAATCTCCGTGTGGCCTACCACCAGCGCGAGCGGGGGAAGATCGAGCTCCCGCACGCAGGAGGAGACCTGCAGATAGCCTCCGAAGGTAGCAAGAGCAGTATCCATGGGGCTTCCCAGCCCCTTTTGCACCGACTTCTCTATCCTGTGGGCGAGAGCTGCTATCTCAACTCTCGATAGTCCAAGCCCTAAATGACTGCTCAGGGCGGCCAGAGCCGCTACCACAATGGCAGCTGAAGAGCCCAGGCCGGCGCCCGGGGGTATATCTGACTCCACCTTGATGTGGAGGCCAGTAGCTCCCAGCTCCTCCAGGACGGCAGATACATATCTAGTGGCATAAAGCGCTTCTTTTGAGCTGAGCCGGCCAGCCAAGAGATCGAGAGAGAATCCCTTTAGGGGGAGGTTGGTCTCTATCTCCAGCCCCCCAGGCAGATCCTCCACCATGACTCTGGCCCTCAGGTCTACTGCTGAGCCCAGAGCGGGAATGCCGGAGACGACAGCGTGCTCGCCGAATAGAATTACCTTGCCAGGTGCAGAAGCCAAGGTCAAGGAGATCCCTCAGGTAAACATTATTGCCCCGTAGCCTACCACCTGGCTGTAGTCGCCGGTGACATCTCCGCTGGTGGCATAGCGGAGGAGCTTGCCGCTGGTGGCCCCCAGCAGCCTGGAGGCGGTCATGGTGGCTGCTATAGGGCCATATCCACATGCTGTAGCGTCGTATTCTTCCAGGCGGTCGTAAAACTCAGGCACATCCATGTTCAGTATGGACTCGATGAGCTTGGCGTCCACCCTTCTGGCCACCTCGTGGGACTTATAATGGGTAAAATCGCTGCTGGCAATAATTGTGCAGTCCTTTTTCAGATCCAATATTGCCTTGGCAACCGTCCTGCCCACATCCAAAGCCGTTTCCTGGTCCTGGAGGCCGCCCAGGGAGATGGGCAGAATCTTGAACTGTGAGAACCTCTTTTGCACGAAGGGCAGCTGCACTTCGATGGAATGCTCTTCGGCATGTGCCATCTCGTCGGTATCGATTATGGAGCCGGCCATGGCCCGAGCCAGATCCTGGTCCACCTCGATTTCGCCCAGCGGAGTCTTCCAGCTGTCTTTTGACATCGCAGCCATCAGATTCCTGGGATCGCTGTGGTTCGGTCCTATTATCACGTAGGTCTCGCGGTTGGGCAACCTGGCATAGACTTCTGCCGCTACTGCACCGGAGTACATGTAGCCGGCGTGAGGAACGACTGCGCCGACCGCCGGCAGGGCCTCGAGAGGTATGCCCCGGAAACAAGAGTCCAGCTCTTCGTTGAGGCCCGTCTCATCCCGGTGGTAGAACTTGCCAGCCCAGGCCGGATTTCTCATGCTCTTAGAACTCCATCTCGAAGTCAGAGATAGTATATTTGAATCTGCCCTCCTCGCCCCTTTCGCGGAGAACCTGCCTGGCAAGAAGCCAGTAAATCAATGTCAAGGCCTTCCTGCCTTTGTTGTTAGTGGGGATGACCAGATCCACGTTTGAAATCATGTTGTTAGTGTCGCAAAGTGCTATGACCGGTACTCCTACGTCCACGGCCTCGTTGACCGCCTGGGCATCGCCGCTTGGGTCGGTCGCTACCAGGATGTCCGGCTCTATGAATCCCTTGAAGGCCGGGTTGGTCAGAGTGTTGGGTATGAACCTGCCCACATTGGCCACTGCTCCTATGGATTTGGCGAACATGGTGGCCGGCCTCTGTCCATACTGTCTGGCCGATACCACCAGGATCTTGGAGGGATCATACTTAGCCAGGAACTTGGCCGCCAGGCGAATGCGCTTGTCTGTTGATTGAACGTCCAGAACGTACAGGCCATCGGTCCTCACCCGGTAAATGTAATCCATCATGTCATTGGTCTTCTGCTGAGTGCCGATGTGCACTCCCGCAGCAAGATACTCGTCAATAGGTATGAGGGTTTCATATTCTCCCTGTACCTGTATCACCTCATCATCTTCCAACTGTTTCACCTACCTGTTGCTACCGCGTTTCACAGTGATGGGTATAACCCCCTGCTTCATCTCTTCGAGCGCTATTTCGAGAGGGTCGATGGAATTGGCCTCGATCAACACCGGGGCGCCCATGAAAATCTGCAAAGCTCGTGCTCCCACTATCCTCGCACGCTCATATCTTGTATATTTCTTGCCCTTCAAATAGCCACCTCAAGAGGAAGAACATAAAATGGGGTTGCTGAGATTCGAACTCAGGTCACAGCGTCCCGAACGCTGAAGGATGGACCAGGCTACCCTACAACCCCCCTTCTACTGGTACCGCCTCAGCGTGTCCACTATCTCCACGTGGGAGAGGAGCATGCGCCTGCAGCAGTATCTATCAATGCCCAGGTCGTCGAGGACAATGCCCGGAGGCTCGGCCTTGACCCGCTCCCGGTATTCTTCCCAGACATGGGCGATAACCTTTCCGCAGGAAAAGCATCTAATGGGTATCAATAGGTTTCACCTATAGGACTTCTGGTACTTGGCTCTGGCACCCAGGCCTCCGAACTTCTTCTTCTCCTTCTGCCGGTGATCGCTCACCAGGAGATTCCTGTCGTACTCGGAGTAAGCCTCCTTGAGGGCAGTGTCGCCAGTCCACTCCACAATGCCCTTGGCTATGGCCGTCCTGACGGCGTCAGTCTGGCCCATTGTCCCTCCCCCTTTTACTAGTACATCTATGTCCAGGCCTCTCGTCAGGTCGCCTGCTATCACCAGAGGCTCCTGGATCTTGAGCCTGGTCAGTCTGGGTTCGTAAACCTCCAGAAGCACCTTGTTGATCCTCACAATGCCTTTACCATTTTTAAGAGTGGCCCTCGCTATGGCCGTCTTCTTCTTGCCCGAAGAGTGGATTATCTTCATAGTATGACCTCAGAAGTTTGCGCCGAGACGCTTGCTCAGCTCTCCCAGCTCGACGTACATTCTGCCCATATGCCTTGACTTGGCCGCCTCGGGCTGCACAAACGGCTCTCCAGCGAGATCTCTGGGCACCCCTACGTACACCCGCAGCCGGGACATGGCGTCTCTTCCTCTTCGGAGCTTGTAGGGCAGCATGCCCCTTATGGTCCTCTTGAGAATCATATCCGGACGCCTCGGGAAGTAAGGCCCTTTTTCGCGGGATCCTCTCGCCCTGGCCCGTCCATAATCACTATAAATGCTTTCTCGTCCTCCGGTAATTATGACCTTCTCGGCGTTGACTATCTTCACATCCTCCCCGGCCAGAAGGCTCTTGGCGGCGACGCTGGCCAGGCGTCCCAGGACCAATCCTGTTGCATCCACTATCATTCAGATCACCTTAAAATCTTTATGCCCGTTCCCTTGGGATGCTCTCTGACAAGCAACTCTATGTCCAGGCATCTGCCGCCTGAGGCGGCTATCTTGGACATAGCCTGGCCGCTAAAACCAAGGGCTGCAACCGTAACGCTGTGGTCAAGATCTCCTGTTCCCAGTACCTTTCCAGCCACTATAACGATATCCTCTGATTGAGTATGTCTATTGATCTTGCTCAGGTTTATGGCGGCATAATTTCGTCTGGGCTTTTCCAGTCGCTTAGCGATATCGCGCCAGAGAGGAACTTCGTTATCTCGAGAGGCCGACTTGAGATCGCCTATAAGACGGATTAACCTCGGGTTTGTCTTTTCCTTCTTCATTAAATCCTCCGCAGTTGTCTCGCCTGAGACCGACTCACGCTGGGCCAGTAGCCCCCGCGTTCGAACCTCGTGGTTCATGCGCCCGGAGCTTCCTGCCCCGTGCGGAATAGCTAGATCGAATTGCCGCCAGTATATAAGAGTTTTTGCCTCGGCTCGGAATAGACCCCATGACTTCCCCTGTCTTGGTGCTTTCAATTCGTTCTTATTTTTTGTACGTATTTTCAGTAAGGTATTAATGGTAAGCAGATGAGAACCTCATCGGGGCTGGACGTGGCAGATCTCACATTGCTCTTGTGCACTGCAATAGGATTCCTCCTTGGGGTTTGCAGCGGCCTGGTCCCGGGCTTGCATGTGAACAACTTTGCCGCCCTTCTGCTGGTCATCTCTGCGGAGATGATATCCAGGGGCTTCACGGCCTTTCATGTATCGGTCATCATCTTGGCAGCCAGCATCTCCCAGACCTTCTTCGACTCCATCCCTGCCATCTTTCTAGGGGCTCCTGAGGCTGACACAGCCTTGGCCGTCCTCCCAGGCCACCGTCTTATGATGGAGGGGCGGGGAGTTGAGGCGGTCAGGCTCTCGGCCCTGGGGAGCGCGGGCTCGGTCATTGTCTCCCTCCTATTGGTCCTGCCCCTCTCCTGGTTCTTCTCCAGCTACTACGACTATCTCATGAAGTACGTGGGTTTCATCCTGCTGGCAGTAGCTCTGATGATGATCAAGAGGGAGATGGGGCCGCAGATCGAGGGGCAGGGAAGTCTGGTCCATCTCAAGTATAAGGCTCTGGCAGCCATTCTCTTCCTCAGTACAGGCCTATTGGGCTCCTTTTCCTTCGCGCGGCAGGATCTGTTCTCATCACCCCTAGGGTTCGAGCCCCAGGTTCTGCTGCCCTTGCTTTCAGGCCTCTTCGGCGCCTCTTCGTTGATCCTGAGCCTGGCCACAGGCACGGAGATTCCAGAGCAAGAGGAGACGCAGATCCGGTTGTCGCGAGGCGCAATGGCAAAATCCCTTCTCTTGGGAAGCCTGGGCGGATCTGTAGTGGCCTGGATTCCAGGGCTCTCGCCCTCTGTAGCAGCATCGGCTGCCCGGCTGGGCGCGGCTTCCACGCCTGAAGAGTTTCTGATCTCCATATCAGGGGTGAACACCGCTAATGCGCTCTTCTCACTGGTGGCCCTTTACGTCATAGGCCGGCCCAGGAGCGGTGCCGCAGCAGCCATCGCGCAGCTCATGACCCTGGATCAGAGCTCTCTTGCGGCCATGATATTGATAGTGATAACGGTAACCCTGGCCTCCTACTGGGCAGCCGTCGCCTCCGCGCGATGCTCTGCACTTCTGCTCTCCAGGCTGAACTACAGGCTGCTGTGCATAGGGGTTTTGGCGGGACTGGTCGCGATGACGTTGATCTTCACCGGGCCTTTCGGGCTGCTCATATTCTTCCTCTCTGCTGTGCTGGGGCTGATCGCTCCCCTGGCCGGCATTCACAGAACCCATGCCATGGGGGTGCTGATGGTCCCTCTGATTGTGCGCTATCTGTAAAACAGGCTAACTTGGCCTGGCAAATCGATCTGTCAACCGGTTTATACGTGCCTCTGCATGTAGTGTTCCCCGCGAACGCCCCGGGGTTCGCGGCCTCGAGCGGGAGCTAAAAGGCATCGGGGCGACACAAGATGCATAGTAGTAATGGTAAGTCGTTCCTTCTCGGGGAGAAGCACGGAAGGACAGCCAGACCTGGAGGGAATGGCATCATAAAATTCAGGCCAATTAGAGGTTCACGACCAATGAGCTAAACACATACGATTTATCTTAAGCATCCCTCTATCTCTCCCAGTCCCCTCGCCAGCAGGCCGCACTGCCTCAGGTGATGGGCCAGCAGGCTGGACCTCGGTCCTTCTGGATGGTAGGCCAGGATCTGCTGTGGAGAGACATGATGAATCATCTTTATCAGACCTCGAAAGTCCAGGTGATCGCTCAGCCGGATTGTGGGGTAAGAGGTGTCCCTTCTTCCCGTCAGGAAGTACTTGGCCTTAGAGCGGACTTGGGGCAGGCTCCAGGGGGTCACTACGTTGGTCTCGCCGCCGTTCACGTGAGTAAGAGGCCCTGCAGCATCCTTCATGAGCACTCTCGTCAGGAGCAGGCTCTGTGCGTCCATGCCGATCTCGCCATCGACGCCCATGGCCCGGATCAGGGCCACTGCCCTCTGGGCCTTGCCGAAAGCGTAGGCTCCGAAGCTGGCCCCTGACTCCAGGGCCTCGCCAAAGCCGGCCAGATCGTCCTCGAAGATGCAAGAAGGATCCCAGGGATCGCCGTAGTTGGCCTCCATGACCAGAAAGTCGCATCTGGGCAGAGGCCGGTAGTCCTTGACGTCTCCTGTTACCAGGACGCTTGTACCCGAGCTCGTCTCCCAAGAGAAGGCCGAGGAGCCGATGGTGTGGCCGGTGGGATAGGTCTTCACCTCCACCTCATCAACTGAAACGCTCTCCCCCACGGCAAAAGTCTGCCCTCTATACTCCCTCTGGTAGCGTATCTCCAGAGCTCTGGCCGTCTCTGCCGAGGCTACCGCCTTCTCAGAGAGCATGGCCGATCTGCCATAGTGATCGCTGTGAGCATGGGTTATGAGATATGCATCCGGCTGCGTACACCTTCGGGGAGAGCGGCTGGTGTCAATGGAAAAGAGATGAGAGTCGAAGCCAAGAGCCAGATGGGGGGCGAGGCCTCCCCGGCTGTTAAGCCTCCGCAAAACCTCTACCCCCAGATCCATCTTCCTCTCCTCTCACTTCAGGGAATCGTTAAGAGCGCGGGCGAGCTCTTCTTTGGAGGTGACCCCCATCCACTTATTGAGCTCCACGCCGCCTTTCTCCAAAATAAGCGTGGGCACCACGAAGATCCCCTTCTCCATGGCCAGATCGCCCTCCTTGTCGACGTTGATCTTCTTGAACTCCACCTTCTCCCCAAAATCCTTTTGTAGCGCCTCTACTATGGGGGTCTGCATCCGGCAGGGACCGCACCAGTCTGCATAGAAGTCCATGAGAACGGGTTTAGCCAATGGTTCCACCTCGAAAAGGCTTCTTTAGCCCTAGTCAGATAGGCCCCTAGCCCTCATAGTATATCAAATGATATCGAACTTCACGCCGATCTTAAATATCTTCACTGTTGGAAGAACCAGCTGCTCTAGTCCCGTCCTCGCTCTTACATCTGCTAGAATTTCCTTTATCCTGTCATCGCGGGCTGACACAGTGAACCACAGGTTGTATCCGCTCTGGTTTGGCCGCAGGTAGTTGTGAGAGACCTCTGGATACCCGTTCACCACCAGAGCCGCCTCGTCAGCCTCCCCGGCGGGAACTTTCAAAGCCACCAGAACCCCGCCCAGCCCCAGCCTCTTCAGATCCAGGATGGGGCCGATCCTCCTCACCAGCCCCTCTTCTTGCATCCGGGCAAGGCGCAGCAAGACGTCTGTCTCGCTCATGCCGAGCGTTCTTCCCAGGGCCTGGAAGGGCCTCTCGATTATGGCAAGCCCCTCCTGCACCGCTGCCAGAATCTTCACGTCCTCTTCATCCATGGCTAGGCCTCCCAACCGCATAGCGGATCGCTGCCCATCAGGTCACCTGAAGCAAAAGCTCTGGCCCGGCACCCACCGCAGACATGGCTGTAGCTGCAGGCTCCACACTTTCCTTTGAGCTCTCTTTCTCGGAGGGCTAGAAAAAGGGGAGAAGTCTCCCAGATCTCGCCAAAGCTCTTCTCCCTGATGCTTCCCGCCTTGAGAGGGAGATAGCCGCAGGGATAGACCTCGCCCTTCCGCGAAATGAAGGCGAAGCTTATGCCGGCCAGACAACCTGCAGCCCTTCTCCTGCCCACCTTTTGCCGGGAGATCCTGGCGTACTGGGGCGCGCAGGTCACCTGCACCTCCAGGCTCATGGCCGCCCCCCTCAGGTCTATCATCTCTAGCAGCTTCTCCTGGCATTCTGGGGAGATAAGGTCTTCCTCCCGTCCCCTTCCTGTGGGTACCAGGAAGAAGAAGTGCAAAGCCTTGGCTCCCAGATTCTCCGCGAGCCGGAAGACATTTGAAACCTGGTCCTGGTTCTTCCTGGTGACGGTGAAGTTGATCTGGAAGTCCACCTTGCCGCGCAGGTTCTCGATGCCAAGCATAGCTCGCTGGAAGGAACCGTCCCCCCGGAGGGCATCAT
>Ga0315289_10009698_pt1 | contig 13840 bp, 10 predicted proteins | sample YL17G11_40_MG_FD_203452 | JGI IMG/M metagenome (GOLD analysis project Ga0315289, IMG submission 203452) | Sediment microbial communities from Yellowstone Lake, YNP, Wyoming, USA - YL17G11_40 | ecosystem: Environmental > Aquatic > Freshwater > Lake > Sediment | place: USA: Wyoming | collected...
GGCGCCACCGCGCTGCCCAGGCTCAGGTTGATGACCTCCATGCCGTCGGCCACGGCATCGTCGAGGGCCTTCAGCACCACGTCGCTGCGCGTCAGCGCGCTCTGCGCGGTGAACACCTTGTAGTTGCCCAGCCAGGCCTTGGGCGCCACTCCGCTGATCGGTCCCAGCAGGCCCTGGTGGGCGACGCCCGCCGCCGCCATCGCCACGGCGGTGCCGTGCCCGTCGCCGTCGCGCGCGCTCTCCTCCGGGCTGCCCAGCAGGGAAGCGTAGCTGCGGGCCACGATCACCTTGCTATTGGTGAAAGCCAGGTCCGTGGGCTGCCCGGCGCGCGGGAACCCTTCCGGCACGGGCAGCCCAGGATCCTGGAACGCGGGATGCTCGGCGTCGATGCCGGTGTCGATGATGCCGATCTTGACCCCCGCGCCGGTGGCCTCCCCGCCGGTGCGCTGGCGCGCCTCCGCGACCCGGTGGAGGATGACCGCGCGGTCCACGTCGCGGCGGAGCAGGTAGACGGGGTACACGCGGGCTACCCCCAGGGTGGCAGCCAGGCCCGCCGCCGCTTCCGGCCCCGCGGCGACCAGCAGCGCGTTGGCGACGGTCCCGACCGAGTCCACCACTTCAGCCCGGCGCGCTTCCAGCGCCCGCCGCACCTGCTGCTGCTCGGCCTCAACCATGGCGCGGCGCGTCGCCTTCTGGGCCGCGCGTCCCGCCGGCGGCCCGCTCAGCTCGACGATGTAGCGGCCCGGCGCCACCTGGGCCAGCAACAGGGGACTCGACAGCAGCCAAGCGACCATCCAGCGCATACCTGTCTCTTCGACCAGCCGGGGATGAGTGGAAAACCGGGGTAGCGGGCGGGAATCACCTTGGTTGGGCTTACCGCACGCCGGTGACCGCCCACACCAGCGCCCCGGCGCCCAGCATGACGGCCAAGGCGCCCGCCAGCCGCAGGGCCAGCCGCGCGGTGCCGGCGTAGGCGGCGATCAGGCACTTGACCACCGCGTTGCTCGCGAGCGCCAGCAGGATCCCGGCCTGCGCCGTCCAGGCCGGGATCGTCCCGCCGCGCAGCAGATCCGAGGACGACAGCACCACCGCATCCACGTCTACCGAGCCGCCCAGCGCGCTGACCGCGTACAGGCCGCTGCTGCCGAGCGCGCTGGCCGCCGCCTTGCTCAGCAGCAGAATCGCGCTGAACAGCGCCCCGAACTGGAGCGCGGGCCGCAGGTGGAACGGATTGCGCAAGCCCATCCCGGCGGCGGGCGTTTCGGCTTGCTCCGTCCGCGCCAGCACGCAGGCGAACAACGCCCCCACGGCGGTCATCGCCAGCAGCGGGACGGCGCTGGCGTTGGCCAGCTCCGGGTTGACCGCGTACAGCAGAGCCAGTACGCGCGGGAACTGCATGGTGTTGGCGATCACCGCGGCCTGCCAGTAGAGGGGCAGCTTGTCCGGCTCCTCGCGGCAGTTCCGGGCCAGCGACGCCGTGGCCGCGGTGGTCGATGCCAGGCCACCCACCGCCCCCGCCAGCCGCAGCCCCACCCGCGCCCCCAGGAACCTCTTCAGGAAGTAACCGGCGTAGGAGATCGACGATACCAGGATCACGAACAGCCACACCTGGCGCGGCCGGAAAAACCCGAACGGGCCGAAGGCCCCCTCCGGCAGCACCGGGTAGATCACGAAGATCAAGGCCAGGAACCGCAGCGTGTCGTTGAACTCGGTCTCCGAGATAATCTCGCGTATCAGCTTGTGCAGCCCCCGCTTGGCTTCCAGGAACACCACCATCACCACGGTCAATCCCACCGCCAGTTGGTGGCCCGCCGTGATGCCCGGGCTGGCCGTCAGGAACCCCAGGCAGAAGGTGGCCACGGCGGCCATCTCAGTGGTGACCCCGGAGCGCTCCGCGGCCTGGAAGCGGAACACCGCCAGCAGCCCGGCGATCGACACCAGCGCCGCCACGGTCAGCCAGGGATTCTGAAGCAGGCCGCAGAGCGCGCCGACCAGCGCGATCAGGATGAAGTCGCGGACGCCGGGCTGCCGCTCGCCCTCTTCGCGCGAGACCTCGCGCTCGGCGCCCACCAGGAACCCGATGAGCAAGGCCTCGCCCGCCGCCAGCAGAACCTGCTGAGGATCCATGACCGCCATAGTAGCGGTTCCCGGCGCCGGATTCCGGGTAGAATACTGGCTGTCGGGTACGGCATGGGCGACTACGTAGCTTCGCTGCCGGAGCGGGCGCTGCGCTCGGCCACCGCGCTGGCCGCGGGTTTGCTGCGCGAGTTAGGCGGCGTGGCCCTGCCCGCCGCGGTGCGCCGCACGCGGCTGTACCAGTCGCTGGTGGACTCGACGCTGCGCTTCCTGGTCGAGCAGGTGGGGCAGGTGGAGGGCGTCTACCCGGCGGAAGGCCATCTGGCCGAGGACTTCGTGCTCCGGCGCGCCGCGGGCAACGGGCTGGAGTTGATCGGCATCCTGACGTTTCGGGCCTCGCCTGTGTGGGTCCTGGCGGCGCTGGCGGACGTCTCGGGAACCGGCCGCGCGCTGATTCGCGAAATCGCCGAGACGCTCAAGCAGGAGGGATTGCTCGACCCGGAGACGCGTTTCCAGACGGTGGACCAGATCCTCGACGGCCTGGAGCGCATGGCGGGCCGCGCCGCGGAGGCCATCAACACGCCTCCGCTCAACGTGGCTGAACTGCGCCAGGAGTGGGCGGCGCTGCGGCGGGAGGCCGCCTCGATGCGGCCGCGGCAGCTTCCCTCGCCGGACCCGGTGACGCCACTCTGGGAGAAGCTGAAGGACCAAGCCGCAGCTCAGGGACGGCCCGTTTTCCAGGTCTCGGCGCTGATGGCGCTCTCGGCGGTCAGCTCACTGCCGGAGGGCGTTCGCTGGCTGTCACGCAGCGCGCAGACCGCAGCGCGCCGCACTTCGGAACTGCTGGCCGGCGCCCTGCTCGACCACTACGGCGCCGCGCTCGAGGAGATCCGTCGGGAGGGCTTCCTGCCCTACTGGTCGCAGCAGTTCCGGCCATACTTACGGGCCGCGGCGGCGCAGTTCTCGCCGCAGCGGCGGACGCTGACCCAGCGGTGGCTGAAGGGGAGGCAGGGCTGAGGGGCCCTCACCAGTTCAGCCGCACAGCGAACTGGGGGCGGCGGGCGGAGTCCCAGGCTCACAGGGGTTCCAGCCGGATTGACTCTTTCTGTGCCGCCCACACGGCCATTTCAACGTCCCGGGGGCGCCAATCGCGGTCGCAGTACACCGTCAAGCGCTCCCCCTGCCGCCGGCAAAACTCCGTCCAGGCGAGGTATGCCCGCCAGGACTCTGCGCAGGGCATGATCCAGCCGTCCTCCCGTTGACAAAAGCGCGGCAAGTCCTGTTTCGTGCGGTCAAGGTAATCCCTCCACCAGGAGGCAATGTGCTTGTCTGCCATAGGGTAGTGCCGCGGGTTATAAGAGGCGAGGAAGCAGATCTGGGTGGCGAAGCCACTTCCCTGCCCGCACGCCTCCCGGAATCGCTCGAAGTTGGCGTAGGCAGGATCGTCAGCCAACGCACGAAGTTCCTTCCTGAAGGAGTTCCAGCGTTCCGGGTCGGAAAGGTGCTGGAGCAGCAGCAGAGTCTTCTTGTTGTACCCGGGCGTGTCGAATGTCTTCCAAAAATAGACCTCACCAGCCCGCTGGTACTCGCAGCCGGATTCAACGGCGGAGCGGAACTGATCTTCGAAGGCAGTCACCCCCGCTGGTTCGATGATGCGGTCGAAATGCCCCGGATAATCCTCCCTGTGCTGGAACGCCTTTAGATCCACTTTCCAATCGAAGCTTTCCCGCGCGGATTGCCAACCTGTGTACGTCGCCGCGGTGCAACCCATTTCGGGGAGATAGCTGCGCAGGAAGTCCCTCACATTCCGGGCCGCCGCGCGCGCCTCCTCTGCTGCCTCGGCGGAGGGCCAGAAGTCGTCGTCGTAACGGACTTCCACGGCGTAGGGGGTGAGCGGTGCGACGACGTCAGCGAGGCTGCGGAAGGCGGGTTCCACGGAGGCGCACGCCTCCAGCAGTGTCGCGAGATTGTGCGTGTGGATGAGGGGTAGACCCGAGTGAATCAGGAAGGCCTTGAGGAGCTTCTCGACGGCTTGCTGGGCGTGGAAGCAGGCGGCATCGTAGGCGCCGGCGTCAAGCGAGGCTTCCATGGCGACCCTGTCGCTCTCGGCCTTCCGGAGCCAGCCCCGGACGAGGTCAGCCTTGGCTTTCATAGAGGACGACGCCTTCACGTAGGGCCGTCGTGACAAAGGCCTGCGGGACCGCGCTCCAGTCGGCCACCTCCTCAGGCGTGTAGACGATGACGTCCACTTCAGCAGGCAGGCCGGCCAGCGCTCGGTAGAACGGCACGGCGCGGCGGTAGCGCGGCTCGGCGGAAGCTTGGATGACGAGCACGTCGTAGTCGCTGCCGGGACGATGGCATTCGCGGGCGCGGCTCCCGAATAGGATGATCTTGTGGGGCCGGGCGACCCCGAGGATACGCCGCACGATTTCCGGGGCGAAGGTGTCGGGGGCAACCATACTCCAACCCAATTATCGCAGAAGCCGGGCGCGGACTGAGCGTCCGCCCCCCGGCGCGTCCTACCAGTTCAGCCGCAGGGCCAACTGGATGCGGCGGGCCGCGCGGGCGTTGGTGGGTTCGAGGAACAGCGGGTCTACCTGCGCGCCCTGTTGGTCGAAGCGGGCGGTCGTCGAGAGGCTGGAGAACTGGGTGTGGTTGAAGGTGTTGTACGTCTCGAAGCGCACCTGCATCGACTTACGCTCCGGCAGGCGCAGGGTGCGGTAGAGCGAGAGGTCCCAGTTATTGGTGCCGGGGCCGCGCAGGATGTTAGTTCCGGCATTGCCGAAGGTGCCGCGCCCCGGGCGTCCGAAGCGCTCCAGCGGGGGGGCCGCAGGGTCGAGGACGTCGATGCGCGCGCTCTCGGTGGGCGTGCCGGTGATGTCCTGACCGTCCACGGTGCTGAAGCCGGGGGTGAAGGGGGCGCCGGACATCATGCGGCAGACGCCGGCGAACTCCCAGTCGTCGGTGACGCGGGCCAGCCGCCGCGAGCGCAGCTTCTTGCCCGGTTTGGGCAACTGGTAGTTGTAGCGGAGGGACAGCACGTGGGTGCGGTCGTAGTTGAGGAAGCCGTAGTTGCGCTGGCGCGGGGGGAAGAAGGTGCTGACGCGGGTAGTGTCGGAGGCCGCCGTGCCCAGGATCTTACCGAAGGTGTAGGCCGCACCGAATTGCAGGCCGCGGCTCATGCGGCGGTTGAGGCTGGCCTGGAGCGAGTTGTAGTTCGAGGTGGCGCCGAACTCGTAAAGGATGATGTCGGCGAAGCCCTGGAAGGTGCGCAAGAAGTTGTCGGGCAGGGAGCGGTTCCCCGTCACGCTGGGATCGCGGTTCTGAGGGTTGAAGTCCAGGTGGCGGGCCCCGATGGGGACGGGGTTGATGTTGCGCTGCCAGGCGAAATGGCGCGCCAGCGACCCCACGTAGGAGACGTCGGCCAGCATCATGCGGCCGATCTGCTGCTGGAGGCCGAAGCTGTAGTTGTAGACGGTGGGCATCTTCTGGCGGCCGAACAGGGAAGTGACGGACCCGGTGGGTGCGAGAATCCCCTGGCCGGAAGTCCGGGCCAGCGCTTCGATGGTTCCGTAGTGCACGGAGGGGACGAACACGGTGGGCGGGTTGGCCAGCGTGTTCATGGTGGGGTTGCCCTGGATGCGGTCGTAGAAGATGCCGCCGCCGCCGCGGATGGCGGTGCGGCTCTTGCCGAAGGGATCCCAGGCGAAGCCGGCCCGCGGCGCCAGGCTCAGGGCAGGCACCGTGTAGAGCCCGCGCGGAAAACCCTTCTGGCCGCCCATGACCATGCCCATGGCGGGGTCGCCCACGCCGGGCACGTACGTTCCCACGTACGCTTCTGGATAAGTGGCGCCGCTCAAAGGATCCAGGGCCACCTTCTTGCCGTCTACCAGGACCGGGCGCAAGAGCACGGGCGCCTGGGCGGCATCGTAGAGCGAGGGCAGGAAGGAGGCCAACTGGAGACGCGCGTCGTACTGCGGCAGGTCGTGGTAGAAGCGCACGCCGTAATCGAGCGAGAGGCGGCGGTGAACGCGCCAGGTGTCCTGGGCATAGAACTCGAAATTGGTGAAGCGGAACTGGCCCTGGGGGCGGGAGGTGGCCTCGGAGTAATCGGAGTAGACGCCGATCAGCGCGTTGGAGTAGGCGTAGTTAGTGTCCAGGGGGTTGAGGCGGTCGCGGTTGAAGCTGATGCTGCCGCGCGTGGCCGTCCCGGCGCTCTGGTCCTTGCGCGTGCGCTCGAGGTAAAGGCCGAACTTGTAAGTGTGCGTGCCGGAGACCTTACTCAAGTTCTCGACGAAGCTGAAGATCGTGTTGGAGTTGTAGTAAGGGACGCCGTTGCTCATCGACGGGTTGGCGTAGTTGGGCACGCTCGAGAAGGTCATGTTGGGGATCAGCCCGCCGGGGTTCAGCTCCGGGCGCCACTGGGGGATGTCGATGCCGGTGGCCTTGCGGCTGACCTTCTCGGGGAATTCGGCGTGGTAAAAGAGCTTGTTCTGGCTGACGCCGACGATGAACTCGTTGAAGAACGTGGGCGACAGCGTGGCCGAGGTGTGCAGGGTGGCGCCGCGGCCGGGCTGGCGGAAGACGATCGGGACCAGCGGGAAGTTCACTGAGCCGACGACCCACAGGCCGTAGTAGGGGTGCTGCTCATCGGCGTTGTTGATGAGGCGGAGGTAGGTCTGAAGGTTCTGGCGCGGCGAGTAATCGACGCGCGCGGTCTCGGTGCGGCGGGGGTAACTGTTGCTGCGCGAGGAGATGTAGTTCCACTGGTAGAGGCGGGTGGGAGCGGGGTCGGTGAAGTTAGGCCGCGGGAACAGGTCGAGGACGGCCTGGCCCGCCTTGGTGTGGCGCGAGGCGGGGATGACATTGCCGGGGAAGGCGCGCTGGTTGTCCAGCGGGTCGTAGATGGTGATGCGGCGGGCGTTGACGTCGTAGGTTTCCGAGAAATCGCCGGCCCGCTCGAGCTCCGTGGGGACCCGCACGGTGCGGGCGGCGCCGTAGGTGACCAGTTGGCGCTGGAACTCCTGGGACCAGAAGAAGAACATCTTGGAGCGGTCCCGGTTGAAGCCCCCGGGGATGTAGACCGGCCCCTGCACGGTGTAGCTGAAGATGTTGTAGCGGTAGGGCGGGCGGCCCAGACCGTTCCGGTTGTTGAAGAAATCGTTGGCGGCGTAGCTTTCGTGGCGGTGGTACCAGCCGGCCGAGCCGCGGAACTGCTTGGCGCCGCCGCGGGTGATCACGGTGATGGCGCCCGAGGAGTTGCGCCCGTGCTCGGCGGAGTAGTTGGACATGAGGATCTTGACTTCGCCGATGGCGTCCATCGACGGCATGGTGTGGATGCTGCCATTCGAGCCGGTGTCCATGTTGGTCACTCCGTCGATGGTCATGTTCTTGGAGTTCGAGCGCCCGCCCAGGATGTAGACGTCGCCGATGGAGCGCGGATTAGGCGATTCGCGGCTCTCGCTCAGGTCGATGACCCCGGGCAGCAGGCCCACCGCGTCCATGAAGTCGCGACCGCGCAGGGCGATCTCGGAGAGCTCCTCTCCGGTCATGACGCTGGAGCGCTCGCCCGAGGCCAGCATCACCGGGTTGGCCTCGGCCACCACCGAAACGGATTCGGTCACTTCGCCGAGCTGGAGCCGGATCACCCCCAGGGTGCGTTGGTCGCCGGCCGAGAGCTCGATCCGGGATTGCGTGTACTGCTTGAAACCCGCCGCGGCGATGGTGAGCTGGTAGGAGCCGGGGATGAGGCCGGGGAAGGAGAAGAACCCTTCATGATTGGTCGAGCTGCTGCGCCGGAAGCCGGTGCCCGCGCTGGTCAGCTGCACCTCGACGGCGGCCACCACCGCCCCTCCGGGATCCTGCACCACCCCCGATAGCGAGGAAGAGAAGTTCTGGGCCAGCAGGGTGCCGGCCGCCAGCAACAGAAGAGCAGCAAGGAAGCGTTTCATGGCCCAACCACCGTTGACGGTCCGATCATAGCAGCAGTGGCGAACGGCCGGCTATGGCGTCCGGTGGCCCCAGGGCAGTTCGATATAATCGGATCTTTCCGCGGGGAGGAGACTGCCCTTGCGATATCGCACCTTGCTGGTCACGCTGCTCGCGGCGGCGCCGCTGGCCGCGCCCGGAGCGCTCGAGCCAGCCCAGCGGCCCGCCGTGTTCGTCGGCGCCAACATCGTCGGCTGGCACAACGCCGGGACCCAGGCCGCGCTCAACCCCGACGCCCGCGACGGCATGTTCCAGGCGCCCCGACCACGGCGCTCCTCGAACGGCGCCCGTCTGGACAAGGACCGCGACGGGCTCGAGGGCGAGGACGGCCCCAACGACCTCGACCATGACGGCCGCCTCACCCAGATCCGCATCCCCGATCCGGCCGGCGACATGCTGCCCGACCCCGACCACCCGCGCCGGATGGTCCGTGCCGACCCGCTCAAGGGCCAGCGGGGCGCCTACCGCGTCCACACCGAGGGCTTCGACGACGACGGCGACGGCCAGTACCACGAAGACCCGCCGGGCGGCTACCGGCCCGGCAAGAACTTCGCCCACGCCTTCGCCGACAACGACCCCGAAGGCGGTCCCTGGCCCAGCTCCACCCCCGAGGCCAAGGCCGTCATGGACTACCTGCTGGCGCGCCGCAACATCGCGCTGGCCGTGGTTTACGGGCCGGCCAACAACCTGCTCGAGCTGCCGCGCGGCGCGGGTGCCGGCCCCACCGACGTGGGCCAGACGCGGGTGAGGGTGCCGCGGCAATGGGCGTCCATGATGGGTCTGGACCCGGAGCAGGAGTACCCCATCGACGAGCTCTGGGAGATGTTCAAGGACCAGCCCATGGCCCGCCAGATGAACCTGACCAAGGAGATGCTGGCACAGTTCCTCGGCGGCGGGCCGGCCACGCGGCCCGACGAGGAAGACTTGAAGTACTTCGAGAAAGCGGCGGGCGACTACAAGAAGCTGCTCGAGAAAGCCGGGCTGGACACGCGCCGGGCGGGTAGGCAGTCCCAGCCGGGCAGCCTGGCCAACTGGCTCTACTACCAGTACGGCGTGATGGCCCTCGAGCTGGACGTCTGGGGCGTGCCGCGCCGCAAGACGGAAGCCGCGAAGCCCGAGCAGACCCTCACCCTGGAACGGCTGGAGAAGATGGGCAACGAAGAGTTCCTGGCGCTGGGCGAGGAGAAGATCGCCGCCTTCCTCAAGGAAATCAAGGCCCCACCCATGGTGCAACCCACCATGCTGATCGAGGGCGTGAAGTCCGGCAAGATGACCCCGGCGCGCATGGCGGCCATGGTGCGGCAGTTCGGCGCCGGCGGCGCTGCCTGACGGCACGAAGGCCGAAGTGGGCGGCGTCGATCCCTTCGTTGAGGTCGCGCCGCAGCAGCAGACGCTCGCGCCAGCGCTGGCCGCCCACACCGACGCCGTGCTGGACCTGGCCGGCGGCTTGGCCCGGCTCCAGATCGCCTCCCTCGAGGCCCAGCCGCTCGGCAGGGGCGTCTGGCGGGTGAAGGCCACCGCGCAGAACGCGGGCTTCCTGCCGACGCACACCAAACTGGGCCAGCGCACCCGCAACTACCTGCCCGTGCGGCTGCAACTCGAGCTGCCCCAGGGCGCCGCGCTAATCGCGGGGGTCTCGTGGGTCACCCTGAAGAGCATCGGCCAGGCGGGCGCCGGCGGCCAAATGTGGATGGTAACCATCCACAACCCCAAGGCCGCGCCGGAGCTCCGCAAGCCGGCCATGTACATCGACGCGGCCACGCACGCCAACGAGATCCAGGGCACCGAGGTGTGCCTCTACCTGATCAACTACGTGCTCAAGAACTACGGCAAGCTCGCGCGCGTCACCGAGTTGCTGGACCGCGCCGTGCTCTACGTCCTGCCCATGTCCAACCCCGACAGCCGCGCCCAGTGGTTCAGCGCGGCCTCCACGCCCCGTTTCCCGCGCACCGTGCCCATCCGGATCGATGACGACCGCGACGGCCGCGTGGACGAGGACGGCTACGAAGACCTCGACGGCGACGGCGAGATCACTATGATGCGCAAGAAAGTGCCGCTGGGGCAGGGCCGTTTCCGGCTGGATCCCAAGGACCCGCGCCTGCTGGCGCCAGTACTCGCCCGGCGACGTGCGCGCTTGCGACCTCATCGCCAAGGAAGGCGAGAAGCTGCTGCCAGGCTACAAGTACGGCATGATCTGGAAGGACCTCTACACGGCCTGGGGCGGCTCGGTGGATCACTTCTACAGCGTGCACGGGGCCATCGCCTTGACCAACGAGCTGAACGGCCCCCAGCAGGACTTCGACAAGGACGGCAAAGTCACCCCGGAGGCGATCATCAAGTTCAACGATCTGCTCACGCACGGCCGCATGTTCGTTCCCTGGAAGCCTTACCCGCACCCGCAGTACGGCGACATCGAGATCGGCGGCTACCGGCACGATACCGGGCGCCCGCCCGAAGGTTTCCTGCTGGAAGAGGAGTGCCACCGCAACGCCGTTTTCGTGCTCTTCCACGCGCACCACTTGCCGCGGCTGAGCTTCCAGGAACCTACCGTCACCAGGGTGCAGGACCATCTCTGGCGGGTGCTGGTGCCGGTGCTCAACGACCGCGCCATCCCCTCGATGACCGACGTGGCCCGGCAGTTGAAGCTCCACCGGCCGGACATCGCCACCGTCGAGGGCGCCAAGGTGCTGGCCGGCGGCCTCGTGCGCGATCCCTGGCTGAACCGCATCGACTACCAGCAGTACCGCCCCCAGCGGCTGATGGTCTTCGGCGTGCCCGGTCTCTCCACCCAGACCCTCTTCTTCCTGCTCGAGGGAAGAGGCGAGATCACCGTGGCCTACGACAGTCTGAAGGCGGGCAAGATTAGTAGGAAGCTGAGGCTGGAGTAGTGGTGGAGTGTGAATGCTGCGCCGCGCGAACAACGCGCGCCCTTGACCGCTCCGGGTGGCTGAGCAGAACGCCTCTTATCCACAATCATCTCGATGGCTTTTGGTTCAATCGCTTCGACGGCGGAGGCGGTGTTTCTGGTCGCGCAGTTGCTGCGCCTGGCGGCTCTGCTCGGCCGAAGCAGGATGCGTCTGCCGGTACTGCTGCTGATGGAGAGGATGGTCAAGCTGCCAGTGTCGCTGGCTCCAGGCGGGCCGGGCGTTGGAAGAACTCTTTCAGAGGCCGGTTTGTACCTTTGCGGGGTGTCGGTCTGAGGCGGAGCATCGTTAGTGTTAGTCTTGCATCACTTCATCGACCACGAATCGCAGCGCGTCGGCCAAGTCCTGGCGAGCGACACCCGCTCGGATGGCATCCTCGATGACGAGACGCGGGGCGTCTCCCATGGATGCGAGGGGTGTATTGAGGACTACTTTGAGCACTTTGGGCGGGAGGTCCTTTGCCAGGCTCCAATCGACTGCGGCATCCACGAGAGGTCCGACATTGCTGCTGCTGCCGCCCCCCATCAGAGCCTTCATGATGACGCCGCAGAAACGGCGTGCCAGTTCCGGCTCTCCGCTGAAAATGGTCAAGCCACGTTGCCAAACCATCATCGCTACGGTCCACGCGACTAGCTGACCCGGGGCGACTCCCATTTTGCCGAGAGCATCCCTCGCAGCCTCCTGGCACTCGAGTTTGTGTTTGCCCCAAGGTGAGAGCACTCTGACGAGAGCGGGCGTCGCGGCTCTAGCCGAGGGGGACTGCGTCCACTTGAGGTCGATGCGCTCTAGCGCTTCGGAGGCGGACCGCCGCACCTCGGCGACTGGGTCCACCAAAGCTTCGACCAGCGCTCTAATGCCTTCGGGGTTGCGGGCTTCGGCCAACGCCTTGACGGCCTGTAGACGAGACACCGGATTGCCGAGAATCCTCCTGCGCAGATTCAAACCGCTGAAGAATGGCATGCCTGAGTATACAGCGGATTCTGTCGAGTTGAGGATGGAAGTCCAATAGTTTTGGGAGTCGGTGCTCTTGCTTGGGTGTCCGCAGAAGAGGCACTTTTCAGCCAGGATTTCCGTTTTCGCATCCCGGCCGCCTTCAATTGTACCCCCAATGGCTTCCGTTGAAGCCGTTCTTTTGTTGTTTCCCTCCCGAGCGACTCCGGCGGGCCACGAAGGGGCCAGCCCGGCCTCTTCCGGGTACGGGAAAACCGGAAATTGCCTCATTCTCAAGCGATTTCTCAGACACCTCTCCGGCCCTCCGCCTCCCTTCGCCTGACTTGCTTCCGTGCTGCGGCGTCCTATCCGGTCGGCACCGGCAACGCCTCCATCCGCCGCAGGATGGCTCCGAAAAGCCGCCGCGTCAAGTGACCCTCCGCCAGCAACAGCCAGTAATACCGGGCGTGCTTGATCAGGCGGCCGCCCGTCTTGACCAATCGTTGTTGCAGGCTCGTCAACGACCAGTTGCCGACGCGCAGCGGCAGCACCAGCCGCCGCCACAGGTTCCCCAGGTTGTAGGCGATCACGCTCAGCCACAGGCGCACTTCGTTGGACCGGAACCGATGGCAACTCAATCGCGTCATCTTCACCGCGTGCTTACCTTCCCTGATCCACTGCTCGGCGGTGCCGCGCTTGTTGTAGAGCCGCACCACCGCCCGGCTGTCGGTCTCCAGGTTGGTCACGATGAATCCCACCCGCGGGAACACCTCCCCGCATGAAACTCCACCTTGGCCACCACCCGCCGCGCCTTCTTTCAACTCTCCGCCTGGTAGAGGAAGCTCTTGTACCGGAACACCGGCTTGTGAGAGGGCCGGCCCACGGGCGGCGTCAGCAACTCCGCGATGTCTCGCTCCAGACAGTCATTGGCCGGCAGCCGGATCGCATACTTCACGCCCCGCTCTTCCAGCGCCTCGTAGATCTCCGGCTTGGCGAAGGCGGCGTCCGCCGGAAACGCTACTTCCTTGCCCCGCTGTTGCTGCCGCTCGATCTCCGGCAGCAGCAGTTCCTCTCGAAGTGACCGTTGTAGGCGCTCTGCTCCTGCTGGCCGTAGACCGGGATCTCGGTGGAATCCATGTCCAGCACGACTCGTCGGGGCGAGTCGATGGCTTCCACCTTGGCGATCAGCTCCCGGTTGATCCGCGTCAGGCCGGCGAAGTTCTGTTCTTCGGCCAGCATTTCCGTCTCGAAGGATTGCAACCGCGAAGTCAGGGCGGCGCCGCGCTCCCAGATCTTCTCCGAGCCGATCAGCCGGAAGGTCGGATCCTGGGAGAGCCGTTCGGCATCGTTGACGTCCTCGTAGCCGGCCAGCCGGCCGTAAACGGACTGCCGCAGCAGGTCAGCCAGGGGCAACTGGGTGTTCTTGCCGCGGCGCCGATCCGTCAGGTGCTCTCGGATCAGATCGCCGAAGCCCAGACGCTCGTCCAACTCGCGAACGAGAATCAGGCCGCCGTCGGAGGTGACCCGCGATCCTTGAAAATCCACCTTCAAGCAGGGATTGAAGGAAAGCTGAAAGCGCTGGTTTTGTTTGTCACCCATTGGGTGTTGGCCTCCGGAGCGTCTTCCTCGCGTTCAAACCCGCATGAATAAAGACGTCCGAGCACATCAAGAAGTTATCACTAAGTGCTCAAAATGCTTGAATAACGGCGTCGGCTCCAGTCGACCGAGTAGACTTGGCAGTGACGATCTGACCAAGACTCGGACGAAAGGAGCCGAGCATGTTGATTATAGGCTGTCACTGCTGTCCGGCTAACGCCCAAATCAAAGCTGGCAAGTGACTGTTGGGATGGGAGTTGCGCTGTTTTTTCGCTTGCCGCGATTTGAACGGCGGCAAGCTGCCGAAGCCGCCCCGGAGGTGGCCG
>Ga0315289_10009699_pt1 | contig 13839 bp, 8 predicted proteins | sample YL17G11_40_MG_FD_203452 | JGI IMG/M metagenome (GOLD analysis project Ga0315289, IMG submission 203452) | Sediment microbial communities from Yellowstone Lake, YNP, Wyoming, USA - YL17G11_40 | ecosystem: Environmental > Aquatic > Freshwater > Lake > Sediment | place: USA: Wyoming | collected...
GGAGGGGAGTGGATGGGGAAGGGCATGCACGCGTGGGGTCGCTCTTGTGTCTTGTGTCTTCTTGTTTAGGGGTGGTCGTGCGTGTGTTTTAATGAGGAGGAGGTGCGTTTTTTTTTCTTTCTTTTTCGTCCCTCTTCTGTTTGCCGCCCGCGGTGTGGTGTGTGTGCGTGTGATGATGACATTCGGACAAGGAATCGGACAAGGAAAGTGCTTCTCATCACACGGGCTTACTCTCCTCGACTTGACTCGGTGCGGGGGGGTGGTCTTCACGGGCACGGGGCGGGCCTCTGCTTTCACACAAACGACCCCCCCACCTTGTTGCGCATCATTTGTCATTTCTTCCCTGCGCCGGCCTCCCGGGACAGGTCGCCCAGCACGGCCAGCCCCTGCTTCCCCACGACTGCCACCTTGTAGGTGAAGAAGCCGACCAGCATGGGCAGGAGGAGCAGGTCGAGGGGCCCGCCGGCGGCGGTGCCGGCAAGCGTGTTCCACCGGTTGGAGCCGGCCGCCAGGATGACAGGGACCAACAGGCGGGGCGGGCCGCCGCCGCCGCCGCCGCCGCCCAGCCCGTCGACCGACCGGTTCAGCAGGTTCAAATAGACGGCACCGCCGGCCGCGCCCAATGCGTAGGAGAGGGCGGCGTCGGGCGGGTAGAAGAGGGCCGCCAGGGCAGTGCCGGCGAGGCCCGCGCTGACCGTCCAAGCCATCATCCCGCCCTTCATCTCCTCGAACGCGGCCGCCTCCGCCGCCGCCGCCACCACCCGGGCCGCCGTGTCATCCGCGCCCGCCCAGGGCGCCCGGGCGGGGGAGGGCGGGGGCGGGGCGGAGGCGAGGCGGCCGTCCGGGCCCCAGGCCGGGCGGGCGGGGCGGCCGGCTGACGCGAGCGCGGCGGCCCTAGCGGCGGCCGTGCCGGTCCCCTCCGCCGCCCGGCCGCCGCCCCGGCCGACGGGGACGGCGCCCGGGACTAAGGGCGGCCGGGCGGCGAGGAGGGAGGCGGTCAGGTCGAGGGCCGGGTCGTCGAGCGCGGCCCGGCGGGAGCGGGGCTGGGCGGCCGGGGGGGAGGGGCCTCCTCCGCCGAGATCGCCGCCCCCGCCAAAGTCGGCCGCCGGCGTGGAAGTGGCCAGGGTGCGGCCCTCCGCCGCGGCGGCGAGGGCGGCGGACGCGGCGGCGGCTTTGGGGGCGGACGCCCGGTCGGAGGCCTCCATCTAGAAAGACAAAGAAAAGAAAAATGGGGGGGTGAGAGGGTGTGGGGGGGGTGAGGTTTCAAACGAGAAGCCAAAAACCTCATCCGTTCCATCTCCTCATTCCCCCACGCACCGCCCGCTCCCAGTCGGTGTTCCACACGAATTCCGGGTCCCACCGCCCGCCCTTGACGGTGGGGTCCCGGGCGTTGACGGCGGCCATGGGGGAGGAGAGGTCGGCGGCGGCTGGGATGGGGTGGGGGTGGGGGAGAAGATGAGAGGGTGGCGGTGTCGGGTTTTTTTTGTGTGTGGCATGGCTGGCCGCAAAGATTGAAGAGAGTCTCTTCTCCGCCGCCCCCCCTCTCCGCGGGGCGTACGCCGCCACGTCCCGATATACGTCCCTCCCTCACCACCGATGTACCCGCCCCCAACCCTCTGGGCGGTGTTGCCCTCCCTTCCCGCCCCCGCGCGCGCCCCGCCGGGCTGGGCTAGAAAAACGCACAGGGCTAGTCTCATGCGCCCCCATCAACTCACCCACGGGCTCCACCGGCGCAAAGAAGCCGGTATCCTGGCGCAGCTTGGGCAGGCGCCCCGGGCGGCGTTGCTGCTGTTGGGCGGCCTTCCTCTCCAGGCGGGGCGGCGGCGTGTTGACGGGGCGAGCAGTAGCAGGGGCCGGCGGTTGCGAGGCACTGGAGCTCACCCCAGCAGCGCTCCTCACGCTCCTGCGCGGGGTGGAGAACGTCATTTCGGCTTGCGGGCTCTGGAAGGCGCGCGCAAGCGTCTGTGCGTGCGCCCTGAAAGGAGGGAGGCGTGCAGTGTGGTGTTGTGGTCACGGAGAGAGGAGGCGGGCGAAATGATTGGAGAAGGCCCTCTGCCACTGCTTCTGATAGACTGTCTTTCAAGTCACATTTCGCATTTCTCCGCCTCTGCGCCAAAAAGAAACGCATTGCACCCGCTCCACGAGGCCACACACTAACGCCACAATGAACCCAGACCTACTTGTCCTCTTTGAATGGGTGAGTTGAGAGCGCGTGGCAGGGAGGGGCAAAAAGGGCGACGCTGCGTGCGGTCCTCGTTTTGACAAAACTCTCCTTTTTTTTTCTCAAGGTCGACTCCTTCCCGCTGTCCCGGAAGAAGAAAAACATGGCCCGGGATTTCGCGGACGCCGTGCTGGCGGTCGAGATTTGCGCGCAACTGTGGCCCGGCCTGTGCAGCGCGCGCAGTTACAGGTAAGGGAAACAACAAAAAACTCGGCGACCGCGCCATAGGCGCGCTGCCCTTCAAAAACCCGCGGCCCCCCTCTTTTGTTCTCTCTCTCCGCGCCCACGTCCACCCGCCCCGCCCCTTTTCGAACACTCCGCACCCCCACTCTCACTCTCTCTCTCTCTCTCTCCCTCTCTCACGCACGCACCCAAAAAATTAAAGCGCCGCCAGCTCCCTCGCGGGGCGGACCTACAACTGGGCCACCCTGTCGTCCCGCACGCTCTCGAGGCTGGGCATCGCCCTGTCCCCGCACCAGGTGGAGGCGGCCGCGGCGGGCGTGCCGGGCGCGGCGGCGGCCATCCTGGGCCTGGTCCGGGACCGGGCGGCGTCCGGGGTGCCGGCGCCGGGGGTGGGCGGCGCGTCCCCTGCGGCGGCCACCCGCCTGGCGACACCCGCCGCCGCTGTGCCGCCGCGCGCCTCGCCCTCCGCCGCCGCCCCGCGGGACGCCTCGCCCTCCGCCACCGCCGCGCGCCGGTGGGCCTGGGCGCAGGCGGCCGCGGCCGCGGCCACGGCGGCGGCGGCGGCGGCCCCCCGGCGGTCGCCGTCGCTGGCGGGTAGCTTTGGGCCCGCCCACCACCCCGCGCCGCCACCCCCGCCCGCTGCCAGAGGCCGGCCCGCCCCGGACCCCCACCCCTGGGCGCCCTCCCCTTGCACCTCCCTCCCCACCACACCAGCTGCAGGCACAGCAGCAGCAGCAGCAGCAGCAGCAGGGGGCACCACCCCCACCGCGCCGCCGGCCGCCCCCGCCGCGGCGCTGCGGGCGGCCCTGCGGCGGATGGAGCGGGTCGCACTGCTCCAGGAGGCGCGCATCGAGGAGCTCGCCGGCGCGCTGGCCCGGGCGGGGGGGGGGGGGGCGGGGCCGCCGGGGGGGGGGGGGGCGGCGGCCCCCCGCCGGGGGGGGGCGCGCCCGGCGGCCCGCCCGCGGGGGGCGGGGGGGGGGGGGGGGGGGGGGGGGGGGGGGGCTGCCCGTACTGCAGCAGGAACACCCGCCGAGCGGGGGCGGTGAGCGTGGAGGAGGAGGAGGAGGAGGCTGGCGGCGCGTGGGCAGACGAGAACGAGAAGTCGCCCACGCCCTCCTTTTCCGCGTCACCCTCCCCACCGCTCCAGCAGCAGCACCACCACCACCACCACCAGCCCGTGGCGCCCGCCAAGGCGCACGCCTTCACGCAACGCCCCTCCTCCTTTGGCGGGTGGAGCGAGCGGGAGGACGCCGGGCGGCGGGGTGGTGGGGCCGGCGGCGGCGGCGGGCCCCCCCTCCTCCCTGGCGGCGGCCCCTCCCCTGGCCCGCTCGCCAAGTCGTGGGCGGGCCGCCCCGCCGGGCACCACCACCAGGCCCACTCGCAGGCCTGGGGCGGGCAGCGGTAGTCACGTAGAGAGAGAGACAGCAGAGGGAGAGCGAGAGAGAGGTTTGTCGTTTTCTTGTTTCCATGCACCCCCGTTTCCATGTCGCTCATTTCGCGCCCTCCACCTTGGCTCCCACCACCATCCCCGCCTCCGCCGCCCCCTTTTTTTCCGCGTCCTCCGCCCGCGCCCGCCGTGATTCGTCGTAGTACTGGTTGGGGTGGGACACGCCCGCGGAGGCGAGCTCGTGGCCCGGGTGGGCCCCTTCCCAGGCGGCCGCGCAGGCGAGCTGAAAATGGCCGGCCGCGGCGCTGGCAGCCACGGCCGCGGCCGCGGCCGGCGGCACGCGCGCCCTCCCCAGCGCGGCCGCCAGCGCCGCCGGCGCCAGCGTCTTGTACGGGCACCCCGCGCAGTCGCCCGCGTCCACGGGCGTGGTGATGATCTTGACGCACGAGTACGGCGTGTAATCCGCGCGCCGCCCCTCCCGCCCGTAGTTGAAGCGGATGGAGTATGCGTAGCGCTTGTCAAAATCGTCGCCCGAGCATTTGGGCCCGAAGTGGGTGCGCCAGAAGCGCATGGCCTCCTCCAGGGGCAGGCCCGCCCCCTTCAGGAAGAGGCCTAGCTGGAGGCGGCCCTTGTGCTTGAGGTGGTGGTCGGTGGAGAGGCCGGCGACCATGGCCTGCATGCAGAGCGGGAAGGAGGAGGCGGCCAGGGGTGGGATGTCGGCCGCGGTGATCGGCCCGCCCGCCGCGCCGGCCGCCCCGTCCGCGCCGTAGTCGGAGCCCAGGTACCGCCCCGCCAGGGAGGCGACGACAGGGGCGAGGCGGTCGACCTCCTCCGCGGCCGCGCCGGCGGCGCCGCCCGGGCGGCCACCACCGCCGCCGCCGCCGCCGCCCTCGCCGCCCTCTGCGTGCTGTTGCATGGCGCCCCACGTGCGGGCGGCGGCCAGCAGGCCCCGGGCCAGGCCCGCCCGGAACGCGCCCGCGACGAGCGAGGCGGCGTCCGCCCGGGAGACGTAGGCGGCCCCCCTGGCCAGCAGCACGCGCCGGGTCGCCACCAGGTCGGGCACGCTCTCAAAGGGGACCTTGTAAAAGGCGTCGGGGGGCGTCACCCCGGCCCCAATGTCCGCGGCCGCCCGGCGCGCGGCGGCCGGGCCGCCCGCGTGGGGCGCCGCCTCCGTCAGGGCCGCCAGCCCCGCGCGGACGCCCTCCCAGTCGCCCGCCGGGACGGGCGCAAAGGGGAGGCCCTGGGACGCGATGAAGGCCGCCTGCGAGGCGGGCAGCATCGCCCGGAAGCGGGCCCGGAACAGGTCGGCCTCCAGGGCCAGGAACCAGCGGCGCAGGTCCTCCGACCGGGAGTAGGCGAGGCGGAGGACGAAATGGGAGACCGCGTCCGCCCTGCTGGCGGCGGCCGGGTTGTTGTTGCCGGTTCCGCCGGCGCTCAGGTACTCCGCCGCCAGTTTGAGGGCGATCGCGTCCAGGGCGGACCCCTTGGTGCCTTTGGCCTTGGCGTCCTCGATGCCCTTCAGGACTGGAGGTGAAATGGATGTGGAGGGAGAGAGAGGGAGGATGGGGCATGAGATGGAGATGAGGTGTGGGTAGGAAACAACGGCGTGTGCTGGGGCAAGTTGACGAGGTCTCGGGGTGCGCGCCGTTCTCTGATCCGCCTGGCGTGTCTAATCGCGCGTCCCCGTCACGTTGGAGGGGCGAATCCGTGCTTGCACGCGGGTGCACGCCGCTCCCTGCCCCTCCATCTTGCATTCAATCAAAGGCAGTTGAAAATTCGCGCCTGCTCTCCTCTTCAACACACTCACCCCGCAGCCGGTCCAGGGCCGTGCTCTCGAATTCCTCGATGGACAGGGACCCCACGGGCGGGGCCGCGTACATGGACAGGCGGGCGGCCTCGCCCGGCGGCAGGGTGCCGGGCAGGGCGTCCGCGTCGTACCCGGCTTCAAAGCCGGCGGGGCCGCGCAGGCCGCCGGCCGCCCGGCCGCCGCCGCCGGAACGGAGGGCGACCGGAGCCTGGTCGATCATCCAGGACATGGCTGAAGGTGTACAGGTATGTAACGTGTGTGTGGAGCCGCGAGAGAGACGCGAGAGAGAGAGGCGCCGATGGGGCGCGCCGAAAAGAGAGGAGGGGACGCCCCGGTCAGCAGCAACGCGCAGTGGGGGAGGGGCGGGTGCCGGAGGAGAGGCTTTGGGTGTATGTGTGTGCGCTCTCGCCTGGTGTACGGAAATCGGCTGCGGGCGAGAGGAGGGGCTGCTCGCGCGCGTGTGCGCAAAAGCGAAACTCGTTTGAAAAGGGAGAGGTTCTGGCCGACAAAACTAGGATGAGAGCGCTCTCTCGCCGTTCTCTCCCTTCTCTCTCTGTTCTCTTTCCGTAACGCCATGACCCTTTCCACCCTGCTCTCCCGCCTGGTCCGCCTACTCTGGGCCCGCCTGGCCGCGGCGCTCCAGGTGCAATGAGAGAGAGAGAGGTAGCGCGTGTGCGGTTTGCTCTCTCGCCCATTCGTTTTCGCTTCACGCCACTCTCTCTTTCTCTCATATAACAGTCCGCCCCGCCCGGCGCCCTGCGCGTGACCGGACTGCTAGGCCTGGCGGTTGCGGTCTACCTGGCGTGCACGTGGGGTGAGCAGAGAAGGGAGAGGCAAGAGAGAGAGAGAGAGAGAAAAACAGCAGCGGTGCAAAAAAAACTCACCCACCCTCTTTTTCCCAGGCGACCCCCCCAAGCCGCCGGACGGCGGCCCCGCCCAGGGCGGCCCCGCCCACCCCCGGGCCCCGCTCCCCCGCATTCGCCCAGGCACTGCCACCGGCGTCGGCATGCCGATCGGTGGCGGTGGTGGCATCACGGCCCCCCTGACGCCCGCCTCGACAGCCCTGCGCGCGCGCCTGGGCGGGGCCCGCGTCGTCACTGTGTCCGTGCCGGGCCTGCTCCTGGAGGAGTGGGAGCCGGAGGAGCTGGAGGTGTGTGTGTCTGGGAGAGAGAGAGAGAAATGCGCACCGCCCCCGCACACTCGCCAGTCGACTCACAATTTCTTACCTCAACTTTTCTCTCTCTCTTCTTCCTTCCAGTCTGGCGCGACCCTCCGCCTGGGCGTGGCGTCCGCCCTGCGTTCCCTGGCGTCCGCCGTCCCGGGCGGTGTCTACCTGGTCGCCCGCGTGAGCGGCGACATCGGTGAGGCCGCCGTTCGGGCGGCGCTGGAGGCGGGCGGCGTGGTCGGCGGCGGGCGAGGGGGGAGCGCGGCGCCCCCCCCTGCGGCGGCCTCGACCTCGACCTCCACCGCCGCCGCCTCCACCGCCGCCCCGCCTGCGGCCTCGCCCCGCCGCCCGCACCCGCCCATCCCGCCCCAGCGCTTACTATTCTGTGAGACGGTGACGGGGAAGGTGGCCCTGGCCAGGCAGCTGGAGGCGGGGCTGCACATCGACGGGTGCGGGGCGACGGTAAGGAGACACAAGAAAAATGGATGGGATGGGATGGGGATGGGATGAAAGGCGCTCTCCTTTCCGCTCTCTTCACTCACTTTTTTGTCCCTCTCTTCCTCAAACACAGATCGATGAGCTGGCCCGGTTTGTGCCCCGCCTCATCTATGTGGGGCGTGGCGGAGGAGGGGAGGCGGGCGGGAGTGGTGGTCGGGAGGCGACGGGCGCCCCACCAGCGGCCGCTGGCGTGATGCGGGCGGGCAGCCTGGCGGGGGCGCTGGGGCTTTAGAGTGGCACGGTCGTGTAGCTGAGGATGTATCAATTTCACAAGTTAACCCGGTTCCTCTCTCCCGTGTGCGCGGGATGAGAGGGTGCGTGCGTGAATGCGTTTTTTTCTCCTTGAGAGTGCGCGCCGTGCCCCGTCATCTCTCCCCTCCCCGCAACGCGCCCACCTGACAGGCCACGCATCGCCGCCGCTCCCTGCACGCACCAGTGCGTGCGGGGATCGGCGGAACTCGGTGAATCGGGTTTGTTAATTTATGAAAAAGTTAACCCGGTTCCTCTCTCCCGTGTGCGCGGGATGAGAGGGTGCGTGCGTGTGCAGAGAGGTGCGAGGGGCTGCTGAAGGCAGGGAGTTTTAAGCTACGTCAGTCCTGTTTATATCTCTTCTTAAAAAGTGCTCGGTCCCTCAACTAGGTCTCAATTGGGCCCGCTCCCCTGGCCACTCTCCTCCTCTCCGCCAAAATGCCAGTTATGAAGAGCCGCTAAAGGTCAGCAAGAGACGCACACCCCGAACGACGCCAGGTTGCGCGCGTGATGGTGAGAAAGAGAGCCGGAAAGGGGGGAGAGGAGCGGCGGCGTGCTTTCACGCGGCAAACGCGTACGGCCGGCGCGCTTGCGCGGCCTCCATATGCGCCCCTTTGGCGGTGCCGGTGGCGCAGGGGTGTCACGTCCACTTTGCTAGCACGTCCGCGTACAGCAAAGGGTCACGCTCTCCGGATGCGCCTGGTTGGCTGGGGCTTACGGTCGGTCGACCCTCCCTCTCCAGCAGGAGCGCACCTGTGCTTCTTGGATGATCAAATGTTCCGAAGGGCAAAAAAGTGGATAAGTGCCTTTCGGGGCCGTCCCCTGAAGGCCTGGCTATGGACCTGCATTTTCTGCCAAAGGGTAGAGAGTTTTGTCTAACTCACACTTGTGGCGACAAAAATCGGGAATGGACACGGCCGCCGGTGTGTGCGCTGCACACGACGAAAAGCAAGTATATGCTCGCGCACTTTTTTGCGGCGAGAGGTTCCGCCGATGACGACCCAACAGCCGTCCCGCCCGCCAATCCACTCACAGCCGTACTCATTCTACTCTTGACCATGCCAGGCCCAAATTTTGGGGGGAAGAATGGAGGGAGGCAACAACGGCCAGGCTCCCACCAGCCCGACAGGGAGAGGAGGAGGAGATGATGCGTCGACCCGCCGCCCCCCCTCCGCGGAGGGCGGCGGCGGCGCGCCCTCCCCCTGGTTCCTCCCGCTCCTGGACACGCCCCCGTCCCTGCGGGGCTCCCTGGCGGGCGACGGGCCGGCAGCAGGCGAGAACGGCGGCGGCGGCGGCGGCAGCGCCCAGGGGCAGGGAAGGCACCCCCGCCACCAGCCACCCTGCCAACCGCACCACCAGGCAGGAGGCCCCTCGGCCTCGGCCCGCGCCCCGCCCGAGCTGGCCGCCTGGCGGGACCCGAACCCCGGTGCCGCCCACGCCCACCACCCGGGCGAGGACGCCCGGGAGGCCGCCTTCCAGGCCGCCCTCAGCATGATGCCGGGCGTCGTGAGCAGGGATGGCGGCGCAGGCGGCGGCAGCGGCGGCGGGCCCCCAGGACCACCGCCCCAACCCCACCCACCCCAACATCGACCGCCCAGGCACCCGCCCCAGCCGGGCGCGGTCCCGCCGGGGCGGCCCTTGGAAGGGACCAGCCCGCCAGCAGACGCGGGCGGCGGCGGCGGGCTGGCGCGGTCCCGGTCGGGCTCCGGGTCGGGGCGGTCCTCCCGCTCCTCGGGCGGCGGCGGCGGCGGCGGCCACCCGGCCTCCCCGGGCGACGGCCCCCTGCCCGCCGCCCCGCGCACCATGACCCGCCTCCTACGCACCGCCTGCGTGGTCTTTGACTTCTTGCGCGCGTCCGGCCCGGCCGAGGAGTCCGCCGTGCGGCGGGCTTTGGGCAACACGCAGGACGTCAGCAAGGGCTTGCGCCGCCTGGTGGCCGACCGCCTCGTCCGGCGCACGGGGCGGGGGGGCCGCCAGTCGCCCTTCATGTACGAGATCTCCGCGCGCGCCAGGTCGCGCCCGCACTGGGCGTCGGCCATCCCGGCGCCAGAGCCGGAGGGGCCGCCGCCGGCGCCGCCGCCGGCGCCGCCGGCGCTGCCTGTGCACGCGCTGCCGCCGCCCTCCCACCCGGCGGCCCAGGCGCCCGGGTACGGCGGGGCGGGGCCGCCCCTGCCGCCGCTGGCTGCCGCAGCCCAGGCGGCAAGCGCCGGCGGCTTTGGCGGCGTGCACTACCAGCACCCGCCCGGGCCGGGGCTGGGGCCCCCCTACAGCGGTGGCAGCGGCGGCGGGTTTGGTGGGCAGCACCCTCAACCGCCGCCGCTGGGCGCCACCGCCGCCGGGGGCGCCCACCCGCCCCCGTCGTACGCCCCGTACCCGCCCGCCTTCCCGCCGCCCGCGCCGTACGGGTACCACCCCTACCCTGGCTTTGGCGGCCACTACCCGCCCGCGCTGGATGGCGGCAGCGGGCCCACCACCGCCCACCTCTACCCCCACCACGCCGCCGCCGCCCACGCCGCGCACCACCACCAGCAACACCCGCTGTACGCCCCATCCCCCGGCACGGCGCCTGGCGGGCCCTGGGGCCAAGGCCCGCTGCACGCCGGCGGCGGCGGCGGTGCCGGCCCGCCCCGCCCGCCCGGCCAGTCCTCCGCCGCGGCCGCCCTGGACGACGCGGACATGGGGGACTGGCCGCCGGACGTCACCCTGGAAGCCGGCGGGGGGCGGCCGCCCAGCGCGGGGACGCGAGGGGCGATGCGGGCCCGGGCGGCGACCAACACGGGCGGCGGGAATGAGACCTGGTGACACCTCTCTCTCCCTTTTCAACCTGACCCTTCCTTCAACCCGACACTGCTATTTTGATTAAGAAAAGACGCGCGGCGCGGCACAACGCCGCTGCCGCCGTCGCCTGGATGAACCCGAAAATCCGTTATCTTGACTGCGTGTGCAGTCAAGAAAACGTGTGTGTCTTAGGAGAGCACTGTTTGTCCCACCCCTGCAGCCTGCTGCCCTCTTCTGAAAAAAAAAATAGTCTTGCTCTGTTCTTTCCCCCTAATAAATAGGTCGAAGCAGCACCACCAAAACCCCTTTTTTTTGACAATTTTGCCCTGCTCGAAAGAATTTCCACACCCTGGCACTGAGAATTGTTTAGCCAGAGACAAGCCCGCTCCCCGTGTGATGTGAGCGAAAAAATGAGAGTGAGAGGTAGTGAGGTAAAGATGTCGCCACCACCAGTCGAAGAACACATCGTCTCATTCAACTCTCCTTAACACGCGTCCCCCACACCTGAGCGCGGAGAGTGTAGGGGAGAGGGGGTCACGCGCTCCTGTGTGTCGCGCCTGCCTCTCTCTCGCTCCTCTCCGCCACACACTCGCGCATGAACCCGTCCAAGGATGACCTGGCGGCGGCGGGGCGCAGGAAGGTGCGGGGGCCGATTGCGCGCCTGTTTTGTTTTTTCAATGCTCTCGTCTCGCCTTTCCTCCTCACACACGCACGCACCGCCACTTCATCTACGCCCCTCAGTTGGAAGCCTTCCGGGCGGAGCGGGCGGCCAAAGCGGGTGGCGGCGCGGGTAGTGCTAGCACCAATGCTGCGCCGCCTGTCGCACCGCCGCTGCAACCACCTGCCCCTCCTCCACCGGCATCATCACCTCCGCCGCCGCCGTCCGTCGCCATCACCTTCCAGGCGCCGCCATCCGTGGTGGGGCGGGTGATGGGGAATGGCGTGGGGAGGAGTGGCTCGCCCCGGGTGGTGGCATCGCCGGCGGCGGCGGTGGCGCCGGCGCCGGCCCCACCCCCTCCAGCGGCGGTCGTGGTCGAGGCGCCGCCGCCTGTGCCTCCACCGCCGCCGCCCGTCGCCTCGAAGCCCCCACCCCCACCGTCCCTGTTTGACACGGCCGCCCTGCTGCGGCCGCCGCCCGCGCCACCCGCCGCCCTGGCGTCCCTGGTCGCGCCACCGCTGCCGCCGGCGCCAAAGCCGGCGCTCAAGCCGGTGGTTGCATCGCCGCCAGTGCCGCCACCGCCGCGGCCGCCCGTGCCCAGCCCGCCGCCTGTGGCTTTTCCCGTGGCAGCAGCGCCAGTGGTCGTGGTGGAAGTGCAGGCGACGGTGGCGCCGCCTCCGTCGCCCCCGCCCCCACCCCCACCCCCTCCACCACCACCACCACGGCAAGCAAAAGGAGAGCCAGCGCCGGCCGACCCTGCGGCCACGGTCGACCTGGCCGCCGGCCTCTTCCAGTTCGAGCGGCCCCGCCCGCCCCTGCCCCCCGTCCGGACAGGGGTGGTGGGCGAGAGGGAAGGGGGGGAAGAGGACCGGACGCCGGGCGGCCAACCGGACGCCACCGCCGCCACCCCGCCCCCACCGCCTCTTGCCAGTCCGTGGCTGGGCGGCGGGGCGCTGCTCCCGCCTGCTGCTCCCACCACCACGGCGACCAGCCACCACCCGCCCCCGGCCTCTTTTGCGGCCTTGCAGGACCACATCGACGACCTTACCCGGGAACGGTTCCGCCTGGCCCGGGCGCTGGACGCGCAGGCCGCGGCGGTCGGCCGCCTGGCGGCCGAGAACGACGCCCTGGTCGCCCGCCTGAACGCGGGCGCGGGGGCGGGCGACCGGGCCGCCGCCGCTCATGCTGCGGGGGCGGCTGAAAGCGACCGCCTGCGGAGCGAGCTGGACCGGGCGGCGTCGGAGGCCGCATCGGCGCGGGCGGCGGCGGGCGAGGCGGCTGCCCGGTCGCGCGCGCTGGCGGCCGAGCTGGTGGGCGCGGAGGATGCGGCCGCGGACGCGCGGCGGGTGGCGCGGGAGGCCACCAAAGCCGCGTCCGCCGCGCAGGCCACCTCTTCTAAAGCCCAGGCCAGGGCTGATGCGGCGGAGGCCGGGCGAAGGAAGGCGGACGCCGCGACGGAGGTGGCGCGCAGGGAAAAGGTTGCGCTGGCCGCGCGCGCGGTGAGGGCCGAGCGCGCACTGGCGGCGCGCGGTGGCGGGCCTGCGGGGGGCACCACCGCGGCCGCGCCCTCCACGCTGACCGAGGAAGAGGTCGCCGCCGTCGCGGCAGCCCTGGCGGCCGCCGCGGACAACCCGGCGGCGGTCGCGGCTGGCGCGGGTGGTGGTGGTGCTGCCGCTCCAGGCGCACCTCCTCAACCACCACCACCACCACCACTAAGGGTGAGGACGCGCCAGGCCGCCGTCCAGACCGACCCGGCGATGGCGGGCGCGCCCACGCGTCCCAGCCCCGTCACCACAGCTATGGCGGCATCAGCCGCGGAGCTTGTGGGCAATGGCGGCCCTCCCGGCGCCGCGCCGGAGCCTTTGCCCCCTGCCCTGGCCGCCCTGCTGCCTGCGGCCGGCCTGGAGGACGGGACGCGCGGCCCCGGCCCGGCCGCTGCCACCCTCGCCGCCTCCACCTCCGCCGCCGTCGCCCGCATCCTGACCCGTGTGGACAAGCTGTCAGTGGAAGCAGAGGCCGCGCGGCATGCCATTGCGGCCGCGGGGAGGAGGGCGGAGGCGGCCGAGGCGGCCGCAGCTGGGGAACGCGCGGCCCGGGCGGCCCTGGCGGGTGAGTTTGAAGCCCTCCTGCTCTCCTCCGGCCGGGCGGCGGCGAGCGGCGCGCCTGGTGGCGGCGCTGGTGGCCAGCCGCACCCGACTGACGCACGGCAAGGCGCCCGCCCGCCCGCCCGCGCCGGCTGGCTGTCCGGCCTGGCCGCCAGCAGTGCGGGCGGCGGGTCGTCGGGGGCGGGGTCGCCGGTGGTGGGGCGGATGATTTGATAGAGACGTTTTTTCGTTCGTTGCACAACAACACACACACAAGCGCAAGCGCACCACACCGCCGGGCAGTGCGGGTGGCTGGCCCCAGAACGCGGCCGCGGCGGTGGCAAAAGCAAGCCGCCGCCCTTCTCCCCCTCCCATTGCTCAAGCCCCGACCACCAGGGTTTTCGCGCCCCACACGACGGCCGTGACCATCATGACCAGCTGGGCCAGCGCTGACACGGCCGCGCCAGGCACGCGCCCCTTGGGGTCGCCGGCCGCGTAGCCGTTGAAGTAGATGACCCGCCCCGCCAGCCAGGTGGCAGCCAGGCCGACCGCCAGGCGCGGGGCCAGCTGGGCGATGAGGCCGACCAGGAGGGCCGTGATGGGCAGGTTCTCCAAAAACTGCTGGTGCCCGCGCTGGACGCAGTTGAAGCGGACCGCGGACGGCGAGTCGCCGGCCGCGTACAGCGTGGGGAAGGCGACGCCCTCGGCTTTGCGGGCCTTCATCACCCGGATGGCGCAGTACTGGTTGAAGACCGCGGTCGCGCCGGCCAGGAGGGCGAGGGCACTGTGTGTGTGTGTGTGTGGGGGGA
>Ga0315289_10009700_pt1 | contig 13839 bp, 8 predicted proteins | sample YL17G11_40_MG_FD_203452 | JGI IMG/M metagenome (GOLD analysis project Ga0315289, IMG submission 203452) | Sediment microbial communities from Yellowstone Lake, YNP, Wyoming, USA - YL17G11_40 | ecosystem: Environmental > Aquatic > Freshwater > Lake > Sediment | place: USA: Wyoming | collected...
TGATTACTGTAATATAAATGTTTCAGTTTCAACGACCAGTTCAGATAGAAATTATCTTGTTAAACAACTTAGGAAATCTACCTATTCCCCAAAACTTGGGGCTTTAGGGTGCTAGGCAGTGATGTAAAAAGTAATCATGAAATTTTTTTTATAACCTGAAGAGACACCGGTCATTATTCTTTTTTTGTTTCTTGTACCTCTGCGATAAAGAATGTTTTTATATAACAGAGGTATTCTTGTATCTTCATTCACCGTTAAACTCTGTATCTTTCCTATAGAGATTTGTAGTTCTTTTAAATTTATAGGAGGTATCATCGTGCAGCGTCATTCATCGTGTGGGGTTTTATTGTTTGTGAAATACCCGAGTAAAGGTATAGTGAAGAGTCGTTTATCTCCTGACCTTGATAAGAATCGTATTGTTGTTTTGTACCGGGCTTTTGTTGATGATGCGTTTCACATGCTTAAAAGGACACCGTATTCTGTGATTATTTGTTATCATCCTCCTGATGCACTTGGCTGTTTTGAAGATTGGCTCGGTACAGGATATCAGTGTATCCCACAGGTTGGCAGCAATTTAGGGGAACGCATGAAAAACGGTTTTCAGCAAGGGTTTTCTCTAGGGTTTGACCGTCTTTTAGTCATAGGGAGTGATAGTCCTGATTTACCTGCGGAAACAATTGTTGAGGCGTTTCATCAGTTGGATGAATATGATGCAGTAATTGGACCCTGTCGTGATGGTGGTTATTATTTGTTCGGGTGTACACGCCAGTGTTTTTCTCCTCTGGTATTTCAGGGTATTTCGTGGAGTACTCCAGCTGTTTTTCAAGAGACAATGACTCGATTATCAAAGGAAGGATTACGAACATTTGTATTGCCTGAGTGGCGGGATGTGGACACCATCGATGATCTACGAGATTTTTTTCTGCGAAATCAAAAAACAGAGTTTAGGGTTTCAGCGACCATGGAGGTTCTTAGGAGTTATTTCAATGGGGAAGAATATTGTCTGAGAAACAGAAGGATGTAACAGAGGTACTTTCAATGGTTGTGTCACTGAACAGTATTCGAAAAGAGTTTTCAATGGCGCGTGAACAGATTCTTACTGCAACAACACCGATTGAGACTCTTCGTAGAGAAAGACGAGAGGCCCGATGATTTTTACCTGAACTGATCGTGATGCCATGTTTGCCTCTGGTGCTGTTGCCGTTACCGTTATCTCCGGCAATGGTGTTAAAAACCCTAGTCCGAGTCCGAACACGCTAGTATGCACAGGAATTGATTCGCCAACCGCTAAAGTAGTAATTGTGTAATTCTTAACAGGGATATACAGGAAGACACCACCCGTTCCATTAATGGAAAGGTGGATGTCGGTCGCTTGTTCTAGTCCAATATTTTTTACCGTAGTGGTGACGCCCATGCCTCCTGTAATGGATTCAATATAAAGGATAGGGGCCGGGAAAGGGATAGTTAAGGCTTTGATGCAGAAGTTCGCAGACCCATCCCATGAGGAGTCATTGAAGTGATAGGTAAAGAGGTCGACCCATGCAGAACCGTTCCAGTAGAAACTCTCGCCAGGATGAGCTATTGATTTCACAATGGTTCGTGTGAGTGCACCTAATAGGACCGGAACCTCTGATGTACGGTCAAACGGTTGACCTCCTCGTGAAAGGGAGAGAGAAACGTAGAAGGTATTTCCTGTAAAAAGAACAACGGAGGAATTCAAATCCACGGTATGGTACCCCATATGATCGATGGTGCCTTGGGCTGATGCAAGCTCATCAAGAAGCTGACCAGCCTCAAATGTATCATAGACTTTTACGGTATAGTTCACATGATTTGTTGCGGTGTAGAAGCTGATGGAAGGTAGTGTTCCTGTTTCCTTTGCAGTGAACGCGTTGAATGCTTGTGTCACATTCTTCATGGTGTCTCGCCAGCCATGATAATCATACGAGTAGATTGTTTTGTAGATGAGTTGTTCGACATCTTGGTAGGAAACCGCACCCATCTCCGGATGTTGACCGCACCATTTATCATAGTAGGAAATCCAGAAATACCCATCGTATCCCCATCCAGTTCCCCAGCTGTTTTTCACAAGCCATGCACCAGGTCCCTGAGGTGCCTGGGTTTGTTTGGTATCATTCCAACCAATTAGAGCAACTGCATGGTTCGGTGGATAAGAACTACTTGGAGGTTGATAATGAATGTAGTTCTGAATAAAGGAACCGTCGTAACAGAGTGCTGTCCCTACGACTCCTTTTTCCATGATCGTGTACTTTATCGTGTTAATATTGCTCAGATTAGATCCTGCAACATACCATTCGATGTCTCGTGGGTAATAGTAATGGTAATTCGGATCAGTGCGTTCAGGCGTTATTTCGAGGTTCTCATAGGGTGCGTCACTTTCGCGTATCGCACCTTCGCCTCGCGTGATATATGCAGAGGCAAGCAGGTAATCTCCTCCGAAATGTACCTCTACGCCATCCCCACCAGGGTCATCATCGTTGTTATAATTGTTAAATCCGTTCCACCAGTCGAGGTGAGCCTCAGAAAGATCTGGTTCTCCTTGTTCACCAGAGGCTGCCCAGTTCCCGGTCATTAAAAGGTTTCCTTCCATGGAGGCCATGACGCCATGAGTCCAGCAGGTCCCGTACGGTCCTTGGTCTCGAACTGAGGAGACATAGTTGTTTCCATTGACGTTTCGTAAATCAAAGGAACTTGGTGGGTCATCCAGATAGTAGGCAGCAGCAGGAACCCGTTCCTGTTTCACTGCTCTATCATCTGTACTGTTTGCGATAGCCGGTGCAAAAAACATGGCCATCAGTATAACAAGTATGACTATACTCCAAAGTATTTTCTGATGATTCATAGTATCCCCCATTATTTTATAAGGAAGATTATATGATGTTGTCCTATAAATACACTTCGCAGAAAAGGTCATCTGCGAGTAGCGTTTTGAGAAAAAAAAATCAATGAAAAAGAGGTTCTTTAGGCTATTGTTTTAAGATCCTTGCTTTGATTTGAGATACTCTTCATATGGAATAGCGTTTGCAGCTTCTGCAGGAAGCTCAATCGTAAGTGGGATGTTATAGTCGGTAAAGTGTATGGTCATGCTCATGACCATAGACATGATGTTCATATCCATGGTGATTTGTTCATTTACTTGCATGATGTAGTTTGTATCTTTTGCGGTCCAGAGTTTTACTGTGCATGATTTGATCATATCAGTGTATGTTTTTATCAGGTCTGAAGAGATTGGTATTTGTGTTTGACTGAGGCTTATACCCTGTTGATTCGTAATTGAAGTGAGTAGTGCGGTAATATCTGGTGTGATTTTTAACACATAACAGGGGACGCCATTGATGGTTTCGTCAGGAAGTTTCTCTACTTTTGCCTGTTGTAGTAATGCGATTTGACTTTGCAGTTGGTTATAGGTATTCCATAGGGAGATATTGGTTGACATGTTCGTTTTAATCCACTGGTTCATTCCAGCGTAATCCATGTTCATGTACATGGCCTTATCAAGGAAATAATAGAGTGCATTCATTGTCATGGTTGTCCCCATTGACATGCTTATCGTTGCTTGCATCATGAGTTTTTGATTACTGACGTCAACCTCGCCTGTTCCGGTGAATGTTGAGGTATAACTGCTTGCTCCGGTAAGCGATGCAGAGGTTGTTGTTTTTGTCTCCATCTCCATGGTGAATCGGTAGGAAGTGATATTGCTTGCTGCCTGAAGCGTAGATGATTTTATTTGTGCGGCAGAAATCGTATCAGAGGATATCATCGTATAACCGAGGGTCCCTATAAGCACAAATACGATGACTATACTTGCAGCCCCAATTATCTTTTTCTTTTGGTTTATTGGTTGTATCATGAGTAGTATCTTTCTACAGTGATTGTTTAAAAAGCTATGCCGTGAAAATGTCAAGATGAACAATTTTAGAAAAAGAAGACGGACCTGGCGGGATTCGAACCCGCGATCTACAGCTTAGGAGGCTGTCGCCCAATCCAGGCTAGGCTACAGGCCCAAAGAGGAATTAATAGAGAAGCATAGTTGAGAGATTTTTAAAGTTGGCTATGCTAGAGTGGTTTGTAGTTGATGGAGAAATGAGCAGAGACTCCGTCTGTTTTTATTATTTTCATATTCTGGAGGTCGGCTAATCGAATGGTTTCGCAGGGAACGTTTTTTCCTTGTAGGAGTTTTTGGATTCCTGGAACGTGTCCGTCGCCGACGCAGGCGATGATGTTTTGGTGTTTTTCGTGTACTCCAACAAGTCTGTTGACCATGTGTTCGTTGCGTTCGTCGATGAGTGTTTTTTTTATGGTCGGAAATTTTTTCCCGATTTCTTCGATGTAGACATTGAAGTTGTCTTGGTAGTGTTTGAGTTCTGCTTCCACGGTTTTTTTACTGATAAAGAATCCTATGAATCCGGAGATGAGGAGTCTAAATTTTTCAGTAAACGGCATGGTTTTCCACATGTGGGTAAATAAGTGTTGTGCGTCGACATCGATGAATTCGATAGGGAGTTGGTGTGATTGTGCATAGGTGATTGCAGTGAGCATTTCGTCTCCTGCGTTGACGCCGTATTGTTTTGCCATGTCTTCTTGGAACGCTGCAAGCATTTTGTAGATGAGTGGGAGGTTCTTTTTTGATTCTTCGTATCGGGCAGGATCGGTGTTTCGCATTACCAGTGCTTGGTAGCGTTGGGTGTCAAGTTCGACGCAGATCACGTCTGGTTCTTTTTTTTCGAGAATGGCTAGTAGTGCTGCGGAAAGGTCGAAGACGTGTCCTGTGCCGATGAGAGTGATCATGGTAGTGGGGGCAAATACGGTGGTGTTTGATTAACGTATGCGTTTATACAACAAAAATATTCGACGATTGTCGATATCATCATCGACAGTATTAAATACCTATAAAAAGAATAATAATAATTATGTGTAATGTTATCGACGATTATCGGGAAGAAGAATTATCCGACGCATGGATAAGAATTGAAAGAAGGAAAAGGATCTGCTAAAATTCTCTTTTTTCCTTCTTCTTTTGTTTTTTTTAGTATCGATAATGCTCAGGCTTGTACGGACCTGAAACCTTAACACCAATGTAGTCCGCCTGATCCGCTGAAAGCTTTGTTAACCGGACCCCTAGCTTGCCTAAATGAAGCCGTGCAACCTCCTCATCAAGGATCTTCGGCAGCATATATATCCCTATTTCATGCTTCTTTTTCCATAACGCAATTTGTGCAAGCACCTGATTCGTAAACGAATTACTCATCACAAAACTCGGATGCCCCATCGCACAACCAAGGTTAACCAAGCGTCCTTCCGCTAGAATGAAAATCTCATGGCCGTCAGGGAAGATGTATTTATCCACCTGGGGTTTAATGTTGATCTTGCGTACACCTTTTAACGAATCAAGCTTCCCCATCTCGATTTCATGGTCAAAATGTCCGATGTTGCAGACAATCGCCTGATCCTTCATCTTTTTCATATGCTCAACGGTGATGACGTCCTTGCAGCCGGTAGCGGTCACATAAATGTTCCCTTCGCCAAGGGAGTCTTCCACGGTTTTTACCTCGTAGCCTTCCATGGCTGCCTGCAGCGCACAAATAGGGTCGATCTCGGTCACAATCACGCGGGCGCCAAACCCGCGCATCGACTGAGCGCAGCCTTTGCCGACATCGCCATACCCGCAGACGACCACGGTTTTTCCTGCGACCATGACGTCTGTTGCTCGTTTGATGCCGTCCGCAAGGCTTTCTCTGCATCCGTAGTGGTTATCAAATTTTGATTTGGTGACAGAGTCATTGACGTTAAACGCAGGGAACAACAATGTGTGTGCTTCAAGCATTTGATACAGCCTGTGAACCCCGGTGGTGGTCTCCTCAGAGGCTCCTTTGATGTCAGGGATCATGCGGGTCCAGTATTTCGGATCATGTTGGTAGGTTTCCTTCAGACAGTTCATGAGTTCCTCGTAATCTTTGCCTTCTTTGCTGTAATCCTTTTTTAACAACCCCGGATTCTGCTCAACTTCGAATCCTTTGTGGACCATGAGGGTGGCGTCTCCACCGTCATCAACGATGAGAGTAGGTCCTTTGCCGCCTCCGAAATCCAACGCTTTTTTTGTGCACGCCCAGTACTCTTTAAGTGTTTCTCCTTTCCAGGCGAACACGGGAACACCAGTTTTTGCTATGGCTGCCGCAGCATGGTCTTGTGTGGAGAAAATATTGCAGCTTGCCCATCGTACCTGAGCACCGAGGTCAACAAGTGTTTCGATGAGTACCGCGGTTTGTATGGTCATGTGTAGACTGCCGGAGATGCGTGCGCCTTTCAGCGGTTTTTTCGGGCCGTATTTTTCCCGCACTGCCATGAGCCCTGGCATTTCTTTTTCTGCTATTTCAATTTCTTTTCTGCCAAAATCAGCAAGACCAATATCCTTTACGTCATAGTCGTTTTTTTGTGATGCTTTCATGATACCGTTCTCCATTTTTTATTTATTTAAGGATGAGTTTTGCATCTACCACGCAGATGCTTTTTTCATACACAAACACGGGGTTTAAATCCATTTGGTCAAGATGATCAATGAGTTCTTCTCCAAGTTTTGAGACGTGTAAACAGAGGTCGATGACGAGTTGTTTGTTTGCTTTTATGCCGCGGAAGCCTTCTAAGAGTTTTTTTCCTTTGAGCTCTTCGATCATTTGTCGTGCGTCGTAGTCATCGATGGGGACAACCCTGAAGGAGACGTCTTTGTACAGCTCAGTGAAAATCCCGCCTATCCCGCACATGATAGATAAACCAAACGTCGGGTCTTGGACAAGTCCGACGATGATTTCAACTCCTTTTTCTGCCATCTGGTCAACGAGCAGGTTTTCTTTTGGGAATTTTTTACGGAACTCTTTATAGACTTTTTTGAGCTCTGCTTTGTTTTGGATGTTAAGGTGTACGCCTCCGACATCGGTTTTATGCAAGATGGCAGGTGAGCAAACTTTCAGGGCCACCGGGTAGTGTAAGGTAAGTGTGTCAAGGTCTTTTTCTGAAGAGATCACTTGATATTTTGTTGTAGGGATGTTGTAGGCTTGCAGGAGGTCTTTGACCTCGTTTTCTGCCAAGGGTCCGGTTCTTTTGAGAAGGTTTGTAACGCTCTTTTTCATGGTTAGTCCTTCTTTCGGTTATCGATAACTCGTTTTGCTTTTAAACCTGTTTCTTGGATCATGTTTGGCGGTAAGACATCAACTCGTGGGGTAAACACGATGACGGATTGGATGTCGGATTTGAGTTTCTGGCTGAGCTTTTCAGAGTCTACTTCACTGAGTCGCTGTTTTGTTTCAACTTCCACGGTGAGCATGTCGATGTCGTTTTCCGTGGTGAGCACCATGCGCCAGTTCCCACCAACGAAGGGGTTGTTCATGAGTACAGACTCGATCTGGCCAGGGTAGATGTTGGTGCCGCGGATGATCACCATGTCGTCGCTGCGTCCTTTGATCATCGAATGTCTCACATGGGTTCGTCCGCATTCGCAGCTTTCTGCATCGTAGAGTTTTGCGATATCTCTCGTTCGATATCGTAGTAACGGCATTCCTTCCTTGGTGAGGGTGGTAAGAACAATTTCGCCTTCCTCTTCCGCGCCAACCTGTTCTAACGTGATGGGGTCAACGCATTCAACAAGGAAATGATCCTCCCACAAATGGAGTCCATCATGCTGGTCGCAGTCTGTGGAAACACCTGGTCCGCACATCTCGGTAAGACCATAAATGTCGTGTACATCCATGTCCCAAGCATCCATGATCCGTTTCTTGAGCCCCGGGGTGAACATCTCAGCGCCAAATAAGCCGTTGCGTACCTTGAGTCTCCTGGGGTCAAGACCCATCTCCTGAGCTACTTGAGCAAGACGCATCGCGTAGGAGGCAACACCTGAGATGAACGTGGTGCCGTAGTACTCCATGAGTTTGATTTGTCGTTCTGATTGCCCCTGACCTGAGGGGATGACAAGTGCACCGACTTTTTGTGCACCGTAATGAAAACCGAACGCGCCCGTGAACGTCCCATAAGGGATCGGGTTTTGGAACACATCTTTTTTGGTAAGCCCAGACATGAAAAGACAACGGGCCATGATCTCACTCCAAACCTCCAGGTCGCCAGGGGTGTAACATGCGGTTACCGGGATACCGGTCGTGCCTGAGGAGGCATGGAGCTCAATGCAGTTGTCTAGCGAGGTGGTCATCATGCCGAACGGTGCGTTTTTACGGAGATCATCTTTGGTGGTGAACGGGAGTTTCCTCACGTCATTCAAGGTTTTGATGTCGTCTGGTTTTACTTTGAGTTCTTTGAATTTTTTCTGATAATAAGGGACGGTGTCATAGACCAAATGCACAGTTTTTTTGAGTCGTTCTACTTGGAGTTCTTTGAGTTTTTTTTGCGGTAATGTCTCCATTTTTGCGTTGAAAAGATGATCCATAGCACTCCCAGGCCCCCAATACACTGATTCTTCTTAAGGTTGACGACAAAACAAACCTTTGCCTCGAAGCATTCTCTCGTCTTTTTCAATTGAGGAAAAGCCAAAAAAGAAGGTATTTAAACAATTACTCCTTTAAGAAGGAATATCATGGAAAAGAGTTCTAAGCCTTGTGGGTGGCAGCTGCATCATCGTGAACATTTGATTTTCCGAGCAAATGTCGGTGCGCCTACGATCCGGCTGAAGTTCTTCCATTATCCTGCGTATCGTCAAACCGTGCATATTGACCAGCCTCCCATGGATTGTAAACTAAAAGTGAAAGGAAATAACGCGTTTTTTGTATTTCAACAGAAGGTCCGAACCAAAGGAATGATCTCTCTGGAACGAGTAATTTCTGTTTTCCCCATCCTGTTTTCTGTAAAGTCTCAGGAGTCGTGGGGGATGATCTCAGATGTTCCCAGGCTTCTGCAGAGAAAATACAAACAAAGTTTTACGTATTGGCCGGTAAGCTCCCCAGTCATCCGTGATGTTTCCCTGGAGCCGTGGTTTTCAACCAATGATTTGTCAGTCTGGGTGCACGCGGCAAACAACTACATCATCGGGAAAATAAAACATCCGGAGCCACAAGGCAAACGCTTAGGCGCGGAAAACGCGCTTCAAACTGGAGTTGGTGACTGCGATGAGTTCACTGATCTGTTCATCACCCTTGCCAGGATGCGCGGGATTCCCTGCCGGCGACTCACTGGGTTTTTTCTTTCACTACAGAAAAACGAGCCGGAGCCACATGCATGGAGTGAGATTCTTTCACCCGCCCTAGGATGGATCCCTATTGATGTTGCTTTACATAATCTTGGGAATCATACCGTAAATTATGTGATAGTAAAAATTGAGGAGTTTAACCCTTCACTACTCGATTATCAAGTGCAGAGGCAGTCGTCTGCAGTTCATTATCAATGGGAACGACCTGAACCTATAGTCACTCCGATATACAGAACAAATCCAAAGGAAAAAACGTTTTGATTCTTGTTCTCAATTGATGCCAACAACATCGACGGGGCTGTAAAAAACCCAGATGGCGAGGTACCGTCGTCTGATGTGGATGTTCTTCCCCTGGGATGAAATCACTGAACCTTTGTTTCTACTGGCCATGATCCCTCTGATTCTTCTCCGAGTCAAAAGCATTTATCACCACAGACGTTATCGAGAGGGAAGGGAACTTCCTTAAGCAAAGGATGCACCCAAGGAATAGAGATCTTGGTTCGGTGGTGTTTTACCCAGTATATCACATAGGGCGTCACAATAACCGTCACCATTCGTTATTCCATATTTTATCAATCTAATAATAATGAATACAAGAGCGGGGTAGGGCCACCGTAACACCCCATATCGTTTCTCAGTGTTCCTTGTGATGGTGGTAATGCGAAACCAGGGTTATTTGGGTCTTCGATATCGTTGTAATTTGTACTAGGATCGCCGGCATCGATACAGGGAGAACCTGAGCCAAGATAATATGGACCCCATAGAGGATGATTTATAAATAATGGATTCGCTTCAATGCATCCTATACCTGGCGAGCATTGATAATAGTTATCTTGATTATCCCAAACATCACAATACGTTATTGAAGGTGATGAGTCAACTTGACAGTATATTCCACCGCCATGCGCCAAAGGTCCATGAGTGTTATCTGAGATAATGTTATTTATTATAGTAGGTGAACCGCTATTACAGTATATTCCTCCACCAGATTTGGCAGCGTTCTTTGAGATAATATTGTTCGTTATTGTTACCGATTGGTCACAGTAAATCCCTCCACCTCGACTCGATATAGAAGAGGAAACAGTCATGTGGTTATTTAATATAATATTGTTTGTTATTGTTGCTGATCCGGAACAATAGATCCCACCACCATACAGAAAAGCGCTATGGTAGTTTACAACTTGGTTATTGGAAATAATGTTGTTTGTTATTAGTGCTGCTGCAGAACAATAAATCCCCCCACCACAAAAATTGACGGTGTTAGATGAAATGTTATTATTGGTTATCGTTGCTGCTGCAGAACAATAAATCCCCCCACCATAACCATTACTACCTATAAGGGTGTTAGATGAAATGTTATTATTGGTTATCGTTGCTATTCCCGAACAGTAAATTCCACCACCACTCGTTACAGCGGTATTTTGTGTAATATTATTGTTTGACAGTACCGGCGATGATAGCGAATCACAAAAAAACCCACCACCCTCAGTTGCAACATTGAAAACAATATCATTATTTCTTATTGTCGGTGATGAACCATGCCCACAATATATCCCAGCGCCGTAGAGTGCGTTGCCATTCGTTATCGTAAACCCATCAAGAACCGATGAAGAGGTCTCACCAGAATCAAAGGTTACCACACTCCAACACTGACCACCATCAATAACCGTAATCTCCGGACCGCCAGTACTTTGAACCGTTACCGCCTTACCCAGAAAATCTAGAGTCTCCCTGTAGGTACCTGGTGCAACTAAAATAGTTTGTCCGTCGAAAGCAATAGCGATTGCTGTTTGTATACTATCCAAATCATCAGGGACATGAAGTACCCAAGGCAACACCTGAACACAGCAGGTATCAGTATCAGTTCCACCAAGGTTATCGGTCACCGTTAACGTGACCGTATATGTTCTGTTGTCAGCATAGGTATGGGTCGTGATCATACCAGGACTCGGTAGTGAGTCATCACCAAAATCCCACACATACGACACAATGGTGCCATCAGGATCATGCGAGTCACTCCCATCAAAAATCACCTCATTATCTATGTGTACCATCTGATCAGATCCTGCATCAGCCCGAGGAAGCATATCCGGCAACTCCTGATACACCGGGGGAGGACCATTGATGAACAGGTAATTGGTCAAAAACACCACGTCATTAACATTAACTTTTCCATCGTTGCTCGCATCACCAGCTGCTAACGGAAGAGGCGCTGGACCACCGATAAATAAATAATTGGTAAGATACACCACATCAATAATAGTGATTTTCCCATCATGATTCATATCACCCCGTCGCAACTTCTCACACACTGCATACCCACTTTCATGACCACTGGCATCAACAGCGGTTACCCGATAATAATAAAACAATCCCGGGGCAAGCCCGGTCTCATGATAAAAGGTTGCAGGTGCAGCAACCTCAGCTCTCTGTTCAAACGCACTCCAAGAACCAGTAACATTCCGATACACACGAAACCCTGCAAGATCCCTGAGGGGAAACCCATCCTCAGTCCTCGTTACATTTATCCAACTGAGATTCACATAATTATCACCCCACCACGAGACACAGACCTGAGGTGCCGCAGGCACCGACGACAATACAGTGAGATTCACCGGGACCTTTATCATAGGGTCACTGACATCGTTACTCTCTAACACCAGGTACACTCTATACAAGCCCTTTGCAAGCCCCGTGGTATCAACCGACAGATTAACCGCGACGTTACCACCAGGGTCAACCACACCAGACACGAGTTCCATAGAAAGCCAGTCGATACCTGGTGACAACGCCCTCGTAACATATATCTCCCAACCACTAAGAGTTAACATGTGGATAGTGCCCAAGTTATCAGCGAGGAGCAACGGTTGTACGGTAGCGCGGTTGGCGCCGATCTCATCAGGCGTCATGGTCTCGGTCCAGCTGTCCAGCAGAGCAACCCGTACCTTATAGAATAATTTAGGAAAATTAGGATAATCAGGATTTTTATCAAGCCAGAGGAGATACACGTTATCCTTAGCATCAACCGCCATCGAAACATACCGTTGCCCCCAATATACACCTCCATAGGTAATCGAGGTGATCAGTTCTAGGTCAGTGTTTGGCGTCCATTCCCTTGTGCCGCTATCCCATTTCGAATAATAGATATTCCGCGTACCATTCAGCTCCTTACACAACCAGACGACATGGAGGTTATCATAAGCATCAACATCTAGAGAATACTCCTCCACCGTGGTAAACGACTGGTTAAAAACAGGTTGTACCGTACTCCATGCCCGTTCGGTGGCATCCCATAGTTTGTGATACAACTGATTCGCCCCATATCTCCACACCACATGAAGGTTATCAAAGGCATCTACTGCAAGCAACGGCTGATACGGGCTGCCTGTGCAAATAATCTGACCAGCACCAGTCCACGTCACCGTATTCTTATAATACACATGACCATTGCGATACCATACCATATGGACCACGCCCTGGGAATCAGTAGCTATCGACGGCATCCATCCATACCCCACATAGGCAGGATCATCATCAAGACTAGGGATCCACTGCTGCGTACTATCATCCCATTTCCTATACCACATGCTCCCATCGTATCGAGTCCATACGACATGCACGTTACCCGCAGGATCCACCGCCACCGACGGAGTCCTACAAGGATACTCGTCCCCACAGGTGAGTTCATCGAGAATCACATTGTCCATGCTCCACTCCTGCGTACTATGCGTCCATGTACGATACACTACATATCCTGTATAACCCTGATAATAACCACCAGTGGAGTCACTCCATACGAGATAGACATTATTCTCATGATCCACGGCCCCTGATCCATCTCGCTGACTTTCACCAGGGGAGTCGATTTCGTCTAATGGTTCAAAAGACGTGTTGGTAATCGTGAACTCTAACGGAAGAATACCATAGTTTCCTATAGTGAGCGTCTGTGGATCACACGGTGTTCCCTCCTCAACTTGAAACTGAATACTGCTGGGGTTCACCGAGATCTCTGGGTTCGCAATGGTTACTACCAGGGGATCAGACCACCCTGACATGGCACCCACCGCACCATTCGCATAGTCTTCATCGGTTGCCCGTACCCGCACCCGATACACCCCGGACTCTGACCAGCTGTGACTGATGGTTTGCGGTTCACCGGGGGGAACCAGGGGGCTCACCCACGTGGTCCCGTCACCCCAGTCAACCATGTACCAGATCCGGTTCCCACCAGGATCACTCGTATTAATGGTGAACTCGTAACTGGTACCAACATCACCGATAATGCCAAACAGTGGATCACACACCGGTACCCCCGGCGTATGAGGGGGTTTATGGCCTTCACCAACCCATGTCGCATTCGGAAGAACGAGCAGCGGGTCACCAATGATCGCCATGAACATCTCATGGGTGTATCGCTGCCAATCAAGGAGCGTGTCACCCAGGCAGAACCCCTGGGATAACTGGGTGTAATACCTTCGCTCTTCATTTAGGGTATCGGATCGGATGAGTCCGAGGGCAGCAAGCCCATACGTTGGCGCAAACACATACGATGAACCAATGTTCCTGAAATATGTGTAATCACCGCTCCCGCAACCTTGCAGGTCATAGAAAAGACCCTTTGGATCAAAATCCAT
>Ga0315289_10009702_pt1 | contig 13836 bp, 8 predicted proteins | sample YL17G11_40_MG_FD_203452 | JGI IMG/M metagenome (GOLD analysis project Ga0315289, IMG submission 203452) | Sediment microbial communities from Yellowstone Lake, YNP, Wyoming, USA - YL17G11_40 | ecosystem: Environmental > Aquatic > Freshwater > Lake > Sediment | place: USA: Wyoming | collected...
AGCCGCGAACAGGCTAAACGCTCCCATAACGAGGCTTTGTAGCATGTGTCGGTTCATGAACTTCTCGTTCGGGTCCAAAGGCGGCTTCTTCATGGTGCCTGCTTCTTCAGGTTCAGCTACAAAAGTTGCTGAAGCCGCTAAGTCCATGAACAGTTCCAGCATTATGATTTGGATGGGCGCAAACGGCAAGGGAATTCCAAGAGCAATGGGTAATAGAAAACTGGCGACTAAGGCGATTTTGCAGGCAAGGTAATAGCGCACGCCTTTTCTGAGGTTGGCGAAGATTTTGCGTCCCTCTTTCACCGCCGTTTCAATCGTCGCAAAATTATCGTCTGCCAAAATCATGTCTGCTGTTTCTTTTGCTACGTCGGTTCCGCGGATGCCCATGGCGATTCCGATGTGTGCCGCTTTCAGGGCTGGGGCGTCATTTACTCCGTCGCCAGTGACCGCGACCACTTCGCCGTTCTCCCTTAAGAGCTTGACTATGCGCAGTTTGTCTTCGGGCGTTGTTCGGGCAAAAATGAACGTGTCTTTTAACGCTTTTTTCAGCTCGTCATCGCTCATTTTGGCGATCTCGCTTCCAGTCAACACTCTCGTGCTGTTGATTCCCACCAGTGTGGCGATGGCTCTTGCCGTTTCCGGATGATCGCCAGTAACCATCATCACTTTTATTCCCGCTTCTTGGCAAAGCTGAATGGCTCCTTTCACTTCTTTCCTTGGCGGATCAATGAAGCCGGCTACACCTACGAAGACGAGGTTTTGCTCCAGATTCTGCTTATCCAGTCGCTGCGCGGGAGTTATCCTGCGGTAACTGAAAGCCAGCAAGCGTTGACCTGCTCGAGCCATCTCTGAAACCGCGCCTGCAACTTGTTTCTGCAAGTCATCTGTGAGCGCCGTTTCTTGACCTTGGACGAGCAGTTTTGTTGAGTTGGCGAGGACGTTTTCTGGTGCACCGCTGGACAGGACAACAAACGAGTTGCCAAGCTGGTACACGTATGAAGCGAGCTTGCGCTTGTTATCAAAACTTAACTCGTCTTTGAGCACCCAAGTTTCCTGCAGTTTCCGGATGTCTGCACCGCTTTCCTTGACGGTCTCCAGAATCGCCTGCGCCATCGGATTATTAAGCGCCGCGCTAGTCGCTAAGTCTTTAATGGCGTCGCTTGCGCGCAGCGCTGTTTTGAGTGCTTCTTTTTCGTTTTGCCCAAAATCCTGTTTCCTTGTGATTTTGCCGTCGAAGTAGAGGCTTTCAATTCGCATCTTGTTCTCGGTTATGGTTCCCGTCTTGTCAGTGACGATTATTGTGGTGCTTCCAAGGGTTTCGGCTGCTCGCAGGCGCTTCACCAAGGCGTTTTTCTTGGATAATGAGTAGGCTCCTACACCTAAGACCATGGTGATTATTATGGGGAGTTCTTCTGGGATTACGACGAAAGCTAGGGAAAGACCGTATAACACTGCCTGTTCTGGCGTCGGTTGCAAGCCTCTTATGAAGCTTAAAACTGGAATGAGTATGCTGAAGAAGAGCGCTATCCAAACCAGTGTTTTCGAAAGCTGCTTCATGCCCAACTGCAACGGCGTTTTCGGCTCCCGTGCGGCTTTGGTTATTCCTGCTACTCTGCCCAGTTCAGTGGTGACGCCTGTGGCGGTGACCAGTGCCTTGGCTCGTCCTTTGGTGATGACGGTTCCCGCGTAAACCATGTTCTTGCGGTCTGTGAATCTGGTTTCGTCTGTCAGTATTAGGTTGGCGTCTTTGGCTACTGGGAACGATTCTCCAGTCAACGAAGACTCATCAACTTCCAGCCCAACAGCGTCCAAGAGTCTTGCGTCGGCGGGTACCCTTACGCCAGGTTTGAGCAGTAAGATGTCTCCTGGAACTATCTGTGTGGTCAGCACTTCCGTTGGTTGCCTGTTTCGGAGTACTGTGGCAGTTGGTGAAGCGAGCTTTTTCAATGATGCGATGGAGCGTTTGGCGCGGTATTCGTTCCAGACCTCCACGAGGACGAGGATGGTGATTATGGTGATTATGGTTAAGGCGTCAGCCAGTGTGCCCCAGATGCTGTAGAGCACTCCGACGGCGATGAGGAGGAGAATCATGGGTTCAGTGATTTCTTCGCGTAGAATGGCGAGGAAGCGGATTTCTCTTTCTTCGACCAGTTTGTTCGGTCCGTATTTGGCTAGGCGTTTGGCTGCTTCTTGGTCTGTTAGTCCCGTTTCTGGGTTTGTGCCTGAAGTTTGGATTGCGTCTTTTGCTGTTCTGGAGTGCCACTGGCTCATTCTTGTGCACCTAGGTTTGTGTTAATAGAGTGAGTGGTTTTAGAGTTTTGCTGTGGATTTTTAGCGGTTTAACGTGTTTTAGCGTTTCAGGCGGAAAAGTTGTTCCTTGGAATGTTCTGAAAAAGCCGTGAGCAGAAAAATCTGTTCTCGTAGCAGAACAAAAGAGTTTTACGCAAAACTTTATAACCGCGCCCAACGTTTTGCATGTTAAAAGGTGCAATAAGATGAAATTCGGCACATACGTGTTTGAACCAAAGAAAGCTGAAGGTTTTGACTTTCATCTGTTCCGCGTTAAACCTGAAGTAGGCAGAAGAATGCCGCCGCAATCCGACATGTACAGCAACATCGCCATCTTCGGAGACAACGTTACCGCACGCAACCACCCAGACTGGATCAGCCAGTCACCGCTAGGTCCAGCGTGGAGAACCAACAACAACTTCAACGTCCGCTGGGACGTCCTCTGCCACTCACAACCAGAACACCGAGCAGAACAACTAGACTACATAGAAGACGTCGCAAGGCACAGTCCAGGAATCTGGCTCAACAGTATCCACTTTGCAGAGCACGGCCACTGCACATGCCCACGATGCAACGAACTCTGGAAGAAAAGCGGACTCAGCTGGCTGGAATGGCGCAGAAAAGAAGTCACCGACTACATGGCACAAGTAAGCGAACGAGTACGCGACCGCGCAAAGAAAAAATTTGTCATAGGTGTTCTCCCTGACCCAGTTACTTCATACGAGCGTTTCGGTATAAACTTTGACGACCTAGCCCCGCTAACAGACGAATTTCTAGTTGTGATGTTCAGCAAAAACTACGCTACACCATGGTACTGGGAAATGCTGACACGCGCATTCAAGAAGACTTTCAAAGAAGTGCCCCTCAACATATCGCTGTACGTTTTCGGTCCAGGCGACGACCCGAGAGAAGTGCCCTCAGCAAGCGAGCTACTGACAGTATCCGTCCGTATGGCACGAGCCGGCGTAGATAATCTTCTCTACTTAACTGACAAAGCTAGCCAAATCTGGGATTTCCAGAAAGCTGCAGTTGACAAGGTTGAGCTTAGGGAACGCTTGAAGAGCTACGGTGGTCAGCCAGTTCAGGAAGTTCTCGACTTGGTTACAAGTTGGGAAAAAGTCGTTCAATAGACGCGCTTTCAGCACACAAGAAAACCTAAAGCCGGCAGTACGTCTTTACGCTGCCTTTTTATTTTATCCAACTCAACCTAAGCGGGGAACCCAAGTTTTCCACAACTGCTTCCCAAATAGAATTCTACCCATTTCCCCGTTATTTGCAAAATATTATATAGATTGGCTTATTATACCTCTGTCAGGAAAAATTGCATAGGCAAAAAATGAAAAAGGTCTTAGCCAAACTTTTCTGAATTAGCTCTGCTGGAGTGGAACTGCCCAGTAGCTGATGATGTCGCCTTTCACCCATTTGCCGCCTAAGCTTCTAACTACCTCGTTTATGTCTTCCCATTCTGCTTTCAAGAATTGAGTCGGCTTCACAATGACGCAGTCTTGGTCTACTTTGAAACTGAGTAACTTGCGTTGTTCGGGGCTGAATTCTTCTTCTATTTTGCTTGTATATTGATTTGAATGGGCTTGCGGTTTTGGAGCAGGGCTAAGTTCAGGTCTGGTAAGGGTTGTGGGCTTGTCTTCATTTTTTACTGAAGTTGGTTGGGGTTCGGTTTTAGGTTTCGCTGTGTAGATGATGTTTAATTCTGGAATTGGATGTGCTTCTGCAAGGTCTTCAAAACTTTCGCTTCTTATGACAGCACATACTTGGTTGGAAAATAAGTCGAATTTTAAATCTAAAAGTTCAACATCGTTTGGCAGGTTAGAAGCGAAGGATGTTGCTTTTCCTTGCAGGGCTTCGGTGAGGAATTTTGGGGTTAGTTTTATAGTTCTCATTTTCATGGTTTCAACGCCCAGAACTGCTTTTGTAACTGGTGACAAATAACTTAAAAGTATTGTTTTCCAACACTGCAAATCTGCCTTTGGAGGGTTCAGATGTTTACTGTGCTCTCTATTGCTCTCTTCAGACTACCCCCCTCTATATATAGCTTCTACTGAACAGTTAAATTCAGGTTCAACTTTAGCTGAAAAGTTTGATTAAGCAAATCAGATTCATATCCACTCGTATTCAAATCTAAAAGTGGACTGGGGATTTGAACCCTCACCCAAGTGGAGATTTCACCCGCAACTCCCCTTTTTTGTTTTTAGGCGCAGTCAAAGTTGCAGATGTTGTATTGGGTGTTCGAATTTACTTGTATTCTCCTCTGCCTAATTAGAAGTCGTCCATGCGCTTATGCTTATGTCAGCTATGGCGGAAGTACCTGGTTGACCCGAAGATTGGTCCGTAACTTTACCCTCTTATCAATATTTGAGCCTTTTGGAATAACTTCAAAAGATATAGTAACTGTTGTGGCGCTTGGTCCTTTGCCGAACACGGAAACACGATTATCTTCTACGTTGCAGGCTAATGGGTAACCATCAGCAATAGCTTGAATGGCCCGCTTTATGTTTTAGAAGCACTATTTCCCCAAAGCGTCCCTTTTAAGGTTTATTACGATTTCCGATACGTTTAAGAGGCTCCGAACCAATATGAACATAAAAGGGAAAATGGAGGGACAGAAAAAGTGTTATCAAGAGATTGTAATGGCTGCTCCCAGCTTAAGCCATGCAGTAAACGTTATAACAAAGTCGCTGAAGGCGGAAAAGTGTACTGCCCCGACGGTACAGCGCATTTGATTGATAGCTCTAGCCTGATTCAAATTGCGCCTCTGCAAGTCGAGAGTTCCTTTTTTGTAACGACAAAATTTGCTCATGCTACTAGAAGAGAGCTGAAATGATAATGGATAAGACAATAACTTTGGATTGCCAAAAAAATGGTTAATCTTTGCTGTGAAGATTGTATAGTGCGTAAAGAATGCACGATTCATGAAACAACAGAAAAAGAAACATGGGTGATGCAACCAAAGATTTTATGCAGAAAGCCGTCGCAGAGCAAGAGTTTACGTCAAAGCACATTGGCTATTTGAATTTGACGAAAACAACAAGGTCAAGCCAATAGCTCATTTGAGGAATTTGAAGGGAAAAGCAGGTATCACCTTTAGAAAGTCGCTGAGTTAAAAGACTCTAAGAAGGAACTCTGCGATGGCGATAGATGAGAAATTCGGTTTTCTAAAAGGCTAAAGTTGAAATCAGCTTGGGTAGAGCTGGAACCTGCAAGATGTCATTGCCATGTCGAAATGGTTTAAATTTTATTTTTATTGTGGTGTGTTGAACAACTGCATTATTGTTTGTGGCGCGCATAGATGTTCCGAAATTGCTGTAAAATGGTTTTTAATCATAGAGCACAGCCAAAACAAGCTCATTTAGTGATTTATTATGGACTGGGGGGATTTGAACCCCCCACACAATGGAGATATCACCCGCAATTCCCCCCTTTTTCTAGCGCGTAGTATGCGGTTAGAGAGGGGTATGCTAGCGCGCTTAACAGGGAACAGTTTATTTGACCTACTTCTTTCGTTTTGAGTCGAGCTTACCGCGTCGCGCTATAATCAAGGTCACAGCTACAGTAACTATAATCACTATCGCTATGATTAGAGTTAAGGCAACGAGGTTTGCAGGCACCTCTAATGTTAAAAGAGAAGGTACTATGGTGATGCTTTTGAAAACCAACTCGTGGGGGCTGTCAAAGTAAATCTCTGATGTAGTTAGTTTCGCTGTTTCCGTTCCGTTGAAGTTGGTTTCTGTGCCGTCGAGGGTGTACCCTGTTATTCTCTGTTTTGTGCTTTCGTTGGCCAACTTCCATGTTGAGTCGGTGGCTAAGGTAACATATGTTCCTGCGTCGAAGAAGGAGTCTTTGGTGGGTGAAATGTTTGAAGGCACGACGTTAAAGCCGCCTGAAAAGGACAACACGTGCTGTGTAACGGAATAGACGCTAACGTTTCTAGGCGCGGTCACGGTTATTTGGACTGGGAAAGTTCCATTTCCCAAACGATTTAGCGAAGTCATTCCGCCTTCGCTTATGGCATAGCCTATCGCGTTGGTTCTTGATTGTTCCTGAATGTAGTTCCAAGAATAGTTAAACACAGCTGTGACGAGCGACCCTGCGTCGTACCATCCGGCATCGCCAGGTATGGGTGAATCAGTGATCGATGCCAGAAAGCCCGAAGTGATATTAATTTGGTGCTGTCTAATGGTTTTTCCGTTCACTGTTTCGGGAGATGAAATTGCACTCAGATTGAGCACGGTGATTGGATTTACCTCTGCAACGTTTGTAACCACACCGCTAACACTGTAGGATTCTAGCCGTTCTCCTACCCCCGAAACACGATCAAGCACGCTTTTCAACACAAGTTTTACAGCTGTTCCCTGATCGTACCAGTAATCATCATCGTTGATGGTGGGCGGTGTGATGTAGGCCACGTTTTTGGCGATTGAAACATTCAGGCTTATCTGGAATTGTTTTATCAAGTTGATTGAAACTTTATGGGGACTGTTCATGAAAATCGGAATAGTCACCATTCCAGTCGTGGGCTGGATAAACGTTGGGGCCGCATCGTCAACGGTGTAGGAGGTTACTCTTTGCCCCGAGCCCACCGTTCTTTCGGACACACCAGGGAGGGTCACTTCCGTTGTGGTGCCAGCGTTAATCCATTGCCAACTTAATTGGGCGCCCGCAAAGCTTAGCAAGAATTGACGCTGATAAACGATTCGGGCGAGCATTTGATTTGCGCTCGTAATGGTCCAAGTTGAGCTGCCATTCATTGCCCACCGCTCTTGGGAATTGTTTGAAATTGAGCTAGGCATAGAAACTGTTGAGCCACGAGCAACCATAATCGTCTGATAAGTAGAGGATGGAATTGATACATCCATTCTTGTAAGGGCATGTTGCGAGGAAGCATCTTCAGGAGCTGTATAGTGTGTTATCGTAACATCGGGAGGGTTTCCGCCGCCAGACACCGTGTAACTTGCAAGCTGAGCGAGAAGATCATAGTAAACGAACGTCACATCCGATCCCGAGGCCACGGTGACGTTGGAAGCATGCGAGTTAAGAACCCACGATTCAGTAGACGACGACCCGCTGGAAATTCCAGATACCACAACATAAGTGCCGTTGTCGGCGCTCAAGGTTAGCGTTCCACCTCGTGCATGAGTGGCCATCTGTCGACCATGTAATACGTACCAGACTGCAAAGTCGTTGGATCCTGATAGCGGGACAGTTTGACTAGCAGATATCAAAGTTATGGATGTCGGAAGCGGTATTATAGAACCAGTGTTAAACTCGTAGGCGTTGCAGGATTCGATGATGCCTCCAAAAGTAAACGTATGCAGTTGAGTTGAGTTTTGAGAGAAATCAACTGGGCCAACCGTGTTGGAGAACCATGTGCCAGTCCAAGAGTAATTGTAGGGATCGTATTCATCCATCCACATCCAAGCTGCTGAGAGGGCAAAATCGTCATTCGAATATGTAACTTTGCACTGGTCTCCATAATATGGTTGCGGGTGATACCATTCAGTCATGAGTCCTGTGAAGAACCCATTGTAGTTCGCCGGCTCGTACGGAGATCCCTCAAAATACTCGGCGCCCTCAGCACTAAAAACTTGCATCGCATACGCACTCGTGTTCCAGTCTTCAGCATACATGACAACAACGTCCTCGTAGAAGCTAAGCACAAGCAGGACTTTGTCGCCAGAGTTCACGGGGCCAGAGAAAGCCTGCAATCCGCCTCCGCCATTTCTCGGGTAAACTGCGCTCTGATTGGGCGCAAAGACCTGATAGTTAAAAGCGAAGCCCTGACTGTAACCGCTTATCCCTGCATAAGGCCAATTGTACGACAGACCAACCTGGTACCAATAGCCGCGATTTGACAAACCATTCAGAAGATACGCTGGCCCATAACCATACGGGTCAGTCTGATCCACCGCTGTAACGTTGTAGGCTAAGCTTACGAAATCCTCAACAAAAGTCATCCCAAGTTGCTGATCGTACCTAGCTGGAAGAATGGTGTTTTGAAAAGAGCTCCCAGGAGCCGCAATTGGCAGCAGCGCAGATTGCATATGCCTAATAGTTGGAGTACTTACGAGCTGAGCATAAGCTGAAGCAACCAAGAAGCCCGCAAGAAACAACGAACACAAAACCACAATGCCCCTACCATACCTGCTGATCTGAATCAAGCCCTCTTTCCCAGCAAGCAGACGTTTAAGGCCCATAATAAACATTATCCGAAAATCAGCAATACATTCTATTCAAAAAAAGGCTATACTCCGTCTAGACAGCCCAACAATTTCTTGTTTCTAACGCTCGCCTGACTCTCTTCTCGCCGAAGGTGATTGTAGAACAGGAATTCAACTGAGCGTTTAGGGAATGCATGCATCAAGTTTTGGTAAGTTTCACAATTGAAAAATGCAAGCACTTGGCTTTCGGACCAAGTCAAGCTCGTACTGGTCACATTACCCCCTCTTCCCGGAGGCTAATCTGTCAAAGGAGCAAAACTCGCATAGACTAATCCAAAGATCAAAAATAGTAGCGGCAGGTGCGAGATGGAATAACTAAAGTCTGAGCGAAAAAGCCTGAAATTTGGTATCCATGATGGGAATAAAAAATCTTGAAACAAGTTCATTTAGTAAAATTGATGTTGAAGTGGACTGGGGGGGATTTGAACCCCCGACCTCTTGATTGCAAATCAAGCGTTCATACCAGACTGAACTACCAGCCCGCAACTGTTTTTCTGAATCTTTAACGGGTTCCATGATATTTAGGTTTTGTCTGCCCCTCTTTATCTCTGAATGGTCTGTGTTAGTTGGGACAGTTAAAAGGTGATGTTTGTTGGGGTTTTAATTCTTACGTTTTTGACTTATACTTGCAAGCGTTATCATGAAAATTGACCTCTGATAGGGCCCTATCGTTTTGCCTACCCCCTCCCCCTACCCTTTTTTCAGCTTTCAACATGCTATTGACTTGAAAAGCTCCAATACAGACCTACCAGAGAAAGAGCCGTTTGCCCTTGTGCCAGTAACACCAAAAAACATGGAACCGCAAAGCCTAAAACAAAACCGCCGAATCTAACTAACAGAGGAACCACCGATGCTCGAGTTCAAAACAGTCAAAATCGACCCGCCAAAAAACTCCAACATTATCCTAGGCCAAGCGCACTTCATAAAAACAGCCGAAGACCTCTACGAAGCCCTCGTCAACGCTACACCCAGCATACGGTTCGGCTTAGGATTCTGCGAATCTTCAGGACCCTGCCTCATCAGGCACGAAGGAAACGACCAAGAACTAAGGAGCTTAGCTGCCGGGAAAGCCTTCGAAATCGCGTGCGGCCACAGCTTCCTCATAATCCTGCGAAACGCTTACCCCATCAACGTCTTGGACAAAATCAAAAAAGTACCTGAAGTCTGCACCATTTTTGCCGCAACAGCAAGCCCTCTGGAAATTGTAATCGCCGAAACAGATCAAGGTAGAGGAATAATGGGCGTCATAGACGGGTTGAAAAGCAAGGGCATAGAAACCGATGCGGACATAAAGGAACGCCGAGAATTTCTCCGCAAAATCGGATACAAACTATAACTATAACGCGGCAGGACGAAACCCTTTTTTAGTCTACTAAACATCCAAAATCATCTATTCAGGTGTTTTCCGTGAGCGCAACAAACGAAGCCCCCAACCCAATGGAAGCACGCAGACAAAGATTTTTGGAGCAACAGCAAATCCTCAGGGAACGAATGAGTAAGATAAAACATAAAATCGCCGTGATAAGCGGAAAAGGCGGCGTAGGCAAAAGCACCGTCACCGTTAACCTTGCTGCAGCCTTCGCCAAACACGCCAACCTAAACAAGGTAGGCATACTGGACGCTGACATTCATGGACCAAGCGTCCCCAGACTCCTCGGCTTAACAGGACAACAAGTGAAAATGGGGCCACCAGGCGCCTTCCCAGTCACGGGACCATTAGGCATGAAAGTCATCTCCATAGACTTCTTCTTGCCTGAAGAAGTTCCAACCATATGGCGAGGCCCACTCAAAATGGGAGCCATCCGCCAGTTCCTACAGGACATCGTCTGGGGAGAACTCGACGTGCTTTTCATCGATTTGCCGCCAGGAACAGGCGACGAACCGTTAAGCATCGCCCAACTTTTACCTGACATAGACGGCGTCATCGTAGTCACCATGCCCTCAGAACTCTCAAGCGCCATCGTTAAGAAGGCAATCACTTTCGCCAGAAGACTGAACATGCCCATAATCGGAGTAATTGAGAACATGAGCGGATTTATCTGCCCTCACTGTGGAGAAAAAGTCGACATATTCCAGTCTGGCGGAGGAAAAAAGATGGCTGAAGAAGCAGAGGTTCCCTTTCTTGGCAGCATCCCTATAGACCCCAAAGTGGGCGTGGATGCGGACAAGGGCTCGCCTTTCGTGATTGCACATGCGGATTCTCCGGCGGCGAAAGCTTTCATGGAAATCGTTGAGAAAGTTGAATCCTACGTCACGGAAAGGGAACAGCGCAAAAAAGCAAAATCTTGAGCAAGAATGCGCGGAAACTGAAACTTTCTCTTTTCTTTATGAGAACTGTTTTACGCAGAAACTTTGATTTTTACAAAATGTAGAAAGAATAGAAAAGAATTGGAGAGCTAAATCCTGTCTACCGTTGCTCTGCAATTTTTATACTTTTGAAAGGACTATCTCTATCGTTGAAACCATTCTGGACCTGGTTTCGCCTTCTCTTGGTGGCATTTCCTGTGTTCCGATGGCTATCTTGGTCACTTTCAAGTCTTTTAAGAAACGGCTTCTGGTTATTTCAGCCACGTCGACTGCGGTGGTTATTGCTTGTCCTCGTGCCTTCAGGGTGATTTCTTTCGGTGAACCTGAAGAAAACGCGGTAATGATTGCCAGCACATAGCTCATGGGTGGTTTGTTTCCAACGAAGATAACGTCTTGTTGTCTTTCTGTCATTTTTTATCCTCCTTTTTGTTGTTCAATGGTGTAGGGTAACATTCTGCGATTTCTCTCCGATTGCACAGAACGTTGACTGCTCATATACACAAACTAGCTTATAAATTCAATCAGACTTCGACTCCAGTGATTGTCTCGGCGGTTTGACTTTTTGAAGAGGCACCTGTAAAAAAACGAAAAGACCCCTTCCAGATAGGCCGCTGCAGGCTCTAAACTTCCATGTAAATTTTGCTATTTTACTCTTTAAGGGCATATTCACCGTCAAATCAATGCTCTCTGCTTTAATTTTCTGCGTCAAAAAAATGCTTGATGAATGGCTACGTATTTAAGACGCAAAACGCAAATATGTCATGGGGCGAGGGTAATCATGCAATCAAAAAATGATGCGCTCATAGCCTACAACGTTTTGAACAAAAAGATAATCAGCAATGGGTTCTGTACGCTTTGCGGAGCATGCGAGGCTGCATGCCCAGTTGGCGCGTTGCAGGTAGAGTCAGAAAAAGTTAATCGTTTGCATGACTGCTCCAAAGACTTGGACCTGTGCCCAATCTGCTATGAGATATGCCCTCATTCTGAAGCGCTATTACTTAGGACTTTAAAGTTTGTTGCGGACGCGCCCGTCAAGAATGAAGCTTTGGGTTACTACAGGAAAATCGTGCTTGCCCAAGCAGTAGATCCAAAGCTTAGAGAACAAAGCCGTGGAGGCGGAGTGGTTACTTCGCTTTTGACTTACGGGGTTGAAAAGAAGATTTTCGACAGCGCCATTGTTTCTCAGGCGGAAGCTGATAATCCAGCTAAACCTAAGGCTTCAGTAGCTCTCGTACCTGACGACATATTGTCTGCGGTTGGAAGCAAGTTCTTTCCTTCATCAGTCGCCAAAGCTTACGGCAGCGCAGTTTATGGGTACGGAAAGACCAAAATCGCTTTCGTCGGAGTGCCCTGCCATGTGCTTGCTCTTCGCAAGATGGAAGCGTGGCAGCATAAGATCGGCAGTAATCTGGCTATAACACTGGGGCTTTTCTGTTTCGGCACGTTTTCCATGGCTCCATTACTGGAGTACATAACCAAGACGTACAATATTCAGCCTTCAGAAATCAAGCAGATGCGTTTGTCCTCGAAGTTTGTGGTTCAAACGGCGAATGATACTATACGGATTCCCATATCTGAGATTGAAGACCGCATCATGCCCAGCTGCCGGACATGCACCGATTTCACGAATGAATTGGCGGATATATCCATCGGCAGTGCATATCCCTTGGATGAATGGTCTACGGTGATTATACGAACTAAAGCAGGGGAAGATTTCTTCTACGGTGCAGTTGAAAACGGCATCATCAACACGTGGGTAATAGAGCAAGAGCCTAAAGTGTATGAGCGCGTGGTTCGTGCAGCTGTGCAAAAGAGAGGAGCCGCGCTTAAAGAAGCCAAGAAAATGGAAGAAACCTACGGCTACTTGCCTGTTCTCATGCTGAGAGAGACAGATGCACTTGCCCACGTCAAAGTCGAAGACGTAATGACCCGAAAAGTCAAGACAGTGCCTCAGAACATGACGGTAAGCCAATTGTTGGATTTAATGGCAAAACAGCAACACATTGCATACCCGGTAGTAAACGACAACGGCGAGCCCGTTGGAATGATTACTCTTGAAGAGGCCGCGGTAATTGACAAGGAAAGAAGAGACAAGACTTTGGTCGGCCAAATAATCCGCCGAAAGCCCGTCATTGTTCACCCGGGAGAAACCGCTTTGGATGCATTTAAGAAGATGAGTGAGTACGAGACAGGACGTGTCCTCGTCATCGACCCAGCTAATCCTGAGCAAATAATGGGCATGATTACGAAGACTGACCTGATGCACACGATGATAAAACAATACCAGTGACGAACATTCAACCTTGCCTCACTTTCTTGAATTTTGAAAAAGCCCGCACCAAGCGACCTGAAAAGGGCTATTTTTGTTACAAGAACCTTAAATCTGTGATTCTTCATTCTCGTAAACTAACTAAGTGACACAGCAGATCAACCTAACTAGTGGATGTTAAAATGGGCAAAAGCTTATCCGAGAAAATAATCACAAGCCATCTGGTCGACGGAAAAATCAAACCTAACGAGCAAATCGGCCTCAAAATAGACCACACTTTGACACAGGACTCAACTGGAACTCTGGCGTATCTGGAATTTCAAGCAATGAGTGTCTCCAAAGTCAAGACGAAAATGAGTTTCAGCTTCGTCGACCATAACATGTTGCAGAACGACTTCAGGAACGCCGACGACCACAGGTACCTGCAGAGCGTCGCCGCCAAATACGGCATCGTTTTCTCTCGTCCGGGAAACGGCATATGCCATCAGGTTTACTTGGAACGTTTCGCAAGGCCAGGATACACGCTTCTGGGCAGTGACAGTCACACGCCAACCGCTGGAGGTATGGGCATGATAGCTATCGGTGCTGGGGGGCTTGACGTTGCGGCGGCTATGGCTGGAGAGCCCTTCTACCTGGAGATGCCTGACGTTCTCGGCGTAAAGTTGACTGGTGTTCTTTCGCCTTTTGTTTCCGCCAAAGACATGATACTCGCGGTTCTGCGGCAACTCACCGTGAAAG
>Ga0315289_10009703_pt1 | contig 13835 bp, 18 predicted proteins | sample YL17G11_40_MG_FD_203452 | JGI IMG/M metagenome (GOLD analysis project Ga0315289, IMG submission 203452) | Sediment microbial communities from Yellowstone Lake, YNP, Wyoming, USA - YL17G11_40 | ecosystem: Environmental > Aquatic > Freshwater > Lake > Sediment | place: USA: Wyoming | collected...
CAATGAGTAAGAGGCGAGCAGACTGACCTTCCTTATTCTCCTCAAATTCACTGCTTCTTGTTCGGATGATATGGTGAATCCTCTTTTTTAAAAAATTTGGAACTTGAAGTTTCATCATGGAAGGTCGCCCCCTCTTCAGTTGGATATAATCGTAAAGGCTAAAAATTCCTAAGAAAAGGGAGAATACAAAAGTGATAAAGTAGACGACCCGAGAAAATAAAGGGAAAAATGAGAAATACTGGATGAAACTGAGAATCCCAAAGCCGAGCAATAAGTGAGTCACAAAGCTAATTGCGGAAAAACCCATCCCCGCCATAAAGATCTCTTTTCGTTTTCGGCCAACCATAGTGAGGTAGGAGATGAAAAAAATGAGAGTGGCTAAGGCACAAGGATTTAATCCTTCAATCAAACCTGCCAAAAGGATGGCTAAGACTCCAAAGGATTTAAATCGCTCTATAATCGATTCTTCTGCTTTCTTGATCTCATCTTTTGCGACTTCCAAAGCCGCTTTTGTTTCTGCCTTCTCATACTTCTGTATCATTGCTTCGATTTTAAGTTCTGTAACCTCATCTGGAGAAAAGTAGTCATTACCGATAAAGATACTCGGTGCAATCAGGCGTTTTTCGGGCGGGAGATTGAGTCGGTTGGAAAGGGTTTCGTTCAAACGCTTCCCATCAGGAGTATTGAGGTCAATCTCTTTCACATTGAGGCGGGGATACTTTTTCACGAGGTATTTAAGTAGGTAGTTTGCCCGATCACATTTTGGACATCCCTTCTGATAAAAATAGGCCAGATCCACTGAAAAAGCTTTCTCAGAGGGTTTGGTTATGGATGGGACTTGGATGGGGGGAAGAGAAGCACCACCTTTCACCTGGTACTCCAGGAGGAGGGGATTTAACTTCTCCATAATCTCCATCTCTCCGGAGAGGAGGTGGTCTCCGATAAAAACGATAGGAAGTTCTTCTCCCCTCCGATTAAATCTTTTCTCCAGGTTGCCAAGTGCTTCATAGTAGGCTGGATTTCCTACATCAAAGGTTTTGATTTCGAGGGAAGGGAACATCGTTTTGAGTGTGGGAAAATAACTTTGAAGAATAACCTGACAGGGTTGGCAATCTTCAGCATAGAAGAAATAGATTTGGATTGAGGAAGACTGTTGGCAGTTTCCATGGATGGCAAAGGACAAAACAACGATAACCATCATGATGGTAACAAGCTTTTTCATAGCGATACTCCCATATCGGAGGTGGAAAGTCGATCTTTAAAAATATTAACGTTATTGATTAGTTTTGTCGAGATATTCAGACAAATAGACAATGATTCGGAAGGGGAAAGAACCACCTCTTTTCCTGATTATCATGAAAATCCAATTTTTTAATCGATTTCTTCAAGAAAGGTTTTCACCATATCCTCGATTATATCCCTGACCTTCCGGAAGACATCGATCGATTTTCCTTTAGGGTCTGGGATTTCCCACTCCACGATCTTTTTTGACGGGATGGCAGGACAGGTTTCTTCGCACCCCATGGTAATGAGATAGTCCATCTCGATTGGAGGAAGGTCATTCAAGCCCTTCGGTCGCTTGGCGGAGAGGTCGATTCCCTTTTCTTTCATAACCTCGATAACCAGAGGGTCGATCTGAGAAAAAGGACGGGACCCCGCACTGTAGACCTCAACCTTTTCCCGTCCGAGCATCTGTGCAAAACCTTCTGCCATCTGGCTACGCCGGGCATTTTCAACGCAGACAAAAAGAATTTTTTTCGTCCCTCTTTTAGACAAACAAAACCTCCTTGAGAATTTCAAAATAATAATAGATATTAAAACACAAAATCAAGGTTATCTGTATTACCATTTTCAGACTTGACTAAAAGAATTATGATCAGATATAAGTTGCCTATAAATCCATAATAGAAAGCAGGTTCCATGACAAAGGAGAGGATTATAATATACGGTAAGTCGGGTTGACCTTTTACCGATCAGGCTCGGGCAGCCTACGGTAATGCCGCAGAATATTTTGATGTTGGGTTGGACCAGAAAAAATTGGAGGAAATGTTGAAATACTCCGGTGGCACCCGTAAAGTACCAGTTATCGTAGAGGGAAGTAAAGTGGCCATCGGTTACGGTGGCACTTGAGGTGTGTGATTGCCGATAGTTTACCGGCCACGAATTTAAAATTTATAGTCTTCCCGTTTAAAGAAAGAGAAAAGAAAGTTTTTTTCGGTCTGAAACCTTTGAAGTCAGATTGATCCAGTTGGGAGCTGGAGAAGAAATTCCGCCTTGCACAATGGCGACGAGTGTGCTTTTTTGTGTTCTTCAAGGGAAGGGTACAATCACCGTAAATGACAATCCTATTCAGGTTAAAGCCCATTCTCTAATAGTCACGCTCCATGCAACGATTTCCATGAAGAGCGAAGAGGGGATGAAACTCCTTGGTATTCAGATTGAGGAAAAGAAATCGTAAGGGAAAATTCCCAGGTTATGAATCCTGATTTTCGCTAAATCAATTTTCGACAATATCGTCGATTTAAGGAATTTATTGTCGAATTATTTCTAAGGCATTGATATTGAATTGAAAATTGCTTGGGAACCCCAGTTTTATTGACATCATTGTCGAAATCTTTGAGCCCATGAAGAGAGATTTAAATTCTCCGACATTTTCAAAACCCATTGTTTTTATTTCTTATTTTTCCATTTTTGAAGTCTTTTTCATCTTTGGCATGATCATTGCTTCGATAAAACACAGATTTGATCCAAAGAGGTTTTCAATGATTCACCGAAACAAATTACTAATCATCGTGACATCAATTATTCTTATCCCGATCCTTTTGGGGATGGCACCACTCAACTTCATTCACAAGATTGGAAGTGGTTGTCCCTTTGCTCAAGGCAAGCAAGCGCTAACATGCAATCCCTGTCCGTTTAACTCCATCACAACCCAGAATGATCTTCCCACGTTAAGTTTAACTTCGAATTCCCTGATACCGGAATCAATCTCTTCATTCAACTCCCTAATTGGAGAACCCATCTCCATCTACTCCAACACTCTCCTTCAGGCTGTTCCCCTGCGCTGTTAATTCCCAGCTAAACTCAATCAGCTTCATATTCACAAAACCCTTTTGAGAGAAAACCCTGTCGATTTCTTTATCCTCAGAGGTCAAGAAACACACTGAGGAAGCCGAAATCCAGAAGAAAGGAGGTGAATCTATATGAAGAAGACGACTATTCTTAGCGCAAGTCTGGTCGTGGCGTTAGCCCTGATGGCGACTGCTGCTTTGGCCTGGGGGCCTGGATATGGCCGAGGTTATGGGATGGGACCAGGGTATGGTACCCCTGCCATTCCTAACCTTACGGCAGAACAATCCGCAAAGATTCAGTCCCTGCAGCAAGCTCATCTGAAGGACGTCGCACCGCTTCAGCAGGAACTTCTTGCGAAGAAGACCGAGCTTCGAAGCCTCTGGCTGAGTCCAAATCCTGATCAGGCAAAGATCACTGCTCTCCAGAAGGAGATTTTGAGCCTCAATTCAAAACTTCAGGAGAAGGGGACCAATCTCAGTCTCGAAATCCGGAAAGTGCTAACGCCGGAGCAACAGGCCCAGATGGCAGCCTTCGGTCCTGGCATGGGCTGGGGCAAAGGAAAGATGGGCCATATGGGAAGGTGGTAAAACGAGTGGGCGGGGAAACTGCCCCGCCCATCTCCCAAGATGAAAGAGGCGGGAACATGGAAACTACAAAAATCCTAATTGTAGAAGATGATTCGTTCTCCAGAGGGGCAATGGAAAAACTCCTCCAAAGTTCGGGGTATGAGACCCAATCCTGCGCCGATGCAGAGGAAGCGTTGACGTCTCTTAATGGAGAACCTTTCAATATTCTCATTACCGACCTCCACATGCCCGGAATGGATGGCTTTGAGCTGATCCGGAAAGCAAAACTCATTGAACATGAAATAAAGACAATCCTGATGACCGGCCTTGTAACCGAAGAAGTCAAAGAAAAGGCGATCGCTGAGGAGATTGATGGTATTTTTTCGAAACCCATTGCCTGGGAGAAATTGTTTGCTTTCCTTGGCATCTTATCAGGTTCGAAGAGAATTGGAAGTTATCATTATTCACAAGGTCCCAGTAGGTCAAAAGGCAGGCCTCTTTTCAAGGGAATTGCGTTGGCATTCGTTCTTTTTCTCCTCACGCTCTTCAATATCCATTACTCAGAGGCAGAGGAATCCTTTTATGCTCAGTATAGACCAACATTTAGGTCTGAAATAAGAAAGGATTGCTTAAAGTCTTTGTTAACTATTCTTACAGAAGAACAGTTAAATGCTATAAGAAATCTTCAGAATTCTTTTTATACAGAAACAGTTACTATTCGGAGAGACCTGATGATTTCAAACATTGAGTTTCACCAACTAATTTCTGATCCAAAAATAGATCCGAAAGTTCTTCTTGATCGGCAGAAAAAGATTTTAGAACTTCAATCAAGGCTTGAGCGTCTCTCTCTTTCTTATCAGATGAAAGCGCGATCCATCTTCACGAATGAACAATTGGATCGACTCCCCTGGGATTGTGCCCTGGGAATGAGGACAAGCTTCGGGATCAATGTCGGAATTGGCAGAGGACCCCGGAGGGGGTATCGCCGGTAATAATGGAAATCACATATGAAAGGAGTTTAGGACAATGAAAAATTCTGTGCGTTTTGGACTAGCTCCTATTTTCGTCATTGGTTTCATTTTAGTCATTTACTATCTCGGTTTACGATTCTGGCCATTCTATCCCATGTTGGGTTGGAGATTCCACTATTTTGGGCCAAGGATATGGCCTGCCTTTCCTCTTTTCGGGATGTTGATCCTGTTTGTTGCTGGAATCTTGATTGCTAAATACTTTTTCCAGGCTTTGAGAGAATCGTCGATGCCCAAGAAGGAGGAATTAATCTTCTGCCCCTCCTGTGGCAAAGACCTCAGAAGACAGGACAGGACCATTTCAGAGATTCAGCCTGAGAAACTGCAATGAAAGAGCTTCAGGGTGACTAAAGCTAAAAAGGAATTTAATTTCCAGATGATTGGAGGAAAAAATGAATCCATGCCCAAGGTACGAAAAATCGTTGATCCTTTATTCCTATCAGGAACTAGGAAGGAAAAAAGTTGTCACGTTTCAAAAGCACCTCTCTCAATGTGAAAGATGCCGTGGATATTTGGATGAATTAGGCCATGTTTTCCATGTCATTGAAAACCATTACAGATCTTCTTCCGATTTGTTCTTAAGTATTGAATGGTAAATAGGATAGGAGAATGACAATGATCTACTTAACATCTTCAAACAAGTTTCGTCGATGGTCGAGGGAGATAGCCCACGCTGTTGCGATCTTAATTCTCACAATCTCCCTCTCCGTCTTTTTAGGAGAGTTCACGTTTCTTAAAGGGGCCGAGGCAATCTACAAGGGACTCCTCAGGTTCTCTCGGATCACACTTCTCCTTTGCCTCCCTCTCTATTTGCTATTGCCCATCTTTGGAAAACTGGGCAAGGTAGTCCAGAGAAAAAACAGCGCTTTTCTTCAAATGAAGGAGAAGCAGGATCTCGAAATTCACCCCGTGAAGCACTGGCTCCTTCGTCCCTTTCAGGGGATTGGCATCGGGCTACTCTTTGGGATAAAACTCCTCTCAGTCCTTCAGATCGTTACAGGATCAACGATCTCAGCGTCGCTGCTCATTCCCAGAGGGCAGTTCGAATTGGGACGATTTCTAACCGTCACGGGGATTACAATCGTGATCTCTCTTCTTCTGTCCACCCTCTGGACTCTGGATGATATGGGCATCCGGTATTTCAACCGGAAGAATCACGAAATCAAGATGATCGGCAAATATGTGGGAACTCTCGTGCCCGTCATCTTCGGGTTTTACGGGATTTTAAGCCTCTTTGGCGAATTTCAGATAAAGCAGTCTCTTATCTATCCGTTTCAGATGGTTCTGATCCTTTATCCTCCTTTTACTGTCTTCAGCGTGCTCCATACCCACTTTATTCAGAAAAGGGTGGAGTTGTTTTCAAATAAACTATCGATCACGAAAGGAACTATCCGTCATGAAAAAGAAGGAGAAGAATAAGGACGTTTCAAGTTCTGAACCATCTATTAAAATAGCTGGAGTGAGCAAAGAAAAGGTAATTCTGATCGCAGTCGTCTCACTCCTGGTCGGATTCATCCTTGGAGCGACTGTGGCTATCTTAAAAACGAGCAGGCAACTAATGGTTGCACCCACTGCCCAGCCGATGGTAGCACCGACTGCCAAGGAATCTGAAAAAAATACCTCGGTCAATTATGAGGAAGAAATCCGGCAGGCCAAATCAATCTTGGAGAAAGATCCCAATAATCTTCAGGCGCTGATCACATTAGGGAATGCCTGCTTTGATACGGATCGATATCAAGAAGCCATCGATGCCTATTCCAGGGCGCTCGCTATCGACCCGAAAAACCCCGATGTGAGAACCGACATGGGTATTATGTATCGAAAATTAGGTCAGTTTGATAAAGCCATAGAAGCCTTCCGTCAGACTACCCGGGACAATCCAATGCATGTCAACAGCCGGTTCAATCTGGGAGTTGCCTTGAAATACGATAAGAACGATTATCCTGGCGCTATTCAGGCATGGGAAGAGTTTTTAAAACTGGAACCCTATATGGAGCCTGATGATGGAAGGATAGAGATGGTGAAAAAGAAAATGGAGGCCATGAAGGCAGCGCTCCTCAAGAAATAGAAGAAGATTCAAAAGGACGCATTACCCTGTTGGAATAGCTCAAAAAATTGGAGGGAACTGACATGTTGAGGAAGATTTATCTTGTTACGATGGTTTCGATATTTTGCATGCTCTATCTGTCAACAGATGGCTTCTCCCAGCAGGATAAGATTGGGCAGGTGGCTATGGAGACGTTCAAAGGCCAAGTGCGCCTACCTCCGGGGACCGAGATCAAATTCGTTGAAAAGAAGGAAAGCCCCATCCCTGATTTTTATACCGTGAAATTACTCGTTGTCCTCCCTGATAAGGAAATGCCGGTTGTGGTCTATGTGGACAAAAAAGGAGAGAAAGTTTTTCTCGGAAATCTTTTTATCCGGGGGGAAAATGTGACGGTGAAAGAAGCAGGACCACCCATTCCTAAAAAGATTGATATGGGAAGCTTGGAAATAGAAAAATCTCCTTCCATTGGTCCCAAGGGCACAAAGGTTACCATTGCCGAATTTTCCAATTTTCAGTGCCCATACTGTATGGATTCCTGGACCAAATTGCAGAAGTTAATACAAAAGCATCCTCAAGAAATTAGATACGTATTCAAGCACTTTCCCTTTCAACCTCAGGGAAGAACCTTTGAGCTTTCGGAGATGGCCGCCGCGGCTCAAGAGGTGAGCAACGACGCTTTCTGGATCGTTCATGACTTTCTCTTCACGGATGAAGGACAATCCGCTGCAAGCCTGGAGAGAAAGGCTGTGCAATTGAAGATTGAGCAACTTCTGAGGGAGAAGAATCATGATGTGAAGGCCTTTCAAACGGCTCTTGAAAGTGGAAAGGGAAGGCAAAGAGTTTTAGACGATATGGCTCTCGGGAACAAATTGCGAATCACAGGAACGCCGACGAAGATCGTCAACGGTGACATTATTGTAGGCTCAACCCCGGATAATGTCCTGGAGCGATATTTAGTAAAATAACGAAACGTTATCACATTCTATTAAGAAAGGAGAAATTATGGGACTTGTAGTGGCAGAGAATATCACCAAGATTTACAGTGTCGTGGCGACCAAGGTAAGTAAAGACTACATGGCAGGAGAAATTGCGATAAGGGCATTGAATGAGGTGAGCTTTGAAATCGAACCCTCCTCCTTTGTCTCCTTTGTCGGCCCTTCGGGAAGCGGCAAGACAACGCTTCTCAATTTGATTGGATGCCTCGATAAGCCTACGGAAGGCAAACTGGAGGTTGCGGGCACCGATGTATTGCATCTTGACCGTAAGCAGAGTGCTAAGTTCCGGGGGAGCAATTTAGGATTCATCTTTCAGGATTTCAACCTCATTCCGGTTCTGACGGTATTCGAAAATATCGAATACCCCCTTCTCATGGTCCAGAATATTCCCGGAGGAGAAAGGAGAAAGAGAATTCTGGCCCTGCTGGAGGCGGTTGGGATGGTTGACCAAAAAGACAAATACCCTGACCAGATCTCCGGTGGTCAGAAGCAGAGGGTGGCCATTGCGAGAGCTTTGGTGACAAATCCAAAACTGGTCCTGGCGGATGAGCCGACCGCAAATCTCGATCACAAGACTGCATTTCTGGTCCTTGAGTCGATGAGAAAGATGAGGAATGAGTTTCAGACCACCTTCATTTTCTCCACCCATGACCAGAAAATAGTGGGCGAGGCCGAGATCGTTTACACCCTCGAAGATGGAGAATTGACCGGAAAACAGGTTAAAGGAGGAAAGAAAAATGGGTAACCTATTCAAAATTGCCATCAGAAATCTTCGGAGATATAAACGAAGGACACTGCTCACAGCCTCTCTCGTCACACTTGGGGTTGTCTTCGTTCTAATCTTTGTCTCCATAACAGGCTCTTTTAAAAGTATGATGATCGGCCAGATGACCGATTCGATGTTGGGCCACCTGGAGGTTCACAGGAAGGGGTACTTAGCATCTATCGATAACCTTCCTCTCAACTTGAACCTCAAGATGCAGGCTTATAAAAAATTGGAAGGGATTCTCAATCAGCAGCCGGAGATTGAAGCTTTTTCTCCAAGAATAAAATTCGGGGGAATGTTCAGCACCTTTGTAGAGACGACCAATATAAGACTCAATGGAGTATATCCGGACCAGGAATTGAAAGCGGTTCCCCTTCTTCCATCGAGGGTCACAAATGGCGGGGGAAAACCTCTCAAAAAAGGAGAGATCTGGATCCCTGAACTTATGTCGAAGAGCATGAAAGTGAATACTGGAGATACCGTAGTTATTATCGCCACGAACAAAGATGGCTCCGTCAATGGGAAACAATTCAAGGTTGCAGGTGTCCTTGAAAGCATCACGGGGCCAGGCGGGAGAGATGGCTACATTCATATTGAAGATGCGATGGAAGTTTTGAGGATGGAGGAGATGGAGGTGAGCGAGGTGGCCATCCGGCTTAAAGATTTCAGCCGTCTCCACACCTTCAGCGACAAACTCGAAGGACTTCTTTCCGGAGAGCTTAACAAGCAGGGAAAGCCCATCTACGAAGTTCACACCTGGGAAAAACTCTCTCCCTTCTACAACATCGCGAGAATGATCGATCTCATGGCATTCTTTATTAAACTGATGCTGATTGCCATTGTTTTAATCAGCATCATGAATGTCATGATCATGGCCGTTTATGAGCGTGTCAGAGAGATAGGAACGATTGCCGCCATTGGAACCCTTCCGGGGAAGATCCTATCAATGTTCGTAGTGGAAGGATTTTCTCTCGGGTTACTGGGAGTTATAGCTGGAAATGTTCTGGGAATGATCATCATCACAATCGTCAATCTTTCCAAGATCACTTTCAGCTTCGGAAGGCAGACCGGACTGATCCTCTCGGCAAAGGTGGCTCCGATGGATATGCTGGTTGTTTCTCTCATTGTTATCGTTATTTCAGTGATTGCCAGCCTACAACCAGCCCTTAAGGCCTCGAGGATGGAACCGATCAAGGCCCTGAGACATGTATGAAAAAGGTCAAAGGTGAAAGGTGTAAGGTCAAAGGTCAGTAAGTAAGTATGAATTTTCTTTCGCCTTGAACCTTTCACCTTAAACCTAAAACACAGAAGGAGAGGTTAATTATGAAAAAAATTCTGATTTGTTTGTTTTCTCTACTCATTACCGCTTCGGCCTATGCCATCGATGGCACTCAGCTTTTGAAGCAGATTGACCGGAATCTCAATCCCGAATCCTATGAACTGTATAGAAAGCTTATCAACATTGAACCGGATGGAAGAAAGAAGGAATATGTCCTCTTTACGGTCAAGAAAGGAAGGGATAAGGTAGCGGCTTTATTTTTATCCCCAGCGAGTGAAAAAGGAAGAAGTACCTTGAGGCTCGGAGATAACATGTGGCTCTATATTCCCAACGTGGGCAAGCCTGTCCGTATCACCAGCCTTCAATCTGTCGTGGGAGGCATTTTCAACAATTCGGATATCATGCAGCTTGACTATGCGGATGAATATAATGTCGAAAAACTCGAAGAGCAGGGGGCCGAGTACCTCCTCCATCTGAAGGCAAAGACCAAAACCGTTGCCTACGACAGACTTAAACTATGGGCGGATAAAAGCAGGAAGATACCGACAAAGATCGAGTGCCTCACGGAGGCCTCGATGCTCATCAAAACCCTCTATTTCAAAGAGGTTAAGGACTTTGGAGGCGGGATGGTCAGACCCTCGGTCATTGAGACGGATAGCCCACTCTATAAGGGTTATAAATCCGTCATCATCGTGGCCAATATCAAAAAGAAAGACTTCAAAGACGAAGTCTTTAGCCTAACGTTTATGCCCAATATGGAATCCTTGAGGAAATAGAAAGATGGCTTCCATCCCTCCCCTCGCCCCCCATGCGGGGAGAGGGGAGGGTGAGGGGAGCCTGGAGTATAAGTCATGAAAAGGCGATGGTTTATCTTGGCGACTGTAGTTCTCATTTTCGTCCCTTCTGTTTCTTTGGCAGAGGAGTACAAATTCGACATTTCCGAAATAGAGAAAAAGCCCTATCATTTGGGTGGCTATGCGGAATTCAGGCCGATCCTTTTCGGACTGGACAGAGATGCCTCCCTCTATAAACTTAGATTTTTCAATCGGGACGAGGGCAATACTCTTGAGGAATACAATGGAAAACTTCAGTTGGAGGGAAGTTTTGAGAAGGGAATCGCCCGTCTCTTCGTCAGGACCAATTTCGATTTAAAATACTCCTATCTCGGCTGGGAGCACAACGACACCCAAAGGATGATTTATGAAGGATATCTGTCCCTTAAACCGTCCCCATCCCTCAGCTTCAAATTCGGAAAGCAGACCCTGCTCTGGGGGAAGGGGTATGCTTTTAACCCCGTAGCCTTTGTCAGCAGACCCAAAGACCCTGATGACCCTGAGCTGGCCCTTGAAGGCTACATCACTGCCTCCGCTGATTATATCAAAAGCTTCCAGGGTCCGCTTAAAACGGTTTCGATCACCCCAGTGATCTTTCCTGTCTATAAAGACATCAACGACGATTTCGGGACGGTAGATAGACTCAACTTCGCAGCGAAGCTATATTTCCTCCTCTACGATACGGACATTGATCTCATCGGGTTGACAGGAGGAAGCAAGACAAATCGTTTCGGGATAGATTGCTCAAGGAACGTCACTACCAATTTTGAAATCCATGGAGAATTTGCCTTTATCAATAATCAGACAAAGAAGGTGATCGATAGCCAGGGGAACATCTCCGAATCAAAATTTGATGTAAAGAGCTATTTGCTTGGAATCCGGTACTTAACGGCTTCGGATACAACTTTCATCTTTGAATATTATCGAAATGGAACAGGATTCACTCACCTTGAGATGAAAGATTATTTCTCCTTCATTGATAGGGGTTATGACCTCTTTCTTTCAAAAGCCAATAAGTCTCTATTGAAGAAGGCAGCAAGTGTCACCCAAGGCAACTATGGAAGAAGTAATTCCATGAAAGACTATTTCTATCTGAGGATTAGTCAGAAAGAGCCCTTCAACATTCTTTATTTCACTCCCGCCATCACAACGATCATGAACCTAAATGATCGAAGTTTTTCCTTCTCCCCGGAACTCCTCTACACCGGTTTTACCAATTGGGAGCTCCGGCTAAAAGGATTTGCAATCGTTGGCCCAAAAGGGACCGAATTCGGCGAAAAGCCAAACGATTACAGGATGGAATTAAGGGTGAGGTACTACTTCTGAGACTCCCTTAAACCATCGAGATAAAGCCAGCGAAGAGGTTTCAAGGCTTGGGTCTATAGGTTCCCCGGCTGTCATGAAGAGGTTGTTCCTTTTTTTCAGGGAATTTGGACTTGTAGTCGTCGATCATCTTCTTGATATCGAGATGATCTTTCACGGCTTCCCCGAGGGGAGAGGAAGTAATGGTGAAAGGATTCCTCTCTTCGAATTGTTTCAGGGCCTGTTCGATACCCTCTATCGCTCTTTTCCACTGGTTTTTTTCAGCCTCCGAAGCGTTTACCGAACTTAGCTGCTGTCGGAGTTTCGCAAGATTACGTTCATAGACATGTTTTGTCTTTACATTATAGAAAGCGGCTTCTCTGTTTGAGAAGGTAAGGTTGAATTTCCGGCCATACATCCCCTTGGATGAATTCTGCACGATGACGGTGTTTTTAATTACAGGAGGGGTGGTCAGATCAACTCCTGTATGACTTCCTATGATGATATGAATCCCCGGGATTTTCTGGGCTAACTCCATATCTTTGTGATAACCGAGATGGCTCAGGAGAATGATGAAATCGGTTTGAGATCCAAGTTCTCTGACCATTTCCTGTGCTGTTTCGAAAGGGTCTCGGAGGGTCAATCCTTTTTTCCTTGGGTCGGATGCACCTATGAACGTATCCGGGGAAAGTAGGCTAAAGATCCCAATTTTGAGTCCATTTACTTCTTTCAGCAGATAACGCTGAAAGGGGGCTTTCCCTGAGCCTTGATCGATCAGGTTGGAAGAAAGGAAGGGAACATTGGATGTCTTCGAAAACCCTATGAGAAATTCTTTCCCGAGGCTTAAATCATCATCTCCGATTCCAATGGCATGGTAACCCATCAAGTCAAAACTCTTCAAGATAAGACGAGCTTTTTCGCTCAGGCGTTTTATCTCATTTTCCGGGGAGGAAGTTGAAAATTTCTTAAAAAATAGATCGCCTGAGTCCAAAAGAAGTATCTCTTTCTCCCTCTCTGCGACTTCCTTGATCCATGTTCCTCTTCTGGCAAGGCCGCCAAAACGTGTTGTCGGTCCTCAAACTGGGCAAGGATCGATCTCGCCGTTAATATTGTTAGTGTATAGAAGCGTTAAGGAAGTGGGAGAGTTGTCAGCACCGACAGGGCGTTCAGTAATGAAGAACAGGAGCAGCCCTAAAACTAAAACCGTTATGAGAAAACACCTTTTTATCATTTTGATCCCCTTAATAGTTGGACCCAATTACAATGGTTTAGGAAGTTACATATCTCTAACCAATTTCTTTGAGGAGAGTCCTTACTTTATCTTCGATTAAATCCCTGACCTCACGAAAAACATCGATTGATTTTCCCTTGGGATCGGGAATCTCCCATTCGATGATCTTTTTCGCCAGGACAGCAGGGCAGGTTTCTTCACATCCCATAGTAACCAGATAATCCATCTTTATCGAAGGCAATTCATTCAAACCCTTTGGCCGTTTGCCAGAGAGATCGATCCCTTTCTCTTTCATGACTCCGATGATCGCCGGATCAATCTGAGAAGCAGGGCGGGAGCCTGCGCTATAGACCTCTAATCTTCCCCGACCGATCTTCTTTGCAAACGCCTGCGCCATTTGGCTCCGCCGGGCGTTTTCAACACAGATAAAAACAATCTTGCTTTTTCTCTTGTTCATATCAAATACCACGATTGGGGATTGAGCTTTGACGGATAGGGCTCATAAGGCCTGGCTCGCCTCCTTCAACTTTTTCCATCTGGTTTAATCCCCTGGACTTTTATGCTTACCACAGAACTTGAAACTTCCTTTACTTTTTCAGCCACCACCCCCAAATTTTCTATAATCTTATTGAGGGTAGGGTCATTGGCCATGAATTCAACTGGGAAAATGGTCTCATCGATCATCCGAACATCCTTCTACGTACCCGTACTCGTAA
>Ga0315289_10009704_pt1 | contig 13834 bp, 18 predicted proteins | sample YL17G11_40_MG_FD_203452 | JGI IMG/M metagenome (GOLD analysis project Ga0315289, IMG submission 203452) | Sediment microbial communities from Yellowstone Lake, YNP, Wyoming, USA - YL17G11_40 | ecosystem: Environmental > Aquatic > Freshwater > Lake > Sediment | place: USA: Wyoming | collected...
CATTCATCAAACATGACGGTTTTGCCAACATAATGGCCGTCCGCGATGTCATGCAAAAACAGCTCGATCTCTTCCGAAGGAATGATGTAGCCGATGTTTTGCGTGCCGACGAGGATGCTGCAGGCAAGTCCGATCATCTTATCACCCGCCGCCACAGCGGGGCCGCCGCTGTTGCCGGGGTTCAGCGCAGCATCTATCTGAATTCGCAAACCTGCCGCCGGGAAGTTGTATGCGGCGAATTCGATGCGCGAAACTATTCCTCGTGTAATTGAAAGGGTGTTGCCTCCTGTGGGATAGCCATACGCGAGAACCACCTCCTTGATCGCGGGCAGGCTTTTTGCGCGCGGCAGCGGCGGATGCGAATCAAAGAATGTTTCATCGTCAAGCTTCAGCACGGCAAGGTCCATGCCCGGCGCGACTGCCTCGACTGTCGCGGAGACTTTGTCGCCCGCTTGGTTGGCCAGCACTTGCACTTGGCTGGCATACAGGACAACATGGGCACTTGTAAGTATTCGTTTGCCTTCTATAACCACGCCGCTGCCAGTAACGTCAGTCGGTGCCTGTTTAGCCCAAGGCTTGTAAGGGTCCGGGTAACGCACCGCAGAAAAGACTTTGACGACTGAGTTCTCGACGGCGTTGGATTTGGTTTTGACTGCCGCAGCCGGGGTCGTCGCCGTGTCCGTTTTGGCAGCGCCGGCTTCTGTGGCCGCGGTGCGGACGGCGAGCAACGTGGTGGCAAGACCAGCGGCCAGTAGCGAAGCGGCAGGCGCACCGTAGCAGCGTAGATGGAATTTCATACGTTCGTGATGCTAGGCAAGTCAGGCTTGGGCGCAATGGAAATTGAGTGTCGGGAAGTTCCGCGGAAAAATCCTCAGAAAGCCGACAGTCAAAGTCGTTTCTTCGCGAAAGCACGCCCCGATGCGGACTTGAGGTAGCGTTCAAATTCAGCGGCGCGTTCGCGGTTAGCGAAGGCAACTGCTGTTTTGATCCGCCATGGTCGAAACTTGGCTGTGTGTGGGACTTTCCCAGAGTTATGGGCTTTTAGCCGGGTCTGCAATTCTTCGGTAAAGCCAATGTAGAAATGTTCCGGGAAACTTTCGCTTTGAAGGATGTAAACGTAAAAGAAATTCATTCTCTTTCCGGTTGGCTTGCCGAGCCGTAGCTTGGAGCGTATTGCGGCACGCTTGTGATCGCCCGCCTTCGCGCTGGGCGCGCTACGGCGCGGCAGCCCTCGCTCGCCGGTGCTCCGAGCGAAGATTGGTGCCCGCGACAGGACTTGAACCTGTACGGTGTTACCCACTAGAACCTGAATCTAGCGCGTCTGCCAGTTCCGCCACGCGGGCACGCGGCGTCGTTTCGACCAGGATTTAATTACGCGGTGGCGGGCCGCGGAGCAAGTCAAAACAGCCGGTAGCAACCACGCCAGGCTTAGACCAGTCCCGCTGAAGCGGCACCGTAAGCGGCAAGGCCTTGGTCTAGTGGCCGCCTAGGCCGACGGGGCCAAGATCGGGCGCATTCGTCTGGCACGCATTGCCAACGCGTCGGGCCCGGAGTTGGTCGGAGCGCCCGCCTCGCCCGCTGGAACCCTCACCCGGGCCGGCGCGCGGGCTGCGCGGTCAGCGTTTGCAAGTACCGCCACGCGATCTGCCGCCGCCGGAAAGCCCGCCGATCACACCACCACCCGCTGCCGCGCCACCGCCGCCGGACACGAACTGAGGCGCAGCTTGGAAGTACCACCGGGGAAGTGGGGCAGCCGTCCCGGCTGCCATTGGCCCCGGCAACCGTCCCGGTTGCCGAACCAGTCCCGGCATGTCGGGGCAGGCGAGGTTTCCGGCGAGCGGGACGCTCGCCGGGACGGTCACAGGCGCGGACGCCTGCGCCACTACTGGCGGCACTTCCAGGATGCGCCCGCAACCGCACGCGCCGCGCCGGCTTCAGGCGCCGACCTGCTTCTCGATGGAAACACAAATGACTTTCGCCCACTTGTCCAACAACGCCCGGTCGCGGCCTTCGAGCAGCAACCGCGCTTTCGGTTCCGTGCCCGAGTAGCGCAGCAGCACGCGCCCGCCCTGCTTCTTGATCTCGGCTTCCGCCTGCGCGACCAGCGGCAGCACGCCGTCGAGTTGCGCGAACGGTTTCTTCTCGCGCACGATGACGTTGGCCACGATCTGGGGAAAACGGGCCCAGCACTTCGCCAACGCGGACAACGGCGCGCCGCGCGATTTCATGATGCGGAGGATTTGGAGCGCGCTCACCAAGCCATCGCCGGTGGTGCTGAAGTCGCGGAAGATCATGTGCCCGCTCTGTTCGCCGCCGAGGTTGTAACCGCCGCGCAACATCTCATCAATGACGTTTTTGTCACCCACCGCCGCGCGAACTACTGTTCCACCTTTGGTCGAGATGACGGCTTCCAGGCCGCTGTTGCTCATGACCGTGGCCACAAGCGTCCGCTGCTGGAGCGCTTTCTGTTCCAGCAGGTCGAGGCCGGCGATGGCGAGGATGTCGTCGCCGTCAATGAGCGCGCCGTTTTCGTCACACAGCAGCACGCGGTCGGCGTCGCCGTCGTGCGCGATGCCGAGGTAAGCTCTGTGCTCGCGCACCTTCTGGCATATCAACTCGGCGTGCATCGAGCCGCAGTCCTGGTTGATGTTTTTGCCGTCGGGCTGGTTGCCGTAGGCGATGACCTCGGCGCCCAACTCGCGGAGCACGCAGGGCGTGGATTTGTAACCCGCGCCGTGGGCGCAATCGGCGACGACGCGCATGCCTTCCAGCGTCATGCCCCGCGGGAAGGACGCCTTCGCGTATTCGATGTAGCGGCCCAGCGCGTCGTCAATGCGGACTGCCTTGCCGATTTCCTCGGCGGTGGGCCGGATGTGCTCGATTTCACCGCTGAAAACGAGTCCTTCGATCTCCGCTTCGATTTTGTCGTCCAGCTTGTAACCGTCGGCGCGGAAAAACTTGATGCCGTTGTCGGCGTAGGGATTGTGCGAGGCGGTGATGACGATGCCGGCGTCGGCGCGCAAGCTGCGGGTCACATAGGCCACGCCTGGCGTGGGCAGCGGCCCGATGAACAGCACGTCCACGCCCATCGAGAGGATGCCGGAGGAAATGGCGTTCTCGAGCATGTAACCCGAAAGGCGCGTGTCCTTGCCGAGCACGATCTTGTGCCGGCCCCGGCCCCGCGACTGGGCCTCGAGGTTTTTGAAGACGTGCCCGGCGGCGCGACCGAGCTTGAGCGCGGTCTCGGCGGTGACGGGTTCAACGTTGGCGATGCCACGGACGCCGTCCGTGCCGAAGATTTTTTGGGGCGAGTTCATCTCTGTTTTCGCAACTTGCTTCAAGTCTTGGGCGGCGCGACGACGTCCACGTCAGCCGGAAACACCCGCACGAGCGTGACGCCGGGCGGGGTGGAAACGTCCACGCGTTTGCGCGAGTGTTGGGCGGACTCGACGCTCGTCAAGTCCACGGTCACCCGCACGTCTTTTTCCGTCAGCTTCGACAGCACGCTCGGGGGCCCGCGCACTTCGACTTCGACGCGACTGGGCTGCACTTTGAACTCATGCACGTCGGCCGCGGACGAGACGACCAGAACCGGCAGGTCGGAAAATGTCCGCGAGTTCACCGCGTTCTCCTGCTGGATGGCAATCGAGACCGTGACCCAAATCAGGACCGCCACCGCCACTGAAAAGAGCTTCAGCCAAAAATCCTTTACGATGAGGTCGCGCAGCCACATATCACTTCACGTTCTGCGAATTCGCCGATGGCGGCGAGGATTTCGCCATCACAACAGGCGCCGGCGCGACCCGTTCGGTTGCATGCACCCGGATCCATTCGATCCAGCTCCGCGCCCGGGCGCGCGGTACGAGCACCGAGGTCAGGAACGCGCGCAGTTCCTCCAGCGACACGCCGCGCACGAGCTGGCCTTTGTAGGCGTAGGAGATCGCTCCCGTTTCCTCCGACACGGCCACCACGACCGCATCGGTCTCCTCCGCCAACCCAATGGCGGCGCGGTGGCGTGTGCCCAGCGACTTTTGCAGGTCCTGGCGCTGCGTCAGCGGGAAAATGCAGGCCGCCTGCGTGATGCGGTCGCCTTTGATGATGACCCCGCCGTCGTGGATGGCGTTGTTCGGGAAAAAAATCGTCTCCAGCATCTCCGGCGTGGCTTCGCAATCCACGACGACCCCGGACTCCACGGCCTCTTGAAGCTGAATGGATTGTTCAATGGCGATCAGCGCCCCGATCTTCACGTCGGCCAGCCGCTCGACGGTTTGAATGATGACCTCGATGTTCTCGCGTTGCTCGTCAACCGTGGTGAAGACGGGCAAATTTCCCAGTTCGGCCAGCATGCGCCGGAGTTCGGGTTGAAAAATGACGAGGACGGCGACCACAAAAACCGCCGAGAAGGTCTTGAGAATCCAGAGCAACACCGCCAGGTTCAGCGCCGTGGTAACGACGGCGAGCGTCAGCAGCACCACCACGAAGCCGATGAAGACCGGCCAGCCGCGCGTGCCGCGCACGAAGCGAAAGGCGTAGAAGATCGCCACCGCGAGGATGAGAATTTCCAGCACGGGACGCCAACCGCTTTGTATGATGGTCCACATTATTTTCGGCGCGCTTGAATCGCCTCGGTCATCCGGGCCGCCTGGATCGTCTCGGCCACGTCGTGTGTGCGAAGGATGTTCGCCCCCGCCGCCACCGCCCAACAGGCGCAGGCCAGCGACCCTGGCAGCCGCGCCGCCACTTCCGCCCCCAGCAGTTTCCCGATCAGCGACTTGCGCGAAACTCCGAGGAGAAGCGGGCGCTCGAACTTTGTAAAGCTCCTCAAGTCTGCGAGCAACTGTAAATTGTGCTCGACTGTTTTCCCAAACCCGATGCCCGGGTCCAACACAACTTGGTCAGGCTTGACGCCCGAATCGTGCAATCGCCGCAGCCGGTCTGCAAAGAAGTCCCCGACCTCCGTTACCACGTCGGCGTACACAGGGTTCGCTTGCATGGTTTGCGGCGTGCCCTGCATGTGCATGCAAACGTAGCCCGCGCCAAACTCGGCCACCACGCGCCACATCCCATCCGTTTGGAGTTCCGCCTTCAGGCGGCCTGCGGTGTCAGCGGCCGACCGCCTGAAGGCGGAACTCCGAACCGAATCGTCCTCGCGTTGCATCGCCGCAACGTCGTTGACGATGCCAGCCCCGGCCTGGAGCGCCGCGCGCGCCACTGCCGGCTTCATTGTGTCTATGGAAATCACGGCTTTCACACGGCCAACCAAAGCTTCCACCACTGGCATCACCCGGCGCAATTCCTCGGCTTCGCTCACGGGCTGCGCGCCGGGCCGGGTGGATTCGCCGCCGATGTCGAGGATTTCCGCCCCTTGCGCCGCGAGTTCCAACGCTTGGGCCACTGCTGTCTGCGGATCAAGAAATTTCCCGCCGTCGAAAAAAGAATCCGGCGTCACGTTCACGATGCCCATCACCATCGCCGGGCGCGGGAACGCGAATTCGAATTGGCGGGCGCAAAGCTTCATTGCCAATTTCCCATTTCCAATTGCCAATTGGCAATTAGCAGAAACGCTCTTGGCCCGTGAGTGCGGCGCGGCAAGCAGTTCAGTTGGCAATTGGCAATTGGCAATTGGCAATCCTCAGTAACTGTCCCCGGCTTTGCCGCGCTGCATGAGTTCAATCTCATAGCCTTCCGGCGCGTCAATGAACGCGAAGCCGCTGCCATCTGGTTTCAGATGCGGCCCGTCCGAAAATCTCAGCCCAAACTTGGCGATGTGTTTGGCGAACGCCTCCAGGTTGTCCACCTCGAAAGCGAGATGCGTCAGATCGGGTTGCACTTGGACCGGGCCGCTCTCGGGGTAATGGCAAATCTCAATCTGCTCCTCGCTCTCCGGCGCTTTCAGGAAAACGAGTTCTGACCCGCGCGGCGATTTGTGGCGGCGGATTTCCTGCAAGCCCAGCACCTCGCGGTAGAACTTTACGGCTCTTTCGAGGTCATTGACGCGGTAGCGCGTGTGCAGAAGTTTTTTGACGGTTGACACGCGGTTAGCATACTGCCGCACGGCGACAAGGCAATCGCTCATTCCGCCCGACTGCAAATCGGTTTCGCACCACGGCGGTTTCCCATTTTATGTGCTGCGCGCTCAGAATGCCCTTGCGGACTGCGCGCCGCGTTGGTTCATTATGGCTGCCGGGCGCGCATATGGCGGAATTGGCAGACGCGCTACTTTGAGGTGGTAGTGGGGTAACCCGTGCAGGTTCAAGTCCTGCTATGCGCACCAAAATTCCTCAAGAAATTGAGGTTTATGGTGTTACTGACACAGTCCTGACACAAGAAACGGCTGAATCCGAAAGCGCAAAAGTGAAGTTCCCAAAGCGCATCAAACACCGTGGCCGCGTCCTCGCCACGATTTATGGCAAGTGCAAAGGACGCGATTCTTACCGCGTGGCGTGGCAAGTGGCCGGACAGCGGCGCATGGCGTCTTTCCCGTCCTACTCGCTCGCCAAACGTCATGCCGACGGGCTGGTGAAGGATTTGGCCAAAGGCTCGCAAGTCACCGCCTTGCATCCCGCGCAAGACCGCGAAACTCGTCCAGAAGCACACGGAGAGCGGTGCCATCGAAGACCCGACGAAATTCCAGACGCTGACCGTGGCGACGCTGGAGGCGATCGCTGACAGCAAACAGCCCGACACGGTAAAGGTGTTCAATCTGCTCAAGGCGCTGGACCAGTTGGTGAGTCAGAAGGCCGGCATGGAGCCGTATCTGATCTCCATTGGCGATCGCGCCGACGAAATCGCCGCCGCGTTCGAGGAGCGGCAGATGGCCACACAGGAGGCGCTGGCGGAACTGGACCGGCTCATCCGCGCCGCCCGGGAAGCCCAGAAACTCCGCGACGAGACGAAGCTCTCGCCCGAAGCCTTCGCCGTGTTCTACGTGCTCAAGACCGATGGCGTGAAAGAACCGCTCCAAGCGGCACGGACGGTCGAGTTGGCATTTGAGCAGTTCCCGCACCGGCAGACCAGCGAGGCGCAGGAGCGCGAAGTCCGCAAGAGCATCTTCAAGGCGCTGATTGACGCCGGCGTGGAAGCCGTGGCCGAAGTGGCAGACAAGTTGATGAAACTGCTGCGGAGGGCTGTAAAATGAGAGCCGCCCCGCCCAAGGAACTGAAGCCGCTGGCCCAACCACTGGCGCGCGACGTGTTTCAAGCCGAGGTCGAGGCATGGGCCAAACGGATGCGCGTGCGGCCCAAGGTCATTCACGTCCGCGCCATGAAGCGCAAGTGGGGTAGCTGTTCGACTGCTGGACGTGTGACTTTTGACGCGGACTTGCTCCGGCAACACGCAGAATTTCGCAAGCGCATGATCGTGGAGGAACTGTTGCATTTGCGCGTGCCGAATCACAGCAAGCTCTTCAAGACGCGGCTGCGGGCATATCTCTCGGAATAGCTGCTCGCTCAGCGGCGCTCCTTTTGTGAAAAATTTTGCCCTCACCAAACCCATTGCTTCATCGGCCACCCCCTCGATTGCGCCACCCCCCCGCCCCCTTGGCCACTCGACCGTTGTTTGCACAGAATTTGCACACATTCCCGCCCGACTCTTGTGTTTGCACACTTTTTGCACAGTCAGCAGGTCTTGCACGGAATTTGCACAGAAACTTCTTCCGCTCATCGCACCTGGATGCAAAAGAAGCTGCAATCACAGGCTGAGTATGGTTTATCTACGTGCAATGAATGGCAACGCACTTACTGTGGCTGGTCCGGCAGGCGTGACTTGGACGAATAAAGAACCACCCGCAAAGCGGGTGGTTCTTTATTCCTTGCTTATCCGGTTGTCACACTTTGGCCTCTTGCGGTGGGGGAGTTGACGTGCTCGCCCAGTCGTAGAACGCATCGTACGTTGTCGGCTCCGTGTCCGCCACGATGCCGAGAAGCGAGCGGAACGCGTTGAACGGGTAGAAGCGCCGGTTGAACCGGAAGGTGTACTCATTCAGGTAGGCCGGAAGATGCTGCGCTGAGACTCCGTGGTGGATGCCATTCAGCCACGTCTTCAAGTTGCCGAAAGCGAGGTGGATCAGCGGCAGCCACGCCTCTGTGACGTCGGGATCTCCGCGCTGTGGGACTTGCGTGAGCCGGTAGCCCTTGCTGGCGAGTTTGTCGTAACCAGACCAGTCGTCCGTCGTGATGTGCGTGCTCGGTTGGATCGACTCCAGTGCGAACGTTTCCAACGACTTCGCCGACCGGTCCGCGATGACAGCGAGCCGCAGACGCCCCGCGTAGAGGCCGCCGCGACGCGGAAGCGCTTTGCTCGGTGACAGGTAGCCATCCACCTCGGTCTTATTGCGGCGCTTGCGCGGCTCGATGACACCCACAACAAGCGTTTTGTGGTGGCGCCCGCGCCCTTCGCCACGCGTGCAGCCTCCGATCCAGGTCTCGTCCATCTCGACCGGGAACGGGGCGCCGATGCGATCGCGGTGTGGACGCACCATGGCGGCCCGCAGCTTGTGGAGGATCTGGAACGCGGTTTCGTAGCGTCCGAGACCGAGTTGCCGCTGGAACTGCGCGGCCGACATACCTGGGGTCATCGACGTCACGAGGTACGCGGCCCAGAACCACACCGAAAGCGGCGAATGGGAGTGGTCCATGACCGTACCAGCGGTTACCGAAGCCGCACGATGGCACGCGCTGCAACGAAGAACGCGCGGACGCGTCGAGATACGAAGCGGCGTCTCCTTCACGCCGCAGATCGAGCAAACAAACCCTGCCGGCCACCGCACGCGAACCATGTAGTCGACGCACGCGCGCTCATCGGGGAAGAGGCGCTGGAAGTTGGGCAGCGACGTGGGGAACGGCAGATCGCGCGCCAAAACCGCCCGTGGCGAGTCGTTAGTCACGCCGACAAACTACGGCCGATGACTAAGTGTGACAACCGGATAAGCAAGCGTGGAACTTCACGTAGTCCGGCGCGCCCTTTTTCAGGCCGAGAATCTTGCCGATGCGCTCCAGCCCTTCGGGCGGCGGCGGCGGCAGCACGTCGCTCTCAATGTTGCAGTAGTTCGACGGCTGCATGCCGGCCTTGCGCGCGAACTCGCGCAGGCTCAAATCGAGCGCCAGCCGCTTGGTTTTCAAGAACCGTCCGAATGTCTGTTTCATGGCATTGCGCCTTGAGGCGGGTTGAAGTTTGCGTCTGTTCTAATCAAATATAACAAATCGCCGGTTCAAGGCAAGCCCATTCACAAATTCATTTCCCGGCCTCCCCCTGTCGCGCCGTAGCCTCGGCGGAGGCGGATTCCACGATTTTGATTTCCTCCGGCGTCAGGCCGCCGGCCTGCCGAAGCCTCGGCGCAGGCAGGTAGCGGGCGTAAACCTGTTGGTCTATCTCGCGCTTCCGCCTTCGCCCGGCTTCGGCGGGACAAGCCAATGGGCCCGTGCCGGAGAAGCCTCGGAGAGGCGGCAGAGAATAGCCCACGGTTTCAACCGTGGGACCAATGGGTAAAAGGGAAAAAGCCCCGGAGGGGCGGCCGAGTGGAGCCAAAGATGAGCGGCGTTTTCTGTCGTCCCTCCGGGACTCGACGCCGCTTACGGACGCAAACCCGCCGTTGAAACGGCGGGCTATTGTCGGTCGTCCCTCCGGGGCTTTCATTTGGCGGATTCCTCCACGATTTTGATTTCCTCCGGCGTCAGGCCGCCAGCCTGCCGAAGCCTCGGCGCAGGCAGGTAGCGGGCGTAAACCTGTTGGTCTATCTCGCCCTCCAACGCGCTCGTGTCGGCGGCGGGATTCCTTTTCTTGGCGGCGAGAACCTTTTCGACTCGCTTTGGAATTGCCCCCATTTGCTCTGGTGTCGTCTTCCTTACTACGAGCTTCTCGACATGCTCCTTCTTCACCTCGGCCAAGGCTTCACCTTTCTCGGGATTCAACCACTGGAAATAGTGATTAAGGAGCTAGGAATTCAAAAGGCCGAGTATGAAGAGAAGATCGCAATTGCCGTCCTTGGGGACAATTGCGCTAATGGGAAACTTCGCAGACCATTGTGCTTATACGACAGGTTCCAAATAGAACACAACAGTTTTTTATCTCCCGGAATCCTCAGCAATCAGCGCCGGGCGCGAATGTCGCGGCTGGAGTTTTCCGGGTTGGCCCGCTTCAAAAAACATTGTCCGCAACGCCATTTCGCGGCAGTCTTCCCGGCCTTATGCAGCAGGTGAACCTCGGCATGATTGGCGGCGGGACGGTGGGCGGCGGCGTGTTCAACGCCCTGCGCCGCAACGGCCACCTGCTGGCCTCGCGGGTGAGGAAGGTGGCCAAGCGGCTCTTTGGCGTGCCGGAGTTCCACTACTACGCGCTGGCCGATGGCATCCGGGTGTTGCTGTCGCGACTGCCCGCCCTGGCGCGCAGGTGCAATCCGCACGCCACTCCAACGCCCCCTCCTCAGCTATGGCTTTTTCGCTTCCCTTAACCTGCAAATATCACAAACTTCGTAGCCGCCGACGTAAGGAGGCGGAGGCGCAATTGACCCGCAACGGTACGCCTCCTTACGTCGGCGCCTACAGTCTGTCAGCGATCCAATCGGCGTGTGAAGTATTCGGGTTAAAAACTGGGGAAAGTCCAACAATGGAATTAAGGCTTGCCACGGGGCTTGCGATTGCTAGTTTCTGCGCTCCTGACGAGAAAGTTTTATGGCGCGTTTTTGTGAATTGACCGGCAGAGGGCCGCGCAAGGGCAGCATCATCTGGCGCAGCGGCAAGCCCAAGAAACAGGGCGGCATCGGCACGCACATCACCGCCATCACCAAGCGCCGTTTCCTGCCCAACCTGCAACGCGTGAAGGCCGTCGTGGACGGGGAAGTGCGCTACGTGCGCGTCTCCACCCGGGCCATCAAGAAGGGCATGATCGTCAAGCCGCCGAAGCGCAATTGGAAACCGGTCGAGGTGAAGGCGTAGCGGGCTTATTTGTTTTTGCTGTCGGGCGAGGTCGTAGCGGCCTCGCCTTCTTGCTGCGCGGGAGCGGATTGGCGATTGCCGGACTTGATTCCCGCCCGGCGTTTGATGTCCGCAATGTCCGCGCGCTCGACGAACCGGATCAAGTTTTGCCACGTCGGACTGAAACCGAACCCGCCGTGCGTCATCTCCTTGATCGCTTCCTGTTTGGTCCAGCCGCAAACGGCGATTCGATACATGGCGCACATCACGCCAGTCCGGTCCGCGCCGCGCTGGCAGTGAACGAACCCCGGCAGGTTGTTCGTATCCGAGACGATCTTAAGAAACCGGACGACGTCGTCGGTTTCGCCGTGCCAGGGTTTCGTTGAGAGGCGTTTTCCCTTCAACTCGCTCCCCGCCAACTCGTCCTTGTCCGAATGAAAGGCGCGGAGGTTGACCACGGTTCGAATGCCCATCGCTTTCAACCGCGCCACGCCTTCGGCGGTCGGTTGCGCTCCACGGTAGAGGTTCGTCGTCACACGATGGAAATTGGGCACGCCCGGCAGGTTCGACTTCACCGCCCAGTGCGCGGGCCGGGCAGACGGCAACTCCGGCGAACTTCGTTTTGGCGGCGGCGCGGATGTGATGGTCTCGGCAGCAGGGAATGGGGTTGCCCCCAGCAAAAACGAAGCGAGTGCAACCACCGGGCTGGCAGACAAGTTCCGAAGCAGATTCATGCTACTTGGCTCTGAGTCCGCGCATGGTGGCGCGCTTGAGTTCGCGGTCGGCTTCGCGCCGTTTCAAGTCCTCGCGCTTGTCGTATTGGGCTTTGCTTTTGCCGACGGCCAGGGCCACTTTGACTTTCCCCTTTTTCCAATAGAACGAAAGCGGGACCAGCGTGTTGCCTTTCACGGCGGCCAGGTCAAACAGCTTGCGGATTTCGCGCTTGTGCAGCAGCAGTTTGCGGACGGCCTTGGGTTGGTGGTTTTGGCGATTGCCTTGGGCGTATTCGTCAATGTGCGCGTTGTAAAGGAACACCTCGCCGTTCTCCACGCGCGCGAAGGCGTCGTTGATGTGACCCTGACCGGCGCGGAGCGATTTCACCTCCGTGCCGCGCAGGACGATGCCGGCCTCGAACGTTTCGAGGATGTGATAATCGCGGCGCGCTTTCGAGTTGCTGACGATGTCACCCATAAACAACCGCAGCCAGAAGGTGATCCGTCTGGCCGGCGTCTGAGAGCGTGTTTGGAAAAGTGTTTTGCGGGGTTACAGCAAAGGCCCCGCTGTTTGGTGTCCACGCTTCAGCGTGTTCTTCCGGAGTTGACAGCCTGAAGGCTGGACACCAAACGCGATTTTCCAAACACGCTCTGACTTCAATTCGGTGAAATGGTCTCGGCGGCTAGTGCCGCTTGCGCTTTTTCGGCGTTGGCCGGACGAGTGCGACGGGTTCGGGCATTTCCCAGCCGATCTTCTCTTCAATGATTTCCCGGAGCGCGATGTCCGACGCGCCAAGCTGGTGTGCGTCCGCGACCAGCGGACGGCTCATGCCCCCGGCGCCGGAATTGAGCTGGCGCACACGGCGCGAAATCAGGTTGACGAGGACGTTGGGATTCCCAACCTTCTCTAAAGCTTTTCTGCAAAGTTCGGCGTTCACAATTCCCTTACCAGACCAAGCAAGGCCGGTTAAACTAACGATTGACCTGCTGAAGGCAATAGCAAAAATCCGCTTCTGGCAAAGGAAGTTAAGGCGGGGCTACGCCTGGCAAGCTATGCCTCGGAAAATTTTGCGTCCAATCTGCCCGGAGGAGGCCATTCCTCTTTCGGCTTGTAATTGCACTCGCCCTGAACTGAATTGCGTCTGAAGGAAAGAAGAACCATGAAAAGAACAAATGCGTTCCGTCCGCGGTTGGCCTTGTTTGTGTCGGTCATGCTGGCTGGCTGCAACTCGCTGCAGTCGTCTTTCGAGAAGAGCGACGGTGCGGCGTCCTTGACGCTGCATTCAGCCTAGAAACCGCAGATGAACGCCGATAAACGCAGATCAAACACGGGCAGCAAGGATTATCCGTGAAGGTGTGGCTTTCACCCTTCAGGTGAAGACCCGAATGGCAGAAATCCCCAGTTCATCTGCGTCCATCTGCGTGAATCTGCGGTTGAACTGCGGAATTTAGGTTCAGAGAGCCTGGCCCCGCTGGAGCAAGGGCCGGACAGCCGCGCGCTGAAGCTGGACGGCCTGTTTTATGAAACGACCAACGGACGGGTGGCGCTCCCCGCACGGCTCACCACGAACCCGCAAGGCAACCGGCTCGAAAGTCAAACCACCAGGCCCGATGGGCGGGTGGTTGCTGTCTCCTTGAAAGCGGACGGCAAGAATTTCGATGTGCACTTAAGCGCGCAGCCGGGCGTGGACATCGTCAGATGGGGGTTAGCCGTGAATGCGGGCGACAACGAATATTTCACCGGTTTGATGGAGCGGGTCGTGGACGGCCCGCAGCAAGCCTCGTGGTCTCCCGGCATCACCGAGGCGATGAATTTGCGCAGCCAGAAGGTGGACATGATCCTCAAACCGACGACGTCGGTTTACGCGCCGTTTTACCTGTCGTCGCGGGGCTATGCGGTGTTCGTGAAAGGGAACTGGCCGGGCTACTTCGACTTTTGCGCCAGCGATGTGCGGCTTACATCGCATCCAGCCAACTGCAATTTTTGAGCGAGGACCTCTTGCGTCCAGCCGCGTTGACTGCGCAGTTTTCCAACTTGCGGACCAACAACGTTCAAAGCCCTCATTAACTTTGGACTTGACCGTAGTGTCAAAACTCTTTAAAAATGTCCCCTTCTTAACTCACGAGAAAATGTCCCCTTTTTGAGTTGTTGTTCGGCGCTTTGTTCCCGCGGTTGGCGGGGCGGGACGGAGGGAGGCCGGAGCGCAGCGG
>Ga0315289_10009706_pt1 | contig 13834 bp, 9 predicted proteins | sample YL17G11_40_MG_FD_203452 | JGI IMG/M metagenome (GOLD analysis project Ga0315289, IMG submission 203452) | Sediment microbial communities from Yellowstone Lake, YNP, Wyoming, USA - YL17G11_40 | ecosystem: Environmental > Aquatic > Freshwater > Lake > Sediment | place: USA: Wyoming | collected...
CTCATCCCTGGCGACCGGCGCACGCCGCTCTGGGGTAACCCTCAAGAAGAGCCGAGTGCGGGAAAGCCGCACGCTCGGATCTGTGAGGGCGAAAGCCGAATGGCTGAGCTACTCGACCATACTCCCTATGTCGTGGAGATCACGCACCGGGAGAAGGTCCTCTTCCCGGAGGACGGTCTCACCAAGTGGGACATCGTCGAGTACTACCGGCAGGTGGCGCCGACCATGGTGCCGCACATGAGGGGGCGGCCGGTGACGATGCACCGCTTCCCCGATGGGCTGGGGGGAGAGGGCTTCTACCAGAAGGAGGTGTCCGACTACTTCTCCGACTGGATCAGACGGGCCACCGTCGCCAAGCAGGATGGTGAGGTGACCCATGTTCTGTGTGACAACGCCGCGACCCTCGTCTACCTGGCCAATCAGGCTTGCATAACCCCCCATCTGTGGCTCAGCCGGATCGACCGCCCACACCACCCGGACAAGATGATCTTCGACCTCGATCTCGGCGGAGACGATGCGCCGGCGGTCCAGGCCGCCGCCCTGGCCGTCAGGGGTGTTCTCTCCGAGGGACTGGGTCTCAGCCTCCTCGCCATGTCCACCGGCTCCAAGGGTGTGCATGTGGTGGTGCCGCTCGATCGGCGCGAGGACTTCGAGGTGGTGCGGGCCTTTGCGCGCGATGTCACGCATGTCCTCGCGGCCACGCATCCCGACACGCTGACGACCGAGCAGCGGAAGAACAAGCGTGGCGATCGCGTGTACCTCGATGTGATGCGCAACGCTTACGCCATGACCGCTGTCGCCCCCTACGCCATCCGGGCCCGCAACGGGGCTCCGGTGGCCGTGCCCCTCCACTGGGACGAAGTCCAGGACCCATCGTTCCATCCCCGCCGGTACACCGTCCGCAATGTGCTGGAGCGCCTGCGAGAGATCGGCGACCCCTGGGCCGCCGTACGGCGGCAGGGCGTCTCGCTGATGCCCTGCCGGCCGCGTCTGGACGAGCTGCTGCGACAGGTCGGGGTGGCGTAGCAGCGGGCAAACCGGTACAGTCCCCCTTTCGCCCGGACGGCGGCGAAGAGGGTCCAGTCCCGGTTTGCCCGCCTGCACGAGGCTCAGTTGGGCTCGAGGAGGACCCGGAAGCCGACGTTGTAGACGGGGTAGACCGGGTCGTAGCTCAGGCGGAAGGCGGAGCGGCACCGGCGGGGGAGATCGTCCCAGGAGCCGCCGCGGACGACGCGGGCGCCGGTGGCGGAGAGGCCCTCGCGGCCATCGTCGGGCTGGTACGGGTAAGGTCGGTAGAGGGAGCCGGTCCACTCGGCGACGTTGCCGTGCATGTCGTAGAGGCCCCAGGGGTTCGGCTGGTAACGGCCAACCGGAGCCGAGGCGGCCGCGCCGTCGCTGCGGCCCGGGTCACGCAGCGCCCACGGCTTGAGGCCGCCAAGGCTGGCGTCGGCGAAGTTGGCATACTGGGCGATGGTGTCTGGCGCGCCGAAGGAGAACGGGGTGGTTGTGCCGGCACGGCAAGCGTACTCCCACTCGGCTTCGGTCGGTAGGCGGCAGGGCTGCTTCGCGAGGGCGGCGAGCCACTCGCAGAATCGGCGCGCATCGTGCCACGAGATGCGGCAGACGGGCTGCAGCGGCTCGTTGAGTGGCGGGCCGGGCCCGACGCGATCCTTCCCGTTGGTGTCGATGAAGCGGCTGTCGTGGGAGGCACTGAAGCACCTGTACTGCTGGTTGGTCACCTCGAACTTGCCAAGCCAGAAGGGCTTCGTGATCTGCACCTTGGTCTGAGGTTGTTCGTCGGTGTCGAGCGCCGATTCGCCCACGGGTGCGCCCATCACGAACTCGCCGGCGGGGATGAGGACGAGGCCAAGGGTGACGCCCGGGGCGAGGTCCACCACGCGCTCCTCGGCGGAGGAGGACCAGGGACCGAGGACCGAGGACCGAGGACCAAAGGCACTGAGGGCAAGGAGGAGGGCGGTTGGCGCGAGGAGGCGGGCGGGGAGGGTCGGGCGGCAGAGCCGACCCTGCGAACGGCGGAAGAGGCCGGCAACCGCGCAGGCGAGTCGCTCCGCGACTCGCACCGGTCGTCGGTCGCGGAGCGACCGACCCACGCGGGGACGTGGGTCCTCGGTCCCCGGTCCCCGGTCCTCAGTCCTCATCGGGCCGCCACCAGGGCGGCGCGGGCGGCGGCGTCGGCCTGACGCATCTCCTCGCGCCGGGCCACGTACTCGGCGGGCGGCTTCTGCGGGGTCTCGTTCCAGTCCCCGGCGAACGGCACGTTGAGGTCGATCCATGTGATGAGCCGGTCCCATTCCTCGCCGGTGAGGGTCACGCCCTCGTGGCCCTTCTGCAGCAACTGAACGAGCTTGCTCGTCGGGGCCACGAACTCCATGGGCGGGAGCATGTGGATGTCGGACTCGAGGCCTGCGCGACGGACGTAGGGGTGGAGGGCGTCGTAGGCGAGGCTGTACTTACGGTCGGGCGCGGCGGACTTGCCGCGCAGGTCGAGGGACTTCCCTTCGCCGTGGCAAGTGACGCACTTGGCAGTGAGGATCGGCTGAGCTTCGGCCTCGAAGCTGAAGCCGCGAGGCGGGCCGTACCACGGAGTGATGTCCGAGGGGCCGGCTTTGGTCGCCTCGGTCTGAGTGGTCGGCGGCACGTCGCCGCGCGGCTCGTGGCAGCCGACGCAGGCGAGGTGCTCGCCCGGCATGGCGGTGAACCAGCTCCGCATCTGCTGCAGGGCCATGTTGTGCTCGTCGAGCGGCTGGACGAAGAGGGGCGTGTTGGCCGGCACGCGGAAGAGGGCCGAGCCGTCGGGGTAGACGGGCACGGTGCCCCAGATCTTCTTCACGTCCCAGGTCCCATCCATCGAGCAGCTGTACTGGTCGCCATTCCCCCAGTAGCGGTAGATCGGCTCCCCGATGCGCAGCCTCTTGATCGTGCCGCGCGGCACGCCCTGAAGGCCGGGGCCGCGGTAGATGTCCTCGAGGCGGACGAGGGCGTCCGTCTTCCGGTAGTTCACGCGCGAGGGGATCAAGGCCGGGCGGGGGCGTGAGCGGAGGAGCATCGGCTCGAAGAGGCTGGCGTCCGGCTGCACGAGGATCGGGACGAGGTTGTCGAACACATCGACCAGGTAGATGCCCCAGGGCGCGGACGGATCGGGCTTGCAGGAGACGAGGAAGTACTTGTCGGAGAGCGGGTAGGGGCAGACGAACTGCGGCCACTCGCCGGTCGCGTACTGGTCGATGATGGGGGCGTCGATGACGCGGTGCTTCTGGGGGAGGAGCTGGATCATGCCCTCGGCCTCGCGGGAGCCACGGTTGAGGTCGACGAGGGCGACCTCGCCCATGCGCGGGTTGCCGTGATGGCCGGAGAGGATGCTGACGAGGCGGGTAGAGCTGCCGGGGAGGGGCCTGGTGTAGAACATCGAGTTCGGGAAGTAGGAGTTGGAGGCGTAGTACGCCATTTGCTCGGTGCCGTCGGGGTTCATGCCGAAGAGGATGCGGCTGAAGTAGTGGGGCGTGTCGTTGTACTCCCAGCGGGTATAGAGCACGCGACCATCGGGCAGGACGGTTGGGTGCCAGCTATGGTCCTGATCGAAGGTGAGCTGGCGGACGTTACGCCCCTGGCTATCGCACCGGTAGAGCAGGCCCACATGGTCGCCGCCTGTGCAAGGCACAGCGCCGTAGGACCGGGTGGAGCAGAAGATGAGGTCGCCGTCGGGAAGGTAGCAGGCGTCGTAGTCGTCGATGTCGGGGTAGGGCGAGGTCGTGACCTGGCGGAGGCCCGTGCCGTCGGTGCGGACCTCGTAGATGCTGAACACCTGCGGCCCGTCGGTCGCGACCATCGAGAAGAGCATCCGGTCGCCCTCAAACGACAGGTCGAGGTCGCCGATGAAGGGGCCCTGCCGGGCGAAGACCTCGGAGAGGGCGCCGCGGGGCTCGATCGGGGAGAGGGTGGAGATGGCGGTGTCGTAGCCCAGGCGGGCGATGCTCGAGTCCCCCTGCCAGTTCTGCGGCAGTCCCCAGGGGCCTTTCCGGCGGACGAAGAGGAGCTTCTGCGAGGCGAGCAGCGGGTTGGCCTTGACGAGGGCCTCCTGCTGCAGGGAGATCGACGCCCCCTCCCAGTCGGCGATGGCGGCGGCATTGGGCTCGCCGGTGAGCAGCGTGTCGCCCCGGCGGAGCAGGTCGTCGGCGCTCTTGGCGAACTCGGGGCCGCGCGTGTACTGGTCGGGGTACGTGGCCGAGAGGTCCTTGATGGCGAGGCTCGCACAGACGAGCCGGTACTGGGCCTGGGTCACGTGGTCGAGCAGCCGGGCGCGGTAGTAGGTCGCGCGGCGGGTCGGGACGTCGTCGGCGGTGGCGATAGCGTCGGCGAGGGAGGTCACTGTCGCCTGGTTGGCATCGACCCGCCGATCGGGAAAGTCCTGGGCGAGCCAGGCGACATACCGCTTGGCCTCGTCGAGCTTCGCTCTCGCGGCCTGGTCGTAGCGCGCGGCGAGGGCGCCCTCGTCGAGGAGGCTGCCGTGGGGCGACCAGATGCCATCCCCGGTTTCGGCGTCCATCTCGCTGTGGGACTTCTCATCGCCGAAGTCGCGCTGGACGAGCGACCAGAGCTCGCCCACGCGACGGCCATGCTCCGGCGCCTCGCCGTTAGCGCCCGCGTAGGGCTTCAGGGAGAAGTAGAAGGCCCAGCCGCCGGTCTGGTTCACGATCTTCATCATGAACGGGTTGTCGCCGGGCCTGAGCTTCAGCTTCACGACGACCTGGTCCGGGCCACACCCGCGAGGGACGTCCTGGGAGACGATCTCCTCCCCGTCCAGCCACGTCTTCAGCCCGTCGTCGCTGCCGAGATAGGCGGGCACCTCAACGGCCTGCTTCGCGGTGATGAGGCGGTAGAGGTAGCAGATGGCGCCCTCGGTGACGCGGAAGTGTGGCAGGAGGTCGTTGACCTGACCGTCGATGAAGGGGATGCCGGTGCGCCACTTCGCCTCGGTGTTCTGCATGGCCGGGTAGGTCTGGGCGAAGCCGATCTCCTTCTCCGGCGGGAAGGCGGTGGCGAAGCCCTTCCGATCCGTGTTGTCGAAGGAGCCGATGACATACCACTGGCCGAGACTGACGCCCTCCGGGCCGGGCAGGGCGGCGCGAGCAGTGGACTCCTCGGCCTCGAGCTTGGCGAGGGCCTGAGTGGCCGCCTGCCAGGTTCCCTGCCAGGTGGGCTTCTTCTCGTATAGCTTGGCGACATCGGGCGACTGGGCATGAGCAACGCCGAAGAGCAGCATCATCGCGGCCACGGCGCGCGAGGTCGACGGCATGGTGACTCCTCTCCGTGCTTCTCCGGTGCGCTTGGGCCAGGAACCGCGGCGTGTACTTCCCTCTCCCCACCCGACCACCTCTCGCGAGCAGTGGGGTCGGGCAGGGATTGCCTCGCTTGCGTTGAAAGAAACGGAGAAGATGCCTCCGAGGGTCACTTTGAGCTCATCTATCGGAGTTATTGAGCACGAATTCCACGGTCGCGACACGGGAAAGGGTGATACACGATGGAGTACCTGGCTCACTCGAAGAACGCCGATGGCCGCGCTCAGCCCCTGGCTGAGCACCTGCGGGGTGCACCGCGTTGCGGGACCCCAGAGAGGAGCGACAAGCAGTGAGCGATCCCAGCAGACCTCCAGGCTCCCCCTTCTATGCCCACTCTCCTCCGGCCAACCACCCCGAGGTGGGTTGGGAGCCACTGCCGACGCACCTGCTGGGCGTGGCCGAACGGGCCGAAGCGCTCGCTCGGTCAGCCGGGCTGGACGAGGGGTTCGCAGCGCGCGCACGCCTGGCGGGCCTGCTACACGACCTCGGCAAGTACCGTCCCGAGTTCCAGCGTTACCTCAAGGCTATCGTCAGCGGAGAACGAGCCGTTCGCGCTCCACACTCCGCCTATGGCGCCCGGCAAGCGGAGCAGCTCGGAGTTCCTGATGTGGCTTTCGCGATCAGTGGCCATCACGGCGGCCTTGTGGACAAGGCCGACCTCACGGGACGACTGGAGGGAGTGGACCCCTGCAACCTGCTGCCCCACGCGCAGCAGGACTTGCCTGACCTGGGGCAGTTGCAGAACCTACCGGTGCCCGAGGACATCCGCCGCGATGCGATTGCCGCTGACCTTCACATCCGCCTCCTCTTCTCCTGTCTGGTTGACGCCGACTTCCTGGAGACCGAGGCGTTCCTGCAACCGGACAAGGCAGCCTTGCGGCCGGCGCGGGCACTCCAACCCGAGCAACTCCTGGAGCGCCTGACGGCTCACGTCGAGGGATTGTCCTCGCAGGGCCTGGTGAACGAGTGCCGCCGACCTGTCTTCGACGCCTGCCTCGAAGGGGGGCGCGCGGAGCCCGGCTTCTTCTCGCTGACCGTGCCCACGGGGGGTGGCAAGACGCTGTCGTCGATGGCTTTCGCGCTGTCTCACGCCAAGGCACACGACCTGCGCCGGATCATCTACGTGATCCCCTACTTGAGCATCATCGAGCAGAACGCGGAGGTGTTCGAGCAGGTCCTCGGCAGCGAGTGGGTCCTGCAGCATCACAGCCTGGCCGTGGCGGAGGCGGGCAGGCGCGACGGGGAGGACGAGGACGGCGACGAGGGGTACGCTCGACTCGCCACGGAGAACTGGGATGCACCGATCATCGTGACGACCACGGTCCAGTTCTTCGAGAGCCTCTTCGCCCGCCGACCTTCCGCGTGCCGCAAGCTCCACAGCATCGCTCGTTCGGTGGTGATCTTCGACGAGTGCCAGACGTTGCCACCGGGTCTCCTGGAGCCGATTCTGTCCGTGCTGAAGGGGCTCCGCGACCGGTACTCAGTCTCGATGGTCTTCTGCACCGCGACGCAGCCGGCGCTCGGTAGGTCAGACCGGCTCCCCCAGGGCCTGGAGGGCGTCCGGGAGATCGCGCCCGATCCACCGGCGCTCTTCCATGCGCTACGCCGGACGAGCGTCCAGTGGCCGGACGCGGACGAGACCTGGTCGTGGCAACGGGTGGTAGACCACATGGGGGAGGCCCCGGACCGGCAGGCTCTGTGCGTCGTGAACACGCGGCCGCAGGCTTACGACCTCACGCAGGCCCTCGCGGAGGCCCTGGGTTGCGAGGTGACGCAGGCGCACGCCCACGGCCTGTTCCACCTCTCCACGTGGATGTGCCCGGCGCACCGGCTCGAGGTGCTGGCGACGATCAAGCAGCGGCTAAAAGGGCGCGAGCCGTGCCTCGTGGCCTCGACGCAGCTCGTGGAGGCGGGGGTCGACCTGGACTTCCCTGTCGTACTGCGGGCGCTCGCCCCGCTGGACTCCATCGCGCAAGCGGCCGGCCGGTGCAACCGGGAGGGAGAGAGGGAGACGGGAGAGGTCATAGTGTTCGTTCCCGAGGAGGACTCCGCGCCGAAGGGGTGGTACGAAGCGGGGCGCGCCGTTACCCGCGCGCTCCTGAAGATGGGGCGGCTCGACATCCACAAGCCGGAGGTCTTCGGCGACTACTTTGCGCAACTGTACGGCGGGGGGTCTCTCGACCAGAAGAGCATCCAGGACAAGCGAAGGCATCTGGAGTTCGAGCAGGTCGCGCGGGACTTCCACATCATCGAGCAAGCCACGCAACCGGTTGTGGTCCGCTACAACGAGCAGGCCAACCAACTGGCGCGACGACTGGAGCAGAGCGACCGGCCTGATCGCAGCCTTTTGCGGGAGTTGCAGCCGTTCATGGTGAACGTGTACGAGAGCTTTCTGAACGAGGCGCTGGCCACATGCCAGGCCGTCGAACTGCTGCCGGGAGTCTACACCTGGGAAGGGAGGTACGATCCGGTCCTGGGCATCGTCGCATCCGGGTTGCGTTTCTTGAACGCGTAGCACACGAAGGGAGGAGGTGCGCTGTGCTTGACCGCGAGGTTGTCCGCCTCAAGGTCGAAGGGGAGCTGGCGTGCTTCACCCGGCCGGAGGCCAAGGTGGAGCGCGTCAGCTACCCGGTAATGACCCCCTCTGCCGCACGGGGGGTCCTCGAAGCAATCTGCTGGAAGCCGGAGTTCTCCTGGCACGTGCGTCGTATCCTGGTGCTCAAGCCGATCCAGTTCGTCTCCATCCGCCGCAACGAGGTTCAGGACACGATCCCCGTGGGCGAGGTGCACAAGTGGATGCGCGACCCTGCCACCTTCGAGCCCTACCTCGCCGATTCGGCCGGCCGGTATGGCCCGCAGGGCGAGAACCGCACCCAACGCAACACGCTCGCCCTCCGCGATGTGGCGTATGTCATCGAAGCGAGTGTCCGACTCAGAAACGGTGGCGACGCGACCAACCTGGTGAAGTACCGCGGGATGTTCGAACGCCGGGCGGAGCGCGGCCAGTGCTACCACCATCCGTACCTCGGCATCCGCGAGTATGCCGCGACGTTCACTGCGGCAGGCGGCGCCGAAGAACGCGTAGACGACTCCCGCGACTTGGGCCTGATGCTGCTGGACGTGGAGTACGCCGCGACGGGCAACCGGCCGCTGTTCGCGCCCGCGAAGCTCGAAGCCGGCGTGCTCGACGTGGAGGCGATGCGCGAGGCTGCGAGGCCTATCGGGAAGGAGGAGGTGGCGCGGTGATCATCTCGAGGCTGTGCGAATACGCGCAGCGGGAGAACCTCGTGAGCGATCCGGCCTTCGAGGAGAGGCCGGTGCGCTTCCTCATCACGCTCGCCGATGACGGGCGCTTCCTCGGCACGCGGGAGACGCAGGGCCGAGAGGTCCAACGCGGCAAGAAGACATTCGCCCAGCCCAAGTTGGTCCTGGTGCCGAAGGTCGGCAATCGGACCGACGGCAGGACCGCGTGCCTCCTGGCTGATACGATCCCGCGGGTCCTGCGGGGCCACGACCAGAAGCCGGCCGACCGCGCCACCCATGCCGACTTCATCGACAAGGTGCGCCAGGCGGCGGACGGGACGGAGGGTGACCTCGCCGTTCGGTCGGTGCTCGCTTTCCTGGAAGCCGCGGAGGCCCACCCTCCGCTGCTGGCGCCCCTGAGCGCGGAACTGGCCGAGAGCAAGCCCAGACCTGGAGACTGGATCACCTTCGAGACGGCCGACGGCCTGGTGCTCGAGCGTGCCGCGGTCAGAACCTACTGGCGCCGGCGGCACGCACAGCGGCGGGAGCAGGGGCAGGGCCGACAAGAGAGGACGCTCACCTGCCTCTCGTGCGGGCAGGACGCGCCAGCGTCCGAGACCCATGGCAAGCTGAAGGGTGTGCCCGGCGGCAACCCATCGGGGGTCTCGCTGGTCTCGGCGGACAAGGCTGCCTTCGGGTCTCTCGGCCTGCCGAAGTCGGAGACCAGCCCTGTCTGCTCCAATTGTGTGGAGGCGTACACCCGCGCCCTCAACCACCTGCTGGCCGGCGAACGCACGCGCTACCGCGACAATGACAGCAACGTCGCCTATGTCTTCTGGACCCGCGAGCCGATCGAGGACGACTGGACGGTGCTCCACCGACCGGACCCGCAACAGGTGCGGAAGCTGCTCGGCTCGCCCTATCGCCCGCGCGACCGCACTGGTGTCGCCGCCGGTGACGAGAACGCCTTCTACGCCCTCAGCCTCAGCGGCGTGGGCGGTCGCGCGATGATCCGGGACTGGATCGAGGAGACGGTCCCGCGGGTGCGTGAGAACCTCCGCGGCTGGTTCCAGGATCTTGCCGTGATCCTGGACCGCGACCTCAGAGACACGGACAAGACCGTCCGCGAAGGCGGCGCGCGCGGGGAGGTGTTCTGCGCGTGGCCGCTGGGCTGGCTGACCAGGACCCTCGGCCGCCGTCAGGAGCGGGGATACGAAGTGCCCCCCAAGGCCTCGTCGCAGCTGTTCCGGGCCGCCGTCCTGGGAGGGCCGCTGCCCGAGGACCTTCTGGCCGCTGCTGTGCGGCGCATTCGCGCCGAACACGATGTGCCGCCTGTGCGGGCGGCCCTGATCCGCCTGATCCTGAACCGCCTCACCCGTAACCGAGACGAAGGAGGAACAGAGATGCCCGAAGCTCTGGACGGGAAGAACCCACAGGCCAATGCAGGCTACCGCTGCGGACGGCTGTTCGCGGTCCTCGCGCGACTCCAGTACCTGGCAGTGAGCCCGAAAGCCACCATCGTGGACCGTTTCTACGGCGCCGCCAGTACCGCGCCGGCCTCTGTGTTCGGCCAGTTGATGCATCTCCATCACGCCCACCTCAGCAAGGTCGCCGACAAGTGGGGGCCAGGCACTGCCACGAACATCCGCAAGGACATCGAGGACATCACCACCCAACCCGATCTGCTCACCGAGTTCCCGCGGCAGCTCTCCCTGCACGATCAAGGGCGCTTCGCCCTCGGCTTCTACCATCAGCAGGCTGAGTACCGCGGGCGCAGCAGGGAACGCGGGGGCAGCGGCGGAGAGGAGCCCCTGCCCACAGGGGAACCCAGCGAGAGTCCTGACGAGGAGTGACGAGGTTCCACCGTCGCACCGTCCAGCACAACACAAGGAGGGACACCATGTCCAGCAAGGACCCCAAGTCCGTAATCGACCGCCGCTACGACTTCGTGCTGCTGTTTGACGTGACCGATGGAAACCCCAACGGCGACCCGGATGCCGGCAACCTGCCGCGCCTTGACCCTCAGACCATGCAGGGCTTCGTGACCGACGGTTGCCTCAAGCGGAAAGTCAGAGACTACGTGTGCCTGAAGCAAGCTGGCGAGGGTGCGCCCCTCCCCGGCTATGCAGTGTACGTCCAGATCCAGGGGGTCCTGGAGCGGGAGCACTACCGAGCTTACGAGTTCCTTGGACTCAGCCAGGAGGAGGCTCGAGAGAACAAGGACGTGAAGAAGACCGACGAGGCGCGTCGATGGATGTGCAGCAACTTCTTCGACGTGAGAGCCTTCGGGGCTGTGATGAGCCTGAAGGTCAACTGCGGCCAAGTGCGCGGCCCTGTCCAACTGACCTTCGCCCGGTCGGTGGACCCGATTGTCCCCTTGGAGATCACCATCGTCCGCAAAGCCGTGGCCACCGAGGACGAGGCCGCCAAGCAGACTGAGAAGCACGGCTACGTAACCGGCACGATGGGCCGGAAGAACACCGTCCCCTACGGCCTGTACCGCGGCTACGGCTTCGTGAACCCGTTCCTGGCGAAGGACACGGGCTTCACCTACGGCGACCTGTCCGTCTTCTTCGACGCTCTCACCCGGATGTTCGAGCTGGACCGGTCGGCCTCACGCGGGCTGATGACCACGCGGGGGCTGTACGTGTTCGAGCACGAGTCGGCGTTGGGCAACGCGCACGCCCACGAGTTGTTCGAGCGCCTGCACATCGAACCGCTCGGCTCCGAGAATCCGCCGCGGCGCTTCGAGGACTACCGCGACCGGATCACACTCGACGACCAGAACCTGTCGAACGGGGTGACCCTGTACCGACTCCCGGCCGAGCACGACAAGCTGTTCGCCCCATGACCGGGGAGGACCGCCATGTACGACGAAGACGACCTGCTCCCGATCTCGGCGCTCTCGCAGCTCGTTTATTGCGAGCGGCGGTGCGCGCTGATCCACATCGAGCGGCTCTGGGCCGACAATCGCTTCACCGCCGACGGTCACCGGCTCCACGACCGCTCGCACGACCAGCAGGCGGAGACGCGCGGTGATGTTCGCTCCGTGCGTGGCCTGCGGGTCCGTTCGCTGAGGCTGGGCATCTGGGGGCAGGCGGATGTGGTCGAGTTCCGCCGCCTGCCCTCAGACGAGGGCGCACCAAGCGGCTGCGAGCTGGAGGGCTTGCCCGGCCGCTGGCAGCCGTTCCCGGTGGAGCACAAGCGCGGCCATGAGAAGCCCGACATCTCGGACGAGGCGCAGCTCTGCGCGCAGGCGCTGTGCCTTGAGGAGATGCTGGGAGTCACCGTGCCCGAGGGGGCCATCTTCTACCATGAGCCGCGGCGGCGGCATGACGTGGTCTTCGCGCCTGGTCTGCGTGACCAGACCGAAGCCCTGGCGGCTCGCCTTCACGAACTCATCCGCGGCGGGGTGACACCTCCGGCCCGCTACGAGCGGAAGTGCCGCAGTTGCTCGCTCCTGGACGTGTGCCTTCCCAAGACCGCCGGCCAGCGACGCAGCGCGCAGCAGTATCTTGCGGCGAGTCTGGCGTCGCTGAACGAGGAGGGAGGGGAGTAGCATGAAGCGCCTGCTCAATACGCTCTACGTCACCACGCAGGGCGCCTACCTCGCCCGGCAGGGCGAGACGGTCCTGGTGCGCGTGGAGAAGGAGACGAAGCTCCGTGTCCCGTTGCACGGGCTCGACGGTATCGTCTGCTTCGGGCGCGTCGGTTGCAGTCCGGCCCTCATGGGGGCCTGCGCCGAGCGGAACGTCACCCTTTCCTTCTTCAGCCTGCGAGGCCGCCACTGGGCACGGGTGCAGGGGCCGGTGTCCGGCAATGTGCTCCTTCGCCGGGAGCAGTACCGACGGGCGGACGACCCGGAGCGTGCTGCCGAGATCGCCCGCGCCGTGGTGGCCGCCAAGGTTGCCAACAGCCGCACCGTGCTGCTGCGCGCGCTACGCGACCATCCCGAGGCAGCGGGCGCCGGCGACCTTGAGGCGGCGGAGCGCCACCTGGGGCTCATCCTGCGCGGACTGGCGCAGCCCGTGGGCCTGGATGCCGCCCGCGGGGCGGAGGGCGAGGCGGCGCGAGCGTACTTCGGCGTCTTCGATCATCTGATCGTGGCGCAGAAGTCCGACTTCGCCTTCACCCGCCGGAGCCGGCGTCCGCCCCTTGACCGCGTGAATGCGTTGCTGTCCTTCCTGTACTCCGTGCTGGCCCACGACGTGGCCTCGGCGCTGGAGGGGGTCGGGCTGGACCCGGCCGTTGGCTTCCTGCATCGCGACCGACCTGGGCGGCCGGGGCTCGCCCTGGACCTCATGGAAGAGTTCCGGCCCTTGCTCGCCGACCGGGTGGTCTTGTCTCTCATCAACCGGCAGCAGGTGCGCGCCAACGGTTTCCGCGAGACGGAGTCGGGGGCCGTCGCCATGGACGACCCCACGCGGAAGGAGGTGCTGGCTGCTTACCAGAGCCGAAAGCAGGAGGAGGTGCAGCACCCGTTTCTGGAGGAACGGATCGCGACCGGCCTGCTCCCCCACGCCCAGGCGATGCTCCTGGCCCGGCACCTCCGGGGAGACCTGGACGGGTATCCCCCGTTCCTGTGGAAATGAGGGTCGCCGATGATGGTGTTGGTGACGTATGATGTGAGCACCGAGACGCCGGAGGGTCGCACTCGCCTGCGGCGCGTCGCCAAGACCTGCGAGAACTACGGGCAGCGGGTGCAGAAGTCCGTCTTCGAGTGCCTCGTGGACCCGGCGCAGTGGGTGGTGCTGCGTCAGCAACTGGTAGACCGGGCCGACCCGCAGGAGGACAGCCTGCGGTTCTACTTCCTGGGCGCGAACTGGAAGCCCCGGGTGGAGCACGTTGGCGCGAAGCCGGGTTATGACCCGGAGGGCCTGCTGGTCGCCTGAGCGCCGGCCGCCGCGAACCCCTAGCTGTCGCCCAGAGGCCGGGGGGTTCGCGGAACCGAGGAGTGCCCGCTGCACCAGGCGTTCCGGCGTCATCAACCATCAGTGCCGTGGGTGCTGCGGCGCTGTTGGTGACGGGGTTCGCGGATGCCCACTCGGCGAGCCCCGTTTTCCGGGCCTCTGGAGCCATGCCGTCGCCCCCCGCGCGGGGGCGTGGATTGAAACAAGGGTATTCCCAGCCCCAGGGCAAGCCCACATACGTCGCCCCCCGCGCGGGGGCGTGGATTGAAACTCTTCTCATAAGGCACCCGGGGCAACCTGATCCCGTCGCCCCCCGCGCGGGGG
>Ga0315289_10009707_pt1 | contig 13834 bp, 5 predicted proteins | sample YL17G11_40_MG_FD_203452 | JGI IMG/M metagenome (GOLD analysis project Ga0315289, IMG submission 203452) | Sediment microbial communities from Yellowstone Lake, YNP, Wyoming, USA - YL17G11_40 | ecosystem: Environmental > Aquatic > Freshwater > Lake > Sediment | place: USA: Wyoming | collected...
CAAGAGCGACACCGCTCGGGTGCGGCGCGCTTCCAGTTGTCGGGCAGTGCCTTCGGGTCTCACAAACCCAACCATGCCATAGCTCAAATAAAATATCCATTATTTATGCGAGACTCAATAACACCTCCAACGATCTCGCTGAGCACCCCCGCGTCTTTCACCTACTAACAGCCCGGCATCCTCGTAGGTTGTAAAGCCGCAGGTTTGAACATGGTCGCAAAAGACGGCATTGCTAAATGCTTCGCCTAAATTTTATCGTTTGACCTTCGATGGTCGCAAAATTACTTTGTTTCCGTGAACCGTAATTTGAATCTAAACCTGCTGCTTACGAACGCGCTGCTGACCAGCGCGGCAGGAGGGGTTTAGTTCGCTTGTGAGAATTTCAGCCCCACTGCCGCGACCGGCAGTGGGGTTTTTGTTTAGTAGCCGCAGGCTTTAGCCTGCGCCATGCTTTGCCCTGCGCTTCCGGGCGACCAGCCCGGTGGCGCGCAAGCTGAAGCTTGCGACTACAACAGCACAACGAACGAAAAGATATGAAAAACAATCGAATTATAATTTTCGACACGACGCTGCGCGACGGCGAGCAATGCCCGGGCGCTTCGATGAACTTGCGCGAGAAACTCGAGGTCGCACGCCAGCTCGCGCGGCTGCGCGTGGACGTGATCGAGGCCGGCTTCCCGGTCATCAGCGACGGCGACTTTGCCGCGGTGCAAACCATCGCGCGCGAAGTCAAAGGCCCGGTCATTTGCGGTCTGGCCCGGTGTCTGCCGAAGGACATTGACGCCGCAGGCGCGGCGCTCAAGCCGGCAGGAAAGCACGCCCGCATCCACGTCTTCCTGGCCACGTCGAAAATCCATCGCGAATTCAAGCTCAAGAAAGCCCAGCACCAAATCCTGCGGCTGGCCGTGGAGGGCGTGCGCCGCGCGAGGACTTTCACCGACAACGTCGAGTTTTCGCCGGAAGACGCATCGCGCACCGAGCCGGACTTTCTGGTGCAGGTTTGCAGGGCGGTCGTGGCCGAAGGCGCGACCACGGTCAACATCCCGGACACGGTCGGCTGGGCCGTGCCGGACCAATTCGCCGGGTTGATCCGCCATTTGCATGAGTCCGTGCCGGAGTTCCAAAGCGGCAAGGCTGTCATCAGCGTCCATTGCCACAACGACCTCGGCCTCGCCGTCGCCAACTCGCTCGCCGCCGTGCGCGCTGGGGCGCGACAAGTCGAGTGCACCGTCAACGGCATCGGCGAACGCGCGGGCAACGCTTCGCTGGAGGAAATCGTCATGGCGCTCAGGACGCGCGACGATTTCTTCCGCAGCTTCACTTGCGGCGTGAACGCGCGCGAGATCGTGCGCAGCTCGCGGCTCGTCGCCCGCATGAGCGGTTTGGCCGTGCAGCGCAACAAGGCCATCGTGGGCGAAAACGCCTTTGCGCACTCCGCCGGCATCCACCAGGACGGCATTTTGAAGAAGCGCGAGACCTACGAGATCATGGACCCGCAGGACGTGGGCTGGGGCCGGACGGAATTGCCTTTGACCAAGCACAGCGGGCGCGCGGCTGTGGCGGTACGGCTGCGGCATCTCGGTTTCCAGATGAGCGATGCGGACGTGAACGCCATCTTCACCCGGTTCAAGGACATCGGCGACAAAAAGAAATTCGTCTATGACGACGATTTGGCGGCGTTGGTGGAGGACCACATCACCGAAGTGCCGGAGACGTGGGCGCTGGATTATTTGAGCGTCACCAGCGGCAGCCAGACCGTGCCGACCGCCACGGTGCGGTTGCGCAAAGTGGCGGCCAAGAAAGCAGCGCCGGAAATTCTTCAGGACGCGGGCATCGGCGACGGCCCGGTGGACGCGGCGCTCAAGGCGATTGACCGCATCACGCAAACGCAGGGCCGGTTGCTGGACTATTCTTTGCGGGCGGTTTCCGCGGGCAAAGACGCCTTGGGCGAGGTGACAGTGAAAGTGGATTTCGGCCACGGCGAGGTGGTCACCGGCAAGGGCGCCAGCACGGACATCATCGAGGCCAGCGCCCGCGCCTATCTCAACGCCGTGAACCGCTTCCTGGGCAACGGAAAGAAAAAATCAACGAAGCGACCGTGTCTATAACTCCGTGCGGGTCTGACGCCGGTGTCGTCATGGCGCCGTGTCATGCGACAATGGATTGAAGAAATTCATTGCTGGACAAATGGTTTGCGCTCTGGGAGGCTTCTTGAACCCAGATTATGACGACAAATTACTGTCGCATACTTAACTGTTCGGCGGATTGAGCGCACTCGGACACGCATGAAGCGTTACCTCCACACGACCGGGTTGTTGGTTGCCGCATGTGCCGCTTCCTTCTGTGCGGGTTGTGCACACCCCATTGCAGGGATCATGCATCCCGGAGCAGAGAGGGTCGCTCTGATAAAGTCTTCTTCCCGACACCCATATGTGCTCCTGAACGTGGACGAGCAGAACAGGACGCTGCGCTACCTGAGCAAGGACGCAATGGACGACCGCTATTCCATCAGCACGTATGCTTACGACGGGCGTTTAGTTGCCAAGGCACCTTTCCCGAAATTTTCTGACTCCTGCTGGTGGGACTTTGGTTACGGTGCCGCCTACGGCGGCACTGTTTCCCCGGATTGCACGTCTGTTGCCTATTTGGAGATAAGGGACCCGGCGGACAAGCAAGACAAAGACCTGTGCTGGTTCAATGCACGCACAAGTTCCCGGAAAGTGCTGGTGAAGAATCTTGCAGAGGGTGCGAACTCTTTGATGTGCCTCTTCTGGGTTTCCGATAAGGAATTGCTGGTAGCAGTGGATGACTTTGATAAGCCAGACGCCCGGTTGCTGCTCATAAACACGGAAGAGCCGAACATCCAATTGGAGTTTCGTTGTGGATACCTTCGGAGGCACCAGTTCATGTTGTCTCATTCCAGGCGCTATTTGGCGTATTGGGAAGGGTCTGGCCGGCACTGGAGTCGTGGTTCGTTTAAGATTTTTGACTTGCACGAAAGGAGAGAGATAGCGGTGACTGAGCCCGGGGATCCAGCGGTTCACGGCGGGCCGAAGTGGAGCCCGGCAGACGATGCTTTGGTATATGTAATGGACAAGAAACTGGTAAAATTCCGGATTGCATCAAAGGAATCGGAGGTTCTCAGAACTTTCGGCCCACACGTTGACATTGCGTTGCAAGACTACCAAGAGACACGGGTGTATTATCGCGTTACTCCCACAGACACGGTGAATCCGCGGACCCTTCTTCATTGTTACGACCTGGCAACCCAACAAGAGACCACGTTCAAGAACCACCCGGAGGGGCCATTTCACGCCTATGTCTGCTCCGATGACACCATCATTTACTACATACTAGGACAGGAACCACTGTGACCCTGACGACACCGTTGCCGAACAAGCCGGATGCAGCGAACCCCGCGCTCGCGTCTCTGTTGCATTCCGGGCGTCACCGGCGCGGGGTCGCTGATCCAGAACGGCCCATTGACAGCCCACCTGACGCTTTTAGGTCGAAGATGTCACAAAAATGGCGATGCACATGCCGCCTGCTTTGAAGGTTTGTCGGTCAAGCACTACGTGAGGGTTTCATTTCGTTTCTTGGACGGTTGCGCAACGTCGCCTTTCTGCCCGCCTGCTTGCTGTCGGGCCGCGTCCGGTTTATCGTCTTCGAGTGAAGTGGGCAGTTTTGAGACGTGCGGGTTGCATGATGCTTGCGGCCCTCGTCGCTCTTTGCTGCGCCCCCGCCCAACTTCATGCGAAACCCATCCGCCTGCGCAGTCAAATCATCCCCGACAAGGCATCCGTCAGGGCGACGCTTCGCGGCAGTGCGGCCGATTCGCCCAGTTCCGGTCTGTTCCTGATTCAACTCGCTGAGACGCCCCCGCCGACATGGCGGGAGGCGTTGCGTGCCCTCGGCGTCGAAGTGCTTCGTTACGTGCCAGACGATTCTTTTGTGGCGAAATTCAACGGCATCCGCTCAAGCCAGGTCGAGGCGCTGCCGTTTGTGCGCTGGGTCGGGGAATATCGCGCCGAATACAAGCTGCATCGTGACCTCCAGCAGGCCGCCAAAGCCGGCGTCAAAGCAGCGGAGCCAATCCAGATCAGCGTGCTGTTGTCGCCCCGCGCGACACCGACAGACACAGCGCAAGTGCGCGGCCAGATGCATAGTGTGCGACAGGAATCCCGGCTGCGTGTTGGCACGGTGATCCGTGGGAAAATCCCCGCTGGCCGGCTCGACGCGCTGGCGCGATCCGATGCCGTCCTCTGGATCGAGCCTGCGCGCGACATGAAACTGTTCGACGAAGTGTCCTCCAAAATCGTCGCCGGCGACGGCGGCCCGAACAGGCTTCTGACGCAATCCCTCGGCTACGACGGCGGCGGAGTGAAAGTGGCCGTTGCCGACAGCGGCCTGAACAACGGCGACGCGGCGACGATGCATCCTGATTTGTTCGGTCGGACGCCGGCCTTTTTCCACTACGGCTCGTTGACGGACGCGGCAGACGAACACAGCCACGGCACGCATGTCGCGGGCATCGTCGCGGGTAACGGTGCCACCGGCGAAACCGACGAGAACGGCGCGCTCTACGGCCTAGGCGTTGCACCTGCCGCCAGCATCATCGCCCAGCGCATCTTCGATGGCGTCGGCAATTACGAGCCGCCACCATCGTTTGGTGTTCTCACGAGCAACGCGGTGACCACCGCCGACGCGGACATCGGGTCGAACAGTTGGGGGGACGACACGCAAGGCCGCTACGACACCAGCGCGATGGAATTCGACGAACTGGTCCGCGACGCCGATCCATGGACGCCCGGCGATCAGCCCTACATTCTGGAATTCTCCGCCGGCAATGCCGGCCCCGGCTCGCAAACCATCGGCAGTCCCGCAGTCGCCAAGAACGTGATTGCGACCGGCGCGGTGGAAAATGATCGCCTGGATTTTCTCATTTATGCCGACGGACCGGACGCCATGGCGGACTTTTCCAGCCGCGGCCCCTGCGAAGATGGCCGCATCAAACCGGACCTGGTCGCGCCGGGCACGTGGATTGCGTCGCTTCAATCCGAGTCCGCCTCCGACCTCTACGCCTGGCTACCGATCTCAGCGAATTACCAGTATCAAGGCGGCACCAGCCAAGCCGGCCCGCACGCATCGGGCGCGGCCGCGGTCTTCGTGCAGTATTACCGTGCCACGCACACCAACGCCACGCCTTCCCCTGCCCTGGTCAAGGCGGCGCTCATCAATTCCGCCGTGGACATGGACGACGAGTTTGGGACGGCGCCGGTGCCCAACAACGACGAAGGGTGGGGACGGCTCGACCTGACCGAACTCATCGGCTCGCCGCGGGTGTATGAGTTTCTTGATCAAACCGTGCTCCTTGCCACCGGCCAGCAATACGAACAGCGCATCCTGGTGGATCGCCCGGATGAACCCCTCAAAATCACGCTCGCTTACACGGATGTGCCGGGCTTCCCGGGCGCCATTCCCGCGCTTGTCAACGACCTTGACCTGGAAGTCATCGGCCCGGATGGCCGGGTGTATCGCGGCAACCAGTTCGAGAACGGCGAGTCCGTGCCCGACGCTCCCGCCGCGGATAACCTTAACAACGTCGAAGGCGTTCACCTCCTCGCGCCACTGCCCGGCGAATACCTCGTCCGCGTTCGCGCCCGCAACGTGGTTGAGGACGCGCGTACGGACACGGGGGCAATTGACCAAGACTTTGCGCTGGTCATGTCGGCGGGAATCGCGCCGCCCGGCACCGGGATCGTGACGTTTGACCGCCTGGCTTATCGCGCGCCTGACACAATGAAGCTCACTTTGGTGGACTACGACCTCGCCGGCCAGCCCACGGCAACGATTTCGCTGCGCAGCAGCACCGAAACGAACGCCGAGAGCGTCGTCGTGCGCGCCAGTGGCACGAGCGGACTCTTCACTGGAAATGTCGCCACGGCGACCGGGCCCGCGCTGCCCGACGGGATTCTGCAAGTCGGCCACGGGGATCTCATTCAGGCCGTCTATCAGGATGCCCATCCTCCGGCCACGAACATCTTCACCGTCCGCGCGGACTTGCTGCCACCAATCATCACCAATGTTTTCGTGACCAACCGCTTTGGCCACGCGGAAGTTCGCTGGAATACCGACGAGCCAGCCGCGAGCATCGTGCGTTACGGCACAAACACTTTGCTGCGCCTTGCAGTCACAAACACCGGCTTCGCCTCGAGCCACATTGTTCCGCTGACGGGCCTGGCGCCCGGGACAACCAACTACCTCAAGGTCATTTGCGCCGACGTGGCGGGTAATTCTTCCACCAACGACAACGGCGGAGCGCTCTTCCAGTTCGTGGCGCCGCGCACACCCGCGATCCTGCTGGTGGACGCATTCTTCGACGATGTCGTTTTCGAGCCGCCGCCGCCGCCCGAAAACTACACGCGACCGCTGGACCAACTCGGCCTTGCTTACGATGTCTGGAACATCGCCACCGAACCCAGTTCCATCACCGTTACCGACCTGCAGCCCTATCGCGTCGTTATCTGGCGGTTGCCGGAGGCGAGCCTATCGCGGCCCACTTTCACCGCGTCCGAACGCGCCGCCCTCACCCAGTATCTCAACGGCAGTGGCGCGCTCTTCGTGGCATCCATGGAAGCGACGACCCGTCTGGATGAAAGCGGCGCCAGCGCCTTCCGTCAAAACATCCTCCACGTTGCCCAATACACAGAAGACGTGACCGTGCCCGACGCCGATGGCGTTGACGGCGACCCCATCGGCGACGGGCTTTCGCTCACGATGGATTACGCGACGGACTATTTCGACTTCGACCTCTCCGACACGATCACCCCCGGCACCAACGCGGTGGGCTTTCTCGTCAAGTCCGGCACGGGCGCGTATGTGGGACTGCGTTACCCGCGGGTGGGCGTGGACAGCCCCGGCCGTATCGTGTTCCTCTCGTTCCCGTTCGACGCACTGCCCGAAAACGATCCGCCGAACGATCGGGCCGGACTCTTGCGCCGCATTCTCGTATTCCTCGCACCGGGGTTGAACGGCGAAGGCAACGTGGCCTTCGACCGCAGCGCTTACACCATACCGAGTCAACTCACGGTGGAAGTGGCCGACGCCGATCTGGAAGGCCAAAGCCAGATCGCCGTCACGTTCTACAGCACGACGCAGCCTGCCGGCCTGCCGCTGACCCTTCCGGCAACGCCGCGTCCCGGCGTCTTCCGCGGAACGGTTTCGCTGGTCGCCACCAACTCCGGCGGCGGCGATCCCGAACTGCGCGTGCATTCCGGCGACACGGTTTGGGCCGACTACTTCGACGCCTCGCTCAATGCCATCGCGAGCGCGCAAGCGACGATCGAAACGAACCCGCCCGCCATCAGCAACGTGTCGGCCGAGCCAGGTTACGTGGACGCCCTGGTGACTTGGGACACATCCGAGTTGACGGACGCGACCGTGCAGTTCGGTGAGTCGCCGCTGCTCGGCCGCAGCACATCCACGGACGATCTCGCGAATTATCACGAAATCACCCTCTACGAATTGCAGCCCGACCGGGCCTATTACATCCGCGTCATCAGCCGCGACCGCGCGGGCAACGTCACAGTGGATGACAATAACAGGCAGCTTTACACTTTCACCACGCTGACGCCGCTCAACCCGCCCTGGTTCGATGACACGGAACACAGCGAGACGAATTGGGCCGTCTATACGCCGGAAGAATCCGAAGGCGGTTGGGAACTCGGCGCGCCCAACACACTCTTCGCCGAGGCGCACTCGCCCACCAACTGTTGGGCCACGAACTTGCGCTTCAATTTCGTCAGCGAGATCGAGAGCTACCTCATCAGTCCGGCCATTCTCCTCACCGGCGGCAACCACGCCACGCTGCGGTTTTGGCAGAGCTACGATTTCTCCTACCTGTCGGATTCCGACATTTTGCACGGCGGCGAAGTCCTGCTCATCCCCAACAATGCGTTAGCGCCCATCACGCTGGCAGAATATGACGGTGACGTAGCGGACTGGCACGAAGTCCAGTTCGATCTGACGCCCTACATGGGCCAGATCATTTACGTGGCGTGGCACTACTTCCTGTTCTCCTTCGACGCCTGGCCGCGCCAAGGATGGCTCGTGGACGATCTCGCCATCACCGTTACCAACGTGCCGCCCGGCACCGTGATCATCACCAACAATCTCTGGCAAGCGTTCTACGCGCTGACAGGGCCAACCAATCTCAGCGAAGGCGGCCTCGGCCGGGTGCTGACCAACGCGCCGCCCGGTAACTACGTCATCCGATACGCCAGCGTGCCGTATTACCAAGCCCCGCCGATCCAGAGCAACAGCCTTGCGTCTGGCGGCACGGTGATCCTCCAAGGCAACTACACATTCACGGACGCCAACAGCAATGGCATTCCCGACTCATGGGAACTGGAAAAGTTTGGCGCCGTGGACCCGCTGCGCACAAGGATAACGGATACGGACCACGACGGCATGAGTGACTGGGCCGAATTCATTGCCGGCACGGACCCGAACAATCCGCCGCCGCCGTTCCGCCTAACAGCAACTTTGATGGCGAACGGCTCAGTGCGATTGGATTGGGCGTCGGCGCCGGGACTCAGTTACCGCATGCACACCAGCACGAACGGGACAACTTGGACGCCGCACTCCGAATGGATGGTGGCGACCGGCCCATCCACGAATTTCACAGTTGCGACGCTCGCCAACGAGTCTGCCAACCTGTTCCGCGTCGAGGCCGCGCTCGGCGCCAATCCCAGCGGCGCCGCGCCCGCGTTCCGCGTCACCGCACAGGTGCTGACGAACCACGCCGTCCAACTTGATTGGCCGTCCGCGTCGGGCCGCGGTTACCTCGTCCATGGCAGCACCGACGGCCTGACTTGGACGCCGTGTTCCGACTGGATTCAGGCGAGCGGCCCTGCGACTTTCTTCACTCTCCCGCCGTTCACCAATGGCGCGCCATACCTGTTCCGCGTCGAAGTCCAGCCGTGATGAGCGTTGAACAGGAGGCAACAGAGACAACCGAGAACGGAAAGATGAGCCGACGCAGCGCGCAGAAAAGATCGGCACGCGACCTCCCCAGAATCTTTCTCTGTTTTCTCCGTTTCCTCCTGTTCAAGGCGGCGGTACTTGCCAGCCATGATTATCGCGTTTAACAAACCCTACGGTGTGATCTCGCAATTTACACCCGAGCGACCGGGTCAACGGACGCTAGCCGGAGTTCGGCTTCCCGAAAAACGTTTACCCGATTGGCCGGCTCGATGCCGATTCGGAAGGATTGTTGTTGCTGAGCGACGAACCGGCGCGGTCGTCCTGATAAATTTTCCATTCACAGACGGTTCATCCGCCAAAAAACGTCCGGCATCGGTTCTCCTCGACAGCGGCGACAATGACTTGCTGCTCGCCCGCATCACGACGCAATTTTCTGATTCGCCTTTCGACTGCGAACGCAAATATTGGGCGAAAGCCGGATTGAAAGCGCCGTCATTTGCACGGCTGCAAAAACTGGCCACCTTGGAAAAGAAACTGGTTGAAAAAGAGTTTGGGATTTTAACCGCGTCGGATTTACGGCGCGTGTTGGAAACCTTACAGAAAGTGAATCAGAAAATCTCCCAGTTGTGATTGCACGCGCGTCTGCCAATTGAGCGGATGTTGGAAATCTCAGCGAGGCTCGCCTGATGCTCTGCCCCCACCCCCTTCTACTCACTCGACCTTCACCCTGTAGAAAAACTGGTTCGCATTAGTCGCGCTGGCATCTACATACACGTTCTCTGGCGGTGTTGAAAGGATGTGCTCGACAAGGTTTGTGAAGCTGTCTTGCACGCTTGCCGCGCGCTGGAGCGTGTAGAGCCGATTCGTCGCCGAACCCCATGCGACAATCACGCCGTTCGTGCCATCCACGCCAACGCCTGTCATTCGCAAGTAAGACAATGGATCATCCGGTGCCGTGCCCGCCCGGTACTCGGCCAGATTGCTCATGCCATCGCCGTCATAATCCAAAGCGGCATCGGCCGGATTCGTTGAACTCAGGAACGAATACAGACCTTCGTAACCATCCGGCATCCCATCCCCATCAGCATCCAGCCACAAATTCGCCGCAAAACTGGTCGTGTTGTTGTTCGTGTTCACGTCGGCGACGACGTGGGTTTCATCGGCAAACAAAGTGTAAAGGGCCTCGCCTTCGGGCTGCGTGCCCGGCGGCAGGTCCAGCGCCACCTGAGCCAGGCGGCCTGGTTCAAGCAGGGGCACGTCAGCAGTGGCCAGCGGTGTATTGGTCTGCCCCAAACGGCGGATGGCCAGCACGGAATTCGTGGCTTCCGGCGCGCCCCAGTTCTGAACCTGGGCAATCACCCGCACCGCCCCGTTCGTCTCCGCTGACTGACTGACCAGCGACACCGCCAAATCCGTGCCGCCGATGCTCAACGCCTGCGTGTTGTTCGCCTCGTCAAACTCCGTGATCGCACCCGCCGGGTCCGCCACCGCATACAGGAAGTGATTCGTCGCCGGTTCCGGGACCACCCAGAGCGTGCTAACCATGTTCGTTGCCGCGCCTTCAAGCCACCCGGAGATCGCAACATTCGTGATGAGCACGCCGCCATTGGTGGGATTGCCGTCGTAGAACGCCACCACCGCATTGCTCACCGCCAGATCACCCACGTTGCGGAGCGTGGCCGACAGTGTGACCGCCGCGCCGGGCAGATAGTTCTCCGCGCTCACGGTGAAGTCGCCTGCTGCGAGCGCCACATCCTTGATCAGCCGCCGCTTGGTCACGCACAAATCCACCCGTCCCGGCTGCGGCACGTTGGTGATTGTCACGCTACCGCCACCCTCCAGCGTCACCGTCTTGTTCGTGTAAATGATCTCCACCTTGTTGTAGGCAACGGTCAGGTTGCCCACGTCATCCCACACTGGCGCAAACGACCGCTCCAGCGGCGGGTCATTGAACAGTTGCGCGTCTTTGCTCCACGTCGCCGACGCCGGGTCGAGCACCCGGTAATGCGCGTCCGATCCCGCCTGGCTCATCTCCTGCCAGAGCAACGCCAGATTCCCCGCCGGGCCAATTGTCATGGCGTAATCCGCAAAACCCGCCGTCTGTGAATCAGCGCGAACCAGCGTGGAATCAGTCGAGAAATCCTGGCTCAACACCAGGTTCGTTCCGCTTTGCCAGACCAAATAACTGTGCCCGTCGGGACCGATCGACACCCGTGCGTTCCGATTTGCGTTGCCGTCGCCCGTGAACTGCGTCGCCGCGCCCCAAACGCCGTTGCTCCACGCGCAGTAAAATACCTGCTGGTCGTTGACATTGGTCAGCACGCCATCTAAATCCTGCGCCCATGCATACACTGCCAGATTGCTGACACCGGACAACGATTGCGACAGGCGGTAAGGCAAGTCCGCCAGCAGAATCTGCGACGACGACCAACTCTGGCTGGTGGGATTCCACTCCGCCCACAGCACCTGGCTGCCTGCGCCATTCGTGCCCATGAGGAGGTTCGAGGCGTTCGCCGTCCACGTCGCCAGCACGGTGCCATTGTTCATCGGCCCGCACAGCAGCGGCGCATGATCCAGATAGCCATTTGCAGTCAGCGGTTGCGGCACGGACCATTGGCCGCTCGTGTGATGCCACTTCGACCACACCACCTCCATCTGCGCGGCCATCGCCGTGAGATTCGTCTGATCGAAGTTCGGATCAGCGACCCGTTCCCACACTGCGATAGCATCCCCGTTGCCGTCAAACGCCACTTGCGGTGCAAACTCCGCCTGCGTGTTGGTGTGGATCGTGGCGGGCGTGCTCCAGTTGGTTCCGTCAAAACGCGTCCACTGGATGTCCGTGAATTGGAGATTGTTCGGGCTGCCGTTGTCCGTCACGTAGAGCAGCATCAAATCCTGCCCGCGTCCCGCCACCGCCGGGTCCGAGCCGGGGAAAACATTTTCCACCAGCACCAGATCGGCTTCGGCAATTTTGGGGCCACCACCGTCAACCGGCCCGTCCGGCGACGGTGCAGTCCCTCCGTCATTCCTCGCCAGGCTGGTTGGCAGTCCGATGGAACGGAACGCATCCAACGCTACAATCGTCCCCGACACTTGGTCGCTGGCGAGGAGCACCGCCCGGTTCTTTGCGGTCTTGGTTGATTGCGCTCCATCGAATCCCACAAACCGCTCCCCACCATCCTGCAAATACTCCCGCGAAACCGGGCGGATCGTGTCTCCGCCAGCCGAAACGACTCGGAACATGGCTACGCCCGTCGTGCCATCTGCGGCGCGCATTGCCAGAGGAAAACTCATTGCGGACGGATACGAGACGTTCACGAACACGAACTCCACCGTGGGAAGATGGAGAATCCAAACTTGAAACTCGGCACCCGCATACGCCCTGAATCTGACATTCTTGAACAAATCACCGGGTATTCCAAATGTGACGCTCGGCTCTCCGCCCACATACAGCCGCATTCTCACCTTCTCGGTAAGTTTCGGTTCGTAGGTCACGTCCAATCCTATCTTGCCCGTCATTTCCAGCGTATCGAACGCAATCGTCGGATTCAGCGCAAAGGTTACGTCGCCTTCGACATCGGGAGTCACATAAATGATAGCGGACACTGTCTTGGCCAAATCGCCCAAACCGGGAACACCGCCGATGGCGCTGGACAATCCCGGACCTAACAGGTCCAACAACCCGACACGGCCCAGTTCCAATCTGGCTCCAATTTCCCCGTGCCCGAACACTTCGTCAAAAGTGATTCCGCTTTGCAACGTCGCGGTGCCACGCAATCCGCCCTCAAGCTTGCCGAAGATTTCCTTGTTGCCTATGTAAAGCTTCATCTTCGGATAGCGCGTAAGCCCTGGAATGGTTGGCCTTCGCCCGCGCTTGCCTTGCGTGCCCTCCGCGCCCACGCCAAAGGCTGCTTCCCATTCACCGTCCGTCACTGTGTAGTCGAAGCTGGCGTTGGCGGCGACCTCGAACCCAAAACGGCCGATCACGGGAAACGTCAGCACCGCATCGATTGGTGGATTGGGAAAGTCGTAATCCAGCCCTAAGTGACCATCAAGAAACGTCGTGAACGGCCAACCCTGCCCCGTGACCAGCTTGATCGGATCAGGCATCGGGAGAATCCCCACATACACGTTGAATGGAGCGGACATCTCCCCGCCATTACCGATGGCCTGCACGGTGACGCGGTTGCCGGCAGTGTTAAAGCTGGGGCTGAACGGACTGCTCCCCATGTTCAGTGAAGCGACATACTCGGGGCCGCTCCCCGTTTCATCCGCAACTTGGGTGCCGTTCACCCAGAAGCGCACATAATCCGGCGTCACCCCGTTCCAATTTACGGAAGCCGTAAAATCATTGTTCAACGTCACGCCGGAAAGGAACAAGCCTTTAAGCTCCGGCTCAACCTTGGTCACCACCGGTTTGCTTCCCACCGGCATTACCGATAAAAGAATATCCGGCATCGTCACCGCTGTTGCTCCGGCGGGCGCGGGTACGGTGCCGGTGTAAGTGGCGAAGCCCGCATTGCTCACGGCCAAGGTGTTGCCGCTGCTCAAGGACACACTGGGAAAGCTGAATTGGCCCGCGCCGGAACTGCTCGTATTCTGCCCCGCCAGCGACACAGTCGCACCGCCCAGAGGGGCACGGGTCGCAGCAACCAGGACGCGCCCCGAGACCGAGATCGTGTTGTCTCGCGTATCCACCGTGACTGCCGCCGAATCTGCCGAACTCGAGCTATACTTAGCGACATAATTTATTGCGGATCATAACCGGCAAAGACTGGCGAGTTCCGGGTTCGGCTCTGACCATTTCTCGAACTGGTTTTCAACGCTTTCAACCACCAGCGCCAACTTC
>Ga0315289_10009708_pt1 | contig 13833 bp, 12 predicted proteins | sample YL17G11_40_MG_FD_203452 | JGI IMG/M metagenome (GOLD analysis project Ga0315289, IMG submission 203452) | Sediment microbial communities from Yellowstone Lake, YNP, Wyoming, USA - YL17G11_40 | ecosystem: Environmental > Aquatic > Freshwater > Lake > Sediment | place: USA: Wyoming | collected...
GGGTGATGTAATGCCTGTAGAATTCCGAACAGTATTACCCAATAAGGAGGAATTTTGGGCTTTTTTTATTTCCACAGGTTGGAATAGTGAGTACCGACTGAGCCCACAGGACCTTATGACAGCGATGGCAAATAGCTGGTATACCATATCGGCTTACTCGAAGGGTACTATAGTGGGGTTTGGAAGAGTGGTTACAGACGGGATCATGCATGCCATGATCTATGAATTGATTGTTTCCCCAGAATTTCAGCATCAAGCTATTGGGACTCGCATCTTAGATATGCTAGTGAATAAATGCTTAGAAGCCAATATTCATGACATTCAGCTATTCTGCGCCTCAGGCAAACAATCTTTCTATGAAAAACGCGGCTTTCGGGTTCGCCCATCAAACGCCCCGGGCATGGACTATCGGAAAGATAGAAACCAGTGATTCACGGATTAGAGCAGGTTGGTTTTTTATCTTCCACATACAGTAAACAGTTAGGTCAGGAATATCAAATGATCAGAGGAGATAAAATTATTCTTCGAACAGTCCGGGAAAGCGACCTGGATGACTTATTCATCCTGGTTAATGAGGTCAAGAACAGAGGGGAGTTTCTGACTGGCGAGCTATATTCAGAGGTGGATTTTAAGAATCAATTCCATAAGCATGGTTTTTGGGGTGAAGACGAGGGATTTTTACTGATCTGCGTTGGCGATAAGATCGTAGGACGCATAGGATACTCAAGGACAATGCCATATTTTGATAGCCTTGAGATATGGTACGCCATATTTAATCCAGCTGATTGGAATAAAGGATATTCTACACAGGCTGTTTCTCTACTGGTCAAGCACTTGTTTTCTACCCGCAAGATCAACCGAATACAGCTCGTTACCGATGCCAGAAATGAAGCTTCCAAAAGAGTAGCTGAAAAGTGTGGATTCAAGTACGAAGGCACAGCTCGGAAGGCGTTATTTAATCAGGGAGAGCACCATGATATGGAGATATATTCGTTGTTGCGGGATGAGGTGAATTTACGCGACTATGCCCCCAGCTAAAATAACGATTCGTGATGTCAGCAAATTAGCCCAGGTTTCGATCACTACGGTATCGAATGTCCTGAACAACACGGGCAACATCAGCGAACCCACGCGCCAGCGTGTGTTGGAAGCGGTCAAAGAATTAGGTTATGTACCCGATCAGCATGCACGTAGCCTGAAGAGGAATCGGTCGAATATGATCGAATTGCTCTTCACTCATTCGGAAGAAACGATGACAGCTTCGCGATATTTTCGCGATATCACTGCCTCGATCTGCGCGGTTGCCAGCGGGCATGGTTATAACGTGATAGTCTCTGTGCTTTCTCGAAAAGATCCTTTGCAGCAACAACTAAAACTGATTATGCAGAGTGGATTGGTTGCAGGCATCATACTGGCAGGGCCGAGTCCAGAAGAGGTAGATGTGTTTGCAAAAACCGTGAACGATTTTCCCGCTCTCGTAATTAGCTCCTCAGGGAATCATGCCCAAATATCCTATGTGGATGTGGATAACTCTGCAGGTATGTTCAAAGCTGTACATCACTTGGTGAAACTGGGTCATCGCCGGATTGCTTACCTGGCGCCATCCGAGATGGATAGCCATGCCTATCAACGCTCCCAGGCATACCGGAAGGCGATGACTTCGAATGGGCTGGAAAAGGAGATATCGTTCTTTACGATAAATTTGGGCAAAGAAGAGGAGCTAATTACCGGAATATTAGAGAAACATGTGACAGCGATCATCGCTTTTGATGATATGCGAGCCTTGCAATTATCCAGCTTTTTAATGCGTGAAGGTATCTCAATCCCCGGCGATATCGCGCTGATAGGATTTGATGATGAGGATTTTGCTGAGCACATGACGCCGCCGCTCACCACACTTGCTCAGCCATTTGTTGAGATGGGAAAAGTAGCCGCGGAACACTTAATTGAAACTATTGAAAAGCCCGGAACACTTTCGGTGCACATCGTTTTACCACTCACATTTATCACGCGAGCTTCCAGTGGTTCTCAAATAGTCGAATTTACCCAATAGGCAAAATGAATGGCATGAGTTATATCCTCGGAATCGATGGTGGCAATTCAAAAACCCATGCACTGATTGTAAACAATCAAGGCATCCCCACAGGTTTTGGAGAAGCCGGTGCAAGTGATTACCAGGAGGTTGGTATTGAACAAGCCTGTTTAGCTTGGAAGGCAGCCATGCAAAAAGCGTTAGATCAGGCGGATATCCAACATTATGACTTAGCTGATGCCTGTTTTTGCCTGGCAGGAGCAGACTTGCCCGAGGATTACCTGATATTAAAAGCGCAGGTGGGCGACCTACTGCCGAAAACTCATACCTGGGTAAAAAATGATACCATCGCTGCTCTACGGGCTGGTCTTTATGAAACCAGTTTTGGGGTAACTGTGGTGGTAGGCACAGGTTTTAACGCGGCCGTGCGAGGCCATGAAGGTCAGGAATTCGTCATGCCTGGTCTAGGCTACCTTTCTGGTGATTATGGAGGAGGTCGTTGGTTGGGTCGACAAGTAATCCGCGCGGTGATGCGTGCCTGGGATGGACGCGGTCCACAAACGATACTTTCAAGATTGGTCTTGGAGCACATGGGGGTTAAGGATGAGCTTGAGCTGATTAGGTTGATGCGAAGCGACAAGGCTGCCCAAAGAGATATCCATGAGCTGGTACCTCTGGTTTTTGAGGCGACCAGCCTGGGCGATACTGTTGCTCAATCGCTTCTTATTACTTTAGGTGAAGAAGTAGGCCTGGCGGCAAGTGTGTTAATCCATCGATTTTGCCTAGAAAATGAGCCCGTGCCAGTTGTGCTCTCTACCAGCGTCTTCCGAGGCAAAGGACCTTTATTATTGGATGTCATCACGCGATATGTCCATCGTTCTGCACCGCAAGCCAGGGTGATCATCCCTGAGTTTTTACCAGTGGTCGGGGCTGTGCTTGAAGCCATGGATGAAACAGGTATTCGCCTGGATAATACCGCGCTAAATAACCTCAGGCGGGGAATCATGGATCGTTTCCCGGCCCTGATTCGCCCCAGTTGGGCAGGAGAAACTCTTATTGAATCTCATGCCTGACCCCGATTTCCGCAGAATGCAAAGCGCTTTGGCTTGTGCACAACCCGATCGAGTGCCGTTAGCTGAGCTTTGGATAGATCGTGTGATCATGGAGAGATTTATCAACAAGCCAATAGGATCGCATGACACCGGCGAAGATTATGATTTGCAAGCCGAGATTGAGTTTTGGCAGCGCGCCGGGTACGACTACATCCATATCGAGCCGCGTTATTTTTTCCCAAAAAAGAGCAGGCGTCAACCAACGCCGGACGAGCACAATGGTTTGATCACAAGCTGGGATGAATTTGAGAATTATCCATGGCCTACCCTGATGGAAGTGGATTTCTCTTCACTTGAGAATGCACCGGATTTGCTACCTCCAGGTATGGCAATTATTGCCGGAACCAGCGGAATCTTTGAAGACACCTGGATGATCATGGGATTTGAAACATTATGCCTGGCGATCCACGATCAGCCTGATCTGGTCAAGGCGGTTTTTTACCGGGTTGGCAATTTCATTACCCAAATTTTCGAACGAATTGTCGCTTATCCAAGAGTAGGCGCGCTATGGATTAGCGATGACCTTGCATATACCAGCGGGCCAATAGTAAACCCGAATGTATACAAGCAATGGCTTTTCCCTTGGTATCGTCATATCAAAAAAATCGCTGTGAAGAATAACCTGCCGCTGTTGCTTCATTCCGATGGCGATCTTTCGCTGATCCTGCCCGACTTATTGGAGATTGGGTTCAATGGCTTGCAGCCCATTGAGCCTAAAGCGATGGACATTTGCGCCCTGAAGAAATCCTTTGGGACCAGGCTGTGCCTCATTGGCAATATTGAGTTGGATTTTCCTTTAGTGCGCGGGAAACCCGATGACGTCACTCAAGCTGTAAAAGAACTGATCCGCGCTATAGCGCCTGGAGGAGGTTTCTGTCTGGGATCCAGCAATACTATTCCTTACTATGTACCTCTAGAAAACTATGTTGCCATGATTGAGGCGTGCCGCCGATATGGAACCTACAGCTAAGGGAATGGATACGTACACTATAGGCAAGTTTGCGGTTGTGGGCGGGGGCAGCACATACACCCCTGAGCTGTTGGATGGCTTTATTGCCCATCAAGATGAGATACGTGTGGAGACTATTAGCCTGTATGATATCCATCCTCAACGCTTGGCGATCGTCGGAGGACTGGCTCAGCGCATGTTCCGGCGGGCAGAGCTGGCAACTCGGATTGAGCTGCACCAGGAGCTTGCCCCGGCCCTGGAAGGGTCCAGCTTCGTCCTCTCGCAAATTCGAGTTGGTTTGATGGCCGCACGGATCATAGACGAGAAGATCCCTCTCAGCCACGGGGTCTTAGGACAGGAGACGGTTGGGGCAGGTGGGTTAGCAAATGCTTTGCGCACCATCCCCGAATCGCTACGTATAGCTGAAGAAGTTGGGAGGCATGCTCCGGACGCCTGGTTCCTGAACTTCACCAACCCGTCAAGCATCATCACTCAGGCACTGATCCAGCACGGTGGATTAGGCAAGGTAGTGGGTCTCTGTAATGTGCCGATCAACTCACAACGCTCACTGGCGAATTTACTTGGCGTCGGAGAGCAAAAGCTCTGGTTGGATTGGATTGGGTTAAACCATCTGGGCTGGATCCGGGATGTCCTGGTGGACGGTCGCAGCCGGATATCTGAGGTTTTGGACCTTCTACAAAAGTCTCCTGATGAAGAGGCTCATTCCAGGTTTCCTTTCGAGCTGGGGTTGTTTGAAAGCTTACAAATGGTGCCTACCTATTACCTGCGTTACTACTACACAACGAAACAGACGATACAAGAAGTGCTCTCGGCAGGCAAGACGCGTGGTGAGGTCGTGGCAGAGATCGAGAATGAGCTATTAACTCGTTACAAGGACCCTCACTTGGATGTTAAGCCGCCTGAGCTGAACCAACGAGGTGGAGCACTGTACTCGGAAGCCGCCTTCCGGCTGATGTTCTCCCTTTTGTCTGACCGGAGAGACGTTCAGATTCTGATCGTTCGTAACGACGGTGCTATTCCCGAGTTACCAGCCGATGCCAGCGTAGAAATTCCTTGCGTTGTTGGTGCGGCCGGCCCAGTCCCGATTGCTCGCGGGAAATTACCTCCCTCCACTCGCCCTCTATTTGAAGCAGTGAAAACATCCGAGAGTCTGTGCATCGAAGCTGCCGTACAGGGATCGAGACGCCTGGCGCGACTTTCCATGTTAGCTAATCCCCTGGTTCCGGGTTATGAGGCAGCAGAAAGCATTACAGATGAGCTGCTGCAGGCGCATCGTGTTTATCTGCCTCAGTTTTTCGAGAAAGGATCTGTATGAAACCATTACGCATGGGGCTGGTCGGTTTCGCACAGGGATATTACGCCACCCTGTATTCGCGCATATGCAGCCGTCGTAAAGATGTCGAATTCATCGGTGTTTGTGATCTGTGGATGTCCTCTTCAGATGTTGAAGCCTGTGCTGAAATCACGGCTGAGAAACATGCACACGATCTGGGTGTGCCGTTGTTTCACCATTTTAAAGATCTGTTGGAGGAAGAACCGCAGGCGTTGATCATCACCTGCGAGACCGCTGATCACCACCGCTATGCGATTAACGCCATCGAACACGGCATACATGCTTTCATTGGCAAACCGATGACGGTGAGTTCCGCAGCGGCGCGAGAGATTATCACGGCGCGAGCGAAACACCCTGGGGTGGTAATACTTCCGGGAGAACCTGCGCGTTACGAGGACGGGATGATACAAGGGCGGCAAAGTGTGCTAAGCGGTGAGGTTGGCAGACCGCTGATGGTGCACCTCTCCATTAATCACCCGGCGATGACCAATCACTCCTGGCAAATGGACGTGGCCAGGAGCGGGGGACCCTTTATTGAATTTGGCAGCTACGTGGCTGACCTGGTTGAATGGGTAATTGGTTCGCCGGTAGTTTCGGTGTACGCCCTGGCAGAGAATTTTATGCACCCTCAGGTAGGAGGTCCAGATAACGGCAAGCTGCTCTGCCAGCATGCCAACGGAACCCTGAGCAGTCTTGACATACTATGCTCGATCCGCTGGGGTTACCCTTTCCTGGGTCTGGAAGTGATTTGTGAGCGGGGGAGCATTCGTGCGGACTACCACAACTATTCAGTCTACATCCAGCGCAGTGATAGCAGCCGCTTGGCAGAGACGCGTGTATCGGCAATGAACCAACGAGAGATTGAGCATTTCTTGGATTGCGTCTTATATGGCGCACAGCCGATCATCACGCCGGAGGAATATCTCAGCACGATCCTGCTCCTCGAGGCGGCATGTACTTCATTGGAAACCAAGTCACCAGTCAAGATCATTCGAGACGGAGTATGAGAGAAATTGGGATCGGATTTGTCGGCTGCGGCGAGATCGCCGGTTTCCATGCGCAAGCGCTTTTGCGCACTGATCAGGCACGTATTGTCGCTGTCTGCGATCGCTTGCCCGAGAAAGCCCAGTCTATGGCAGCCACATACGGCGGCAGGCCATACACTCAGATGGATGATTTATTGGCTGATCCCGCCGTGGAGGTAGTGTACGTGCTTACCCACCACGATTCACATGCGGCCATCTCAACGCGCTGTCTCGAGGCAGGCAAGCATGTGTTTTGTGAAAAACCCCTAGCCATGTCACTCAAAGACGCCAGGCATGTGGGCCAGGTCGTCCAGCACAGTGGCCGGCAGCTGATGGTAGGTTTTAACCACCGTTGGAATCCAGCTGTTTTCTGGGTACATAACCAGCTTATAGAACGCAATGTGCACATACGCTACTTGCAGCTTACGTTCGCTACCTCGCCGTTCCTTAATTCGTGGGGAGGTCTAGCTGGTGAAGGTGGCGGAGTGATACCTTGCCTGGGTAGCCATGCTATCGACCTGGCTTGCTACTTGATGGGGATGACACCAATGCGAGTCCAGGCAATGACCGCCCGGTTACGGTTAGCAGATCCTTACCTGGAGGACACAACTGCTATTTTGTTACAATTCGAGAATGGTGAGATTGCCAGCCTAAGTAGCCATGATCACGCTCCGCCGGATTATAGCTGTTATGCAATGGGTGATCCCAGTCGGCTGGTGCGTGCTGAGGTTTTTGCTGACGGCTGGGCGGCGCTCATAGAGAATAGCCACAGTGTTAACATCTTCGAGGGACAACCCCAGACTATCCACTTTTCTACTGCAAATCCTCTCGAAATTCTTGGCATCGGTCCTGAGGACGCAACCTTTGTCCAATCACTGGCGAGCGGTACGCCTGTTTCGCCTGGTGTGGCTGATGGCATCCGTGCAGTTCAGTGGGTTGAACTGGCGTTAGCTGCTGCCAGGTTGGGAAAGACCCAGGCACCGAAGGTGGTTAAATGCCAACATCGATAAAAAACCAAAGAAGGAGGTGAGTATTGAAGGTAGGAAAAGACACAACCGCGATCAATTCGGATTAGACCAATAAACATTAAGAATGGAGGATAGCATGTATAAAAAAGTACTGTATATGACAATGGGGGTGATTACCATCCTGTCGATTGTACTGGCGAGCTGTGCCACCAAGACCTCAACCCCCGAGACGATCGAAGTAACTCGCGTCGTCGCGGGGACGCCAGAAGTCCATATCATCACCACTACGCCTGCGCCCACTGAACCACCAGTACCGACCAATACACCCGAGCCAGAGGTGGTGACAATCAGGTTTACCCACCTGACCTGGTTGGAAGCGGGTCTCAAAGTCCTGGATGATGCGATCGCGGACTTTGAGAAACAAAACCCAGGCATCAAGATCGAGCAATCCGTCGTCTCATGGGGCGAAGCCCATTCACAATTTATCACTGCCCTGGCGGCTGGGGTTGCCCCAGATATCCAGATGCTCGGTACTCCCTGGGAAAATGAATTCTACCGCATGGGTGCATTACAACCAGGAGATGAGTATCTCCCCGCTAACTTCAATGACAGGTTCCTGGATTCTGCACTGCACAGCGTCGTCTTTGATGGCAAGACCTACGGCATCCCCTGGGAAGGCTCCGACTGGGGCTTTTACTATCGCAAAGATCTGTTTGAGAAGGCCGGCCTGGATCCCAACAAGCCCCCAACGACCTGGGAAGAGTTGGTGGACTATGCCAAGAAGTTGACGATAATGGATAATGGCAAGGTTGTTCAATGGGGTCTTGAGATCCCCGCTGGCGGCTGGGAAGGCGACGACTACTTTGACCAATTCCTGTGGGCGGCTGGCAATGACATAGCCAAACCGAACGATACAGGCATCTGGGCTTCTACGCTTGGAGAGCCTTCGGCTCTGAAAGCCTTCCAGTTCTACTATGACTTGACAAACACCTACAAAGTGATGCCCTCGGACGTAGTTGGAAAGACTTGGGAAGATGTCAAGAACGACTTCGTCTTTGGCACAGTGGCCATGATGTACGATGGTGGTTGGACCACTGGCGTGATCAAGGACACCGCCAAGGATATCGAGGGTAAGTGGGCGGGTGCAATACCACCAGCCGGACCGTCAGGTAAGCCGGTAACACTCGGTTACCCGAACACCCTGGTCGTTACTGCCCAATCCAAACATCCGAAGGAAGCTTATAAGTTCCTGGAGTTCCTGCAGACTGGCTCCCCGAGCTGGGCAGATAAGTATTGTTTGGCCCATGCCTCCTTCAACTGGACAAAAGATTATGTAAACTCTGATTTCGCCAAGGAACCCCTGATTGTCCCACTTGCTGAGTCCCTGGCATTCTCTCGGAACAAACCCTATGCTCCCGATTATGAGAAATTCCGCATGGGCTACTTCATCCCAGCAATTCAATCCTTGCTAAAGGGCGATCTGACCCCCGAAGCAGCTTCCAAGCAACTGGTGGAAGCTTTCAATAAAATCCACGGCGCCCCGTAAACCGGGCTTGAATCCAAATTCCCTATGCCCTGCCCCCGTCTTGACGGTGGCAGGGCGAAGGGGAAGTTCGAATGGGTTGAACGGATCCTGGTGAATTTAATGAGAGATATTCATGTTGGACAAGCGGCGGTTTCGATAGCCAGTGTGGAACAAGCCCGCATACGACGGCAACGTCTCTTCCGCAAAATATCCCCGTACTTACTTATCTTTCCATCGGTTGCCTTGATGGCGGTGGTCATCCTCATACCGCTGGTGCGTGGTATCCTGATGAGTTTTAGCGATGTAAACATCATCAAACAAGGGGAAATGCATTTTATTGGCTTACAGAACTACGTTAATATGATATCAGACCCGGTATTCCATATTGCCCTTCGTAATACCACTATGTGGACCATCGGCGTGGTCTTTTTCCAGTACATTATCGGCTTGGGGGTGGCCCTCCTGCTGAACGAGCCAATCCCGTTCCGTGGATTTTTCCGTGGGTTGGTGCTTGTTCCCTGGGTTGTGCCTTCGGTAGTCGCCGCGCTTGACTGGCGCTGGATCTACGTCCCCGATTATGGAATATTAAATCATATTTTGCGTTCTATCGGTTTGATCAATGACCCGCTACAATGGCTGGCGGATAGACATACGGCAATGATGGCTGTGATCATCGTGGGGGTTTGGAAATCAGTGCCATTTATGGCAGTTGTCTTGCTGGCTGGGCTTCAGTCGATTCCCAAGGAGTTATATGACGCTGCTGAAGTCGATGGTGCAAGCATACTCCAGCGTTTTTTGTATATCACCATGCCAAACTTGCGCTACCTCAGCGCAATCGTCACCATGCTGGCGATCATCTGGACATTCAATGACTTCGACATCGTGTATGTCATGACTAAAGGCGGACCATCGAATGCCACCCATCTGCTCTCAACGTACGCGTACCTATCGGCGTTCACATATTCAGATCTCGGATACGCGGCTGCGATCAGCGTGTTCATGCTGTTGATACTGCTTGTATTCGCGATTATCTACTCTCGAATTCTAACAAAAAGTAACGAGTCAGCCTGACCGGAGAATAACCATGATCCGCAGAAAGAAAATCAGACAGATGATCGTCCTCACGCTACTCGTGGCCGTTGTGGTGGTAATGATATTCCCGTTCATCTGGATGCTCTCGACTTCCATCAAACCTCCGGAAGAGATTTTCACACAGGTTCCACGCTGGATACCACTGAGACCGACCTTGGACAACTTCAAAAACATCCTGTTTAAAACTTCATTCCCCAGGTATTTCTTGAACTCTGTGCTGGTTGGGTTTATTACCATGGTAATAGCCCTGGTAGTTACGGTCTTTGCTGGGTATGCCCTATCGCGCTATAACTTCCGCGGGAAAACTACGTTCTCGATGTGGCTGCTAGTATCGCAGATGTTCCCGCCGGTACTGCTGATCATACCGATTTTCGTCTTCATGCTTAAGCTCGGGTTGGTCAACACTTACGCTTCATTGATTATCACGTACGCCACATTTGCGTTGCCGTTCAGCACCTGGATGCTAAAAGCCTATTTCGATACAGTGCCAATCGACCTTGAGGAGTCAGCCAAGGTAGATGGGTGCAACCAGATTCAGGCTCTTACGAAAATAATCTTGCCGTTAGCTGCTCCTGGCATTGTCACGGTAGCGCTTTTTATCTTCATCCTGGCATGGCACGAGTATATGTTTGCCCTGACGCTGACTAGCACCACAGAGATGCGCACCTTGCCGGTGGGGATCAGCCTATTCCTCGGCGAATACCGCACGTTGTGGGGCTCCTTAATGGCAGGCTCCGTCGTGGTCACCACACCTGTGGTCATTTTCTTTGTTTACTTGCAGCGTTACATCGTCCAGGGGTTGACCTTGGGAGCCGTGAAAGGTTGATTTTTTGGTGGATAAGATATCAGCAGCGGTGATTGGTTGTGGTTGGGCGGGAAAAATCCACGCCCGGGTATATGCTCAAGACCCAGCCATAATCCTGCAGGCGGTCTGCGATCCTGACTTGGAGCGGGCAAACCATCTTGCTACCCAATTGGGCTGTAAGGCCTACCCTTCGGTTGAGGAGATGTTGGCCACTGAAAAACTGGATATTGCCAGCATTGCCTCACCCACTGAAACGCATGTGGAGATCGGCCGGCTTTGCCTGAATGCCAGCATAGCTGTTTTTTGTGAAAAGCCGCTATCACGGGACGTCGAGAGCGCGCGTAGCCTGGTAGAGACAGCCCGCGCCAAGGAACTGCCCTTCGGCGTCAATTTCAACCGCCGCTTTGCAGTCGGATACACCCGGGCAAAAGACAGGCTTAGAACTTCCGAACGAATCCATTTCCTGAGCGCTATCTTAGCTCAAAATGTACCGCTGGCGCAGACCGCAGAACTTCGGGCTAGATTGCCAGAAGATTTCCTTATCTATGATGGTTGCTCTCATTTGCTCGATCTAGCCCGCTTCCTGGTCGGTGAGATTGTTGGCATCCAGGCAATAGGTTCTAAGGCGATATCTGGACAGTTGTGGACTGACATTCAGATCAGCGTGCAATTTGAGGGCGGTGGTCTGGGCAGCCTGATCTGCAGCCTGGCTGGGCCTGAATGGGGCCAGCTCCCCATCGAGCGAGTGGAGATAGGTACGGATAGCCAGCGAATCGTGGTGGACAATATCGTTCAAGGTGTTGAATGGTGGGGGTATCGCGATGAAGAAATCCACCGCTGGCAGCCATATATCTTTGCACCTGTCGGTTATGAAGATAGTATCCTGACTTCTGTCCAGGCCTGGGTGCGTACAGTGAGGGAGGGATCTCCTCCTCCGATCAGCGGGGAAGATGGGTTGGCAGCAGTGATCTTATGTAAAAAGGTGGTTGAAGCACTATGCAACGATACAACCTGAGCGCCGGCCAGACTCCATTGAGTCGGGGTGCTTTGGGGGCTCTGCGCCGCCAGATTGATGCACCCATATATTACCCGGAGTACTGGCAGGCTGAGTTACGCGCCGCCTCCCTCCTGCAAGAGCTACTGGGAACACGCTCGGAGGTGTATATCATCACCGGAAACGCAACGTTGGGTATCGAGGCGGCCTTCTCCAACTTGTTCTTACCCGGTGAGGCGGTCATTACCCTGAATGGTGGGGTATTTGGCCAGGTGCTTACCGAAATTGCCCGTTGCTGTGGGTTGAACCCCATTGAATGGCGTATTCCCTATGGCCGCGCAATTGATCTAGAAGGATTGGAACTATTTTCACGTGCTCATCCTGAGGCGCGCGCTATTGCGCTGACCCAGGTTGAGACTACCACGGGTGTAGAATTCCCGCTGGCTGAGATCGCTGCACTGGCGAAGAGCTATGACCTTTATCTGGTTGTTGATGCGGTCAGCTCGCTGGGGGCCCAACCGGTAGAGATGGATCGCCTGGGGATCGATGTATGCATCAGCAGCGGCCAGAAGGCGCTTAATGCCTCTCAGGGATTGGTCATCATGGCTCTGAGCGAGAGAGCCTGGCATAAAATCGAGTCGTCGCCTTATCCCTATCCGGGCGTTTGCCTTGACCTGAGTATCTGGAAAGAATATCGACAGAACAGTGTGGTCGACATGCTGAAAGCCTGGCAAGGTGAGGAGGTGATCCACCCGGTGCGTGGCAAGGTGATCCACGGTCCCTCTCCTGCCGCAGCATTGGTGTATGCACTGTTGGGTGCGTTGGATGATATTTACCGGGAGGGTGTGGAGTTAGTTTACCAGCGCCATTGGTGGGCTGCCAGGGCAGTTCGTGTTGGGGTGCGCGCGCTGGGGCTGGAGGTCCTGGCTGACGAGCCGGTTGCCGCCCGAACGGTGACTGCGGTTCTGCTTCCGGAGAAAGTGAACGAACTCGAGTTACGCCGGTGCATGTTGGAGAATTATGGTGTCGCTTTAGGTGTAGGGCCTTCCGAGATCGGCCTTCACGCGATTCGGATCGGAAGCATGGGGTTAGATGCGCACCCGCGCATACAGCTTCCGGCTTTAGAGGCTTTGGGGCGCTGTTTATTGGACCTGGGCTATCCATGCAATGAAAAAGCCGGTTCTCTCGCAGCGGAGGGGATATTTTTACAGGCGGGAACAGATATATGGAGGTAGATCGTCTGATGCAACCAGGATTAGCCGAGCTTATAGCAGCCATTCGAGAAGGAGAGCTGGTGGCGTTTGCCAGCCAACTGCTGCGCATCCCGAGTGTGAATCCCAAGGATGCGGACGACTGCGTACGGATGGGCATCGATCCAGGCGAGGGCCGGCTCGTGGAGGCATTAGCAGTCCGTTTGAGTGGCGCGGGTATCGATGTTGAGACCGAAGAAATAGCCCCCGGCCGGCCTAACCTCTTAGCGCGCGTGCGCGGACCTAAACCGGGTCCAGTGCTGGCTTTTAATGCCCACACAGATACCGTGGGAGCCTTTGCGATGCGTGAGAGGGCCTTCCGTCCGGAGGTGCAGCGGGGAGCGTTATATGGCCGAGGCGCGGTGGATATGAAAGGCGCTCTGGCCTGCTTTGTTCTTGCCCTGGAGATCCTTGCCCGACACGCCTCCCTTCAAGCCGGAGAGGTAGTATTGACCGCGGTGATTGGTGAAGAAGGCCCGCCAAGCGGTTCGGAGCACCTGGCCCGACAGGGATTCCATCCGGATGGGATTATCGTTGGAGAAGCCTCTGGTTGCAAGATTTTCACAGGCCAACGCGGTGGTCAATTTGTCCGCCTGACTACCCTGGGACAGTCGGGTCATGGCAGCATTCCATCCTCAGGCGTGAATGCGATCGACGAGATGATGCGATTGCTCGCTGCTGCGCCAAATATGGAGTTAATCACCCATTCGCAGGGGCCATATGGGGC
>Ga0315289_10009709_pt1 | contig 13831 bp, 9 predicted proteins | sample YL17G11_40_MG_FD_203452 | JGI IMG/M metagenome (GOLD analysis project Ga0315289, IMG submission 203452) | Sediment microbial communities from Yellowstone Lake, YNP, Wyoming, USA - YL17G11_40 | ecosystem: Environmental > Aquatic > Freshwater > Lake > Sediment | place: USA: Wyoming | collected...
TCAGGCGGTCGCGGACGGCCGGCAGGTCCTCGCCCTTGCGCATGACGGTCTGGACCATGAGCAGGTGCCGGCCCAGGCTCCCCCCGGGATGGTACAGGGCGAACTCCTCGCGCGTGAACTGGCCGGCCTCCTGACGCATCTTGAGGACCGCCAGGGCCAGCGCGTCGCCGAGGGCCAGCATCGCGGTGGTCGTCGCGCTCGGCGCCAGGCCCATCGGGCAGACCTCGTCGATCCGGCCCATCCAGAGGAGCACTTTCGCCTGCCGGGCGAGCGTGGACTCGCGGTTGCCGGTCATCGCGATCACGGGAACCTTCATCTTCTCCAGTTGCCCCAGGAGGCGCGTGACCTCGGCCGTCTCGCCCCCGTACGAGAGGATGAGCGCCAGGTCGCTCGGGCGGACGCGGCCCAGGTCGCCGTGGACGGCCTCGGCGGCGTGGAGAAAATGGCTGCCCGTGCCGGTGCTGGCCAGCGTCGCCGAGATCTTCTGCGCGATGATGCCGGCCTTCCCGATGCCGCTCGTCACGACGTTGCCCTTGCAGGCGTAGAGCATGCGAGCGGCCTCAACGAAGGCGTCGCCGAGACGCTCGACGAGGCTGCGGATGGCGTCGGCCTCGGCCTCCAGGACGTGCCGGGCGTAGGCGAGGTCCACGGCAGGCACCGAGGCGCTACGCCTCGTGCGGCCAGTGGTCTTGCGCTTTGCCATACCAAGCCCCTCTCGCAGGCACCGTTCGGGATTCCAGTGTAAGGCAAATGGGCCTCTGCTGCAAGCGTTCTCGCGGCAAATTGGAACAGCCTTCAACCCCGGCGCGCCGGGGCAGAGCACGCGGAGAAAGACGGAGAAGGGGGAACAGCAAAGCGGAATGCGGAATGAAAAGGCAAAACCGCACGTCGTCACATTTAGCCGCCCCGCTCGCGGGGCGCTGGCTGTTTCGAGCCGCACGCGGACTTGTCTCGGCGTAGCCCGCAGGGCGGAGACGGAAGCGGGCGGGCACGTTCCCTACCATGGCACGGGCCACGGCGGGGAACGTGACCGGCGGCTCCCGCCGCCGGCTCGAACGACATCGCGCCTTTCGAGCGTAAAACTTATGTAACCTCGCTCAGAAGCGGCCTCCTCGCCGGCGGGAGACATCCTGGAGGAACATCTTCTCGCGCGGGGTGAGACTGTCAATCCCCTCCTCGTGGATCTTCTTGAGGATGCGGTCCACTTCGGCCTCGTCGTCGTCTCGCCAGCCGGAGCGGACCTCGTTGCAGATACGTTCGCTCCGTTTCAACAGGGTCCACCACCGGCTGAAAACCGAGCCATAGCGCATCCAGACGAACCCGAGGGCCATCCCGCCGAAGTGGGCGGCGTGGGCGACATTATCCGTCCAGCCCCTCGTCAGGCCGCCGACGATGTGGCGCGTTTCGACGAGGGCGTAAATGATCGCCACCCACCGAGCCTCGATGGGAAAGACGAAGAGCAGGAGGAAGATCGCGCGGGGATTCAGGGTGGCAAAGGCGACCAGGATGCCCGCCACGCCCGCCGACGCCCCCACAGCCTCCATCGTCAGGAACGTGTGGCCGGCAGCGTCGAACGGCACGGCGCCGTGCTTCAGGTACATGAGGAAATTGAAACCGGCCTCGAACAGGCCGCCGGCGACCCCGGTTCCAAAGTAGATCCACAAGAATCGCCGCGTCCCCACCTGGCGCTCGAACGACACGCCGAGCATCGCGAAGACGAACATGTTGATGAGAATGTGGTTGGTCGACCCGTGAAGAAACATGTACGTGACCAGCCGCCACAACTGAAGGCGCATCAGACCGCGAAGCGAAAGGGAACCGACGGCAAAGAGCGGCCCGGCCCAGAACATCTCGAGGACGAAGACGCCGACCGTCAAAAGAAGGATCAACTTCACGCCGGGCGGAAAAAAACCGCCACGGCTGAAGAAGCCTCGCCGGCGGGGCGGCGGCTCGTTCCACGTCTCGTGCCAGGCCATCAGGCGTTCCCTCCCCCGGTCGGCCCCGCGCGGAACGTCCGCCAGAAAAGGAGCGCAGCGACGGTCTTCGCGTCGGTGATTCGGCCGTCGCGGATCATCTGATAAGCCTCGTCGAGCGGAACGAGGACGTTCTCGATTTGTTCGCCGGCCTCTCGCAGCGGTTCGCCGGGCGCGAGGTCCTCGGCCAGGAAGATTTCCAGCCGCTCCGACAGCACCCCCGGGCTCGGGTGAATCACGAGGAGCAACTCGAGTCGGCCCGCGCAGTAGCCCGTCTCCTCGGCAAGTTCTCTGGCGGCACAGGCCCGCGGGTCCTCGCCCCCGTCGAGCGTCCCGGCCGGCAGTTCAATCACTTCTCGCCCCAGCGCGTAGCGCCAGTTCTTCTCGAGGAGGACGCGGCCCGGCTCGGGAAACGCGAGGATCGCCACGCTCCCGCCGTGGAGGATGACTTCGCGCGTCGTCTCGCGTCCGTCGGCGGCGCGGATGTGGTGGACTTCGAGCGCGACCTTTCGGCCGGAAAAAATCTGCTCGCACTTCAGAACCTGCGGGCGCTCGTCCATCCGTCCGCCGCCTCCCTTCAATTCTACAACGCTATCTCAACGCAGAGAACGCTGAGAACGCAGCCTCTCGACCATACTCGGGCTGCCCTGAGCGAGGTCGAAGGGCAGAGAACAGCAAAGATAGGGGAACGGCAAACAACATGCTTTGTGAGCCGCTGAGAAAATTGCCTTGCCGTTGTTACTCAATCCTCCCTCTGCGGCCTCTGTGCTCTCTGCGCTGAGAACACAGCATAGTAGTAAGTAGGGGATGATTATAGACCGCTGGCCGCGGGCATGCAACCTTGAGGCCGTCGGAACGGGCACAAATAGGCTTGTCCGGCATCCGGAGCCGCTTATAATGCTCCCGTTTGACGCGAGGGAATCCATGAAAACAGCGTATCGAACGCACACCTGCGGCGAGTTGACGCGCGAGCACGCCGGCCGGACCGTCCGCCTCGCCGGCTGGGTCGATTCGAGCCGGGACCACGGCGGCCTCATTTTCATCGACCTCAGGGACCGTTACGGGACCACCCAGTGCGTCTTCAACCCCGAAGTGGCGCGCGAGGCCCACGCCCTGGCCGAGGAGATGCACGGCCAGGACGTCGTGCGGCTGGATGGGACGGTCACCCCCCGGCCGGCCGCGGCTATCAATCCGAAGATTCCGACGGGCGAGATCGAGGTCCGCGTGACGGGGGCCGAGGTCCTGGCGAAGAGCGATTCGCCGCCCATCACCGTCGCCGACGATTGCGACGCCGGCGAGGACGTCCGCCTGCGCTACCGGTACCTGGACCTCCGGCGTCCGTGCATGCAGCGGAACCTGCTGGTGCGCCACGAGATCATCCAGGCGATACGCCGCACGCTCGAAGGCGAGCGGTTCATTGAGGTTGAGACGCCGCTCCTGACGAAGTCCACGCCCGAGGGGGCCCGCGACTTCCTCGTCCCCAGCCGCATTAACCCCGGCCGGTTCTACGCCCTTCCCCAGTCGCCGCAACTCTTCAAACAACTCCTGATGGTCTCGGGCTTCGACCGGTACTACCAGATCGCGCGGTGCCTGCGGGACGAGGACCTTCGGGCCGACCGCCAGCCGGAGTTCACGCAGTTGGACATCGAGATGGCTTTCATCGCAGAGGACGACGTCCTCGGGGTGACGGAGCGCGTCGTGGCGGCGGTCGTGAAGGCCGTCAAGGGCGTCCAGGTCGCGACGCCGTTCCCGCGCCTCTCGTTTGCCGAGGCCATGCGCGATTACGGTTCCGACAAGCCGGACCGGCGGTTCGAGATGCGCTTGAAGGACGTTACCGAGGTGGCGCGGGCGAGCGAGTTCCGCATCTTCCGCCAGGCGGCCGAGGCGGGCGGCCACGTGCGCGGCCTCAAGGTGCCCGGCGGCAAGTCGCTCCCGCGCAAAGATATCGACAACTTTACCATCTTCGCGGCCGACTTTGGCGCGAAGGGACTCGCCTGGATGCGCATGGAGAGCGCGGGCCTGACGGGCCCGATCGCGAAGTTCTTCAAGCCCGACCAGTTGGCGGCGATGCAAAAAACGTTTGCCGCCCACGAGGGCGACCTCCTGCTTTTCGTCGCGGACGCGCCGGCCGTCGTCGCCGCCAGCCTCGGCGCTCTGCGGGTCCACCTGGGCCATCGTCTGGGACTGGTGCCGCAGGAGGAACTCAACTTCTGCTGGGTCACCGACTTTCCTCTCTTCGCGTGGGACGTCGAAGAGAAACGGCACGTGGCGATCCACCATCCGTTCACGAGCCCGAAACCGGAGGACATGGACCGGCTCGAGAGCGAGCCGCTTTCCGTCCGTGCGCGGGCGTACGACCTCGTGCTGAACGGCGTGGAACTCGGCGGCGGGAGCATCCGTATCCATCGGCCGGACGTCCAGGAACGCGTCTTCCGCCTGCTCGGCATCGGGAAGGAAGAGGCCGAGGAAAAGTTCGGCTTCCTCCTGGAGGCGCTGCGGTACGGCGCGCCGCCGCACGGCGGGATCGCGCTGGGCCTGGACCGGTTCGTTCGGCTCCTGGTGGGGGCGTCGAGCATCCGCGAGGTGATCGCGTTCCCCAAGACGCAGCGCGCCCAGTGCATGATGAGCGGCGCGCCGGGGACGGTGGACGAGAAGCAATTGAGGGACCTGCACATCCGCCTGCGGCCGGAGGCGAAAGGCGAGGCCGCCGGCGCCCCCGCGACGCCGCCGACGCCGCAGAACTAAGAGGCTGTTTCAGTTCCCTCTCCCCCGGTGGCCCCTCGACCATGCTCGGGGCCACCCTGAGCCTGTCGAAGGGTGGGAGAGGGCTAGGGTGAGGGGGAAGGAAACGACGAATAATGAATAGCGAACAAGGAACCGCAAAACGCCGAAGGGAAAGGCCAAACGACCGGTCCCCCCGCGCCGGGATCGTTCCTTCGTCCTTCTGCGGTTCGGCGTTCCTTGTTCATCATTCGTCGTTTCTCCACCCTCACCCCTTCCCTCTCCCATCAAGGGAGAGGGGGTTATGAAACAGCCGTTAAGCGGTGTCCGGTGTATTCCGTCAACTTGCCGAGCGGCGGGTCAGAGTTTACCAGCCGAGGCGGGCACCCGCCGCGAAATCCGGCCTCGAAGCGCGGTGGTTGCGGCCTGTCCGCCGTAGCCTCGGCGAAGGCGGGAGAACCACCGCGCAAGACTTACCTGATCCCGGATTTTCCATATGGGAGGGGAGTTTTTCTCTTGCGCCCTTGGGTTCACCCGCACAGAATGCCCTTATGGCAGATGCCTGCGTCCCGCCTCGAATGTGACGGCGAGTTCGATCCGGGCGCCGGGCTGGCCCTTGATGAGCGTCCAGGGCTTGGCGCAGGGCGACCCACGGGGGCTAGTGGGCTCGCGGCTCGAATCGCGGTACTCGGTTGAAACAGGTTCGGGCAACTGTGGTTCTCGGGCAAATCAACCTCCGAAAAAAATTGTGACCAGACGCCTCGGAGGCTATCATAAGTGTAGCCAAAGAACCAGGTTATGACGCCAGACGAAGGGCACGAAAACGGTGGACCAGTATACCGGGGGCTGATTTTGCGGTATTTTGGCCGCAAATCCCGGTTTAAGTTTGAGGGGGTGCCAGTAGATGGTAGCATCGGGAATGTTGGACGCATTCAATCAGGGGGGCGTCCTGCATTCGCTACTGCACGCGGGTGAATCCCCGGCCCGGGAAGGCCGTAGGCTTCTATCGCGACGGCAAGAAGGTTGAGACGCTGAAGGGCAAACGGTTCGTCAGGAAGACGGAAGCGGGCGCGACGGTCGTGCCGGGTCCGGAAGGCAAAGGCCATCCGATGGAGAAACAGGCCGGATGTTGAGTATGGGAGAGGCATTATGCGCACTCTGAAGACAGAAGCGGCCCGATGGCTCATCGTTTGCGGCATGTTACTGTTGCTGCCCATGAACGGCCATGCCTTGGCAGCCAGTGCCTATTTTGATCTGGATGGAGCCATCCGAACCGGCGATTTCAGCGTATACCATGCCAGGATCTCCGCATGGCTGACTCAGAAAGTGCCCGCCGACCCAGGCCAGATATCGACAAAGACGATGAAGGCCCTGCTCAGGGATCCTGTCTTTGCCAGCGCCTTGGTCCAGCGACAATTCATGGCGAAAGTGTGGGGTTCGCTCCCGGGTGTTGAGAATCTGGGAGCCTTTGCAAAAGCCGATCCGAAGAACAAGGAGTTCCTGGCGTGGCTCCTGCGGAACCCGGCGGCCATGGATACGGCGCTGCTGACTCGAACACCCAGCGCCATGTTCGCCAGGGAAGATGACAGCTGGTCAATTGAGGCCTATACATTGGATACCTGGAAGAAAATCTACTATGCCGATCCGGACTCAAGGCAAGGCCTGTATCTGCGGCTCGCCATCGCAACGGTTCTTCGCCCTCCCGGCACCGGCAACCGAGGCGCCGGCATGCAGGAAAAGCCCAGCGATCCCCTGGTTCGGTACATGCACTTCAAGGAGGCGCACAAGAACAAAGAACTCTTGCCAAGTTTCGATAATCTCACGGCCTGGGAGCTAACGCATGTTGTATCGTCATGCGCGTCCGAGAAGGACCTGGCTTGGGGAAGAGAAATGGTGTGCACCTTCATACCCGATCTCCTGAAAGGCGAGCGGGTCGTCGGTATGACATCCCAGGTGCAGTACCAAGGTTCGCAAATTCCCTACCAGGACTTCGCGTGCGTGCTGGCGGGCGGCGGAAAATGCGGGCCGAGGTCGTCCTTTGGCGTGTTCATCAATCAGGCGTTCGGCATCCCGGCCATCGGGGTGGGACAGCCCGGGCATGCCGCGGTTGCCTATCGAGCGAGCAATGGCACGTGGCAGATTAGCTATGGTCTCGGATGGAACGCATCGAAACTCTTTGACCGGGACATGATGTCGGGCGCCGAGTTTCTTGAGAGAGCAGAGGAGCGGAGTGGGCCGACGTTCGCACAGGTTGAACATCTACGATGGCTTGCGTCAACGCTTGCCTCCAAGGAACAGGCGGCTGCGGTCATGGAAGTAGCCCGGAAGATTCACAAGGCGACGCCGGTCCTCGACACGATCCCGCTCGACTCGAAACCGGACGAGACATCGGTGCTCAAGGCGTTCGAGGCCCCGAGGGACGTCGGCGACTGGTACGGCGCGCGCGTGCGCGGCTTCGTTTACCCGCCTGGGACCGGCCAATACGTGTTCGGCATATCAGGTGACGACGAAGCGGACCTCTTCCTGAGCACGGACGAGGACCCCGAGAACAAAGAACTCATCGCCTACGTCCGCGAGTGGACGGAGCCCGGGCAGTTCGACAAGTTTCCGACGCAGAAGTCGGAGCCCGTCCGCCTCGTGGGCGGGAAGAAGTACTACATCGAGGCGGTCCACAAGGAGGGGGCGAGCGGCGACCACCTGACCGTCGCCTGGAGCGGCCCCGGTGTGACCTGGGGCGTGATCCGGGGCGCGAACCTCTCGCCCTATCCGTCGGGCACGAGGGACAGCATCGTCCGAGAGGTCTGGCGCGACCGGTCGGCGCCCCCGGAGAAACCACCAGCAACCAAGCCGGAACCCCCTGTCAAGGCGGCGCCTGGGGTAATCCATGTTCAGGCCGACGCGTTTTTCGAGCAGGGCGGCGAGCATTGCTTCGGTGGGCAGTATCGGGGGGTGCCGGTTATTGATTGTTACACAGGCGGCAAACAGTTGCATTTCCAGGCGCTCATGGCAAGTGCCTGGGTAGGCTATAAGATCAATGTTCCCGTGACCGGAATATATGAGTTGAAGGCGAGGGTGGCGACGGTGAACTGGGGCCAGAATCTGTATGTCAGGTCGTTCGGCGCCATGCTCCCCGTCAAGGAGGCCAAGGCGTCCGCCGTGTACCACGGGATGGTCAAAGACCTTGGGCCTCAGCAGGCAATTGATAACAACCCGGGTACGCGATGGGCCGTCAATGAGGGCACTGACGAAGCCTGGTTGGAGATCGATTTGGGCCGGCCCACGACCATAAGCACGGTCATGATAGACGAACGCACGTGGAACCGCGTGTCGAAGTTCCAGGTGGAGTACAAAGTCGGCAATGACTGGAAAACCATCTTTGAAGGCACAAACATTGGCATAGACTTCGCCAAGGATTTCAATCGGGTGACAGCACAAAATGTACGGCTGCACATTCTTGATAACCGCGAGGCCGGGGGGCCGACAATCTGGGAATTCAGCGTCGGCACGGTCAAAGATGGTCGTGCCTGGCTCAACCTGCCCTGGACGAGAGGCCTATGGACCACGACAGAGCCGACAGACATTAGACTGGTCAAGGGGACCCAGACGATATGGATATGCGCTCCTTACCAGAGAGGGGTTTCGTTCAAGTGGTTTGAACTGAAACCCAAAGCAATCAGCAGCGGTACCAGCAGCCTAAGCCAGCCTTCGCAAGTCAAGAATCCGTAGGTGCGGGGCGGTCAGCCCGGCGGCGGGTCTGTCGGCGCCGGGGCATGCGTGGGGCGCGTATGTGGCATGACATGGCGTGAACAAGCAAGTTCTTGGACTGATACCGCTTAGTACCCCCTTTTTCGAAACGGCGCCAAGGCCGCGGCGGGGCGTCACTTGCGGCCGCAGCAACTCTTGTACTTTCGGCCGGAACCGCACGGGCACGGATCGTTTCGGCCGACCTTCCCCGCCGTCTTCGCCGGCGGCGGCGGACCCGCAGCGGCGTCGGTGGGCGGCAATTCGCCTCGGCGGACGTACTCGGCAATCCGCTCCATGTCTCCGAGCGCCCGGCGGAAGAACATCTTGAACCCCTCGCAGAAGTGGCTGTGGCGGCCGGGGCTCGTCCCGATCGGCCGGTGATGTTTCGGGCATCCGCCCCAGCAGTATTTCAGATATTCGCACCGGCGGCACTCGGCGGGAAGGTCGGTCTTCAGGGCCGCGAACTCCTCGAGGCGCGGGCTGCGCACGAGGTCCGCGAGCGGCGTTTCCGCGAGGTTCCCGATCCGCCACTCCGGATACACGAAGTGATCGCAGGCGTACAGGTCGCCGTTGAACTCCAGGATGTAGGCCGCGGCGCACCGCTGACTCTGGACGCAGGTGGTCGCGCGGCCGAAGACGAGCATGTGCAGAAGATTGTCGAAGAACCGGACGGAGACGCGGCCGACGTCGCGCGCCGACCACTGCTCGAAGACGTCCAGGAGGAGCCGGCCGTACGCCTCGCCCGTGACGGAGAAGTCGGTCGGCTCGTCTGTGCCGGACTTGCGCTCGAGGATAGGGATGAACTGGAGGTACCGGATGCCGCGGTTGACGAAGTAGCGGTAGATGTTTCCGGCGTGGGGTGCGTTCGCGCGGTTGATTGTCACGAGGACGTTGAACTCGACGCCGTTCTTCCTCAGCAGTTCCAACCCCGCCCAGGCGCGGTCGAACGTAGGTTGCCCGGCGCGGTCCAGCCGGTACGCGTTGTGGACCTGGGGCGGGCCGTCCAGGCTGATGCCGACGAGAAACTTGTGCTCCGCGAAAAAGGCGCACCACTCGTCATCCAGGAGGGTCCCGTTCGTCTGGAGGCCGTTGGTCACCACCTGTCCCGGCCGGCCGAACTCCTTCTGATACGCGACGGCCTGGCGGTAGAAGTCTTTGCCGGCGAGGGTGGGCTCACCGCCCTGCCAGCCGAATTCGCAGCGCTCGGGGTTCGCCTCCAGGTACTGCCGCGTGTACGACGCGAGAAGGTCGTCGCTCATCAGAAACGTTTTCGTGTCGGGGTAGAGTTCGCGCGGTTTCATCGTGTAGTAGCAGTATCGGCACTCGAGGTTGCAGGTGCCGCACACCGGTTTCGCCATGATGTGGAACGGACGTAGGATCTCGCCCATCGCGCATCCTCACCCAAAAGGCTCGCAGGTATTATAGGGACGCGGGTACGAACCGGCGAGGCTTTTGCGGCGGAAGGCCGCAAGGTGAAGGTGGGTTCCACATTGGGAAGGGCCGGAGGCGGGAGGACATCAGCGGGTGTCATCCCGAGCGCAGTCGAGGGATCTCGCCGTGCGCCGCCTGCCCCGGCATAGCCCGAAGGGCGACGCCGGGTTGCCTTTCATTCCGCATTCCGGGTTCCGAGTTCCACGTTGAAGTGGTGTCGGAATGTATTGGCAAAGGCCGAATTCGTCGGGTACACTTCCGGGCTACCCATAGGGCTGAGTTCCAGGCGGCTGAATTGGTGCCATCGGGGGGGTCACTGCCGTTGCGGCAAGCGCATGACATTCTGAGGCTGCTCTTGCATTCGCGGGCTTCTTATACGGCACTCCAAACCGGGTTTGGCGTGTTAGGCGGATCGGCGTAAACACTAGTTCGGCTCAAGAACGGAAGATCGGGTTATGAACTTGTTGTGTCTGCTAGGAATCCATGATGAGAGATTCAGAATCTCCGGAACATGCCTACGGTGTGGCAAGACCCGTTCACCGAAGAGGCCAGCAACTGGCCTCGGCTCTGTGAGTCAGGGACCGACTGTCCCGACACGCGTGTCGACACCCAAGGACAACGCCGAAGCAAACGAGAACCTGCAGAAGACTATGCTCCTTCAGAACGGGAAGGACGGCACGCTCTTGGCGTTGATTCCCGAGGGGGACTTTCTTGCGGGCGGCCCTGGGAGCGACCAGGGCGGCGCGGTGTTCAAGGTTCACCTGCCTGCCTATTATCTTGCGCTGTACCCAGTAACCAATGCCCAATACAAGCGTTTTGTGGAAGCCACGGGCCATCGTCTGCCGGATAAAGTGGGCAGTGGATCACCGGTTTGGAGGGGAGAATCGTTTCCTCCCGAGAAGGCGGACCATCCAGTGGTTTGGGTCGATTGGGAGGACGCGCAGGCTTACTGCAAATGGGCAGGTTTGCGATTGCCCACCGAGTTGGAGTGGGAAAAGGGCGCGCGGGGCATAGACGGGCGTGAGTATCCTTGGGGGAACGAGTGGGAGGATGGACGGAAGTGCCGAAACAGAGAGAACAAGGGCAATGAGACTACGTGCGCGGTCTCGGGTTACCCGGAGGGACGCAGTCCGTGGGGGCTGTGCCAGATGTCCGGGAATGTATGGGAGTGGTGCGTGGGCTGGTACGAGAGTGGCGCATATGGACGCTACAGGAACGGTGATCTTGCGGCTCCGGGGAGTGGCGAATACCGCGTGGTTCGCGGCGGTTCGTGGGTTGCCCGACTGGACCCTGTGCCGCTACGTTTCCGGTGTGCATTCCGGTTCAACTGCAAGATTCCGACGTATCGCGACGATGACTACGGCTTTCGTTGTGCCAAGACTCCTGAGCAGTCTCCTGAATCTGGCGGAGACACCGTAACCATCCCCGGTGGCGAATGGGCCGGTGGCATATGGACTGACGGAGACACCGTAACCATCCCCGGTGGCGAATGGGCCGGTGGCATATGGACTGACAAACCTGTTCGGGTCCCCAAGACACTTGACGTTGCTGCCTTCATGGGGCAGACGTCTCTCCCGCCAGTGTGGCCGGATGATGATGGGTATAGATCATACGTCGCAGATGACCGGCAACGACTTCGGAACCACTGGGTGACAGTCCTTCTGCATCATCCAAACAAAGATGTCGTGATACAGACGCTTCGGCTGGCGCATATCGAGTGCGTTGGCCCTATTCCTGTTGCCATGGCGGACATCTTGGTTGAACGCGACCCTGTCCTCGCGAGGGAAGCCGCGAAGGCCGTGTGGCGGCTCACAGACTATGGGGTGAAAAAGGTATTCAACGTCATCCTGTCGCGCGGAATGACGCCCTCAGACTACTCCAGAAGTCATGCTAGCAGGGCCGTTGACCTCCTGAAGAATGAGTGTCCTGCCGAAAGGAAAGAGTTGCTCGAAAAGGAACTACGCGGCGAGGAATGACTTGAAATCATACGTCGAACAACTGGGTCGAGGCGACGCGGAAGGCCGCGCGCCTCACCCGTAGCGTTCGGCAGTAAGGAGATCTGCCCATGTATAAGCAAGCATGGTTGGGGCTCCGTGTACGCGCAACCTGTGAGGCCTGCGGGGTTCAGTTCTCATACACCCAACTGCTGAAAGAAGGCGGTGGAGGGCTGTCCAATCCTGAAGGCGCTGTTATGTCGCGTTTCGCGAGGGGTGAGTACGGCATCCGCCGATGTCCGAGGTGCGACTACTTGCAGTCATGGATGTGCGACCAATGGGATGAGAGTCCCCGATCGCTGTTTGGATTGATCAAACCGAACGCCAATTGGTTCAAGAAGCACGGGCATCAGAGCTTCCGTCCCATACCCCCAACTGTGACATTCGACAAAGACATCAATTTTGCCCTTTTCCCCAACACGCGTGCCAAGATTATCATCGACGGCACGTCATCCGCCGCCCCCTTTGATCCCTCTACCCGTGCACCACTGCAGGCATCCAAACGCCCCGGGTGCCTAAAATCTCTCTTCCTCGCTTGGTGTGGCGCAGGGATGATCTGGTCTCTCACGGCAACGCTATGCGCGTTGGTTCTGAGTCATTTCGTAGGGATGCCTCCAGAGTCCGACACCTTTGGTGCTGTTCTTTTACTCGTCTCATGCCCCATTGCGCTGGTGGCTTTCATTCTTCTCTATAGGCTTGATCAGAAGCGCAGAAAGATGAACCAGGGGGCACAAGAAGTTCAGCCGAACAACGCCATCGAGAACGACAAGGAATAGCCGCGCGAGCGCGGCTATTCCTTGCGCGTGATCCTCGTCGTTAGGCGTACTCCTTGTCCATCCGCACCTGGCCGCAGCGGTCGCCATGCGTCTTCCGGCCCGCCACAGCGGGATTCCCATTCGACTCCGCTCCCTACGCTTGGGGTTGAGTCCCAAGCCCTCAACCGGTACAATACCCTTAAAGAAGGAATGCTGGGCCGGAGGAGCGGGTGGTAGAAGCAGTTTCAAAACGACTGCCACCCCTCACCCCTGCCCCTCTCCCAAAGGGGAGAGGGGAAAAAAGCAGAAAAAGCGCGCGGCGGATTGCGGACCAGAGACCGGAGACTGGAAAGGGAAGCGGCCCGGCCTCACCCGGTCCTTGAAAGGGGGTCTTCGCTTTCCACAAGAATCCCATGACGCATGACGTATTGTGCGAAACTACCGGGCGGCGGATTCTCCAAGACTCGCGCCGGGAAAAGGTGGGCCTCCACGTCCGGGCCGACGGCCTTCTGAACCAGGACCATCGCCCTTGCCCTTCTTTGAATATCCCATCCCTCTACGCCTTCCATGAAAGCGGCAATGTCAAGGTCGCTCCACGGCCCCGGCGCACCCTGAGCGTGGGAGCCGAAGATATAGGCTGCCCGCACGCGGCCAAGGCGCGACAGAATCCGCACGGCTTCCCGTGAACGGCTTCTTACGGAAGCAGCGATTTCAGCCATTCCAGCACTTCCTCCGTCTTTCGCAGGGTTTCGGCCGCGGTTTCTGCTGACACGTCCCTGCCCAGGGCCTCCATCGCCTCGGGATAGCGCGATTGAATATAGTAGGCCGTCAGTTCCCCCAGGAAATCGGCCTTGGCCTCGTCCGGCGCAAGGCCCGCCGCTTCCGCCAGCCGCGACAGGTTGTGCAGCCGCGGCGGAAACTCCAGGGTCCGTTTCACGATAAGTCCCTTGAGCATCTTCTCCAAGGCCTGCTGGCAACAGAAGAACACGTAGAGAAATCGTCCGCTTTCAAGCATGGCCCGTGCGGTATCCAGGTCATACCGTGCCTGTTCCGCCCAGTGCTCCACGGGAGTTGGCATCCGGCGCCGCCCCTTTGTCCAGAGCCCTTCCCTCGCCACATCGCACCATCTCGTCAGTACAGTTTAGCGACCCGAAGAGGTGTTGTCACGCACCTTTCGCGACCACGGCAAGGGTTGAGTTTCAAGCCCTCGACC
>Ga0315289_10009711_pt1 | contig 13830 bp, 11 predicted proteins | sample YL17G11_40_MG_FD_203452 | JGI IMG/M metagenome (GOLD analysis project Ga0315289, IMG submission 203452) | Sediment microbial communities from Yellowstone Lake, YNP, Wyoming, USA - YL17G11_40 | ecosystem: Environmental > Aquatic > Freshwater > Lake > Sediment | place: USA: Wyoming | collected...
TCTCGCCCGAACAGGCTCCATCTCCGGCCACGGAAGCGGAGACATCGTCTTAGCCTTCTCCACCGCGAACCGCGTGCCACACTACAAGCAAGACATTAAGCCTCACACAGGATCAATCTTCGAGGAAGACATGATTTGGCTGTTCAGAGGAGTAGTTGAGTCAACGGAAGAGGCAATCTTGAACTCCTTGTTCAAAGCCCGAACCACCGTTGGCAGAGACGGGAACAGGCGAATGGCCCTTCCATTGGATGAAACAAGGAATATCGTCCAGAAATATGGAAAGATTCCGTAGCTTCTTGAGACAATCAGGGAAGACTAGCGGGTGTTTAATGGAGAGGAACACATCTAGAGCAGTCACTTGGTTTTCCTAACTCAACTGTGGGAGTATTTGGTTCTGCGTTGCGTAGGTCAGATGCGGGATTCTGAACCACTTGGAGTCCCTAGGCCAAGCATTACTTGATCCATAATTTGATCCTCAGGAAGGGATCCAATGAATTCATGAACCTCATTTACCACGATCTTCGGCACCGCCATTACGTTGTATTTGGTTGTCAGGTGAGGGAATTCGACAGCGTTCACCATGTCTGCCTTGACTAGCTCATTCTCCAAGGCCAACTGATGAGCCGTCCTAACCGCCCTAGGGCAATAGGGGCAAGTCGGTGTGGTGAACACCTGAATGTGCGCAGGGTTTGAAACTGCCCTCACACGATTCCGTGTGGCGTCCGAGAGCCTGGAAGCACTCTTTGACACGTCCACAATGTCCTCTACTAATGCCAGGAATTCATATCCAGTCGGCAATCCGAAGAATCTTATCCCGTAGAGCTTCTTGACGACTACCACAACGGCAGGTATCTTGTCTATCTGAAGTTCACTTGCCTTTGCGCCATCTCTCTGGAAATCGTAGACTTCGTACTTGATCTTGTTGGAGAGCGCCGCAAGTTCCTGCACCAAGTCTCGGGTCTCCTTACACGATCCACATTCGAACTCCTGTGTGAACACGATCAGCTTGACTTCGTCTACGAGGTTTTTCTGAAAAAGCTCTGTCAATGATTTTCTAGAACGTTCGTCTATCACTGACATGAGTTTCAGTTGGTGATCTCAGACATTTGACCATAACATTTCCTTTAGCTTTCAATGCGAAGAACAAAAGCGAGTCGCCTGCATTCTCGGGTCTGCCCAAGAAGTGCGGGGGGTGGGACTCGAACCCACGAAGGCCTTCGCCACAGGATCCCTCATCAGGTGATCTTAAGTGTGGCACCGTCCTGAGCGGATGGTCCTGCCCCTTTGGCCTGACTCCCGCCCTTGAAATCTCTGGGTCTCGGGAACCCCCGCCACACTGGAAGCCGCTTAGGTCAAAAATAAGCTTGCTGGGGGCCTCAAAGCGATCTGTGCAATCGTGAAGCCTCCTTTCGAAGATTACGTGTGGATCATTTTCCTCGTGACTCTGACGGCCTGTAGTAACCAAAGTAGGCCGAAGTGCTCTTGGCCGTTCACAACGAACGCAGCTCTTCAGATCTAGTGCTTGAGGACGAACGCTTGGATTTTGGATCCAAGGTCTAGGTCTTCTAGAGGTATCTCCAGTGTTGAGTCCGACTCAGTCCTCACGAAACGTGGGCGCAATTCCGACAGAATCTGTTCCAGTCTCTTCTCTCTTTCTTCCAAGTACTTGTCTGTTGCAGAGCAGGAAATTCCGCTGAATATCCTCGGTGCAACAAGTCTCGAACATGCCAGCATTGCCCAGGCAACAGCCCTTATCTCCCATTGGGCTTCTCTGCCGCATCTCAGTCTGAAGACATGTAGCAACTCTCTTGGGTTCATCGACGCCACGATGTTGGTCTTCGCTGCATTGGGGAGGTAGAACCGGGCATCCTCAACTCTTCTTCCCGCCCTCGATTCCTCAAGGTACCATGAGGCCACAGCCTTCATACGTTCATCAAATCTCTGTCTGGAGTCGCCGCCCAGAGTGGGGGGGATCACGTACCAATCAGTCTCTGGATTGATCTTCACATGCCTCTGGCTTTGCTGAGAGAATGAGGCTACTCTGTGTCTGACGAGCTGGTGGGTGCAGGCTCTGGATATGCCTTCAAGGTCAAACGTCAACAAGCCGTGCTCAAGAACGCTTTCGTGGCCAAGCTTCAATGCTCTTCGAATCAGCTCTTGGATCCTGTCCTCTGTGAGGGGTTTTTCGCCCTTTGTCAGCTGATTCCTGTACAACTGGAACGCTGAAGCACTAGAATAGCATGATCGCATAGCTGCGGCACAGACTCTCTCAATGTCTTTGGTGTAGGAGAATAAGATGACCATAGAGCTGTCCAACTAGACCAACACTCCGCTGAGGTATTCCTATCACGCGTAGGTCGATGTTTAACCATTTCTAGGCTCTGCATGTGCAGGCTCTGTGCTGTATTGCTCAGACAACATGCTGTGACGTTCACTTCTTCCGCAAGTAGTGGTCTTGCCCCGTCAACCAATCGATCCTGATGGGACTGAAGATGTCCAGATCCACTGTATCCTCAAGTGCTATCGCGCTATGTTCCAAGTTCGGAGGAATGAGAAGAACCTGACCCTCAACTAGTCTGACCTTTCCATCAGGGAGAGTGAGTTCCATCAATCCTTTGAGAATGTAAGTCAACTGTTCGCTCTCATGTTTGTGAGACGCCACCACGCATCCCTTCTTCAGAAACACTTGGGCCAACATCACGTTCCTACCCGATATCAGTTTGCGGGAGAGTTTGTCTGTCACTTGTTCCTCATGTATCGAGCTCCAATCGTACAGATTCATCCTGATCACACAGCTGTCATACGTACTCCTTACACTAAATGGGTTGTGGCGCTTCGTGATTATCTTACCAGCGTGGGAACGAATCGAACTCTCTCATCTATTGAAGAAGCGCCGTCTTCTCCATTCTGTTCTTGATTGAGCAATGTCGATGACGTATTGAAATCCTCAGGTGCTTGTTGATTAGGGGAATGTAGATCCCAGTCACCGGAGAGTTGTATCTTAAGAAAGGCTTAAGATTTGGATTAGGTGGGATAGCTATTCGCCCTGGACCGCCCTAGTCATCGGCATAGCCCGGTGACGGCGAAGGTGGTGCAGCCCGGTCTAACATGTGCGGCTGTCGCCCGCACGACGCAGACTGCTGCGTGAAGCGGGTTCGAATCCCGCCCAAGACGACTACGGAAGTAGCGTCGGCGAAGGGCGCCAAATCGTTTGGCGAGCGAACCCGCTCCGGTTGGCAATTCATCAAGTGAAAACGAGTGGATAGCCACTTATCGACTTGATTGGGCTCTATTTGAAGCGTACGATACCGTACTTGTCGTAATATGCTACCCAGCTCTTTCTTATTTCATCGCTGATCTCGTTCTTGACGAGATCATATATCGTCTCCATGTTCAGAATCGAGAAGACCTTCAATTGAAACTGTTGTTCAATGCTCTGGACAGCGCTCTTCTCTTCAACGCGTTCAGCATCTCCCATCTTCTCTTGCCTGTCTACAGCCAGCACGAGGCCCACTACTTTGTATTGGCCTAGCACCTTCAGTTTCTCTATGGCATCGAGTTTTGTGTCTCCTGTCGTTATCACGTCGTCTATGAGCAGGATCTTGTCGCCAGGCTCGAAGTAACCTGCGCCCACAATTACTTGATCCATCTTCTTGTCTGCGTACGCCTTCTCTTCCTTTCGGTCATAGAGGTATCTCTTGTTGATTCCCCGCAACTCACTCAGGCCTTCACAGGCCAGAGCGGCCAGACTGATACCTTTGTAGGCCGGGCCAAAGATGAAATCGAAATCTTCGATCTTACCTTCTCTCAACAAGTTCCCTATGAAATTGCCAAATACCCATTTGATCTTTGCGAGCGACTCTCCATCAGTGAGAGCACCCATGTTGATGAAGTTCGGTGACTTTCGCCCACTCTTGAAAACGAAGAGTTCCTGAACATTGGGGGCGATTCTCAGTCCCCATTTCTTCAAGAGGAGTTCTAGAAACTCCTTTTCTATCTCGGATTTGCTCATCAATCGTCTCCGAACCCTATCACAGGGTCCATCTCGGCATAAAAACGACATCGATTTCGAGACTGCTGTATGTCACCTCTACTCTCAGATCACGAATCACAGGCGTTTCCCTACCTATCTCAAACTGAATCAAGATACTGGATTGGTGGAATGAAGGATATGGTCCCGCGGGCCTGATTTGAACAGGCGACTCTCCGGTTTCAGTCGTTGTGCGCCTAGTAGGCTGACCTCCCCATACCAAACAGGTACAGGACTACAGCCGGAAGCTTTCTGCCTCGCGAAGAGCGAGTCTACCAGGCTGAGCTACCGCGGGACGCGAATATACACGAGAACGGCTTTACATAAGCCTTACCCGAATCATTTCGCAACATGCTCTGAAGATCACATCGACTTGGTCGAGCCTAATCTTCCTGAGCCGTGCGCAGCTCTTACATAAGCCGTCTCATCCTTGTGGCCTGAAGTCAAGCCTTGGACGAGGAATACGGCCAGAGATGATTGGTGCAGCTTCTTGCTTATGGATCGGAGGTATGAGAAGGGACTCGATATGCTCTCGAAATGGATTACGGCGGGAGGCTTTCTGGAAATTCGAGGAAAAAGGAGGTTAGCCGCGCTTTAGAACGAGAAGCAGGAATATTGCCACCAGAATTGGAGTGAAAAAGAGGGTCAGAGGTGGAGCCATCCCCATACTCAGCAGCAATAGCACACAGGTGATGATCGCAATCATATCGAGTTTCCTGATTTTCTTCTTTGATAGGAGACAGAGAGACACGGCTAAGTACGGTATGGTTAATAGTGGAAATGGAAAGGCAACGAACATGGCAAGGATCAACCTTGGTGCATTCGCTCCTTCTGCGATGAAGGCCAATCCAAACAGTGCGACAATGAGCATCAACCCAGCGATCCTCCTTACCAATATCAGGCGAGGGGGAGATGTTTGCTCCAAATCCATCCTTTCCGTTTCTTGATCTATTCGCTCCATTCACCATCAATCTGATTGTATTTAAGTGCACAAGTACGTGATGTCCCCTCGCGACAGCGAATTTCCGCAGAGAACCTCGGAGCTCACATGCATTCCCATCGAGAGAGTTCGGCTCCGCCTTAACTTCTAGGTTGGGAGGGCTGACGGAAGTGTTGAAACGCGAACCCGATCAGTTACCTCTGGCTTCGCCATCGCCAATCGAAAATCAGGAAATTTCTTGAGTGTAGCACCATTCTCGATGTGGGATGTGGCGAGAACAAGATCGTCCAAGAAGCCATCGGAGTCGATCCTGTTCGAACCTCATGTGTCGATGTCGTAGGCTCTGCTGAGCACCTACCTCTCAGAGAAGGTGTCTTCGATTACGTTGTTACTTCTGAAGTACTTGAGCGCCTTGACAATGCGGAATCGGCGATTGATGAGATCTGCAGGGTAATGCATAGCACGGGCGAGTTCCTAGTGACAGTTCCGAAAGATACGCTCTCATGGCACATCATTTGGTCGCTCTGGAGCAATACTTTCGGAAGACGATGGAAGAATGCTCATAGGCGACATTTCACTGAAAAATTGGCTCTCAGAGGTCCTTGCCAGTAGAATGAGGATCTTGAACATGGAACGCGTTAATTGCTTCCTTCACTTCATCAGAGCAAAACAAAGGGAGAGAGTGGGATTAAGCCAAATTCCTAGTCATCCCTGCCTGAGCCTGTTTTTCAATTTGCCAGTCTCCCGCACAGGAGCGTCAGCGGAGCCTGGGAAACACGCCTGATTTACGGGGAGCCAAGTATTCCCCAGAGAACCTGATAGTGAAGGACAAAAGGGACAGGTAGCTGCGCCAGCAGCAAGCTGATCAGATAGAGCAGCACGTCGCCCATTAGGAGGGTTGTGACGAAGCCTGCAAGGAGGATTGGAAACCGTAGGTTCCAAATAGCGGGCCCGGAGGGATTTGAACCCTCGACCTCCGGCTCCGAAGGCCTATGCAGACGCTTGTCTTCAGCATCCTAGTCCAACTAGACCACGGGCCCAACCTAAGTTCCAGTTCTAGTGACTCTGGAAGGTTATAAGTGCCTCTAATCTCGTGACGAAGGGATTCTCCTCCTTGAGACGTCGATGGTTTGGTAATCCTCAGAACTCTGGGAACGGTGCCGCATAGATCTCCGGATTCGTCCGAAGATCAACCTGTGATTCTCTGCTGGGAGATTGGCTAGTCTACGTGCGAATTGTCGTCTGAGGGATCGAAGAGTTGCTTCTTTTGTTGATGTTAAGAGACTTTGCAGGATGCCCCTCCAATCTTGAAGTGAATATAAGAAGGTTGTGTGTTGCTCATGGTCAAGTAAATCGAAAGCGAAGGTCTTATAGATATACGCATGAAACAGTTAATTGTAGGATTGTGTCAAAAACGAGCTCGCGAATATTCGATCTTAAGTATAAGCTGGGGACCATTGATTTACTAAATCTTGCTAAGAATTACTACACTTACAGAGAATTGGCTCAGATAATAGGGCTCCCGGAGACTGTTCTGAGTCGATATGTGAAGGGTCATGTTCTGCCGACGATCTCCCGTGCCAGAGATATGAACAAGACGCTTCAGAAAATCCTTAGGCTGGAGGTTGAACTCCAGAAGAGGATGAAGTTTGACGATGACGACTACTTCGACAACACCTCCATCATATCCGACCCTATGCTTCTGGAGAGGGCAGTGCAACAAGCGATCAATGCCTTCGCAGGGAAAAGGGTCACGAAGATCCTTACCGCAGCGGTGGATGGGGTTCCTCTGGCAACGCTTGTAGCCCATAGGCTCGGCGTGGGGTTGGTCGTGGCGAAGCAGACAAGAGAGATCGGAGTTAGAGAGTTCATCGAAGAAGTTTTCGTTCCAGGAAGGACTGCCACCGTCCACAGCCTGTTCATTCCTAGGGATGCGATAAAAAGGAATGACTGCGTCCTCATTGTCGACGATGTGGTGGACAGCGGGGAGACTCAGAAGGCTCTGATTCGAATAGCTCAGAAGGCGAGGGCAGAGATAACCGGCCTGTACGCTCTAACCGCCATCGGAAGCGAGTGGAGAGAGTGCATCAACGAAGTGGCTGCCAACTGTCAAGTCGAGATCGCCTTAGAGCTTCCAAGGAAGTCGCACAAACCCTCACCCGGTATCCATCCGCCCCGATGAACTAGTAGACTCTGCCAGCTTACTCAACGTGACTTCATACGGCGGGAACAGCACGCCTTCTTCGGTGATGATGGCCGTCACATTCTCAGGCGGAGTGATGTCGAAGGCCGGGTTGAGCGCCCCGACACTTCTTGGAGCAATCCTCTTTCCTGCCAGGCAGAGGACTTCCTCTTCTTTTCTATGCTCTATGACGATGGATTCGAGTGATCCTGTGAAGTCAAAAGTGGAAAGAGGTGCAGCCACATAGAAGGGGACGCCATGCGCCTTAGCTGCCAACGATATGGTGTAGGTCCCTATCTTATTGGCAACATGGCCCGTGCGAAGTATTCTATCCGCTCCCACAATCACCTTGTCGACAAGCTTCTGTTGAATCACGTGTCCAACCATGCTGTCTGTGATCAATTTGACAGGTATACGTTCTGAAGCGAGCTCGTAAGCTGTCAATCTAGCACCTTGAAGGAGAGGACGAGTTTCCGTAGCTATGACCTTGATCCTCTTTCCCTCTTCGACCGCCGCCCGAATCACTCCAAGCGCAGTGCCGTACCCAGAAGTGGCAAGGGCTCCAGCATTGCAGTGTGTAAGAACGGAGTCACCGTCCTTGAGGAGAGCGGCCCCAGTCTTTCCTATGACAATGTTTGAGCGAATGTCTTCATCTCGAATCCTATCCGCTTCGTTCAACACAAAGGCTCTTAGATCCTCAACATGGTTGAACAAACGCACCCTTCCCATGATCTTTTGAACGGCCCACCTCAAGTTGACTGCAGTTGGCCGAGTCTTCATAAGCATCCCCGCTGAGTGTTCCAGCTCCTTGATCATCGCGGTCACAGCTTTCGACTTGCTGCGATGTGCCGTCAGTGCCAGTCCATATCCAGCAGCTGACCCTATCAGGGGAGCTCCTCTAATCCTCATTTCGCGAATAGCTTGGCAGACCTCATCACAATCTTCTAACCTTATCTTGACATATCGATGGGGGAGCTTCGTCTGATCGATGGTGACGACCTTTCCTCGCTTCATTTCGATGGTCTTCAACAATCCTGCCACACCTAACGGAAGGTCCCGGAGGGAAGTTTTCACCGTTGATCTCCGCTGTTCTTTCTGAAACGCTTTCCATTGTGCAGAGCGAGCACCCAAGACACGTCTCTCCGGTCAATTTCCTCTATATGCCAAAGATTTTAGGGTTCCTGCGTGCTTCTCATGTGTGATTTGAATGGAAGTCGTCAAACCGGAAGCGGTTCAGGCGTTTCTTGCCAACAATAGAGTGTCAGTCCCTCTCTCTGATATTCCGATGGAACTCCGGGAGAGAGGGTTTGGGACCCTGAGAGGCAAGAGAGTATACTTCTCGGTGCTTGAAGCAATCTATCTCGCAGATAAGAAGAGAGTCAAGGTCTTCACCTCTGAGGCCAGAAGAGAGGTTGAATTTGCAGACTTGGTTAGAACGCTCTCACAAGGCAAACCAGAGGTCTGGATGAAGTATCTCGTCTACCGTGATCTTCGAGATAGAGGATACATCGTCAGGGAGGAGGAAGCTGTAGACTTCGAGATATATGGAAAAGGGGCCGTAAGAAGGCTTGTGGCCATCGTCTATGAGGGACGTGAAGCGAGCATTGCGAAACTGCAGAGCCTTCTGAAGATAGCTGTAGGCGAGAAGAAGGAACTCATCCTCGCAGTGATAGACAGGCGAACGGACATCGTGTACTACACGCTGGGCCAGTTGTTTCTGAAGTGATCCCTGAATAGTGTCTGCTCGCGATCTGACATCTCAAGGATCACTTGCGCGTCCAGTTCTCTCAATGCGCTAGTTGGTTAAGTGGTGGTTTCTGGCCCGGCGGGATGGGAGTCTCGTAGGTGAATCCTTTCGTCTTCGCCTGAAATTCTTCCGCTATCTTCTTCAGTTCTTCGGGTTTCGTGAGTAGGTCGACTCCTGTTAGGGCGAGGGTCTTGGCCGCCAGAAGCATACCTTTGTGGCCTATGCTCATCCCTGAAGTTGCGGTTTCCTGCCAGCTGTGGCCCGGCATTCCCAGTACGCATGTCGCCGTCACGAGGTTCGCAGTAGGGGTGACCCAGCTTACATCGCCCACATCGGTTGAGCCTCCCATTACTTCCTTCTCGTCTTCGGGATCGTCTATTTGGTCGTCAAGGTATTTCTTCGCTCTCTCATCTCTCTTCGGCATCTTGGACTTCAGGATGGCATCTTTTCTCTCTTCAGGCGTCATAGATTCCGCAAGCTGTTTCGCGAAGCGAAGGTCTTCCCCAGACCATTTCGGAGGGCCGATCTCTCTCATGTTCTTGAGCATGAGGTCGCTAAGCGCCCTGTTCGGAAGCATCTCGTAGCATCCGACTAGCAGCTCCAGATCCATCGTCGTGTCGGTCATCAGACACGCTCCTTTTGCGATGTTCACGACACGACTGTAAATCCGTTCAACCTCGCCACGCTTCGGTGCCCTCACGTAGTACCAGACTTGCGCATAGTCTGGAACGACATTCGGTTCCCCTCCGCCATGGGGAATGACATAATGGATTCGAGCCTTTTCGCTGATGTGTTCACGAAGATAGTTCGAGCCCACGTTCATAAGCTCCACAGCATCCAAAGCAGATTTGCCTCTCTCAGGATCGGCAGCTGCATGCGAGGTCAAGCCGTGAAAGTTGAATTTCACAGAGTTCAACGCGTTTGAGGACGACATCCAGACCGAGTTGTAGCTCGATGGATGCCACGAAAGAGCCACATCAACGCCATCAAACAATCCTTCTCTTACCATGAAGACCTTCCCTACCAAGGTCTCCTCGGCCGGGCAACCGAACAGCTTCACAGTGCCCTTCAGGCCTTTTCTTCGAATCGTCTCTCCAATCGCTAACGCTGCTACCGTGCTTCCGACTCCGAAAAGGTTGTGGCCGCAGCCATGACCGGGCGCACCCTTCTTCAATGGCTCGCGCGTTGGCTGTACCTTCTGTGACACTCCTGGCAATGCATCATATTCTGCCAACACGCCGATCACTGGTTTTCCTGATCCGTGGGTTCCAACGAAGGCTGTGGGCATACCTGCGACTCCAAGTTCAACCCTGAAACCTTCTTTCCTCAGTTCCTCAGCCAGGACTTTCGAGGACTCATGCTCCTGAAGGCCAACCTCAGCCAACCCCCAGATCCTGTCACTCATCGAGATGATTCTCCCTTCATTCCTATTCAGCCAATCTAACACGACTTCTCTTGGCATCACTAACCCCTATTCACCGCCTAACACGTATGACGGATAAACGTGTTTCGAGCGACTCCTAGAAATCTACTCCCAATCTCCTAGGGAATGCAACACAAGGAGGTTTTGGAGCCAGAAACCTAGTTAAGCTGACGACATTATCTTATCTCGATGCTAGGACAACTGTGAACGTGCAACTGGTGAGACAATTGCCCAAGGAGTTCTCTGTGCCACGAGGGATGAAGGACATTGAGCCTCAGGAGATGGCGAAGCGTGTGTGGGCTGAGGCCAAGATACTGGGGGTTCTGCTGCGATATGGGTTCAAGGTTGTGGAGCCAACTCCTCTGGAACATCTTGAGACCTTGGAAGCCAAGTCCGGCCCCCAGATCAGAAACGAAGTCTACTGGTTTGCGGACAAGGCTGGGAGAAACCTTGGCCTGAGATTTGATCTTACTGTTGGAATGGCGAGGATGGTCGCAGACAGGTATGATCTTCCCGAGCCGATCAAGCTATGTGCAATCGCTGACGCTTGGCGCTATGACGAGCCTCAGTTCGGAAGATTCAGACATTTCCGTCAGTGGGATGCAGAGATCTTCGGAAGCTCGGATCCCTTAGCTGATGCTGAAGCGATCTGCGTCGGCATGGACATATTGGACAGTGTAGGATTGAAGGAGTATGAGGTTCGAATCAACAATAGGAAGCTTATCGAATCTTTCCTCCACAGAATCGGCGTCGAGACAGGCGAGCAGGTTGAAGGGACCCTAATCGTCATAGACAAGCTGTCGAAGTTCTCCGCAGCACAAATCGAAGAGGAGTTTGAGAAGACAGGTCTGTCGGCAGAACAGACTAGCGCGATCAGAGAACTGTGTTCTATCAGGGGACCACCGGAGAAGGTTCTTTCTGAGCTGTCCGGTCTGCTTAAAGAGGATCCGGGCTCAACGGCGGGTCAAGTAGAACTGGCTAGGTTAGCGGACATACTCAAGGCCCTTGGAAAGAAAGACAGATGCGCATATGATCTGAGTGTTGTCCGAGGCATAGGATACTACGACGGAATCGTCTTTGAGGCATACGACAAGGCGGGAGAGGACATAGGATCGATCTTCGGAGGAGGAAGATACGACAAGCTTTGCGGCATATACGGGAAACAAGAAAGGCCAGCGACTGGAGTGGCCGGAGGAATAGAGCGTCTGATGATCTCGCTGGAAAGATCTTCACTCTACCCGAATCTAGCTGGGACGCCGAGGGTGTACGTTGCATCGGCGACCGAGGACGTTCTCCCGAGGGCGTTGGAGATTGTCAGAGAATTGAGACAGACAGGTGTCGCTACTGACTTCGATATGAAAGGTCGAAGCCTCCAGAAGCAGTTGGAGTATGCTCACTCCATGAAGATACCATACGTGGTCATTGTTGGACGAAAGGAACTGGATAAGGGATCTGTAAGACTTAGAGAGATGGAAAGCCGGAAGGAAAAAGAGACCAAGATCGACGAAGCCGTGAAAGAACTGAAAATGGCCTGAAGCTATGTTCAGAAAGAGCGATTCTACTTGCGCATCATGACTTGTTCCAGGCTGTGGGAGTATCGCCTGTAAAACCATCTCTTCATGTTTTCAACCAAGATCAGCTCGAAGAAGTCGTGATTCCCGCGAAATGTCTGACGGACGATGGTTATACTCCTAGCTTTTGTGCGATAGTCTTAAATCGCCGGGAGAGCCCAAGCGCCTCGGCTACCAAAGCGAAGAGCACAGTATGAGTGGCGCACATAGTGAGAAGAGCGAAAGAAGCAGTAGCCTTCGTTGTTGGGCTTCTCGCAATCGTCGTTGCATACTTGTTAGCGATGAACTTTGTGAAGAACCCTGAGATCTCCTTCTTGCCATACTACACCTTCAGAACCCTCTTACGAATCACCGTAACGTTGGGGATTTCTGTAGCTTGGGGCGTCTCTTTCGGAATACTGGCTGCCACGAACAAAGTGGCCTCAATAGTTCTTGTGCCAATCATCGACTTGCTGCAGTCAGTCCCGATTCTGGGCTACTTCCCGGCAGTAATCCTGTTTCTTACGACACTCTTTCACGGAAGCCAGATTGGAAACGAACTCTCCGCTATGCTGCTGCTTTTCACGTCTATGGCATGGGCCATATTCTTCGGCGTCTACGGGGCGATCAAGGGAATCCCCAAGAACATAATCGAATCAGCTGACAGCTTTGGATTGACAGGTTTCAGATATGTACGTCATGTAATCCTGCCTGCTATCGTTCCCGCCCTAATCTCAGGATCCACACTAGCTTGGTGCGACGGATGGTTTTTCATGATAGCGGCCGAGTACGTGGTCTATCTTGGTGCCACTCACTCAGTTCCCGGATTAGGCTACTACCTCGCGAAAGCAGCCTACGTTTATAATGACTTCAATCTTTCCGTTGTGCTCTTGATCCTGACCACCGCAATAGTCCTCTACCTGAACTTCCTAACCTGGCACAGGCTCATGGAGCAAGCAAGCTCGGGCACATACAAACCTTCCATCAGACTGGGTCTTTCAGGTGTTGGGAAGCTTGGAACGGTCGCACCACGATGGCTCCATGTGGGAGATCGAATCCACAGGCCGAAGTCGTTGATCTTATTGTCGAAGTGGCTGAGAAGATACACTCGGCTAGAGAAAGCCATTGCCTTTGCCTCATTTCTTATCGCAGCTTTTGTCACCGTATACTTCGTGGCTGGACAGATTCCCAGTGTAGAGGCGTTTCGAGAAGCGTTTTCCGATCCAGAACTTGCGAACCTTCCAGTCTATGTTGTGTTGACTCTGGGAAGAATGAGTATCGCATATGTGATTTCTCTGGGCATCGCGCTGGGAATGGGTGTGTTGGCTGCAGAACACAAGAAGTTTGCAGCGATCTTTTACCCCATATATGACGTGGGGCAAGCAGTTCCGATATTGGCGTTGTTCCCTGTGTTTTTCGTTATGCTAAGTCGGGCCTTTGGAGGCCCAATAGGTCTGGAGATGACCGCGATCATCGTTCTAGTTCTAGACATGATATGGTACATGTTTCTCAATGTCGTCAGCGCTGTCAAGAATATTCCGGGAGAAATGAAAGAGGTGGGGCGACTCTTCGGGTTCAAAGGGATGAAACGCATCACTCATTTGATCATACCGGCCATATTGCCGGCCATAGTCACAGGCAGCATTCTCTCTTGGGGAACTGGATGGAACACCATAATCTTTGCCGAATACATGCCCTATGAACTGGAACGGTTCGGCGGACAACCGCTAACACTCCCTGGACTAGGATCATACTTGGACAAGACAGGCTATCTCCCGCCTCCCAAAGGAAACCCTATACGACTCGTTTTCCTGCTGGGGGTGATCGCGGCGATCGTGCTCGCGATGGAAGGACTGGTGTGGAGAAGGTTGCTCAGAAAATTCGAGAAGTATCGCATTGAGGTATGAACCTTGGCTATCCTAGAGATTAGAGACGTAACGAAGAACTTCCAAAAGAAC
>Ga0315289_10009712_pt1 | contig 13830 bp, 18 predicted proteins | sample YL17G11_40_MG_FD_203452 | JGI IMG/M metagenome (GOLD analysis project Ga0315289, IMG submission 203452) | Sediment microbial communities from Yellowstone Lake, YNP, Wyoming, USA - YL17G11_40 | ecosystem: Environmental > Aquatic > Freshwater > Lake > Sediment | place: USA: Wyoming | collected...
CCCCTAGCAGTATTCCATGCTTATTATATTTGTCAATAATAACCTGGAGTTCTTTATCTATTGTCTCATCATTCAGGCCCATACCAGCCGCCCAAAGCAGCAGACGCCCCACTAAACCCCCTAATCCATTGTATACCAGTAATTCCATACGTTTTTTAATCTCGTTAGCTGGTGGCCTATTGTCTTGAGGCCAGACTTTTCTAACCCACGGCTTGCCTACCTCCTTATTTGCTAAGATATTCCTAAAAACTCCTAACTGAGACTCAGGAGTTACTGATGCTATAATTTGAATATCCCCTTGTGTAATCAATCCATTAGCGGCGGCTTCTTGTATCTTAGGGTCCATTTTTAACAAAGAAACTCTAATAGAACACCATCGTTGATGCCTTCTAACAGATATTGCCATTTGGGAAATGGCAGTATTTTTAGGAAAAATTGCCGCTAAGGCTCGGGCTTCCTCTAAGATATTTAAATCTTTTCTATCAATATTCTCAAGAAGATTTAAAATTGCAGCCTCTTGCTCATTTAATCCTTTCTTAATAATTGCAGGTATACTAGTCCACCCTAATATCTTAGTAATGGCTGTAAAACGCCTGAATCCAATAATTAGTTTATAATTATACCCGTCAGGAATCGTGCAGTCCTCTTTGAATAACACCGTAATAGGAAATTGCAAGCCTCTAAGTTCAATAGAGCGCGCAAGTTCCTCAACACTAATAAGCGTTATAGCTTCCCGACAATTAAACATAAAGTCACAATATATTTCTGAAATAGGAATCAGGTAAGCACTATAATTGGTCAGCAGGTTCATCTTCAGTCTCTTCTTCCTCAACTGGGTCACTACCATCGAGTAGCACTAAACTTGGAAACTCATTCATACTAACTCCTTTATTCTATTATTAGCAATTTCAACATATTTTGCTTCTTTTTCAATGCCAATAAAATTCCGTTTAGTATTTATAGCAGCAACCGCCGTTGTTCCGCTTCCAATACAATTATCTAAAACTAAATCACCTTCATTCGTGTAAGTTTTAATAAGATACTCGAAAAGTGCAACTGGTTTCTAAGTCGGATGAATTGCCCCCTTATCTCTTTTATAAAATTCTAAAATTGATTGCGGATACTTTTCTGTGTAGTCTCTTAATTTTCCGTCAACATTCTTAATTGGTGATGATTCACTAGACTTTTTAAATCCGCCACCTTTTCTAGGTTTTTGTTTTATCATAATTGGATTATATTTGGGGGTGCCGATTGAAAAAATTAGCACATTTTCATGCCTCATCATTGGTCTATATTTAGCAATTTGAAAACCACTGGGCAGTCTCTTATCCCAAATCCATTCATACTTAAACCATTTAATATTACTCATTACTAAAGCACTAGTAAATGGCTGTGAAGCAGTTAAAACTATCGCCCTATTATCCTTTATAATTCTCTTATACTGTTCCCATAGTGGTTCAAATGGAATAATTGTATCCCACTTGCAAGCAGTAGTTCCATAAGGTAAATCACAGAGAATCATATCAATAGATTTATCATCTATTAATTTCATTATTTCCAAGCAATCACCTTGATAAACTTTATTAAGTTTTATCATAATTTCCTATTCAAATGTACAATTCTTACATGGAACTATTTGCCCTCTTGGCGTCATTCTATACTTTTTAGCTTTATCGGAATTAAATACTTCAAGTAAAGTTTGAGTATTTATATCGCCAAGTTCATATTCACATAAACCATCCATGCAACAAAGTGCAACTTTACCGTCACAACATACTGAAATTTCCCATAAGCGTTTGCAAACAAGTTGCTGAGCTAAAATAGATTCAGCTTCAACATGACCACACCATGAACCTTGATGCAATGCACTAATTAATTTTATTTGGGGGAATGTTTTTGTAACCCAGTTATTCCACTCTGGATCATACTTGCCGCTATTTTGTACCCGTCCTATAACAACCTTACTAACTAGACCGCTATTAAGAAGCCTATTTACATTAGTTATCGTATTTTTAAAATTAAGACCCATTTGCTCATGGTAGGTTTTTTCATCCATCCAGTTCAAAGAGACCCAAATTTGATGCAACCTCTTTAATTGAGTTAAGGTTTTTAAAATCTTAGGTGTCAATATACTTAGATTAGTGTGAATTTCAATTCCTACATTATTCAATTGATCAACTGCAAGCAATCGGTCACAAATCTTATGGTCTAAAAAAGGTTCCCCAAGTTTCATCATAGAAACAGCAATATATACTGGCAGAACTTTTAGTTCTCCCACAATTTTATTAAACAACTCGTCGCTCATATCCATATTTCGACGTGAAGATATACCATGTGGACAATATTGACAGCGTGCATTGCATCTCCCAGTCGTCTCAATATGTATTCCTCTTGGATAATCAATCATAAGGCCACTTTAAGTTTCTCTGCAACGTTGCAGCTAATTCTATATCATTTTTCTTAATCTGTGTAGGACGAATCCCGCAAGCCCATAACTGATTCATAAGTTGTTGAGCATTTTTACCAGTAAGACTTAGTAAAGGTTCTACCCATTCATTATATAAAGTTTGCTTCCACCTAATATTCTCTGCAACTAAACGATCATGCGGATAATTTTCTATGAAATATAAATCAATTCTATTAGTTGCTGGATTAGGTGTTGCTTTAACTTCAATTTCAGCATTATAATGTTTAGCCATCACTTCATCAGTTGGATTCATAGAACTGGCCCTACCTCTCTACCACCATCAATAAGGTAGCGTTTTGGTCCCTTACTCTCACCTTCTCGCTTTAATTTAACATTCAATCGCCAGGTCACACCATACTTTTCATTAACACCATGAAATAACTGTGCAGGCTCCCTATATCCTGACAAAGAATTATAAGCAAAAGAATCAGTCCCCAACCAAGCACCATTAACTAGAAGTTCCCCATCCATATCAGAAAGCGTACTAAGAGCATGGTGGTGTCCTACACAAAAATATCTTGGATGAATACCACCCGCCGCTGCCCCTAGAGCAATCAAACCCTTTTGCTTTCTAGCTAATCCGTAAAATGGGATACCAAACTGACTTCTGGAATCATCACCATGACTTATTGAGAAGCCCACATTATTAATAAGAACATTAGCAGACCATGCATCAGGAATCGTGAAGAAAACATTAGGAATCTCTTTACAATGCAGGCGGGCAACTTCTGCTACTAATGTATCCCAATTATCTGTTGGACCGCCATAATCTTTTTTAGGAGTCCGCCGCCCATGATTGCCGGATAAACATAAAACATTAACTTGTTCAAAATGTGCAGCTAGGTCTCGATACATTAAGCCAAAAAGTTGACCAATTGCTAAACAGTTTCGGAACATATTACGATAATAAGAACGCTCCGCAGCTTTATGAATTTCCCCGCTAGTCAAATCCCCGTAGCATAAAATATTTAATACAGGAAAGGAAAATTGCGATGCCAATGTTTTTTGTGTCCAGTCTATAACTGTATCTACATAATGTTCTCCACGTGCGCAAGCGATAGGAAACGAATACTCTTCCATTCCGCCAACCTCTTCAGGTCTTACCACTTGATCCGCATGGGCATCAGAAATATGCATTACACATTGCTCTATAATTCGTGCTCTAGGTTTAGGTTCATAAACAGAAGGAAGTGCTGTATAAGGTTTTATCCTTCTATCCATCTCTGTAACAATTGCCTTAAATAAACCCGCAGTTTTTGCTCCTGCTTTAACACGCTGTCGCTCACGATTCCGTTCATCTGTTAAATGAACAATCTCAGATTCAAGTTCCAGAATTCGCTCATTTGTTGGATCATAGTCTGCTAGTGGCTTATGCTGGCCACCAGCTTGTTTATGGGGAAGACAATCATCAGAGTCTCTATGTACCCTGCCCGTGGCAATATCACTAACCAAAGACCGACTTACCTTAAATTTCTTGGCAATTTCGGGCTGAGTTAATTTTCCTTCGGCAATCAATTCCTTAATTTTAGATACTTGCTTTTCCTTTAATTTCATTTAGTTTCTCCTAATGCGAGTCTGATTTGCGTTTTTCCAAGTAATCGCAAGAGACAGCCTTTGTTATAAGTCTCCCGCCCATCACATCACTATAGGTTTCAAACAACGGGGTAATTACTATTCCCTCACGCCCTTTAAATGAGCACTTAATCTTCTCTGGTTCACAGACGGTAGTGGGTCCGTCTACAAATTCCTCAATTAACTTTGAATAGAAGGGACCTGAATACAATAATGATACTGTTGAAATCCCGAATCTTTTACAAACAGATTCAACATCACCCCAGTTAAGATAAGAGCCATTTACAGATATATCAAATACCACATAACCATTACTTCCCTCGACTCCATAGTCCATTTGCTGAATTTTGCTGCCGAAAATCTCCCCGAATACAATTACATTCTGTCCGTAGGTTTCAGAGATATATCGCAACATAACTTTCATATCCTCAGTCATTGGCTGCCAATATAATGATCTTGATTTCTCCCCGTTATATAATTCTTTCTTATTAACTTGGTGTGAACCAGCAAGAAACTCACCATTAATATACCCGCAACGGCTATTCGATCCGTGATATTTTTCGGTCACTCTAACAGGAATCCCAGTTTCAAAAGCACCTTTGAATCGTGAGTTGCGGTAATTCTGTATATCAGTATATTTGTGAAACAGTGGATGTTCTCTAGCAGCATCACCTGTTTTATTCCACCATGCAGGTTCAGGCGGTTCATATTTTATTGCATGAAATCGCTCTGATAAATCAGTGCCAACAGGTATCTCCTCTTTTAGTTTTATTACAAACCCGAATGAAGGTACACCGCGAAGTCTGGTCGCTGCTACCCGACAACTGGTTTTAGCAACATCCCCCGGATAGACTGCTGACTTTAGATACTTTGCTACGCCCAACTGGGTGGCAATCTTTTCAGGAATCAAAATGTCAGGCGGAAAAAATGCAACCAAACTTCCTACTGTAAATTCATCCCTTCCAACAACAGTAGTGTATGCCCCAATAGTAGCAATATCCAATTTATCAGCATTTGGATGTTTTTTAACATCATCAACAGTTGCAGAAATAACACAAATTTCAGCCATTATTAACTCCTAAAATATAGACTCATATAATAGCAACTCCTATACCATTATACCATATTCTCAGTCTTTGTCAATAATAAAAGGACCTGGATGACAGCATTTTTGTATCTCCTCATGGTTCTCCATAAGAAAGTCAATTGCTTTCACGAAGTATTTTTCCTCCCCGCTATCAAAGAGTCTAGTTTTAAGTGTCTCTATGTCCAGCTTTGCCCTAGCCTCCTCCATCATTTGGGGGTTTGTAAGATATTCTACAGCGGTGTCAACATACTGATCCATGCTATGTGTAATCAAATGGTCTAGCCCAACCCGCCTTAATAGTGCCGATGATGCTTTGTTATAGAACCTAGTACCCTCTAATGCCACCGGAGGAACTCCAACGAATAAGGAGTCCACGATTGTATTATAACCCCCAAATGGGTAGGAATCAAGAGTTAAGGACCCCTCTTCTAACTTTGCTAAATATTCGGGATAAGGTAACTCCGATGTTAGTTTAAATTCGTCGCCAAATATCTTATTTAAATCTTGTACACAAGGTATAATTGAATTATACCTTCCAATCGTCCAGGATGGCAGGAGACGCACGCTAGCCCCCGTCTTGTCTATAATCCTCTTTATATTGCAAAGCATGTCATAATTGATCTTAGAACTTGTCCAGGCACAATTTAAAATAAGACCATTCTTCGGTTTATTATTTCTTTCATATTGAGGGAAAACAGGATGTGCTCCCAATCCTGGAATCAAGACTAACTTTTCACTATAATTTTCCTGCGCCTTTTCAGCCAATTCAGTCTCTTGGCCCCCAATAAAATAATCTATTAGAGACCCAAATGTGCTTGAAGGATGCCCATAACCAGTAACCATTATGGGGGCTAAGCGAAGATTAGCTAAAACTACCGACTCATTCGACATGCCAACATCCGGGAAAAATGCTAACCGAAACTTGAAAGTTTTAAACATTTCATAATTCATCTGCGCCCCTGTACAAATAACTTTTTTAAACCCAGTTCTTTCTAATGCTGGTTCATCTGGTCCGGTATGAAGCAGAGTTACGTCATACTTTTGACACAGGGCTTTAATATATGGAGCACAACTTTTGTACACGGCGCTCGTTGAATACCATCTGCCAGTAATTATCACAATACTATTTTTATCAACATCCTGTATTGATGGAAGGGCTGGTGTAAGCGCCCTACATTGCGCATTTAAAACCTCCTTAATAATTCTATCCTTCTGATTCATAGTATATGAGGCTTCAAAATAAGCAGGGGCTACAGTATTAAAAACCATCTTAAATTTCTCGGGCATACTTCCATAGTGCCTATTTAAATTATCTTGAATCAACCTAGAAGGAGAACCACAAGCAGATGATGGATAAGTAAACCACCAGATGGTTGCCAATTTAGGATTTAAATTAAAAAAAATATTTTGATTAAAAATTGGTTCATTACGACAGGAATAGAGACAAAGTATTTTTGATAAATTATTTTGTTGATTTGATAAATGTCTCAGAACTCCATCTGTCGTTCGATAGGATGAAAGTGCTACTAGATTTGAAATTAAATGACCAGCAATTACTGTCCTTACAATATGATCATTAGGAATTTGAAATTTTTGTTGTGAAAAAATAAATAATATAGCACTTACAGTATCGTCTAATTTTAATTGGTCCTCTTTATTTAAACTTGCATAGCACTCTTTTTCATAATCAGCAAGCATTGCATGTAATAACTTGCATACTTTATCATAATTATTTGACTTATAGGCATCTAAGAATGTTTTACCCAAAACATGATTTTTAAATAATGCCATTACTGTACTCTCTGTAGTTTTGTTTCATTGTAAACATACACGGGGCACGTAATACCTAGACTAGATATTTCTTGACAAATATCTGTAGCTCTCCAAAATGTTGTAATAATAATAGCCTGAAAAGTAATAGTTGATAAGTCTCTAATTGAACGAATTTCTTGTCCGGTGCCGGGAACATATCGACCTATTTTATTTTCATCAGAGTCTACAACATAAGGAAACCTGTCAGCCGTTAGATTATATAAATTAATAAATGCAGCACTCTTTCCGGTCCCACCCCACAATACAACATTTTTGTAAGCTAGTCCCAATCGCCCAAGTTCCTTTTTAATATCCTGAGAGTCTTTTACTAAGTGAAACTGTTGTCTAAGTATTCTCGATGATTGAACTCCACTTTCCTGTGGCTGAACTATTGCGACCAAAACTTCACCATTATAGAAACTTTTGAGAGCATACTCATAATAAGAGGAGGTTTGTAGCATTGTTTGAAAACTTCGTCTTGTAAAATTATTTACATGCTCGTATAAAAAATCTCCAATACGGCCCATACGCAGTGCTTTGTCGAATTTAGGCACTTCAAACAAGCAAAGAGGTTGCAAATCATACTGCAATGACCAGTAAGCAATTTGGGCAACAAATTCTCGCGGATTTTCAAGATGCTCTATAACATGCCTACAACATATCAGAGTTGGCCGATACTTTTTTAAATCTCGCTCAGGTATAAAATAATCCTGAATAACTGGGAAGTCAATAATCTTTTTAGCATCAATACCGGGTTCAAAACCTAGATAACTAGTTTCTGGGTGCATTCCTTTTAATATACTAAAAAACTGTCCGTCTCCTGCGCCAATATCAATAGCTACTTGCTTAGACCAATCATTTAAATAAGAATCTAATAAACTCGTAACCTTAAACAAATGTTGCTGCCACATTATACCGCTGTTGTACATTCTATTAGAATCCTCTTCATACGGGATTCTTGAATAATCAAAATCTATATTAAAAACATGGCTACAAAAAGCACACTCATAAAAATTCATAGAATAACGCAAAGCATTAACAGCTTCTTCTTGGGTTTTAGGCAAATTCAAAGCCGCTAATGGTTGGGGAGTCGGATTAAATAATGGGTATAAAATACTATGACCGCAGGCAGTGCATTTTGGCATATATTTGTTTCTCCACTAAATCATTAATATACTCTGCTAACGAGTCAGCTATTACTACAGGATTAACACTCTGCCACCTTTTGCCAGACATAGCCAAGCCACTATAGATATGCTGCCCTGATTTTGTAGCATGAATCTCTGTAACCACGCCAATAATTCCTTTAGAACATGCGCATACTTTCCCAATCATAGCAATATCTCTTTAATTTCCTCTAAAGAAAATGGTCTCCATTCACTTAAATGACGATATGCTTCATCCATTCCAACATCCATTGAACGTCTCCCCGGCCACATAGTCTCCAATGCCTTTTCCATTGTCCCATGAGAATGTCCATATAAGTGTATAGAACCGTGCTCTCTAGCTCTCCAAGATGCTAGGGGGTAATGTGACATGTGTATTTTTATATCGCCAAATTTTCTATACTCCATTAGAGCCATTGTAGAAACATATTTTCTAAGAGAATTAGCGTCGTGGTTTCCTTGTACAACATGAATTTGGCGGCAATTAATTCTATGTCGATAATGACCAGCTTTAGCAGCCTGCCAGCAGAAATCCCCTAGAATCCATAACTCATCATTCCGGTCAACACAAGCATTTATTCCATCTATAATAGCGGCATCCATCGCTAAAATATCTATACCAAAAAGTTTCCCTCTTAGTGATTGGTGGGTTAAAATTGCAGTATGATTTAAATGAAAATCACTAGTAAACCATATAGTCATTACTTTTCCTTAGTGCAGCATCAAGCCGCCTGTAAACATAGTATAAACCATATATAATACAATTATACCTGATACTACCCCAATTGTCAAGGCAGCAATACCAAGAATCTTTCGGATATTTACTTTAGTAAGTAGTAAAATCCCTACAACCATTAAAATTAATGGTAATAAAACAAGTAATAATTCCATATTATTCTCCTAATTCAGTACCTCTGCTATTTGTATTTCTCTAAATATTTTATAGCTCTTTTTAATATTTTTACAGAATCATTAAAATGTCCCAGACCACAATTACAAAAATGACACAATAATTGGCGAACCTCACCTGTATTATGGTCGTGATCCACACAAATTTTCCAGGTAAACTTACGTTTACAAATTGCGCAACAATTATTTTGCTTGACTACCATCTTATCAAAATCAGCCACAGTTAATTTAAATTTAACCATTAAATTCCGAGCATGACCTTCTCGTTTATCAGGATAATCTTTTCCAGTTCGTTTTCTCCATGCTTTAATATAATCTCTATGATATTTTTTATGTTTAGGATTCTTTCGTCGAAGTTTACCCCGCTTAGATTCACATTCTTTACATGGTTGTAAGAATCCATCTTTATGCTTATTAGAAACATAAAAATCAGTAAGATATAATTCTCTATGACATCGGTTGCATATTTTCTTTTTACTCCGCTTTTTCATCCCATTTTATTCCTTCAGTAATATCGCCTAGAGTCATTTTTTCTAAATGACGATTTTGTTTTAATAATTCTAATACTTTTAAATCAGAGGGAAGGTGAATAAGGTCAACAATAGTCACCCCTTTGTTCATGTCTGCTCCTACTCGATGCGCTCGATCTTCACTTTGCGTTCTTGCCTCCGCATTATAATCATTACTCCAATAAACTACAGTTCTACTCTCCGTAAGTGTTAGCCCCATACCTCCTGCCCGAGGATGAGCTACAAAAGCAACTTTATGATTATTTAAATCAGCCCAATAATCTAGTATGTCCCCTGAAAGTTGTTTACCATCTGAATCAAAAATAAAACCACCACGCCCATCTAGTCTAACAATATTCCATTTTTGTTCCTGGCACACCCTCATAACCCTGTCCACAGATGCCATAAAACCACTAAATATAATAAGCCGACCCTGTTCCTCATTTTCCTCTAACAACCCCACCAAGGCTGCCTCTTTTGGGCATGGAACTTCTTTTGTTATTCGTTCAATTTTATCAACCTCTTGAGTTCCGCCACAAACAGGGCAACACCCATCAATCTTCTTTAATTTAGCTACATACTCAGGAGCCATCATATCAACTATCTGATAAACTTTTTCTTCATCATCAGGGTCAATCCATAACGAACAAGTTCCATCCTCACAGGCTTGACACTTAGTTTTCCCAGCCACTTTTTCTTGATACTGGAAACCATCACTCAGTTCCCGTAGAAGAGTTAATCCAGTAATCGTATTGGAGGCTGTTTGGACAAGTGCCTTAGCAACACGTAATGTAGTAGGCGTCGGCTCACAATAAACAAGCCGGTATTGTTTTTCAGGTAAATCCAAACAATCCTTCTTGTGCTTAACAATTACTAATCCTTGAAGTCGCTCATATAAATATGCACACTCGTTGACACTGGATTCAAAAGTATGGGCTTCTGATTCTGTGGCGGCTGCAAATTCCCCATGCATCCCTTCCTCATAAAGAAGTCCACAAATATTGCATTTTGCTTCATTATCTTTCCAGCCAATTCGATGAGGGTAGACCCCGGATAAACCTTCTTTATTTACTATGAATGCTAATCGCTTTTCAAAAGCAGAAATGTGCCCTTCTTTCAACCAGCCGGGGTAAGTTATCTCACACTGCGAAAACCAGTCGCACGGACTCTTGGGCGAGGGTGTGCCAGACATTAGAATAACATAGCCCTCATTACCATAGTCTGCCCGAATACCATCTGCTAATGCCTGTGCTGCTTGGGACCGTTGCGCGCGCGGATTCTTTAAACGACTAGATTCATCATAAATAACCCCATGTGGTGGCTTCTCGTTCCAATTAGTCATTCTCTTTACAAGGCTTTCGTATGTCATAACCTCGATATTAAGAGTCTTAGATACCTGCCATTTCTTAAACTCCCGTTCTGCTGCCATTAAACCAGATTTAGGACCTACCCAAAACCAATTTGGTCTACCAGATTTTTCTATTACTTCAATAGCTGATAATGTCTTTCCTACCCCCATCTCCGCGCCCCATATCTGGAAATGATAAGTCAAACCTGCATCAGACATATCTTTTTGATGCAACATCAGGGGGCGCGCATATTCATAATGTTTAATCTCTTGATCAAAGAATTCAAAAGGATTCTGGCCCATTAAAATTTGTAACTGGATTCGATTGCGAAGGCAATCCTTAACACTCCAAACTTTACGTGGATTCTCTGTCTCAAATCCATGCCACTTCGCCCCTTGCATACTTTTTATTTCATCTTTTAAACGAAAAGGAGACTTTAGAAAATATATTTTCCCGTCGTCCGAAAACTCTAAAGTTGCCGGTGCTTTCACCCTGCCCCCTGTTGCAGTTTCAACAATCAATTTTGTATCAATAACTTGACCCATTTAGAATTCCTTGCCGCAAATATCACAAGTTGAATATGAATCTGAGCCACCAGCAGGGTCCCCGTGATATGTGGTTTCTGAATGCGGACAGGTATTTTGAATTTCCTTTTCTTGTTTTTTTAATTCTTCACGTCTTCTTTTATAAACTTCTTCTGCCGCTCTATAATCCTGTCTGAGTCTTTTGATTTTAGTTTCTATACTTTCTAATTTTTCAATATAGGTACAAAGATCATTGGCTAATTCTACCCCATTATATGCACTAATAAAATCTTGTATTATTTTCTTTGCTATCATCGGGATTCCTCCAAATAAAATTGATTATCTTTTATATTTTTTTTTGTCAATTTTCCAAAAGCGTCCGATAATCCTACGTTTTGAAACTGTGTAAACATTTTACCAAAACATTGTTTTATTGCTTCTGGCTGATCTTGTCGGCACCCTCTTAAAATTGCTTCCCTAAACTGGTGAAAGGTTCCCACTATAATAACAGCCTGTACCTCACGTATCTTAGTCTCCGTCAATGCAAATACCATACCACCCATAATTTCCAAAATCAGGGGCATATCTTGTTCTTCAGCAGCTATTAAAAAAGCAAAATGTAGCATTTGGTATACATCATGTGCTGATTTAACACCAGCCTTAACATCCTTGCCCCTGAAAGCTGCTAAACACGATAATAGATGCTGGAGGCCAGTTAAACCAGCAGCATCAGCAGCCCGCGCAGGAGAATACCCTAGCATATTGGAGACTATCACCAATAGTTGAGGCATATCAAAACATGGTTTGGATATTAAAAGTACATCAACCATTTTCAAACCTTATTCAAAACTGCGAATTCTCCAAAATACTTAATAGCGGCTTCATTATAGACTTTAGCTGCATCTTTAATATCTGTAAATAGTCCTAGGTGAATATTTCTTTCATTTATTACTATCTGTGCTCGCCACTTTTTAACATTTTTACACCAGTAAACACCTTTATAACCAGACGTACTATTCTTTTGTAGACTATGATTAGCTTGTTGTTGACTTCTTGTAGCCTCGCGTAAATTATTTCGTTGATTATTTAATCCATCTCTATCAGCATGATCTGGATTCTTAATGCCCATTCTTTCAGCAACCTCTTGATGCATTTTTATAAGTCTTGGCTTTTTATTATTTTTAATAGAGGCATGCCTATGAGCATAATATGTTCTTTTATTTTTAACTGTGTGCCACTTCCATTGATTCAAATATTCATAATCTTCGTCATTGATTAATGCATACTTACCTTGAGTTAGTTTAATTCTTTTCATTCTTATTCTTCCATAGCCAAAAATTATAGCACCCAAGAAACATAGTTATTCCGTCCATACACAAGGCGCTATATAATTCAAGTTGCAAGGCATAAATACACCAACCTAGATTCCCAAGAATACTAAAAACCCATCCAATGGGTCTCTTCTTTCCTAGAAGCCATAAGGATAGTATTATTAGTATATTTGATGCCCAGCCCATTATTTTTTACCCCAAGAAATTTGATGCCATAATCTCTCATGTCCAAAAAAGAGAATTAATTTTACCACAAAACAAATTCCTGTAAAAATTGCACACCCGCCCAAGTTGCCAAATACCAAGTAAGCCAGTCCGAAGCACACAGAATTCGAGAGTGATTCCCAACTTAACCCTTTAAAGAAAGTTCGCTTAGGTGTACTAGAGTCTGGTTTCATCATCTTCTCACTGTGGCAGGTAACTTCATACCTCTTAAAACTTCTAATGCCATCAGGATGCAGGTATTCAAAGTAACATTAGGCTTATCCCGTAGTTTGTATTCAACCTTAGAAGCTAGCTTATGGGCATCATCATATTTCCAATTATAATGAGAGATTACCATCTCTTCAATAAATTCATGGGCTGCAATAAAAGGATACTCATCATCATGTAAAAATGCTTCTATCCAGATTTCATTCTCAGGAATCCAAGAATATACTGAATGGTTGCCGCCCTCGACGAAATCAGTCTTATAGCGATTTCGGATCACAAAACCATTTACAAGCCAGAAACTATACCGCCCATAATTAAATGCCAATTTTTCTATAATATCAAAGGTTGCTTGTTTCTGTCCCTCAGTATTTTGTCTAAGTTCACTTTCATACTCTAATGCCCTATCATAAGCGGCATCTTTAGACATGCCACCTGCAAGCAATTTTAGTTGAAATAAAGCATTAGCAATTAGAAACCGCCATTCAATCTCAGGCACATTATCCTCAATCCAGATTTCATTTTCAGGAATCAAGGCGGGAAGTACGTTATAAATTGCAAATTCCCCAAACTCTTCATTAGCTAGGGATGAATCTCGTACAGTTTCCCCATTTACTAAATAAACCAAATAGGGACCATAAGCAGCTATTTTCTTTTTGCCAAAATCAAACATAT
>Ga0315289_10009713_pt1 | contig 13829 bp, 15 predicted proteins | sample YL17G11_40_MG_FD_203452 | JGI IMG/M metagenome (GOLD analysis project Ga0315289, IMG submission 203452) | Sediment microbial communities from Yellowstone Lake, YNP, Wyoming, USA - YL17G11_40 | ecosystem: Environmental > Aquatic > Freshwater > Lake > Sediment | place: USA: Wyoming | collected...
AAGTCAAATGCCAGTCCGATAGCAGGGGTATCCTTAGGGAGTTTCTTCAGGAAGAGGTCGTAGCAACCCTTACCGCGGCCCAATCGGTTACCTTTTCTATCAAAGGCAACCCCAGGCACAATCACCAAGTCTAAATCTTTCGAGCGGATGAATCGTTTGGTTGAGGGTTCGCATACTCCGTAAGGACCCTTTTTTAACCCTGCATTATCATCTAATATACATGGCCTTAAAGTTATTCTATTTCTCTTACAAACTGGCACAGTGACTGTCTTACCTAATTTTTTTGCTTCTTTTATCATTTCTTCTGTGTTTACCTCGCCATCAAACGCGATATAGAACATCACTATCTTTGCCTTAATAAATTCTTTCTGTCTTAAAAGTTGCTCTAATATTTCCCTGCTCTTTCGGTCTCTGGTATCCTCCTTCTGTGTTTTTAATCTAGAAATAATTTTACTACGAATTTGCGTTTTTGTCAACCCCGTAGCTTTGGCCTTACCTATCTTAATGTTCATGATGTTCATGCGCATCATTCTTAGGTTCAAAAGCGCTGGGGTCTTTGCCTATCTTCTTATAATAATCAGCTAAAGCAGAGCGCAATGCCTCCTCAGCCAGCACAGAACAGTGCATCTTTATGGGGGGGAGCCCTCCCAATGCCTCGGCAACTGCTTTATTGGAAATCTTTAATGCCTCTTCTATGCTTTTACCCTTGACCATTTCTGTAACCATGGAGCTCGTCGAGATAGCGGCGCCACAACCGAATGTCTTAAACTTTGCATCCACAATGATATCATTCTCTATTTTAAGATACATTCTCATGATGTCACCACAGATTGGGTTTCCGACGTTACCGATTCCATTGGCGTCGGAGATCTCGCCGACATTTCTGGGATGCATGAAGTGATCCATGACTTTCTCTGAATATGCTGCAAATATTTTATCTTTCTCTTCTGACATCTCTTATGCCTATTTTACTATGATTAATTTGTGCGGCCTGGTCGTCTTTTTAAAATCCTTTGCTGGCTGGATTTCTTTTAAGTTCTTAAGTTTTTTCTTCTTTTCCAATTCTTTATAGATTAAAACCCAGGCGCAATCCTTATCTTTATCCACTTCGCATTTACCGCGGTCCACGCCGCCGCAAGGTCCGTTTAGTAATCCCTTCGGGCAAAGCGTAATCGGACAGATTCCCCCTGTAATATCCAAAACGCATTCCCCGCACAAAGAGCATTTCTCATAGAAATTACCCTGGCTATCCATTACTGCGCCGAATAATGTGTTACATGCAGGCAAAACCGCCAGGCCAATCCTATCATTATCCTTTACTGACTGCACCCCTAAACCGCAGGCCAAAACTAAAATCGCTTCTGCTTCCTTTAAGGCCTTCATATTTTTGGCTAATTCGGTTTTTATCTGACTGGCCAGGCAGGGCGCATCCGGAATACAGGTACCTACAACGCTCTTAGCGTGTTTTTCCAGTTCTTGCTGCATCTTAAGAAGTTCGTCTTTGCCGCCGGTCTTACAGGTAGTCGCACACTCTCCGCAACCTACCAAGAATATCTTGTGGTATTCTTTTAAACTCTCCAATATTTCCTGTAATGGTTTCTGTTCGGTAATAATCATGGGATAAAATTTTACCACATTTCAGGATGAAGCTCAAGGCGATTCTTTCTCTTCCTGAGGTGGCTGGCCCTGCTCCTTCCTGTTCAACTGGTTCTTTAACTGGGATATTTCCAGTGCAAAGCTTTTTAACCTCTCTTCCTTCGCTTCTAATTCCTTTTCCAATTCAGTATACTCTTCGTTTAACTTATTGAATTCTGCCTTCGGAACCCATTCGCTAATCTCTTCTTTCTTTTTGAATTCGGCAATTGTTTCAAGATGCGCCTTTACCTCTTCGGCACACCTTTCGAGTTTGTGTTTGCCTGCCTCAATCTGGTCGGATTTATCTCTGGTTTCTTTTTCTAAGGAAACCAGCCTCTCCTTTAGCTCCCTTATTTCTTTATTTAAATTTACGCTCTTGGTGAATCCCTCCTGTAATTCTTTTTCTTTGGCGATGAATTTATTCTTCAGCTCCGCATTCTCTTCTTTAACTTTATTGAGCGCGCCTTCGGCCTTTGCCACGAAATCCTTGCCCCGGTTTAATTCTTCCTGCAACTGCGCTTCCTTTGTTTTGGCTATTTCAAATTCTTTCTGTAGATTAGCGTAATCGGCCTTTACTTTCTCCAATTCAGTTGTCAGGGAACCAATCTCTCCTTCAAGCCTCTGAACCCTATCTTCCTTGGGAGAAACCTCTGGTTCTTTTTTTGAAAAGAATGCGCCAAATATAGCGTATACCACCATTCCGATTCCTGCGACGATTAGAACCTGAAATAATATGTTCACCCCGTTAGAAATCCTCCTTTTGCCCCATTAGCCCCGTTACAAATAACCATCTACCCCAGAGAATAAAATTTGTAACGGGGTTAGAATATTATTTCTAACGGGGTTCATTTTTTCCGGAGTTTCTCCAGGCGCTGTTTCATCTTTGCCTCGAAGCCAATATCCGTAGGCTCGTAATATCGTACGGCCTTCCTGGTATATTTCTGTTTTACATAATGGCCGGCGAAATTGTGCGCATATTTATAGCCCTTGCCGTGACCAAGGGTTTCTGCGCCCGGATAAGAGGCATCCTTAAGGTGTTCGGGCACCTCCTGAACTTTCTCGCTTTCGATATCGTGATAAGCCCTATCAATAGCCAAATAGCTGGCATTGGATTTGGGTGCCAGGGATACATAGATAACTGCCTGAGCCAGAGGTATTCTTGCCTCAGGCATACCTACGAATTCCGAGATCTGTAACGCGGCATTGGCTAGGACAAGCGCCAAAGGGTCGGCATTGCCCACATCCTCGGCTGCCAGGATACAAATCCGTCGGGCAATAAAACGCGGGTCTTCGCCTGCATAAAGCATCTTCGCCATCCAGTATAAAGCTGCGTCAGGGTCACTGCCGCGCATAGATTTTATAAACGCTGAGGCAGTATCATAGTGGCCGTCTTCATCCTTATCGTAAAGCACAGCCTTTTTCTGGATTGATTCAGAGCCCACCTCTAAAGTAAAGTTTATAAAACCGTCTTTGGATTTAGGCGTAGTCAGTGCTCCCACTTCCAGCGCATTGAGCGCCCGACGGGCATCCCCTTCGCAGGTCTTGGCTAAAAATGACAATGCCTTCTTATCTATTTTAATCTTAAGATTCCCCAATCCCCTGGTTTTATCCTGGAGGCTAGAATTAAGGATGGTTAAAATCTCATCTTCCTTCAGGGATTTTAACTCGCATACCAGCGACCGCGATAAGAGCGGAGAGATAAGGGAAAAGAAAGGATTGTGCACGGTTGCGCCGATTAAGATGGGGTTGCCTTCCTCTATATCAGGCAGGAGCACATCCTGCTGCGCCTTATTAAAACGGTGTATTTCATCTATAAAAAGTATGGTTTGTTGAGCCAGGTTAGATTTACGCTGTTTTGCCGCAGCTATAATCCGCCTTAATTCCTCCACGTTGGAAGTAGTGGCATTAATAGCCGCATAATGAGACTTGGTTATATTGGCAATGCACCAGGCCAATGAAGTCTTACCAGTGCCTGCAGGGCCGTACAATATCAAAGAGCTGATGCGGTCTGCCTCAATTGCCCGGCGTAACAACTTTCCTTTGCCCAATAAATGCTGCTGGCCTACAAATTCATCCAGAGTCGCCGGCCGCATGCGCACAGCCAAAGGCAGGTCTTTATTTTGGTCTTTGGGTTTTTCCGCAAATAAATCCATAAAAAAAATCCCCGCAGAGTGCCGTTGGGGTGATAGTTTGAACCGATTTGGTTCCACGTGGGTGCCCTCTCCTTAACGCCTAAGCGCTAAGGAAGTTCGAGCTCCCTTCATAATTGTGTTGGTTCAATAATTATCAGCTTTCCAACGTGCACCGCAGGGATATTTAAAAGAACTTTCTTATCTCTTTTAAGATTGTAACACATATTAAGAGAAAAGTCAACACCTATCGAATTTTAGCGTCAAATCGCTCTGATAACATATCGCAGATGAGGGTATGCACAGGGTTAATTTCTGCTTCGGTTAATGTGCGCTCATCAGAACGATAAAGACAGGAAATAGTCAAACCTTTATAGCCGGCTGGTATCTGTTTACCTTTATAATAATCTGCAGTTTCTACTTCTTGCAGTAACTCCCCGCCCCGTTGGCCTATTAGTTTTATTACCTCTTCTACAGGGATGTCTTCTTTCAAAACCAGGCTTATATCCCTGGAAACTCCGGGATACCTGGCCAGGGGGATGAATCTTTTGTTTATCTGTATATAGGGGAAAACTTTTTCCAGAGCAATTTCTGCTATAAACACCTCTTTATTTTTTATATCCAGCCTATCTAAGATTGCTCTCTCCAATTTCTTCAACACCCCTATCTTAACTTCTTTAACATACGCTTCAAATTCATAACTATTTTTGCTGATAAATGCGCATTCCTCTTTTTTAATGCCCAGGCGCTCTAAAAGCGCTTCTAATATTCCCTTTAAATGTAAAAATCCTGCTTTGTCCTGGATGTGCCCTTGGTCAACCCACAAAGACCTCATCCCGCATAAGGCAATACCCAAGGTTAGTTTTTCTTCGGGCTCTTGCTCTGTCCCGGAGAAAACTTTGGCAATTTCAAAAATATTAATATATCCTTGTTTCTGGTTAAGATTGTAGGCAACGCATCTTGCAAGGCTGGGTATAAGCGCAGGCCTTAAAATCTCCTGCTCCTTACTTAAAGGGTTTAGAATCTCTATTGCGTCACTGCCGCCTTCCCTGCCAAAACTCCTCAATAACTCCTTATCAATAAGGCCATAAGTGATGACCTCGTTTAATCCCATGCCCGCAAGGATGTTTTTTATTAAAAAGATTGAATCCTGCGTCCGGCTAACGCTTACCTGCGGCACTACCGCGGGTAAACTTGTGGGTATAAATTCATAGCCGAATATCCGGGCGATCTCTTCAATCAGGTCAATCTCCAGATTCACGTCCTGCCGATGACTGGGAACTTGAACTTTAAAATTATTTTTTACCTTTGTTTTTGTTTTAAATTCCAGATTATTTAGAATCTGCTTTATCCTGACAGGCGCGATATCAGCCCCCAGAATTTTCTCTACAGTTGATGTATCTAAACTGATGCTTTTGCTTTTTGTTTTGGGTTTACCCGAACTTTTTATTAAAACGCATCTTCCTCCAGCCAATTCCTGTATTAATCCCGTCGCACGTAAAGACGCGTCTTCTACCATCTCTAAATCTATGCCTCTTTCAAATCTATAGGCAGATTCGCTCTCTATGCCCAGAGATTGTCTGGCTCTGCGCACAATTATCGGATTAAATACCGCTGCTTCTAACAGAACATTTTTTGTGCTTTCTGTAACTTCGGTGTCTTTTGCGCCCATTACGCCAGCTATGGCAACCGGCCTTTCTTTATCTGCAATAACTAAAATATCGGGATCCAGCATCCTCTGTTGTGCATCTATGGTAATTATCTTTTCGCCTTTAACTGCGCGGCGAACAATTATTTCATCAGGACTTAGCTTATCCAGGTCAAAGGCATGCAGGGGTTCACCCAATTCAAATAAAATATAATTGGTGATATCAACAATGTTATTTACGCTGCGGCAACCTACGAGTTCCAGTCTCTTCTTCAACCAACCAGGCGGCGGTCCAACCTTAACATCTCTGATTATCTTCGCAGTATATAAAGGACAATCTTTCTTGTTTTCGATGCCTATTTTTAAAGAGGTTTTGTCATTTTGAGTTTTGATGCTTCGATTCCGCTCAGCATCAATGGTGAGCGTAGTCGAACCATTGAGTTTTGCGTTAGTAACTGCTGCTACTTCTCTGGCAACCCCGATTACGCTTAGGCAATCCGGCCGATTAGAAGTAACCTCTATCTCAAACACAAAATCTCCGTCTTTTTCCTCAAGAGAGGTCACCTCAAGGCCTGCCATCGTGAGTTTATCGGCTAACGCTCGGGGCGCAACTTTAATCTCTACAAAATCTTTTAACCAGTTATAGGTAACCTTCACCCCGTTAGAAACCTCCAAATAACCCCGCTAGTAAGTAGGTTCTAACGGGGTTCATTTTGTTAGAATTGTTTTAAAAATCTCAAGTCGTTTTCAAAGAATAACCTGATATCATTGATGCCGTATTTAAGCATGGCGATTCTTTCTATACCCATACCAAAGGCAAACCCAGTATAAATCTTTGGGTTGTAGCCCACGTGCTTAAACACATTGGGATGAATCATACCTGAACCCAATATTTCAAGCCAGCCTTTCCTGCCGCAAACCGAGCAGCCTTTACCCTTACAGATTATGCAGGATATATCCACCTCTGCAGAGGGTTCGGTAAAAGGAAAGAAATGCGGCCTAAAGCGCATCTTTATATCTTTTCCGAATACGCCTTTGGCAAAAATTTCCAACATGCCTTTTAGGTCAGAAAATTTTATATCCCTATCCACCATAAATCCTTCTATCTGATGGAACATAAAAGAGTGGCTGGCATCCACTGCATCAGGCCGGTAGACCCTGCCGGGGACAACCACTGCCAATGGCGGCTTACGCGATTTCATCACCCGAATCTGCACCGGAGAGGTGTGGCTGCGCAAAAGTAATTTATCTTTGCGTTTTAGATAAAATGTATCAAACACGTCCCTTGAAGGATGTTCCAGGGGAATGTTTAAACCCGTAAAATTATTGTATTCTGTCTCAATCTCAGGGCCCTCAACCACAGAAAACCCCATCCGGTTAAATATAGCGCAGACCTCATCTATAATCTGCGTTACAGGATGCAGGTGCCCTAATTCTTGGGCAATGCCCGGCATACCAATATCGCAGGAAATACCTTTTGATTCAGGGGTCTTTGTATTTATTGCTTTTTGTTTCTCGTCGATAAGGGATAAAATCTTATTTTTTAAGGCATTGACCTGTTGGCCAAAACTGCTTCGCTCTTGCAGGGGGAGGGTGGGAATACTACTGGTAAGCTGGGCAATGATACCTTTCCTGCCTAAATATTTTACCCGGAATTCTTCTAAATCTTTAGCTGAATTTATATTCTGTATATCAGAATCTATCTGCGCTTTAATAAGCTCAATATCCATATCAGACACAATATCCCTAATAATACAATTACAAGATTCCTCTTGCCAGGATTTAATCTTTCCTGAACCTGTCGTCCTGAGGCAGTCTTACGTATGGCTTGGCTATGTATATCCAGGTCTCCGCCATGTTCAATGCAGGCGCGATTGAATATCCCCGTAACTTCCACTCTGTCTCCCAGAGATTTATAACTGCCTGTATGGGCTATATCTTTCACTAAAGAAGCATTTACCCAGATGCCAATTGCATTCTGGCCATCATTTACGTTCATCCAGGCAAAATCACCGCGCTTCATTATATCGCCGATAACCTCACCCTCGTAAATCACTATTTTTCCGTCATATTGTTTGGCATTATTAATCAACTCAGTGCTGGAAATGGACTGGGCAAAACATAAAGTAACCAGTAGCCAGTGACCAGTGACCAGAAGAATAATCTGTGTAATCTGCTTTTTAAATCTGTGTAATCTGTGCTTAATCATTTTCCTTTTATCGCCGCTACAAAGAACCCTATCAAGGTAAATATTGACATAAACTCAAGGCGGCCTGCCCACATCTGGAATATATATGTGAGTTTAAGTGCGTTGGGCATGTCCGCATTTGTAATGCCGCAGGATAAACCTACATTTGCCGCAGCTGAAGTGGACTCAAACAGAGAATTTAAAAACGGGTGTCCAAAGAGCATCCCTACAATAGCGCCGAGAATGTAAAGAACCAAATACGCCAGGGTAATCAGAAGCGCGCTCCTTGCCTGTTTATCCTCTAAAAATATTTCTTTGATGTGGTGAAACTTCTGGACCACAATTGCCCTTTCCGGCAAGATTATCCTTTTTATATCCTCTAAAAGCGCTTTAAAGATAATGCCGATACGTAGCATCTTTATAGCGCCCGTAGTAGAACAGACAGCACCACCTAAGCCCATGGCGCAGATTACCCCCACCAAAGCAAGGTGGCTCCATTCGTTAATAAACTGCCTGGCGTATATTGTCTGATATCCTGTGCCGCTATGGCCTGAGATAAGTTGATAAAAACCTTTGCGAAACAGCATTAAAGCCTTGGGGTAGGTGCCTGATTGAGTTAAACCTACTGCGGTAATAGCAAAGGTAATCATAATAGTTATAAAAAGCGTCGTGGTTTCTATGTTTTTAAATATCTCCTTGCGGTTTCCCGTCCAGAGATGATAATGCAGTTTAAAATTTATTGCGCCCAAAATCATAATTGTAATTGTTACCACTTCGAAGGCAAGGCTATGGTAATAAAGTATGTTTTGCGATTGCGGCGCAAAACCGCCTGTATCAAAAGCAGCCATAAATACACAGGCGCCATGGAAGAAGGCATTTACGGGTTTCATGCCGTTTAACATGCCCACCATGCTTAAGGCAAGGGTGCCTAAAATTAGATAGACAATGCTTACTAACCAGATAAACCTGCTGGTCTGTATTACATTGGGTAATATCCTCTCATCCCGGGCTTCCCCCACATACATCTTGAATGCGCCTGATGCGCCCTTTACAAAAAATGAAAGCGCCACAATGACAATGCCCTGACCTCCGATAAACATAATCAGATGCCGCCAGAGGTTATGTGCGTAGGAAATGTGGTCTAGATTCTGCACTAAAACCAAGCCTGTGGTGGCAAAACCCGACATCGCATCAAAGCAGGCATCCAGGTATGATTTCCAGTGCCCGCTTAAGTATAACGGTATTGCGCCCAATGCCATTGCCACAAGCCACGCCAGAGAAACCACAATCATCCCCTGCATCCAGTTCAGGTCTTTTTCTGTAAACCCCGTTAGAGAATTTCTATCAGATTTGTCAGTTTTCTCTAACGGGGTAAAGCATAATTTAGTTAAGATTAAGCCAAATATAAGGGATATCTCTATGCTGATTAAGAAATCTAAGGCAGGGTTTACTTCTCCAAATGCCAATCCTATTAATATTGGCACAAGCATGGCAATAGCTAAACCCAGAATAATCTTACCTAAATAGTAACCTATAATTTTAATGTCTTCGAGGCGGGGTTTTAGGATCATATTTAATGAGCAGACGACTTACGGAGTAAAACGACGTAAGTCGTAGGCCGAAGGCCGTCTGCGAATTAAACCCTTGACATCTTCGATGTCAAGGGTAAGTTCGCACATATAAGTTATGTCGCTTAGATTATTTTTAATATATTGCTCCATAACTTATGTCCTCACTTAAAAGATAATGCCAGGCAGATTAAAAATGCTACCAACATAATTGTTAAAGTGTATAAAACTTCTGTTGAAATACCCAAAACAGCGTTAAAAACAGGTTTTGTTTTCATTATTATAGTTTACCTGCCAGTAAATTTAACAACTGCGGTTCATTGCCGATTAAGGTAAGGGCAATAACATCGTCACCTGGCTTAAGAATTGTGTTTCCCTTGGGAACAATCACCTCTTCTCCCCTGACAACAGAAACTAATACCGAATCCGGGGGTAATTCAATATCCTTAATCTCTTTATTAATTACAGGGGAGTCTTTTGGTAAATCAACGCGCACAATTGCCAGCTTTCCACGCTTAAAACTCATCAGATTGACAAAATCCGAGAAAGACGCTTCTTCTTCGATAATCTTGGCGATAATCTTGGTGGAATCAACCGGCACATCAATGCCTAACTCGGAAAAGGTGAACTCATTATCAGGATTATTTACCCGGGCGACTGTCCGCCTGACATTAAATCTTTCCTTGGCTAACTGGCAGATAATCAGGTTATCCTCATCATCACCCGTAACAGCAGCTACCACATCTGCGCGTTCAATGCCTGCCTCTTGCAAAGTACGCGGGTCGCAACCATCGCCATTGATAACCAATGCCTCTATCTCTTTTGCTATTTCTTCGCAAATGCCCCTGTCCTTTTCAACCAGGCTTACGGTATGTTTACTGGTAACGAGCCTTTTGCTCAAAAAATAACCCACCTTACCTGCGCCTACAATTAAAATATACATTTTTATCTTTCTCCCAGAGCAAATTTTTCTCTTACGCCCTGTAAACTGGCTACCTTAACCACTGCCATTAACATATCTTTTTCCTTTAATACTGTCTGGGGTTCGGGTAAAATCACTCCCTGCATCCTTCTTATGGCTACCACCAGAAACTCACTGGGGATATTTATTTCTTGAATGGTTTTACCCACGAGGCCCCCCTTTACTTCAATCTCAATAACGCCCAGGTCTTTGCTCTCAATTAAGTAACTTGAAAACCTGCTTTCAATGATTTTGTCTCTAAGCATGGCAGCAAAAAGAATGGTTCCGCTGATAATATCCAGTCCCAACGCAGTGTATATGTGTGCGCGCTGCGGGTCATACACGCGCGCAAGCACCTTGGGAACCTTGAAAATCTTTTTAGCCACTTGCGCTGAAATTAAATTGGTATTGTCTCCGTTAGTCACTGCGCAGAAGGCATCTGCCTTTTCAATACCTACCTGTTTTAATAACTTAAGGTCAAAACCATTGCCTACCATAGTCAGTCCGTTGAATGTGCCGCCTAAACGGTCAAAAGAAACTGGGTTCTTATCAATAACCACTACATTATGGCCTTCATTGGATAGTAACTTGGCTAATTCCGAGCCAACCCTGCCGCAACCTACGATTATTACGTACATATTTACCTCTTGCTTATTGCTTATTAGCCACCTTTGGCTATCTCTACTAATTTCTCAAACGCCTTATTATCCTTCACTGCCAGGTCTGCTAAAATCTTCCTATCTAAACCGACCTTTGCTTTTTTAAGGCCGTTCATAAATGCGCTGTAGGTAATACCACAGGCCCGACAAGCAGCATTTATGCGCGCAATCCAGAGCCTGCGGAATTCTCTTTTTTTTACGCGCCTGTCGCGATAGGCATACACAAGCGCATGCATAAGAGCGCGGCGCGCCTGTTGGTACTGTTTGCTTCTGTCTCCCCAAAACCCCTTTACCTTCTTTAATAGCCTCTTCTTTCTTTTACGCGTTGCAACACTGTGCTTGACCTTAGCCATAGTTTCTCCTCTTTCTAACCATACGGCAGCATCCTCTTAAGATATTTCGTTTCTTTTCTACCTCTTAGGATCTTACTCCTTCTTAATCTTCTGAGTCTTTTGGTTTTTTTACCTGTTGCAAGATGGCTTTTACCGACCGCAGAATATTTAATCTTTCCCCGTTTAGTTAATTTAAATCTTTTAGCCACTCCCTTTTTTGTTTTTAATCCCGGCATTTGTTTGGGCTCCTTTTATTGTTACTTAATTATAGCACTGTATTATTTCGGGGCAATAACAAAAGACATAATCCTGCCTTCCAGGGAAGGCGTCTTTTCTAACTGTCCCTCATTCTGCGTATCAATAATAAATCTATCTAAAACCTTTCTGCCTAAATCCTGATGCTCCATTTGTCTTCCCCTGAAGAACAGGTTGATTTTGACTTTATCTTTTTTCTTTAAGAAAGTGACGGCCTGTTTCACCTTTATCTCATAGTCGTGCTCATCGATATTGGGTTTCAGGCGAATCTCTTTCAGCCGGCCCTGTTTTTGGTGTTTCTTTGCCTCGCGCTCCTTTTTCTCCTGGTCGTATTTAAATTTACTGAAGTCGATAATGCGGCAGACCGGAGGATTGGCGCTGGCAGCCACTTCCACTAAATCTAATTCGTCTTGATTAGCCAGCTCCTGCGCCTTTTGTATCGGCATCACGCCTAACTGACTACCGTCCGGGCCGATGAGCCGCACCTGCGGCACGCGAATCCTCTCATTAATGCGGATAAATTTTTTTATATCAACCACCTCCCTTATGTAAGTTTACTCTCTATCTCCCCTTTTATCTTTTTGATAAATTCTTCTATTGATAAAGTCCCGATGTCGCCTTTGCCTTTTCTCCTTATCGAGACATTCCCTGCCTTTGCCTCGCGCTCACCCACCACTACAGAATAGGGTATTTTATCCAGTTCTGCATTGCGTATCTTTTTATCCAGGGTTTCATTGCGGTTATCTATCTTAGCGCGTATAGAATTATCTTCCAGGGCCTGTTTAATCTTTGTTCCGTATTCTGACACAGAATCTTTAATGGGAATCACTAACACCTGCACAGGCGCCAGCCATAAAGGCAATTCGCCATTATAATGCTCTAACAAAGCGCCGATAAAGCGCTCAAGGCTGCCTAATATAACGCGGTGCAGCATTACGGGCTGTCTTTCTTTACCGTCGGAATCAACGTAACCAAGGTTAAATCTTTTGGGCAAGGCGAAATCGCACTGAATCGTGGCACATTGCCATTTTCTCTTTAAGGCATCTTTTAATTTTATATCAATCTTAGGCCCGTAAAAGGCTCCTTCCCCGGCGTTAATTTCATAATTTAAGTTTTTTTCTTTTAACGCGCTTTCTAAGGCCGCAGTAGCTTCCTGCCAATCCGTCTGCGAACCGATATATTTTTCCGGCCGGGTGCTTAGTTCTATCGCCATATCGGAAAACCCAAAATCCTTCATGGTATCGACGACGAATTCTATTACCTGATGTATCTCCTGGACAAGTTGCCCTGGTGTGCAAAATATGTGGGCATCATCCTGGGTAAAGCCGCGCACGCGCAACAGCCCGTGCAAAACACCGGCTTTTTCATTACGGTAGACTGTGCCTAACTCAAAAATCCGCAGCGGCAAATCGCGATAGCTGCGGATTTTTGATTTATAAATCAGGATGTGCCCGGGGCAATTCATGGGTTTTAATACAAACTCTTTATCTTCTGTTTTAAAGGTATACATATTGTCTTTGTAGTATTCATAATGGCCGGATGTCTTCCAAAGTTCTGCCTGCATAATATGGGGGGTAATCACGAGCTGATAACCGCGCTTTAGGTGCTCCTCTTTTTCATAATCCTCAATGATTGTGCGTAAAGCAGCACCTTTGGGATGATAAAACACAAGACCCGCACCTGCCTCTTCGTGATAGATATCAAAAAATTCTAACTGCGGGCCTAATTTCCTATGGTCGCGAAGCCTTGCCTGTTCCAGATTTTTTAAATATTCATCTAATTCTTTTTGCGTCTCAAAACAGGTGCCGTAGATTCTCTGCAGCATAGGGTTTGTTTCTATGCCATGCCAGTAAGCTCCGGCAACCGATAATAATTTAAAGGCCTTGATTTTACCTGTTGACTCCACATGCGGACCGCGGCATAAATCTATGAAATCTTTGCCGGTTTTATATATAGAAACCTTATCTTCGGGAATCTCCCGGATAAGTTCTATTTTATAGTCCTCTTTTAGTTTTTTAAATAAATTCAGGGCATCCTTTTTAGAAAGTTCCTCTCTGATAAACGGTTCATTTTTGGAGATTATCTCCCGCATCTTCTGCTCAATCCTGGCTAAATCCTCGTCGGTAAACGGCTCTTTTTTATCAAAATCATAGTAAAAACCGTCTTCGATTGAGGGCCCGATGCCTAATTTTACTTTGGGCCAGAGCTGCTTTACTGCCTCAGCCATAACGTGTGAACAGGAATGTCTTAGAGTATCTAAATCCATATTATTTTCTGGTGGGCCCAAGAGGAGTCGAACCTCTGGCCTCCACTATGTCAAAGTGGCGCGCTAACCAGCTGCGCTATGAGCCCGTTAACTAAGTGGGCAAGGAGGGAGTTGAACCCTCACGACCTTACGGCCAAAGGATTTTAAATCCTTCGTGTATGCCATTCCACCACTTGCCCCATAAATGT
>Ga0315289_10009714_pt1 | contig 13826 bp, 10 predicted proteins | sample YL17G11_40_MG_FD_203452 | JGI IMG/M metagenome (GOLD analysis project Ga0315289, IMG submission 203452) | Sediment microbial communities from Yellowstone Lake, YNP, Wyoming, USA - YL17G11_40 | ecosystem: Environmental > Aquatic > Freshwater > Lake > Sediment | place: USA: Wyoming | collected...
GACGAGTCGAAATCCGGCTGGTTGGGGTCGTTGGATGGCCGGAAGTAACCACCCTGCTCCCACATCTTGTAAATACGTGGCTCGATGGATTTGAAGTCGTAGGCTTTGGGTAACTGGTATTCGGTCATTCGCGCCTCACAGGAGAGTAGAGATTAGAGCAGAGAGAAGTGGACTGTATTCTGATCTCTCCTCTCTTTTCTCTAAAAATAAAAACACCCGCATCCTCATGAGGACGGCGGGTGCCGCGGTACCACCTCAATTCACTCTCCTTCGACTGCGCTCAGGAGGGTGCGCTCTGTGCCTGACCATCATCAGGCTGGTCTGTAACGGGACCTGCCGTGCTGTTCTACTCTCACAAAGATTTCTTCAGCAGATACACCGTGCGACTTCGGCAGTGGTTTGCTGCGGAGGCTTCCAGCCAGGGCCGTCCTTCTCTATCAGCGTGCCGGGCTGCCTACTCCTCACGGCATGAAAGTCCCGGTGTCCTTCCGGGATTGAGTAGATTATACAGAGTCCAGGGGGACGAGTCAAGCGCTGGCGAGTGCCATTGTATGACTTTCTCAAGAACAAGGTACGATGTCGCCCTTGCAACGAACCTCAGTTATGGTATCCTTAACCTACCACTTTCACCTGCGGGAGAGGCAATGTATATCGCCATCGAAGGAGTTATCGGGGTCGGGAAGACCACCCTGGCATGCATGCTTGCACCGTCTTTCGAGGCGGACCTTCTACTCGAAGTCTTCGAGGAAAACCCCTTCCTCTCCGATTTCTATTCCGACCGCGCCCGTTACGCCTTCCAGACGCAGATCTTCTTTCTCCTCAGCCGCTACCATCAGCAACGGCGCGGTGTTAGGGCCATCCTCGAATCCGGTAAATCCCTGCTCTCCGATTACACTTTCGCCAAAGACTCGCTCTTCGCCCGCATCAACCTGCAAGGCGACGAACTGGAAATGTACAAGCGCGTCCACGAGGCGCTGGCCGAGAAAATCCCGATGCCCGACCTGCTGGTTTATCTGAGCACCGACACCGATGTGTTGATGCAGCGCATCGCCCTGCGCGACCGCACCTATGAGCGCAATATGGAACGCGGTTACATAGAAGCACTCAACCAGGCCTACAAAGACTTCTTCTCCCGGCCTTATGACGGCACGCCTGTGTTGACCATTGACACCAATCCGCTGGATTTTGTCCACTACCCGGAGCATCTCCACATCATCGAGAACCGCATCCGCGAGACCCTCAACCTGCCTCCATACCAGCCCTCCTTGATTGGTCAATAGGGAGGATTTTTAATGCGCATCACCCGTGAGACACTCATCCGCATCGCCAAAGAAACCGCCCAGAAACGCGCCTTGGCCGACCCCAGGCTGGTGGCGGCTTACCTGACCGGCTCCCTGCGCTCCGAAAACCCCTTCCTCGGCAACTCCACCGATATAGACATCGTCCTCGTCCACGCCGGTCAACCAAAGGTCCGCCGTGAGATATTGCCTGTCACGCCTGAAATCCACCTGGACATCGTCCATAATCCGCGCAGCGAGTATGAAAAGCCGAAGGAACTGCGCATCCACCCCTGGCTGGGACCCGAGCTCTACGACCCGCTGCCGCTCTATGGCACTCAGCATTTCTTCGAGTTCGTCCAGGCCGGTGTGCGGGCCGAGTACAATGAGCCGGTCAACGTACTGGCACGTGCCCGTCGAAATGCCGAACATGCCCGTCAAATCTGGAGCGGACTGCAACTCAGCCAGGAGACCGGCCCTGCGCTGCTGCTCTCTTACCTGAAAGGCCTCAACCACGCCGCCAACGCGGTTGCCATGTTGGCAGGCGGTCCACTGGCTGAACGTCGCTTCATGCTCCAGTTCCAGGAACGGGCCGGGGCGGCCGGCGTGCCGGGTCTTGCCGCCGGGCTCCTGGGGCTGCTCGGCGGAGCACAGGTGGATGCAGCCACCTTAAGCAAATTCCTGCCGGATTGGGAAAAAGCATTTGTTGATGCGGCCAACCGAAAAAAGGTCCATGCAAGCATCGCTGTGCCCCGCTTGGCATACTACAAACGGGCGTTCGAGACCATGCTGGCAGGCGGGTCCCCGCAGTCCTTGCTCTGGCCGCTGGTGCATACTTGGACTCTTTCGGCCGCGGCCCTTCCGCCAACACACCAATCAAAATGGCAGGCCGCCTGTGAAACACTCGGGCTGACCGGAAAGGTTTTCATTGAGCGGGTGGAAGGGCTGGACCGTTTCCTGGACACCATCGAGGAATTGCTGGAAAATTTGGCTGCCAGCCAGGGATTGTAAGCCAATATATGGGCGTCTCTCCGAGAGGGTGAATGGCCAAAACTGTGGATAACTGCCCATAATCTGTGGATAAACAGCGCAAACTGTGGAAAAGTCGCTCAATTGTTCGAAATATGATGCCCTATATGCGGGGGGTTTTTTCAATCATCCATGATGAAGTTCCAGGTTAACATGAATCTTTTGATTTCTAAAAAGAAAAGAGTAACCTTTCCCATACTTTTTCCACAGGGTCAAAATGACTGGGCGCAGTTGGAACCACCATATTTGCGAACTTCGGCCTGAGTCAGACCAGCACTGCCGGGGTTTTGGAGTTTTCCACATATCCACAGGCCCTACTACGAGTACTATTAACTTAACTAACTATGAATGATGAGGAATACTGGGGGAAAAATCCATACAAGAGGCTGTTGCTATTTATCCAATTAATTGTATAATGTTCCTTAATCACGAGAGAGAGAGGAGGTGTCTGGCTTCGATACTATTCTGTTTTACCCCCAAAATCCAACCTTTAGTTCTTTCACATAAATAAGAGGAGAGAGATTGTGAAACGCTCAATGTATTTGCTTATTTCGCTGGTTGTGTTGACCAGTATGATCCTGGCGGCCTGCGGCCCCAAGGTAGACACAGTCGCGAAGGCCAATGGCATTCCTGATGGGTCTTACATAACCTTCCCATCTGGCGGCAAGTCGATCACTCTCGGCTTCTCGCAGGAAAGCGACAATGTCAATACCTTCTTCACTGCGATGACCTATACAGCTTATATTGCCCAGATGGTGTCTGCTGGCTTGGCCGAATGGGATGACCAGAACAACTTTATCCCTGATTTGGCCTCCGAAGTACCCACCGCCGAGAACGGCGGCGTATCGGCTGACGGCCTGACCATCACCTGGCATCTCAAGCCCGGCCTGAAGTGGTCGGACGGCGAGCCGCTTACCTCGGCCGACGTCTTGTTCACCTGGCAGGCGGTCATGGATCCCGGAACCGCTTGCGTGGCCTGTGGCGGTTATGACAAGATCGCCAGCATTGATACCCCCGATGAGACCACGGTTGTGATCCACTTCTCCGAACTGTATCCACCCTGGTACACCCTGTTAACCACCTGGGGCAACGGCGGCGGCGCGATCCTGCCGAAGCACGTACTGGAAGGACACACTGCCCTGGAAGGCGACCCATTTATTCACTGGCCGACGGTTTCCTCCGGCCCGTTCGTCATCACCGATTGGGTGGCTGGCGATCACATGACCCTGCTGCCCAACCCGAACTACTATAAGGGTCGTGCCATTCTGGACCGCATCTATATCAAATTCCTACCCGATCCTGAGACCACTCTGGCCGGGTTGCAGAACGGCGATATTGATATGTCTCCGGACTTCACCGAGTCTGATAAGCCGACCATCGCTGCGCTTGAGCCGGCGATCCATATGGATGCAAAACCAGGCAACTTCTTCGAACACTATTTCTTCAACATGGGCATTACCGACAGCACAATAACCGACGCGAGCGGCAATGTGATTGGAAATAGCGACGTGGCAGGTTTCTGCCCGTTCAAGGATCTGAATGTCCGCAAGGCGATCACCCTGGGATTTGACCGCTACTCGATTGTGACGAACCTGTTGTTCGATTTGACGACCGTACCTGGTGATTTGTGGATCAACTCTTATTGGGACGCACAATTGGAGCCATATCCGTTCGATCCCGTGACGGCCGCTCAACTGCTTGACCAGGCTGACTATACTATCGGTGCAGATGGCATCCGTCATGGCATGTGCGACGGCGTGGACACCAAACTGTCCTTCAGGATCGAGCATACCAAGAAGCAGATTCGCGATGACATGGCACTGGCATTCCAGTCCGACATGAGCAATCTCGGCATTGAAGTGACCCCGATAACCAACGTTGCCGGCACATACTTCAGCTCCTATACCGATAGCGGACCGCTTGCAACCGGGAATTACGATATGGGCGATTACGCCACCGGTTTCTACCCGGATCCATATCCGCCATCATCAGACTTTCTCTGCGAGGCGGTACCCACCCAGAGTTCTCCCGATGGACAGAACTTCTACCATATCTGCAATCCAACGCTGCAGGAGATGTTTGCCAACACTCTCAAGAGCGCCGATCCCGCAACCCGCAAACCGGTGTTCCTCGAGATCCAGCAATATCTGGCTGAAAACTATTTCTTCATCCCGATCTATGCTTGGTCGAACATAGCCGTCTACACCGACCGGACCGTCGAGGGTCCTTGGGGTGCATACAGCACATGGTTCTGGAACATGGAAGTGTGGGACGTTAAATAACAAGATCGTGTAAGTACGAGAGGAGAGGCAGGGAACTCCCTGCCTCTCTATTTTAATCTCAACCGATACCATTGACGCACAGCCCGGCCTGTAGCATACTTAACCAAATCACCAAGGGAATTATGGGAGTTATATATGTGGACTTTTCTGGCGCGCCGCCTGATCCAAGGACTCTTTGCACTCCTGATTATTACCATTCTTTGCTTTATTCTCACGCGGCTTTCTGGAGACCCGATGGCGCAGTATGCCAACAAACCAGGCATCACCCCGGAGGCCAGGGCGCAGATCCGCATAAAATTGGGACTCGACCAGCCCCTGCCAGTGCAATATTTAAAATGGCTCCAGTTGGCACTTCAAGGCGAGTTGGGAGATTCTTTATTCTCACACCAACCGGTTTCACTGCTTATCTCCCAGCGCCTCCCGCTGACCCTTGTCCTGATGTTCACCGCTGAAATCATTACAATTTTTATTGCCTTGGGTCTTGGAATCTTGTCGGCAGTGCGCCAGTATTCGTTTGCCGATAATGTTATTACCTCCTTGTCTTTTATCGGCTATTCGATGCCGATCTTCTTCATTGCACTGGGATTGATGCTGATTTTTGCGGTTAAGTTCAAGGCCCTGGGCTGGCCATACCTGCCCACCGGGGCGGATGTCTGGAACCCAAAAGACCCGCTTCAATTGATCCGACACATGGTCTTGCCGGTGACCTGTTTGGTGATCATCCAGACTGCAGGTTACGCGCGCTACGTTCGCGCCAGTATGCTGGAAGTGCTGGGACAGGATTTCGTACGCACCGCCCGCGCCAAAGGCTTAAGTAGTCGAACAGTGCTTTACAGACACGCTCTACGCAATGCGGTATTGCCTTTTATCACGATTATCGGGCTCGATATCCCATTCCTTCTGGGCGGTGCCCTGGTGACTGAATCGATTTACGCCTGGCCGGGCATGGGACGCCTGTTCTGGGAATATGCCATGAGAAGTGATTTTCCGGTGGTGCTTGGCATACTATTAATCGTCTCTGCCGCTGTGGTCTTTTTCAGCATCGTGACTGACCTGGCTTATACCTTCATTGATCCGCGCATCCGCTTTAGCTAACAGGATCTCTCCCATGGACCCTGAACTTACCCCAAAAGCACCCGGCCTTGTTGAGCTAGAAGCAGAATCCCTTGGAATTGCTCATCTGACCACCGGCCAACTCGTTCTGCGCCGGTTTCGCAAGCATAAAATGGCCATCGCCGGGATGATCGGCGTTGGGATATTGGTTTTGTTTATTATCATTGGTGTGATCGTTATCCCCGAATCGAGAGCAAACGAAGTGGAACTGGCGGACACCCTTGCTGCACCATCCCGGGCGCATATCATGGGAACCGATAGTACCGGCCGGGATGTCTTCAATCGCATTATCTATGGCGGGCAGATTTCGATGCTTATAGGTCTTTTGTCCGTTCTGATCGCGGTCACATTGGGGACGGTCATTGGCGGGCTGGCGGCCTACTATGGCAAGTGGGTGGATATTATCCTGATGCGCTTTACGGAAGCCATGCTTTCCATTCCCTCCCTCTTTTTGCTGATCGTTTTGGGCAAGACCTTTGGCCAGGATGTCAAAACGATCAATGTCTTTGGACATACTTTCAGCGGAAGTGTGGGGATTGTCATTCTTGTCATTGGCCTGACATCCTGGATGTACCTGGCCCGGATCGTGCGCGCCAATGTTCTTTCGCTCAAGGAAATGGATTATATTTCCGCCTCGAAATCGCTTGGGGCGAGCAATACCCGCGTTTTTTTCAATCACCTGGTTCCGAATACACTGGGTATCATCATCGTCTCCGCCACGCTGGGCCTGGCGGGAGCCATATTGACCGAGGCCTATGTCTCCTTCCTCGGCCTGGGCGTGCAGCCCCCGACTGCCTCCTGGGGCAACATGCTCACCAGTGCCCAGTCGTTCATCCAAAGAGGTGCCTGGTGGATGTGGCTTTTCCCCAGCCTGTTCATCGTATTCACCATTCTGTGCATCAACCTGATGGGCGACGGTCTGCGAGATGCATTTGACCCGCATAGCACCCGGCATATATAGCACCGTATCGACCCGGTCTCTTTCCCGTGCTGGAACCGGGACTTCCGCAAGAAACCGGGTTTTTTGACAAGGACTAAACCATGCCTGACATCTTCCACTTTGACGAATTGACCTGGCCCGAGGTGGCCGCCCTGCCGCGCGAGACGCCGCTGATCTTGCCGCTCGGCAGCATACCGGACCCGGAAACTATCTCCGCCTCCCTGAAAGCGACTCAACCCGCTGGCCTCCTCCCGGCCATCCCATTTGGCTGGGCCGGGAGCGGATTGGAAGTACGGGAGCCGGTTTTCGCTGCACTTGTGCATAATCTGGTCGGGAACCTGCTGGAGGACGGGTTCAGCTCCGTCCATGTGCTGACGCCTCCGGGGCTGGATTTAGGACAGGGCATCCCGGCCATCGTTTTGCCACATCCCGTGCTGGAACCGGGACTACCACGCCAGGCAACAGGTCCGCTTGGGCTTAAGGCAGACTGCGAAAAGGTGGTCATCCTGCCCGTCGGCCAGACTGAACAGCATGGCTACCATGCCCCCCTTTCCACTGACACGCTCATCATCGAAGCCATCGGGCGGGGCACGGCTCAGGCCGTCCCGGAGCTGGCGGTCTGCCTGCCGGTTTTCCCATATGGGGTCAGCACGCACCGGCGCTCGTTCCCTGGCATCTTCAACGTAGGCGGGTGCGCCTTCGAGGAATTCTGGCTGGCGGTGGTGGACACGCTGGTGGGAGGCGGCTTCACCCGCTTCTACCTGATGAGTGGTCACGGCGGCAACTCGTCGTTTTTGGTGAACGTGGTCAAGTACGCCGGGGAGAAGTACCCGCTGATTTTTTGCGCAACGGCTTTCCTTTACCTTTCCGGGCCGCAGGGTGTGGTTGCGCTGGAAGCCAGGCGCCAGTCTGGGCGGGGAGGGATGGGTCACGCCTGTGAACTGGAGACCTCGCTCATCCTGCACCTGCGCCCGGAACTCATCCATCTCGAGCGCGCCGTGGACGAGACCGATTTCGTCACCACCCCCAACTACTACATGGACTGGATCGAGGGCGGTGCGCTGACCGCCAACCCACCCTGGGAGGATGATACCCGCACCGGCGCGTATGGGGCAGGCAGCCTGGGCACGGCGGAGAAGGGCAAATACTGGCTGGAAGCCGCCATCGCCGAGAAGGTGGAACACGTAGCTGAGATACACGAGCAGTATTTACGGCGTCGGGAGCGGAGACAGCAGAGAAAATAACCACAAAGAGCACGAAGAGCATAAGGGAAAAACAAAGATTCTCGAAATGTTATTCTGAGAGTCTTTATTTTTTGAATTCTACTGCCCGGCGCTGATAATGACCCGCTCCCCCAGCCCGGCCCAATCATACAGCCATTTCGCATCCGCCGGGGACAGGTTGATGCAGCCATGCGAGGCGGCTGTCCCAAAATTATCGTGCCAGTAGGCGCCGTGAAAGCCGAAATTGCCGGCGTAGGTCATGAAATAAGGCATACCCTCGATGTAATACTCGCTGGTTGACTCGGGTGGAGGCATGATGGAACTGTACTCCACCTTATATTGAATTGCAAACCGGCCCTCGAACGTCCAGGAATTTGCCCCGGATGAGACCAGGGTGGCGAAGACCAGCTTGCAGTTGTCATAGACGGTCAACGTCTGCTCGGCCAGGTTGGCGTGGATAAACCGGCAGGTGTTTGCGCCCGCATCAGCCGGGACCTGCGGACTGACCAGCGCGACCTTATCCTCCAGCAGCCACTCGTCCGCGCCGACGGCAATGTAGCCGGGTTCTTGCGTTACCGTTGGGACCTCGTGCACGATCTGATAGCGGCTATACGTCTGGATGGGCGTCCCGGCCGCGTTGACGCTGTGGGTCTCAGCCAGCACCCAGCCGAAGCGGAATGTCACTGCGCGGGTCAACAAAATGCCTGTGAACGTGGACTGAGTCAGGGCTTGCAGGTCCGCCCCATCCATCCAGCCGTAATTGACCGGGACAAAATAGAACGTGCGGCCGTCACGCCTCTCGGTGGTGGTGTAAGCCACGTAAGCCGGAGATTTTGGCAGATATCCGAAATTGCCATTGTTTGCCACGGCGTCCTGCAGGCTCGCGTAGACCTTTGCCTTCGGGTTGTTGACCAGGGCATAGTTGTATTTCAACATTCCCAGCGACGGGTCGAGCGGCTGGTACCAGGCTGGTTCGGGCGTGGAAGTGAGGGTGGGTGTTTGAGTGGGGATGAAGGTGGCTGTAGCGGTGGCGGAGGGTGTGGCGGTCTTGGATGGCGTGAGGACGGGTGTCGGGGCTGCACCGCAGGCGGACAAGATCAATACCAGCAAGACATGGATGAAAACAGGCCGACGAACCACAAAGGCAGGACACTTGCACCGCACTCCCGGCAGGACACCAGGACGGTGTGCGTGTGGTGCAGTGCAGGTGAGCCACAAATTCTTCGGGACAGAAAAACGTCTTTGAGCCTTTGTGCCTTCGAGGTTAAGGTGCTTTTTTCTCATGCAATTTTTGGCCAATCCAGCAACGTGACTTCCGCCAGCAGGCGGGCGTTGACGTTGCGCTCCAGCTTATCAATCGCCCCCTGTGCGTCGCTGACCAGTTTCCGCACTTCAGGAAGAGTCAGCCTGGCTGCCAGAGCATCAATCGTTTCGGTGTAATCCACGTTGGCAAGCGGCGCATCCGACCCAGTCGCGCGCAACAGCACATCCCGCCAGAAGGAGAGCCAGAGCAGAAGGGTCTCACGGTAACGCTCTTTCGCCTCGTTTTTCCGGTCGGTCAGTTTTTCAGCGTAAGCGAAGCGCACTCGGCGATTGGATTTGAGCAGGCCGTTCACCTCCTCCAACCGTTTCACCCGGAACTCTAGGGCAGGTTTATCTTCCATCAGGCGCAGAGCATACCCGGGCCGTCCGCCGGAAACGTGCGCCAAAAGCCGCGCAGACTCAGCCTCCGCACCGTGCTCTTTCAGGTAGGTCTCCACTGTCTCCACCGGCAGTGGTCGCAGCCGCAGGATTTCGCAGCGCGAAGTAATGGTAGGCAGGAGCTGCTCGGGGGTGTCAGCGGTCAGGAGCAAGATGACATGCGCCGGGGCTTCTTCCAGCGTTTTAAGCAGGGCGTTGGCCGCGTTGGGGTTGGCTTCTTGGAAGCGCAAAAAGAGCGCCACGCGGTACTTTCCCTGGTAGGGTTTCAGCACCAGGCTATGCCGCACGGCGCGGACCTGTTCCACCTTTAACGTGCCGCCTTCCTTTTCAGCTTGAACGACAGCCAGGTCGGTATATTGCATCCGTTCAATCTGCTGACAGGTCTTGCATATTCCGCAGGGTTCACCGGGAGCGACTGGATTTGTACAGTTCAAGGCCTGGGCGAAGCGCAGCGCCAGGGTGCGGCGACCCACACCGGGAGGTCCGGTGAACAGGTAGGCATGGCGGACGGAATCACGAGTGAGATGCTGTTTGAGCATCTCCGCCGCCCAGTCGTGTCCGAGAAGGTTCCAGTTCTTCATCGCCTGTCGTCCGTCGTCCGCGGTCATTCTTCTCCCGCTCTCAGCCGCAAATACGAATCATATCGCTGGGGATGCACCCTGCCTGCCTGCACGGCGGCCCGCACTGCGCAGCCCGGCTCGGTCTTGTGGTTGCAGTCGTTGAACTGGCAGGCTGCCACCAGCGCGGCCAGGTCGGGGAAATAGCCATCCAGTTCCTCCGGCTTGGTGTCCCACAGCGCCAGAGAGCGCATGCCGGGAGTGTCGGCCACATAGCCGCCGCCCTCCAGCGGGAACAATTGGCGCACGCTGGTGGTGTGGCGCCCCTTGTGAAACGCCTCACTGATTGTGCGCACCGCCAGTCCCAGTCCCGGCTGGACTGCGTTCAGCAGGCTGGTTTTACCCACGCCGCTTGGTCCGGCCAACGCAGACACTTTGCCGGTCAACTGCTCCAGCAATTCCTCTACACCCTGGCCGACTTCCCTGGCGCAGGTATAAATGACACGATAACCAATGGGTGGGTAGAAGCCGAACATTTTCTCGGCCTGTTCGCGGCCCACCAGATCAACCTTGTTGGCGATGATGACTGCCGGCAGCCCTTGTTTTTCGGCAATGACCAGGAACCGGTCCAGCATGCGCAGGCGGGGAATGGGACTGGCACAGGCGAATACGAACACCGCCTGGTCGGGGTTGGCTAAGATGACCTGCTGGTACACGCCCTGGGGTCTCGGGTCGAGCCGGACCAGGGCACTGCGGCGCGGTTCGACGGATTCGATGCTCCCGGTACCGTCTGCCTGACGGGTGACCTGCACCCGGTCGCCGACTGCGGCGATATCTCCCATGTGTTTGCCCTGCTTGAGGCGGCCGCGCAGGTGACAGGTCAACTCGCCGTTTTTGGTCTGCACGGTGAAGAAGCCTGACTGGGAGCGGACAACGAGTCCGGGAATTTGTTCTGTGGGCATGGAGGTCGAGAAAGCTTCCAAAAAAGGCACCAAGTCACATTGTTTTTTGAGCCTTGGCGACCTGGTGGGAAAGACCATCGTTACGGTTGCGTGGTTGGGGTGGGGGTCGGTGTGGGAACGCCATAATCCGGATTGATGACACCGAAGGTTTTTTCCCATCGGTAAACTGTCTGGGGTTTGCCGTTGAAGTAGATTTCCATCACGCGCCGGAAGATGGGCGCCGCCCAAATGGAGCCCTCGCCCTGATAGTTGACGAGCACTGCCACGGCGATATCGGGTTTATCGGCCCGGTTGGCTAGGCTGTATCCGGCGAACCAGGCATGCGGGTCGGTCGCGCCGCTCTCGGCGGTACCGGTTTTAGCTGCCAGGGGGAAGGAAAAGCCGACAAATCTGGAATACGCAGTCCCCTTCGGGTTTTCGACTACACTGCGCATGGCATCCTGGATGGCTTTCAGGTTCACGGTCGTGAGGGGCAGGGTGCGGTTCGCCTGCGGGCGGAAAACGTTGATGGCGTCCCCGGTGACCGGCTGGACCTTCTCCACCAACTGCGGGCGGTAGAGCGTGCCGCCATTGCCGACTGCTGCGATGAAGCTTGCCACCTGGAGCGGTGTAACCTGCACGTCACTCTGGCCAATGGCGATGCTGGTGGCCTGGAGGCCATCCGCGGGGTTCGGGATGTTCCCATTCGATTCAGCCACCTGCTCGATCCCGGTGGCATTCCCCAAGCCAAAGGACCTGGCCATATCGGAAATGAGATTGCCTTTATCCTGATTCCACAATGTGAAACCGATGTGGTAGAACCAGGGATCGCAGGAGCGCATCAGCCCTTGTTCGAGGGTCAACAAGCCGCTGGGAGGCCAGGAGGGGCAGGTATCTTTTCCGGTATCCTGTTTTTCGGTCTGACAGCGGTCCCAAGTCCAGTCGTACAGGGTATGACCGGGGATGTCAGTGAACGCATAACCGCATTCGTAGGTGGTATCCGGCGTAAAGACACCACTCTCCAGTGCGGCTGCCATGGTGATGATTTTGAATACCGAGCCGAGCGGATACGTGCCTTGCGTGGCGCGGTTGAAAGTTGGCTGCACAGATGTGAATTGTCTGTTGATGTTGTTTATATCGTACCAGTTGGGGTCAAACCCCGGCGAGGAGACCATCGCCAGCACGCGCCCGGTTTTTACTTCCATCACCACGATCGCGCCAGGGAGACCGTCCATGGCGGCCTGGGCCTGTTCCTGCAAATCCTTGTCAATGGTCAGGGTGATGGAGGCGGCGGGTTCAGAATTCACCTGGGCCAGAACTGTTTCATAGGTCCCGTCCGCGGAGGTGATGTAGAGTGTGACTGCATTGCGGCCATGCAGATAGCTTTCTCCCCATTTTTCGATGCCTTCCCATCCTATCCGTTCCGCTCCGCTGTAACCGAGCCGTCGATAAGTATTGTAATCGGTCGGCGAGATGAACAACGTGTAGCCAACTGCATTTGGGGCAAGGTTCGGTTCATAAAAACGGGAGGTGTATGGACTGGCATTTACACCTTTGAAAGCAGTGATACCAGACGCGTTTACCGCCTCGGCGCTGGCCTCACCAACCGGCACGTAATTTCCTGCTACATAGTTATGATAATCGTTGCTGATGATTTCCGGGCGGACGCCCGTCAACTGTGAGAGTTTTTTGAAAACAGCATCTTCACTGTCGGGCGAGACTTCCCCGGCGACGAGACTAAGGGCATAGGCATCCGTCTGGGTGGCAATGGCGTTGCCGTTGCGGTCGTAAATGTCGCCGCGCGCCGGGCTGACAGAATTGGCGACCAGGCGCTTGCCTCCGGCCAATTCGGGCAGGATCAGGCCGTCGTCCCACTGGAGCCGCCATTGGCCGTTCTCCAGCACCAGGTTGGTGTTGAAGTCACGCTGGATATCGCTAAAAAGGCTGGTATGGTAGGTGATATGGAAGGATACCTGGGAATTCTGCGGGTCGGTCAGCATGGACAGGATATTGTATTCAACCGATTTTGCACTCATGGCATTCAGATCCTTGGTGTAATGCTTGGCAAAATCATCCTGAGAGATGGCGTCACGACCGGCCTGCGTGATCATTGAATACATCGTGGTGTAATCTTCCACCAGCGAAGTAGCCCCGGTTACAGCACGGGACATGGCATCCAGGTAGATGCGCAAAGCGGTATCAGCACTGGGGACGTGTGTGACATTGACCTGGGCGGTCGATAGGGGTGTTATGCTTGTGCCGTCTGCGCCTCTGCATCCGGTCAGGAAGATAAGCAGCATGATCAGGTTTAGCAGATGTACAGGTTTCATCAGTTCACCTTTCGGTCAACCGACCTGCTCGCCGCGCAAAACCGCGGCGGAGATCGGGCATGTGTAATTCAGGCTGGACTGGCACTCAGTGGAGATGTTGGTCCTGGGGGTAATGTCGATTTGGTGCAGGGTACGGGTCAGGTGGCAGAGTGGGAGTCCCATCACGCTGGCGTAGCAGCCAGACATCCTTTCGACCGGATGGAATTGGGGGTGCTGGATGGCATAGGCCCCGGCCTTGTCGAGCGGGTCGCCGGTGGCAACATAGGTATTAATTTCTTCTTCGCTATAGGCGCGCATCGGCACATCTGTGACGCACAGGTCCGTGCTCAGGTTCCCGTCGCACAACCTCATTACAGCAATACCGGTATAGACCTGGTGTATGCGGCTGCGTAACCGCCGGAGCATTTCCACCGCCTCGGCCATATCCTTTGGC
>Ga0315289_10009717_pt1 | contig 13823 bp, 6 predicted proteins | sample YL17G11_40_MG_FD_203452 | JGI IMG/M metagenome (GOLD analysis project Ga0315289, IMG submission 203452) | Sediment microbial communities from Yellowstone Lake, YNP, Wyoming, USA - YL17G11_40 | ecosystem: Environmental > Aquatic > Freshwater > Lake > Sediment | place: USA: Wyoming | collected...
GATGTCGCCGGGCGCCAGCAGGCGGAGGTCCCAGAAGACCGCGGTGTAGTGGGGGTGGTAGTCGACATGGCCGGAGAAGACGGCGTTGCCGGGGGAGCCGGGGTAGCCGCCCAAGCCGGAGAAGGCGGAGAAATCGTACCAGACGACGTCGAAGCGGCCGTTCGGGGCGCCCATGACGCCATCGTTGCCGATGGCGCGCACGGTGACGGGGGCATCGACGCCGATCTTGGGTATGACCATGCGCATGCCGCTCTCGGCCGCCGGGCCGGACGGCGCGTGGCTATCGCCGCCGTCGGCAGAGGTTCCTGCCGCCTCGAGGGGCGCGGCCGCCGTAGCGGTAGGGGTCGCGCTGGGCAGTGGCGTTAGTGTACGTGTTGCCGTCGCTGTGGGAGAGACGCTCCCGGCCAGGACGTCGCCCTTGGTGGCGCCCGAATCGCTGCCGCCGTGGGAGACGAACAGCCACACCAGCAGGCCGCACACGGCGATGACAGCGGCAACGGCGGCAGCGACGCCGATTAGGGGGGAGCCGCGAAGCCGCTTGGCTAGCCTGTCGACTGGGCGCATGACGGCCTGCCTAGCCCACCCGCGTGGCCCAGACGACACGCCTCTGGTCGTAGGAGCGGGTCGAGCTGTCGAAGGAGCCGGCGCAGGTGATCATAGTGACTGATTCCTGCGGCGTTGCCGCCACGACATCGTTCCAGGATATGGCGGCGGGGTCGATGGTTCGATTCCACTGCACCGAGTATTTGTACTCAGAGCCGTCTCGGAGGTGGATAGTAATCTCGTCGCCGGGCTCGATCTTACGCAGGTCCCAGAAGACGGCGGGGCCGTAGTCGTGGTAGTCGACGTGGCCGGAGATGACGGTGTTGCCCCCTACGCCCGGCCTGCCGCCCAGCCCGGAGATGGCGGAGAAGTCGTACCAGGCGACGTCTTTGGGGCCTTCCGGGTTCTGCATGACGCCGTCGCCGCCTACGACGCGCATCGTCATGGGGGCGTCCACGCCGATCTTGGAGATTATGAGGCGGTCGCCTTCGCCGCCGGGCACGGGGGCGTCGGGGTTGGTGCCGGAGACGCCCTGGGGCGTCCCGCGCTCGGCGAGTAGTTGCTGCTCCAGCCTTTGAATCTGGGTAAGCTCCTCCTGCAAGAGGCCTTCGCCTTGGCCTTGGGGCGCGGAAGCGGTAGCGGTTACGTTAGCGGTGGCCTGTTCGTCGCCTCCGCCGCCGCTGGTGGCGAGGAACACCCCCGTCACGGCCACGGCCACGATGACGATGACCAGGAGGGGCACGCCGATGAGGACCGCCTGTCGCTGGCGAGGCGGGAGGGAGAGGAGCCAGCTAGCCAGTCGCTGGCGGGCCGGAAGGGAGCGAAACCAGCTTGCCAGTCGCTGGCGCCAGCTCCCACCAGGGGAGGACTGACCGCCCGATTGTCCGGGGGGAGGTTCGAACCTATTCATGATGAGCCTCGTGGGAGAATGTTGTCCTTAGTTGCCTGCGCCGGCCCTTTCCACCGATGGCAGGACGGGAGGGACAGGGCCGCCAGAACTAATTGTACCGTCCCCTGCGGCAGGGTCAAGCGAACGCGTCTCTGCGTAGCTGGTTCGTATTTGGTGGGTGAACTCTCTATCCCGCAGCAAGCGGCTAACACAGATTCATTTCCTCATGCCCCAGCCTTTAGGCTGGGGTGGAGTCTGAATCTATGAATAGAGCACCCCCACCAGCTTTGAACCCACTAGGCCCCTGCCCCTTGATCGTCCTGGGGGCCCCGGACTAGCCAGGACCCCCAGGTCAAGAATACCTAACGGTTACTGCTCTACCTTACGGTAGGCAGGTCTGCCTTACGGCAGGTATCCGCCATCGCCGGTGCCCGGCGGTACGACCGTCGGGCCTGTTGGGCTTACCGGCGGCGGTGGTGGTGGTGCTACCGGCAGGGCGCAGTCGATGCGGATGTTGCCCTCCAGCACGACGTCGCCCGAGGAGTCTTCCACGGTGACCAGCACCACTACGCCGGCGGATACGCCGGAGAGCGGCGTGATCTTGCTCGTGGCGGCGCCCGCTGCCGTCGTGGCTGTGATCGGGTCGGCGATGCCGAGAGCGACCACCTCAAAGCGGACATCGGTGCCGTCCACGACCTTGTTGCCCTCGCTGTCGACCAGGGCGGCGCTGACAGTCGAGCTGTTCACGCCGTCGCAGGTGATAGCGGCGGGGCTGGCGGTCAGGGTCATGGCGTCGGGGGCGCCGAGAACGGTGACGTCGACTTCGGCGTCTTCGACACCGATGTCAGCGGTGATGGTGGCCGTGCCGACCTCATCGCCGCAGAACAGGTTCGCCGCAAACGTGCCGGCGTCCAGGGCCCAGGTGATCGACTTGGCCAGGTTCAGGTTGGCCACGTCCTCGTCGTCGGACGACCAGTCCACAAAGATGCCGGCCAGCTCGGTACCGTCATCGTCGGTTACCGTGGCGGCCAGGCCGTTCTTCTCCGGCTCCGCGACCCCGTCCGTGAAGACGCTCGAGTCGAGAGGGGTCAGGTGGGGGTCATCCGCACAGTCGACGGCGCTTATGCCCTCTTGGACGTTGCCGTCGGGGACGAGCGCCAGGGTGATGTCCTCGGGGTCACCGACGACCACGTAGTCGTAGATGACGTCGACGCCGCCCTGGGTGGCGACGAGCTCGGAGTCACCCAGGTCGGCAACGCTTTTGCCGATGAGTCGTTCGACGACAATCTTGTCACCCTTGGTGCCGTCGCCGTCGCAGTCCTCCTCATCGCCGGGGGCGGGGAGGCCGTCGCACGTGATGGCGGACGTGAGGGTGGGGGAAAACACACCTTCATCGGCTTCGAAGGTGATAGCCCCGTCGTTCGTGACGAACGTCAGCACCCAGAGCCCGTTACGGTTCGCGACGGTTGAGGTGTCGCCGAGCTGGGCGCCGCTGAGGTCGTCCAGGTCCTGGAACAGGGCCGGGTCGTTGTAGTCGTCGGGGACGGGGCAGCCGTCGTCGACGACAGTGTCGCCGTCGTCGTCGGCCAAGTTGTTACAGTCGTCCAATGTCTCGGCGACGGGGAGCAACGCGGGCGCGGCGGCGATAGTGTGGTCAACGTCGACGCCCAAGATAAGGGCCAAGGCGGCCAAGCCGCCCTGGCTCGCCACCCCGCCGTAACAGATATTCGAACAGTAGAGCACATCGGCGGCGGTGCGGTCACCGTCGTTGTTACAGTCAGCCTCCAGCACGCCCGTCAACGCCATGCAGACGTTGGGGCTGAAGGTGATGACGTCTTCGGGCTTGGCCTGGGCGTCATTGCTGCGGACGGCCGTCCCGGCCATGCCCAGCAGCAGCGCCAGAGCCACTAGTCCGGCTAATACTACAAACTTCTTCATTCAGGAACCCTCCTTAGTTTCGTTGCATCCAAGTTGTTTCTGTTTGTCTTCATCGCTGCTTGTCCCGATACGTTTGCGTTCGCTTCTGCGTCGCCCTCGGCCGAGACTATCGACGACGCCGAAGGCAAAGCGTCAGCGCAGCGGAACTCTTTTCGTCCTTGCACCTCCTTTTCTGCTTGGCCGCCTCCCTGCGGGGTCCTTCCAGCGAGCAGGCCCACCGCGAAGCGGACGCAGCTATAGCCATAGACGTCCGCACGCAAACCTGCGCTAGTTGTTATAACGCCTGCCAGGGAAAAAGGTTAACGCCTGTTCCGCGAAATTGTCTAGATAGGCGCCCTTTGCAGAGTCCCCCTTCCGCAGCCGGGAGGGGGGACTGATCTTCAGGGCTATGCTGTGCGTGGCGGCTGCCCGGAGGGCGCGCCGGGGGCAGGGGGATATGAAGTACCGCCCGAGGGAACTCCCTCGGGCGGTACTCTATTCTGTTCTAGCTCAGGTCCGGTTCTGGGTGAACCAGACCATCAGTAGCATCGTTCTCCTTTCTTAACCCCCACCTGTACAGGTAGCGTCGGCAGGCCGCACGAAGGCGGAGTTTTGAGCTGCGACGTAGACATCGTTGATGTTGACGTCTAAGTTGGCGTCCAAGTCACAGAGACGGCCCTCGAGAGTGGTTACCGGCCCCCCCGGGAAGGCGCGCGGGGCAACTTCGAAGACGTCGTTGATGTTGGCTTCCCGGTTGCCATCGAGGTCGGTTATCTCCACCCAGTCCGGGCAGCCATCGCCGTCGGTGTCGTTGTTGGCGATTCCTAGGGCGTACCTAAACGCCTCGGTGCTGTCGGGGAACCCTACGGGGCCGGGGCTGTCTGTGCCGGTGCCGTTGTCGGAGTCGGGGTCGCCCCCGGCGCCGCACAGGATGCCGTCGCCGTCAACGTCCATCTCGACGTCATTAGAGCCTAAGAGGTGAGGATGCGGAGCGTCGTACTCGTAGTCCCAGATGGTAGACGAGCCGTACGTGCCCGCAGCCGGCAGGTTGTGGTGGCAGCCCCTGAAGTAGAGCTGCTGGGCGGTATCTGTCGTTTTCCACTCGGGGTATTTGGTGTTGTCCGTGGGGCTTTTCTTGAAGATTACCTCCGCGCCGTCACCGACAGTGTCGCCGTCAGAGTCCATGACCATCGGGTTGCTCTTTGCGGTCGTAATCTCGTAGGCATCTGGGAGCCAGTCGTTGTCGTCGTCGGCGTCGCAGGCGTCGCCCATCTTGTCCTGGTTGGGGTTGCTGGCCCAGGTGCCGGCGATACTCCCGTTGGCGATGCGCTGGCCGTCGTTGTTGGCCTGGTCGGCGTTGGCGATGCCGGGGCAGTTGTCGTAGGCAGTGTTGGTGTTCGTGTACGTGGGCACCGGCGCGTCTTTGTATGTGTCGCCGTCGGTGTCCGGGTTGAGCGGGTTGGTTTGCTGGAATATCTCCACGAAGTCCTTGGCGCCGTCGCTGTCGGAGTCGTCCGCCAGCGGGTTGGAGCCCCAGGCCCTCTCGATGCCGTCCACCAGGCCGTCGCAGTCCCGATCGGCAGCCTTGTTGTAGATGACGACGTTGGGCTCCTCGCTGTAGGGCACCTGGGCACAGTCTTTGCTAGCGTCCGTGAGTGGCTCGTCCAGCGAGTCCACGGGGTGGCTGGGCTGAGCGAAGGCCGCGTCCATGACGCAGTCGCCGTCGGTGTCGACGGCATCGATCCCGTGCCTCACGGGGAGGTGCGTGTCGGCGTAGGCCAGTAGGTCAGGATCCTGCCAGCTCTCCACCTCGTCGATGTAGCCGTAGCCCGGTTCCCCGACGGTTTGGCTGTCGCAATTGTCGCAGCCGTCGTCGTCCAGCCAGTAGCACTGGAGGTCAACTAGGCGCTCGACGTAGCCGGTGTCGGACGGTATGCTGGGCGAGCCCTTGTAAGACAACCGTAGCTCCCCAGCTAGCTGAAGTGAGGAAGTGCCCACGCTCTGGAAGACCGTCCAGCGCGCGTAGAGGCCGTTGGCGTCCTCTATCCCGTCGTCCTCGCCCGCGCCGTCGCCGACGCCGCACCATACCTTGATGACGGTGCGCTGGGCGTTGTCGCTGGGCTTGGACTCGCCCACGGGAGTGCCGCGAGCTGGGCAGCCGTCGTTGATCTTGGCGTCCGCTGGTGAATCCTCGCCGGCGTCGGCAGCGTCCCTACACTGACGGCCGGTCTCCGCGATATCCACCGCCGTGCAGCCGTCGTTGACGTAGCCGTCGCTGTCGTTGTCGATGGCGTCGTCGCACGCGGTCTCCGCGGCGACGTTAGCAGTGATGTCTAGCGGCGCGTCGATCCCCTTCACGACTACCGAGTAGAGCCCCGGCACCGTGGTCATGGGACACAGGATGTTCAACTGAGCCTGGACGTCGCTCTGTCCTTGCGGCTCGCTGACGCTGTAGGTGATGCACGTGAAGTCGCCCAGAACGCACTCTTCGGCGCCGAGAACTGGGGTCGGGGCGAAGTTGAGCGGCATGGCTGGGCAGCCGTCGTTTACCTTGCCGCCGTCGCCATCCTGCACCGTCTCATTGTGCGTGGCATCGCCGTCGTCGTCCTCGTATCCTACAAATTGCGTATCGTTAAAGTTCTCGTCGATGGCGTTGTTGCACTCGGCGCCCGTCTCCCCGGTGCCCACTGCCGGGCAGCCGTCGTTGACGTAGCCGTCGCTGTCATCGTCGTCGGCGTTGGCGCACTGGGTCCCGGTCTCCGGAGGGGGACCTTGGTCTATCGTGACCGACGCCGGGTTCCAGGCGACGATAAGGTCGGGGCCGCCCACGCCGTCGACGTCAGAGACCTCGGCGTCCAGCCACTCTTGGCCGTTCACAGCCGCTGCTACGGCTGGGCAGCCGTCGTTGACCACGCTGTCCCATGGTGTATCCTCGTGGGCGTCGACAGCGTCGTCACACTGACCGCCGGTCTCCGCGATTTTCACTGCCGGACAGCCATCGTTGATCTTCCCGTCGCCGTCGTCGTCGCTGGCGTTGGTACACTGGGTCCCGGTCTCCGCGCCCGAGTAGTGGTTGGCCTTGAGCTCGTCGATCACCACAGCCGCGGGATGGCCGAGCTCAAGCTGTAGGTGGTCCTGCGACGGGTTGACCGGCTTGATCCAGATGACCTCCTTGTCCACCAGGGGGCTGCCCTCTACGCCGGCGCAGACCACCCTCACGACGAAGACGAACGCGTTGTCGTCGGCGTAGGTGTCCTTGGTGACGGGGAGGGGGCGGACGACGGGCCAGAGGATCTTCTTGATCACCACGAGCCCCTCACCGCTCTTGCCTGCCGTGCACTGGAAGTAAAGGCTCCTGTTGTCCGCCGTGGACGAGCCGTTCCCCAGGGCGACGGCAGCGTCCGCCGTCTTCGTGTAGCTCGTATTATCCCAGCCGGCGTCCATGATGTTCGGGTTGGTGAGCTCTATCTCCCAGTGCGCGCTGAAGTTGCCAGGCTCGGGGCCGCTGTTCACGTTGAAGCTTTTCACCAGCTTGTTCGTGGTCCCGCCGGCGGCCAGCCTGACGGTGTTGTCGGTCCACACGCCGTTGATGGTTGCGTCGGCGCACTGGGTGCCCGGGTCGGCCGCGTTGCAGGGGCCATCGCTGTCGCCCTCAAGGTAGGGGGCGTGGTATATGTTCGTGATGGAAGTGCTGCTCTGGGGGCTGTCCAGGCAGGTATTGTTGATAGGTATAACTGGGTCTCCGCCTAGCTTTGTGGTCGCGGTGTAAGCACTCCCGTTTGGCGCGAAAGGAACGTTGGTGTAGACCGTGTTCAGAATGCTTGAGGTCGCGATTGACGATGCGCCGTTCAGACAAAGGTTGGTGATCACGGCCGTGTGGCGCGCCAGCCAAGAGTACGGGGGCACAAGCGACTTGAGGAACTCAGAGCCGGTGCCCTCTACCGCCGTCGTCGACTCTTGCCAGCGGAGCGCTCTGGGGGGGACCAACGTGTTGCATGGAGTCTGTTGCAGAATGTCGTCGACGCCTAGGCCCGTGGAGTCGCACTGGGCGTCCACGTAGGAGAACACGCTACCGAGATCTGTCCCGTTAGTCATGTTCTTGTCGATGTCGAGCCCCCAGCCCGGTCCCGAGTAGATCCAGGGCAGCGTGGTACGCGAGCCGCGGGGGATGTTCGTGATCGTGTAGTTGTTCACAACTACGGGGAGTGCGGGGTTCGATAGCTTGGTGCTGGCGAGTCCCCCATCGGCATCTGCCAGGAAGGGCTGAACCGGGTTGGGAATGAGGGCCTTGCTGGTGCTCACGTCTCGTAGCACTCCCACCAGCGCGAGTGTTACGGTTAACATTAGCACTGCCAATAAGCTGAACTTCGGTTTCATGAACCTCCTCCTTCGATACGGATTGTCGCAGTGGCCTGGCCGCCAAACAACAAAAGCCAACCCGCGGGGTCGGCATCCTTTCCGAGAGACCATAAAGCAATCCTGCTGTAACTGTGGGCAGCCCCGCCATCTGCCACAGCCCTGATCGCACTCCGGGATCAGCTTAGCGTTGGGTAGCCAAACACTCTTTGCCTACGGCAGTTATTATACCCTTTGACGCCAGGATGTCAAGTACTGGGAAGGCTATTGCCCGTTTTTCTGCGAATGCACGCCGTATAGCCGGTACCCCTCCCGGCCACGGGAGGGGTACCGATATTCAAAGCTATGTTGCGTGTGCTGGTTGCCTAGAGTGCCCGTCGCCGCAGGGCCAGGCCGCCGGCCAGGAGGGCGACGCCGAGGCCCAGAGGCAGGGCCAGCCACCAGGATATCGCTTGACTGCCGCTCGAATAGCCTCCATCGCCTGTCGCTGGAGGTGAGATAGCGGTCGGTGTCAGTGCAGAGGGCGGTGCAGAGGGCGCGCCGGCGGCAGCGGGCTCCGTGCACTGGACCAGCAAGCTCCCCTCCAATTGTACGTCGGTTAGCGGCAGGTCCTCCTCATAGACATTCCTCCAAGTAATCGGCTTGTTATTTTCCGTCAAATCAGTCAAGAGCGCCGGGTCAATCAAGTCCCTGAAATCCTGAAGCAGGTATTCCCAGTCAATCGGTTGCAGCGCCATTGTTGCCCTCACCGCCACGCCCTTGACCACTCCGGAGAGGGGGGTCAGCGCCGTCGTGGCGGCGCCGCTGGCCGACTTGGCCTCGATCGGCGATACGATGCCAAGCGCTTTCGCGTTGAAGCTCACCGGCGTGCCATCGATGGCGGGCTTGCCCTCGGCGTCGGTCAGGGCGGCGGAGACGTTGGAGCTAGCGGTGCCGTCGCAGACGAGGCTGCCGGGGGTGGCGGTCAGCACCATGTTCGTTGGCATGCCCTGTATGGTGACCTCCACCTCCGAGTCCTTCCCGACGTTGGTACCGGGGTCCAGCCCTGGCCCTAGTTCCACAACGCCATCAGTTATCGCCGCCGTCAGGGTTATCGTTCCGGGATCGACTGTACCGCAGAGGGTGTTGGGAGCCCCAACGCCAAGAGATTGCAGGTCGACGGTGGGTGTCAGAGGTTTGGCCATTGTCGCCTTGTTCTCGTCGTCGGTCTTGAATGCGACCAAGCCGCCGGTTACCGGGGTGCCGTCGTCGTCGGTCACGGTCGCGGTAACGACGGTTGTACCAGGGGCGCCCAAGTACGCAACGAAGGTGGCCGTGCCGGAGATCACCTTACACACGGAGGCGCCGTCCTGAATTGTTGGCTCCACGACCTTGAGCTTGATATTGTGGGGTTCACCTACGATCGTGTACCCCTCCTCCATCTCCACCATGCCCTGCCGCACCCTAACGGTGGCGGGCCCGCGGTCGGGGTCGGCGCCGGGCAAGAGCTTTACGATCACGATGCCGTCGTCCTCGCTGGCGGGATTCGCATCGCAGTCCGGGTCCACGAAGTCATATCCCGGCCCGGGGCCGCAAGAGGCGGTCGCGTTTCCGCTCGCTTCGAACACACCCTCGTCGGCGTAGAACGACACCGGATCGTCATTGGTAACGAAAGCCAGGAAATACATTCTGCCGTCGAACTCATGTAGTTGGCCGAGGTCCTTGTCAACGGGCAAGAAGTCCTCCGGCTTAGGATTTTTGTCCGTGGGAACCTCCAGTACAGTCGCTAGGTCTCGCAGGTTACCCGCGCCGGTGAGTGAGTTGCACCTGCTCAGACCCATAGGGCCGTCAAGACTGTTCACGACCCCGTCCCCGTTCCAGTCTCCGTCGGTGGCGGTCAGAGCTAGGCAGAGGGTGTTGGTGATAGTGATTACAGCGGTAGGTTTGGCCTCCACTGCCGGCGGTCGCATGCTCCCGCCCAGCAGCAGGAGAGCCAGCGCCGGGATTACCAAGACTAGTGCTACCTTTGTCCATTTCACGGCTCGCATCCCCCTTTGCTCAAATCCTACGGTGCCGGGGACTCCGTTTTCTGCGCTACTACTTTCCCGGGTTGCCCGGCCTTGCTTGTTGGGCCCGGCCGCACCGGGAAGGCCATCGCCGAGCCAGCAGCCCCGAACCGAGGCCTATTGTCCTCCTTGACTGTAAAGGGTAGGGAGAGCAGCGAAGGCGCTGCTCTCCGCCAACCTGGATTCCCTACCGATGCCCGGCCCGGCGGAGGTAAACCCCGCCAAGCGAGGCGGAGACTGCGCCGGCCGCGGCCAGCAACCATACCGCTGTGCTCGCCCAAGGGATGCCGTCGGGGCCACTGCCGGTGGCGGGCGGCACTACCTGCGGCAGTTGCGCGCCGGTAGGTGGTGGCGGCGGTGGCGGCGGCGCTGCCGGCCCTGCCGGCTCTGCCGGCGTCGGCGTTCCTGTTGGCACTGGCGTGGGTGTCTTTGTCCACGCCTTGCGTGTGGGCGTGCTCGTGGGGCAGATCCCGTCTGGGCAACGAGTCGCCGTCGCCGTGGCCGTCGGCGTGGCCGTTGGCGTGCTAGTAGCAGGCGGGGGGTTTCCGATCTTGTCCACGTCGGCGCCAAAGCACGGCAATTCGGGCTCCTCGAACAGGACTGGGTTGCAGGAGCCCAGGGGGTTACCTGAATGGTCGTAAGTGGCCACTTTTGCCAGGCTCATGCTGTCGAGTCCCCCGCCGGTGGCAGTGAACGACACCGCGGCCAGGGGGAAGCTCACGCTGGGACCGGTCGGGGCGAAAGGCCCGTTGAGGCTGCCGCAGGAGATCGTGGCCTTGCCGCCGGTACACGATGGCTCGGAAAAGCCGAAGCCGTTGCACGTCCAGCCGCCGCCAATGTCAGGGTTGGTGGGGACACCCTGGCCCAGGGTTGTGCCCTCGTTGAGGTCCGGCATGTCGTCTTCCGTGCACGGCATTGCGTTGCCGCAGTTCTTGTCCACGCACGAGTTCAGGTTGGGGTTGTAGAGCACGTCGAACTTGAACTTCGCCACGGCAGTGCCGGGACTGGTGATGCAGACGGCGATGTCGTTGGTGTCGCCGACGTCTACTTCGGCACTGGTGTCTACCGGGTTACAGGGGCTAGTGCCGTTCCAGGCGTCGGCGTCGATCACGAACTGGAACCCCCCCTGGGCGTGGGCTACGTCTTGCGGCCCAGTTTGCATCAGACGGGCGCCGACCAGCCCTACAGCCAGGATCGCTGCACCGACGACCAGCGCTACTGTTGCTAGTAACGAACGCTTCATCTAACTCTTACCTCCTGGCAGACTTGTGTGTCTTCACGGGCATCCCTCCCTGCCTCGAGGGGCCGCGCGCCCCGGCTTGTGAGAGTCCAACCTGCTTGATGGGACAACACATGCTCAGGGCAGTCTAGACGGACGCCCTACGAATGCGCAAGACACTTAAAGGTTGACTTGGGCGCGCAGACCATACCAACGCTCTTACGTATAACGCATCGGAAGGTGGTAAGTCAACCGCAAAGCGTCGATTTTTTTAGCCAGTTATTAGCAGAGGGGCGGCGAACCTTCGATAGCTCGCCGCCCCTGTGTATCAAGGTACTTCTTTATCCGCTGCCGCGCCGTTGGCCCTTGGCGAACCGCAGGTAGAGCCCTCCGGCCGCGGCTGCTGTTCCGGCGACGGCGACAGCCAGCCAGACGGCCCAGGGCGTACCGCTGTCGGTCGGCCCGCTACCGGTGGCGGGCCCAACGATCTGAGGGCCCACGCCGCCAAACGGCGTCGCTGTGGGCGGTGGCGGAGGAGGAGGCGGCGTCACTGTCGGCGGCTCTGGGGTGGCTGTCGACGTTGGGCTGGGCTCCGGCGTCGAGCGGTGGTGCTCTTGCTGTCGCTTGATATCGGTCGCGCCCTGACAGGGCATGGTAGTAGGAGGAATGGTAGTTAGCGAGTCGGCGTTCAGGTCTGCGGTGAAGGCGCAACCGAGGGTGTATCCGCTGCCGCTAACCTCGAGATCGCTGAACCTGACGTTGTCTGTGCCAGCGCCAATGACATTGAGGGTGAGCACGGCGAGGGCGCCCCACTCCCCCTCCCCGCCGAGTTCGTAGTCTTCGCTGCCCTCGCAGTGGATCCAGGCTGTGTTCTCGCTGGAGACGGGCATGGCCAGGAGCGGGAAGGTGCAGATGGGCTCGCTGCTGATGAGGATCTGCGCCTGATACTGGTCTCCCGGGAGTTGAGAGCAGGTCCACCCGGTGCCGAGGCCTTCGCTGGCGGGAGGCCAGGTGGTCACGCCGGCGTTGGCGTCGGGGTTGTCGTCGAGGCAGGTCTCCAAAGTGCCCTGGGCTCTCAGGCTGTCCACGACGATGCACGGCTTGTCGATGCACTGGTCAAGGGCGCCGTCATAGCTGATCGCTGCCGTGAAGCTGTGGACGGCCCCGGGCAGGTTGTCGATGCAGAGGGCGAGCTGGTGGGAGCCGCCCACGTACTCTGTCGTCGTCGAGTCGATGTGGTTCGGGTCGCACCAGCCGGCGCCATTCTCGATCTTGTCGATGTAGGCCCAGGGCGTGGCGCTTGGTTCGGCGTCGGCGAACGCGGCGACCGGCTGGGCTAACGTCCCATGGCGGGACAAAGCGCCGGGGCGGGCGATGGCCAGCACAACGGCAACAGTGACGGCAGACAAGGCCAGCAGAGTCAAGAGCCAGCGTGACATTTTTCACCTCCCTGTGAAGGCTGGGCAGGCCGAGGGCGGCCGGCGGTAGCCGGGCCTGCGCTAACAGTAGGATCAGCAGACACGATACTGCACATTAGGGGAGCTGATAAGCCCTACGAAGGCTGCGGCGTCGAAAAAAGGGCCTCTCTCTGGCAGGGGGATCCCGACGCCGGCGTCGAGGTCGCTTGGTGCGCGGCTGGGAGCGGAAGCTAAGGGAAAGAAAGGCGGCGAGCCTGTGCAGGCTCGCCGCCTTGGTTACGTGCTATGTCCGTTTGTTAGCGTGCCTTCTTGGCGTAGCGGAAGTAGAACCCTGCGGCCGCTGCCGCTCCGGCGATGCCGGCGGCGAGCCAGATCGCCCAAGTGAAGCCGCCGACCGGGGAGCCGCTACCGGTAGTGGGAGCGGTGATCTCGGGCCCCACGCCGCCGAACGGTGTAGCCGTGGGTGGCGGTGGTGGCGGTGGCGGCGGCTGTGTCGGCGCTACCTGCGTCGGCGTGGCCGTCGGCGGTTCCGGAGTCGGTGTGCGCGTCGCGCGCTTGCGGGTTTCCGGCGGGGGCGTCGGCGTGATGGTCGGCGTCTTCGTGATCGTCGGTGTAGGTGTGATGGTAGGCGTGTTCGTGATGGTAGGTGTATTCGTGATGGTAGGCGTATTCGTCGGCGTTGGCGTGTCTGTCGGGGTAGGGGTTATGGTCGGCGTAGGGGTTATGGTCGGCGTAGGGGTAATTGTTGGCGTGTCTGTTGGCGCGACCGTGGGCGTGATGCCCTTCCATATCTCGGCGCCTATGCACAGCAGTGCGGGCTCCCCCTGCAGGGTTGGGTTGCAGGAGCCGTATGGGGCACCGGCCTTGTCCCAGAAGCCCGCCTTTGCCAGGCTCAGGTTGTCAACCCCCACATCTTCGGCCGTGAACGATACTACGGCGATGGGGAAGGCGATGCCGATGCCGGTCGGCGGGAAAGGCCCGTTGAGGCTGCCGCAGGAGATGCTGGCCTTGCCGCCGGTACACGTTGGCTCGGCGAAGCCCATGCCGTTGCACGACCATGCGGGGCCCGTGCCAACCCAGGTGGGGAGACCCTGGCCCAGGGTTAAGCCCCAGTTGAGGTCCGGCATGTCGTCTTCCGTGCACGGCATTGCATTGCTGCAGGGCTTGTCCACGCACGAGTTCAGGTCGGGGTCGTACATCAAGTCGACCTTGAACTTCGCCATGCCGTTTAGTTGGGCGGGTGGCGGCGACGGATTAACGACCGGCGCCGGGACATTGCCGAGGCAGATGGCGACGTCGTTGGTCTCGTCGAGGTCTACTTCGGCACTGGCGTCCACCGACTTACAGGGTCCACCGTCGTTCGTGGTGTCGGCGTCGATCGCGGCGTAGATCACCCAGGGCGGCGGCGGGTTGTTGTTGAACTTCCAGTCGTCGCC
>Ga0315289_10009718_pt1 | contig 13822 bp, 11 predicted proteins | sample YL17G11_40_MG_FD_203452 | JGI IMG/M metagenome (GOLD analysis project Ga0315289, IMG submission 203452) | Sediment microbial communities from Yellowstone Lake, YNP, Wyoming, USA - YL17G11_40 | ecosystem: Environmental > Aquatic > Freshwater > Lake > Sediment | place: USA: Wyoming | collected...
GCCAAAATGATGAGCGATAAACTCAATTCTGCCTGAGGAGAGGTTATCATAAACCGTAACATCTCCTTGTAAGATTAATCTGTCAACCAGATGACTTCCAATGAAACCTGCTCCGCCGGTAATAAAACAACGCATATTTTTATTGAGTAAAAAGTTTAATAATACTCACTGTTACTGATAAATTACAGAGAAAGATTATTTGAAAACAGTTGAAAGTAACCCCCCATTTTTTTCTCCGGCAGTTTAACTTTAGCTTCCAGCTAAGCTTGACTGAGTCCATTCTTTCTGGACAAGCCCTTTTACTTTTTTTCGCCCCTTCCCTGGACATAGCTTATCCTTTTGCTTTAATCGACATCATCCTGAAAATCTTAATACTATTTTGTTCAATATTTTAGCAAAAGGCGTGCCTATAGGAGTTTCCCATTGAGTTTAATAGGTAACTCATTGAATATCAAGGGATAAGCAACAGAGAAATTTTTAGAAATGGAACTTAAATGATGGTCAAAAAAGGAATATATTTCTTGAGAAAAAGTAATTTTTTCCATTGTTGGATTTATTTAGAAGATAACCTTTTACCTTAAGAGTTTATCAACTGGTAATAGCTTTCCTCCTTGTCTTCAATTCTCTTTAGTTCTTCAAGGTCTTTTCTTCCCTCAAGGTCCTCAATAAGATCTTTCCCCAAAAAAAGCCTTAGTTTGTTTTTTAAAATCCATTGGCTTGGCTTCAGTATATTTCTTCTGAGTGCAGGCCTGGCAGTGCCGGTCATCCAGCAATTCTCTGTGCATCTGGAAACTATTTCTCGAACCATTTTTGCTTGAGTGGCATTCCAGATCTGCTCAAAGTTTTTCTCCTTTATATTACCCATCGATTCCTTAAGGGCATTACAGGGATAGATTTCACCATAGGGGTCGATGAAGATTACATCTGTTCCTGCCCCGCAGGGAAGGAGCCTTTTATCCCCCAGTATGAAATTTATAAATCCCCTGTTTATATAAGCCCGATACCAGTCTTTAACTTTTAAAAAATAATTTCTTCGTTTTGAACGAAGTAATTCCCGGATAAAGCGTTTAATCTCATTTATCACTTCGTCTTTATCTTCGATTAGATTGTTCGGAATTCTAAACTGCCAGGCATCATGAACTACGCACTGGCTGAACTCAACCCCCAGATAGGTACAGAGATGGTATAAATCTACCAGTTCATCTGCATTACGATGAGAGATAGTTATGGCGAAACCTATATCTTTTATCCCCAGTTCTTTTAGTTTAAGCAAGCTCCTCATTGCACGGTCAAATCCGTTTTTAATTCCACGGATCTGGTCATTTTTCCTGGGCAGTCCTTCCAGACTGATCCTTATCCTTATATCCGGATGTTTTCTGGCTATAGAGACTAATTTTTCTGTAAAATAGCCATTGGTGCTGATCTCAAGATGTTTTGTTTTTCTTGAAAGGGTATTCACAATTTCTAATATATCTTTCCGCAGGGTTGGTTCTCCTCCCCCCAGATTAATTCGTGCAAAACCTTCAGGAAGTTTATCTATATCCTCCAGGGTTAGCTCCTCTTCTCTTTTGCTCGGATACTGCCAGATATGGCACATCTGACAATGGGCATTGCATCGAAAAGTAGGCATAACCGCAAGCTCAGTATTTTTAAACATAACTTTTCCCCCCTAAAATCTCAATTTCTCTCTTAGATGATTTTGAATATTAATTGATTCTACAGTAATAAAGTATTTCATCTATTTCCTTCCTCTTACCATTTCTTTTAAATCTTTTTGCTGATTACTATCATGTTAACTTTGAAAAAACTTGGCAAAGAGTAAATGGTCTTAAAATCAATATTCCTCCAGAGTTGGTCTATTTTCGGGAAATTTGAAACCAGCTTGTCATAAAGTTTTGGAGGAAATAAAATCATAGTTGTCTTGATCACATTTAAAGTCGTAAAATTTTTGTGTCTTAAGAGTTTTATAAGTTCGCTTAAAATGAACTCGTGTTCATGATAATGGATCCTGTTATGTACATTTTGAAGCAATGGATTGATACTATTCATAGGGTTGCTCGAAAGCCTATTAAGTAATCTTTGGGGTACTAATTTCTTGAAAATTGCTGATATCCGATTACGGTTTGGAGTGGATATGATGAGCATCCCATCTTTTTTAATGACTCTACCTATTTCATCCAATAAGATTTCTGCCTTAGGCACATGCTCAATTAGTTCATCACAAATGATCAGATCAAAATAGTTTTTCTCAAAGTGAAGATCCTCAGCCGGGCAAGCAGTAAATTCAACATTCCTGTAATCTTGGTAAGTCTTCTTATGAAGATCAATAACAAAATCAGAAATATCTACCCCATAGAAATTATTATTATTATTTTTCTTGAGCAAATGTTCGATGTAGGTTTCCTCACCACATCCCAAATCCAGAATATTCATCTTCCCTTTTTCGATGAAATCTTTGGCAATATCAAGTATAAATTTCCTCCTCATATCAAAAAGTTTAGTGGATGGAGACAAGAACTTCTCTAAGGTTGTATTCTTTTGCTTAAACCAGTCGTTATAGTATCTGTGGTAGTTTTCTGTGTCATTATAAGACATGTTAACTACCTCGGTTGCATTCAATTTAACCTCCCATTCTTAATAAGATTATTATATAAACCAAAAAGTTTGTTATAATATCCCTCCTCTGAATATTTTTCTTTTACTTTTTTCCTGGCAGAAATCCCCATCTTCTGAGCTAAGAGGGGGTGATGATATAAGTAACTGATTTTCTCCGTTAAATCCTCCACATTCTTGGGCTCGAACAAAAGCCCGTTAACCTCATCTTCAATTAACTCTGGCACACTTCCTAAATTAGAGCCGATAACTGGCTTTCCGAAAGCAAAGGACTCCAGAATCGTCATTGGACAAAGGTGATAATAGTGATTAGGAAATACAGTAAAAGATGACTCACGAATCAACTTTCTGAGTTCCTCTCCTTTTTTAAAACCAAGAATTTGAACATTTTCCATCTTATTCTCTCTAATATAATTCTGGATAAGCTCTTTCTGTTCACCTTCTCCCAAAACCAAAAGCTTAATTTCAGGAAGTCGTTTTATTGCTTTTATTAAAGTAAATATCCCATTTTTATCTGAAAGCCTACCAAAGAATAGTATGTATCTTTCCCGTGATTCACTTTTTGGTAAAGAGGGAATCTCTATGTAGTTGGGTAAAAATGCTAGTTTATCTTCTGGTAAACCGTAGCGAATAAATCTCTCTTTGGAAAATTGACTCAAGACAATAAAACGATCTACCCTCTCATATATTCTAAAAAATTTATGTAAATACATTTCTACAGTACAGATTAAACTTTTCTGGTAAGAATTTTTCACGCATTTATATTTAATCGCTTTATAGAAATGTTTCCCCTCGCATTCTTCACAAACTCGGCCATCCCGCAGGAAAGTGTAGTTAGGACAGACTAATTTAAAATCATGCAAAGTCATAACCACCGGGATGTTCTTTTTCTTCAAGACCGGCAATATGGAAGGGGAGATCTGGTGGTAGATGTTATGCAGATGAGCTAAATCCGGTTTTTCTTCTTCTAAAAGCAGTTCCATTTTCTTTTTAGCTTCCACGGAGTAAAACATATTTAAGGCCATCCTGGCTTTATTTAAAAATGAACTTGAGCCATTGTAATCCACGTTGCAGACGAAATATCTGGAATAAGGTGTTTCAAGGTTTTCAGGATGTTGCATAGAGAAAAGGAGAACCTTATTTCCCAAGGATTCTAACTTCTCCTTGGACTGCAACATAACCGTCTCTGGCCCACCGCTGGGATGATAGTATTTGTTCACAAATAAAATCTTCATACTGAATGAACTCACAAGTTATAAATTGATAGAATTTATCTTCCATCTTTTTGAATTTAGGGTTCCTTCGTGAAAGGATTCCCACTTTTTCTTTCGCCACCAGCATCCACGAACACCTTCCGGGATCAAATATGCTCGAATCCATCTGCGTGTGCGTCGCCAGAGACTTGGTTGGATCCTCTGAGCAAACTCTTCTAACTTAGCCTCTAAGTCTTGCGGACCGCTCGTTTTCCAAGCTAATGCAAATACATTATCCGGGAATGCGGTATAGCCGTAATACCAGGTTATCACTTGCCCAAAGTCCTTAAGGAGCGTCTCGAAGCCTTTTGGCGTATAGCGCCAGTAATCACTCGGATGAGCATGGATGCCGAGCCTCATAGGTGCGCTGATCATACAAAAACCGTCGCTACGCAATATTCGATAAATCTCGGTTGCTGCAAGGAAGGGCTGAGATATGTGTTCAAATGTCTCAAGGCAGAGGACTGCACCAACTGAGTCGTCATTGAAAGAAGTCCGGTGGATGTCCTCGATCCGATCTACCCCAGGGCCTTCGAAGATATCACATCCGATGAATTTTTTCCCGACGAAGAAAGGACGAAGGTCGAAATCAGAAGAAAGCTGCAATGAGCCGAACTCAATAATTGGTTCACCAAAGTTGAATATGCTTGAAGCCTGTTTTACACATTGTCGAATGTAACGGTTCATCTTAGGTTCCTCCTTTCCTTTCAGATTAGATTCCTATCTTTTAACCTGCGATAGATGGTCTGAATCACTCTATCTTCAGTGAAATTTTTCTCCAATTTTATTTGGGTTCTATTTCTCATACACAGCCACTATATGAGCTTTAAAAAAGTTTAGCCTTTTCCAGTCAGTTAGTTTTTCGAAAATTAAAAAACAGTTAAGAAACAAAGAGTTTTTCCAATAGCCCGGACACTGCCCGTGTCTTACAAATTTGACTTCTTTGAAGCCCTCTTTTCGGAAAAGTCGTCGGAAATTCGACTTGGTGTTGCATTTATAAAAAGCTTTATAGGTTCCCTCATCACAGTCCTTGCGCATAATAATTATTTTTAGAATCTTTCTCAACCAGACAGGCATTATCGAGCTTAAGAACATCACAGGATTACAACGATTCTGGGTATAGACGATCACTCGACCTTGGTCACTCAACACTCTCTTAAATTCGGCAATAACTTTTTTGGGGTCAGCTAAATGCTCAAAGACAGAGCGACAGATCACCAGATCAAACTCAGAAGAACCAAATGGAAGCTGATGTAAATCTCCTTTGAACAATTGCTTTATAGTGGTATTCTTCTTCAAGGACTCCTCATCTTCGTCTATGCCAACCACAAAGGAATGCGAAGAGATCAGTTGAGAAATATCACCCCATTGACCATCTCCACAGCCTGCATCTAAGACTCTGAGTTCAGGTTTGAGATTCTCCTTCACCAATTCCTGGAAGTCTTTAAATTGTCCCCTTAGGTTTTGATAATATTTTCTTAGGAAAGGTAAACATCTGGATAATTGGATCTCATCTAATTGCCGTAAAGATTCTTTATCCATCTCTTTCTCCTTTCTATCATATTTTCAAATAATTTTACAAGCTGCTTCAAAAATTCCCTGAGCCATTTTAATCTCATTAAACTCTCTTTCAATCGTTTCTCTGGCTTTTTTCTCAAGGGCTTTTTTCTTTTCTGGTTCAGCTAACAAGTATTCCATTTTGTTCTTCAAATCTAAAATGTTGCTCGGTTCCACTAATAAAGCATTTTCATTAGCTTTGACATAATCAATAATCCCTGGCACCCGGCTTACAATCACAGCTTTTCCCATTGCCATACTCTGAAGCAGGGTCATCTGAGCATAGGCATGGGAGAAGTAGGGTAAAGGTAATACTACAAAGGACGCTTGAGCCATTGCCGTTTTCAAGTCACCAATTTTAATATAAGGAAGACACTGAACTCTTGAAGAGATCCCTTCGGGGACAGAAATGTTTTGATCCCCTATAATTTTCAAATGAAGATCGGTTTTTAACCTTTGGAAAGCTTTAATCAAAGTATCCCAGTCCCTCCAATTATGTCCTATGCTCAGGATATAATTCTCTTTTTTCACTTCCAGTGGCTGGAAGAAGAAATGATCCGCCCCGAAGGGAACAAATTTGCTTCTTCTCAATAAAAAAGGGATGTGTTTCCTATAGTGCTCTTCCTGAACCTTAGCATGATAGACCACACAGTTGATAGACCGGGCTGCCAGTCGAATAGGAGTGATTTCAAAAATAGAGTTTCTCCCCCGATTAAAAGCACTCACATCTATAACTAAATAAGGAGGAAGCCTTCTCCCGAAAATCGAGCGAAGGAAAGCTAAAAAGAGAGCACTTTGAGCTCCGTGGCAGATTATTAGGTCGTAATTACGACTTGTGATGAAAGCCCTTATGCCCTGTAATATATGAAAACCTATGATTTCCTTTTCAAATTTAGCATGGAGTGAGTCAGTGGCTACATCTAACACATCTACTTGAATGTCCTGTTCAGGCCAATACCTGAAAAACCAGTATTTTTCATCAGGAGTGACAAAATCAGGCGGTTGTAATTTACCGTTACTCTTCTCCAAATAGTGAATCCTCCAACTTACTACCATTAGTATCTTCTTCATAATGTATTTCCCGGAATACTTTTCGACCAGTTTCCGATTAGCCCGGCAAATAGCCAGAAATAAAAAGCCAAAGGGCGAGTTTCCAGAGCTGGTGTAATGAAATCGTAAAAAAAGACTCCTACAGTTATCCCTAAAAATCCTAAGGCAATCCCCTTTTTCAAAAGGTCATTTGAATTATTAATAACCTTACAAGCAGTTTTATAAAATCTCCAGATTATCCATAAAAAAGCTAAAAGTCCAATTAGACCAACCTGGGCAAGCATCACAACCCAATAGACATCCCCCAACCAATGACTGGATACTCTATCTTTGATCAATCCCCAACCTGGTCCAAAACCAAACAGAGGAGATTGAGATAAGATTACCTTAGGAACTTCTATCAGTGTGAAAAGCCTGTTTTGTTGAATACTTTCCAGAAACGTAGTCGAAAAAGTTGCAGAGACATTTTTAAAAGGTGAAACTGCATAGTGTGATGTAGCTACTTCCGCAAACTCGGCTGGATAGAAAGTCAATATTAGAAAAATTAGAAGAACTATCAAAGAACTGCTTGCCACCAGAATCCACTTTCTTTTTATTATGGTTATAAAGAGTAAACTTACAAATAAAGTGAATATCAAACCAACGGAATAAGTGTAAAGAAGAGTAAAAAAAGATAATAGGAAAAATAACCACATCTTCTTGATTGGTTTTTTCCAGATAAAATAGACCCCCAACATCATCACAAAAATTACAAAGATAAAAAGACCAAGATTCACCGTATCACCAAAAGTGCCAAAGAATAAATATCCCTTTTCCCTGAGACCCTGAAGAAGTACCCATTCTTTAGAATAACTTCCCACTTTAAGAGTCGAAGCCCTGGGCATAAGCAGGTTATTCACAGGAGTGCCAAATAAAATCTGGGATAACCCTATGAAAAACTGAAGAGTGGCAATGGCTACCAGCCCCCGAATAAGCTTTTTAGTAAATCCCTCATCAAGCTCGATATTGACTAAAAGGAAATACAAAACATAGTAACGTAGCACTATCCTTAAGAAAAGAACAATTTCTAAAAGGGGAGTTTGATTCAAAAGTCCAGATAAGAAAGCAGTAGATGCGAAAATCAAAACTGGAAGATCGACTACGGTTTTTACAAAAGGCTTTTTCTCAATCACCTTTTTAATAATTAAAGCTAAAAGGGTAATAAGCAATAGAAGCTCACTCCCGTATCTTAAAAGAGAATAAAGTTCATCTGAAACTGGCATAAATTTTAAGAGGAATTCCTCAAAAGGTAGGAAGAATGATAGAAAGAGAACCACCCTTTTAAAACTCTTGCCTACCCATAGAAAGAGGGTCAAAGAAATTACTGCTATTAACAGAAAATCAGTTATCATTACAAAAATTCCTTATTCATTTAATTTGACTAAAACTCAATTTCCCTTTGATCTTATCCTCTTTTAACAGGATACCCTCTGAAAGCAAATTCTGGTAAATCTCCTCCATCTCTTTGGCATGTTCCTTCATTGTTTTCTGCTTTTTTATATTTCTTTTAAAAATCTCAACCAAATCTGGAGAGCCTATAAGCCTTTTCATCTTCTTCGCTAACTCAGATGAATTTCGAGACTCAAACAAAAATCCATTTATCCCATCCTGAACAAAATCTGGAATACCGCCAATATTAGCTCCGATTATCGGCTTTTTAGCAGAGAGTGCCTCCAAGATTACTAAGGGAGCATTGTCTTGCCAGATGGGTGGCACCACTGCTACATCGAATTCGGAAAGCATTCTGGACAAATCATCAAAAGCACCTCTAAATTCTACAAATGAATTAGCTTTGCTCATCAATCTCTGATAATAACTTGAGGGACCTGTGCCAAAAATAAGCAGACGAGCTGATCCGGGGGATAACTTATTAAAAGCCTCAACCAGGATATGTACTCCTTTATAAGGCTGAACCGGTCCAAAAAAGCCAAAGATCAGAGGGTTTCTGGGCTCGACGTCATTTTTCTCCGCAAAAGCTTCCAGTTTTTCAGCTGCTTTAATACCGCTATGCAAAACCATAATTTTATTTTCAGGGATTCCGTTTTGCACAAATATATTTTTAACCGAATTGGAAACTGCGATGATTAAATCTGTATTTTTAGAGAGCTGTTCTCTTAAATATTCCTGCCGGAATTTATACCCCCAGACCATCAAGGGATCAGGTGGCGAGGCTAAAAAGGGGGTATTACTTCCTTCGTTCTGGGAGGAGATCAATCTATTCTTTAGTTTATTGGTATTCAAAATGACCTTTTGTAATTTTCTTTTCAACCAAACATTTTTCTTGAGCTTAGCTTTAAGGATGTTCTTTGCACTGCTAATCTTTCTTTTCCAGGTTTTTTCAGAGGGAGGTACACAAAGGGCACAGTTTAAACCACTATCTGGACCTGGGCAAAGGCTATAGTCTGGAGGAATGAGAAAGTCTCCTCTGGGGCAGATAAACCAGTAATTATGGATAGAAACGACTGTTGCAACTCCTCTGTTTTTAGCCGCCTCAATCAGAGAACCAGAAAGACCTGACAGACTATGAAAATGCACCAGGTCCGGTTTTACTTTATCTAAGAACTCTTCAAAAAAGTGTTCAACTAAAGGCTGTTTGCACTCATTTAGAGGTAAGCCAAAATTTGAAAACTGATTGGGGCTATTAACTAAATTGGCTAAGTGAACTTTTTCATCTTCATGGTATTCTAAGTAACATTTCCCTTTGAAGTTTGAATCTCCTCGATAGAACATAAAGACCTGATGACCATTTTTAACTAACTCCTTGCATAAATCGGCCGCATATCCCACTGGTCCACCGCTCTGCTTTGGAGGCCAGCCCCAGTTCACCATCGCTATCTTCATTTTGTTTCCTCCGATTTGAAACGATGCTTGTAAGTTTTTCGCTTCTTCTTTTACCCTCTTTCCCAATATTTTCTGCCAATTTTTCTTAAAATTGATTTCAAAATTTTGACTAGCAATTATTTCTTTTATAATCTGAAAATCACTCCTAATCAATCGTTCGGCTTGTATCCTCTGTCGATATAGCTTGTAATCATTTTCCAGTTGACCACTATGGCGCTGACCTTTTTTTATCCTGTTTTTGCAAAGATTAAATCTCTCAATTTATAAAAATCGTAACCGTATAATCCTCTTAAAGAGAAAATAATAATTAGATAACTTAGTATCCCTGCTCCAGCGCAGATAAAGAAGTTTAATTCCCTGGTCAAATACAAAACTATGCCCATAATTAGAGTAGCAAATATGACTTTTAAAAATGGTCTCAGAAGTACTTTGAAATCGAAACCCAAGAGCTTTTTTGCAAAGAAAGTCCCGGCCATCATCACAAAAAATTCAGTGGTTAAAATAGCAACGCTGGTCCCTAAATGGCTAAACCTTTGAATCAAAGAGAAATTAAGCAAAAGGCTAATCACTAAGCCTATTCCGGTAATTGCAGTATTGATTCTCTGATAGCCTTTAGCGATAAGCCCATACCCTATCACACTGCCCAAATATACACAGAACAATCCCCAGATGAGTATCTGCAAAGCAGGGACTGAGCCTGAGAATTTTTCCCCGTAAAGCAGGTTTATCATTTTGCCGGCCAAGAAGATAGTGCCAACCCCTATGGGCAATGCAAAGCAGAACATCAAAGTTAAAGATTTCCCCAGTAAACGGTCAAATTCCTTTTTGGATTTCCTGGAGGTCTCGGACATCATTGGAAACAACGAAGCAATAAGAACACCTGGAATCATCTTTCCAGCCAAGACTAAGCGGTTAGCCGCATTGTATAATCCCACCGCCTGATCCCCTTTAAAAAATGATAAGAGCACAGTATCTAAATTCAGATACAAGCCGGTGAAGACCAACATTAGTGCAAAGGGAAGGGAGTTTTTCAAAAGGTTTCTCCAGAATGAAAAATCAAACTCAAAATTAATAGGGGTGAATTTTTTTGAGATTAAAACCCAGGAGGAAATTAAAATTAGAATCCAGACTAAAATCTGGCTATATCCCACTCCATAGAGCCCCCAGTTGAGCTTTAACACCAGATAACCCAGTACAAAACTGAGGATATTCTGGATAATCCCCAAAACTGAGTCATATTCCAATTTCAAATAGGCTTGGAAAATCCATCTGATTCCGGTAGAGATATTAAAGAAGAAAGTGGCTAAGGCTAAAAGGAAGACTATCTTTATGGTCTTCTCTGGATAACCCAGGATGACTACAAACAACATCACCAGAGAAAAAGCCAGAAAAGCTAAAAAAGTTTTAAAGACTACAAGATTATTCAGATATTTATTAGTTAGGCTCTTGTCTTTAGCTACCTCTCTCACCGTGAGGAGGTTTAATCCTAAGTCGCTAATCACTGCAAACATAGCAATAAAGGATAAGGCAAAAGTAAATTTACCAAAGTCGCTGGGTCCAAGATATCTGCCAATAAAGACAAACAACAAAAGATAAAATAGTTTGCCTGAAACTGTAGAAAGGCCCAAAGCCCCTGAGTTTTTCAGGATAACCCTGGCTCTGCTTTTATCCTTTTTCTTTTCTTGTTCCTCTAATACTAAAGCCTCTTTTTCCAAGTCACTCCCGATTTTGATTGATGGATATTCTTTCAAATAAAGATTTTGTTTTACTTTTTCTCACATTGCTCTATAGACACGGATAAAGCTTTTTCCAAATTACCTTTCTTTTTAGCCAGGATTAAAATGTTTTCTAAAAATGGCTCAGGGTCAAATCCTAAAAAAGTCAAGAGTTTACTCTTCAAGAAAGGCACTCCTTTAAGCTGATCGAGGGCCAAACCAGATTGATGGTAAAATGTCTGGATGTCAATAAAGCCCTGAAGTTCAAGTTGATTCCTCACTTTCAGAAAATCGATCCCTCTTTCCTCCACTTTGGTTATATTATGAAACTCAGCTTTGGCATTGATCTCCTTTAAATCCGGCCTCATTTCCAGAAAGTTGATAGGGGCTGTTCTGGAATTATTCTCTTTGAAAAGAAACTTAAGTCTTTCTTTAACTGCTTCCGTTTTTGAGAATAGGTTATGAGCAAGCTGATATATCCCCCGGGAGAACTTTCTACTATCCGGCGAAGGTTTTTTAGTTGGATCCCAATCGGAATATATATATCCCCCATTTTTAAGGACCCGGCTGATCTGGTTAAAAACCAGAGAATAGTCATAGATGTGATGCAGCACTGAAAAAATGGAGACCACATCGAAGAGTGAAGACTTAAAGGGGAGAAATAGAATATCACCCTGAATAACCTCTAAGCCGTTTTGTCTGGCTTGTTTTAACATATTAAAAGAGATGTCAACTCCAATCGCTCTTTTAAAATACTTCTTCCCGAATTTTAAGACATTCCCGGTACCACACCCCAAGTCTAAAAATAATTCTCTTTGAGTTTTCTCGGATAAGCTTTTCACCATCTGGTCTATTCTTCTCTGGTTAAAATCGTGCTGGTGAATTGCCTGTTCTACTTCGTCTTCATAGACTTCAGCCACAGAATCATAATATGTTATGTTTGCATCCCTTACCTCACAATGCTTCTGGGTTTGATTTCCCACATAATTTCCTTGGGGCCGGGGGACCATCTTGGGGATACCCTCTTGAATGAGATAAGTCCCATTGCAAGTAGAGCAGATTAATTCACCAGAGACTATTTCGCCCCTATCTTGATTAAATATCCTTAAATCCAATGAAGCTTCTGGACAATAAGGACAAGCTAAAATCTCCAGCAGGTCATTTTTCATAAGAATTTCCCCCTTTTTTTGAAATAGAGGAAGGCTCCTCCTCTACTAAATTAGAGTTTATCTTCTCAGCTAAATTTTGTCCTCTCTGAATACAGGCGTCCATATTGAGATATTCGAACTCAGCAAATCTTCCGCAGAGAATTATTCCGAGTTTCTCTATATAGTTTTTTACAATTCCTATGTTTTTCAGATAATCTCGATCATAGATCACATAGGCATATTTTGACCTGACTACTTTTTTGAAACAGACCTTCTTCGGGTCTAATAGTCCGGATCTGGAAAGGCCATCAATGGAATGTTTTAAAAGATCTTCATCCGATAGTTTCCAGGTGGAATCGTTTTCTTTGGCAGTAATCTCTACTACTAAGGAGCTATGATCAGGTGGTGTATTATTAGAGCTGAAGATATGCGGGAAACCGATCCGGTTGAATTTCAAATCCTCATCCGGAAAATAAACTGCAGTATAAGGAGGAAGATTGTTACCTTCCAGTCCTAAAAGTATTGCTATGAGCGAATTATATTGCAGTCGAGGTAAAGCAACTTCAACCTCCTCTGGAATATCTTCTATGCTTTTCAAAAGGTCGAATATGGGGATTGTAGAAATCACAAGATCATACTTTATCTGGTCATCCCCATCCGTAATACACCATCCATTTTTTTCTTTGGATATTTTTTTAACTGCGTAATTTTTGGTTATTCTGTTCTCAACTTGCTCTTCTATGCCCTGAATTAATGCCTGGATACCTCCTTCTTTAGGATAATAGAAATTCAATTGATGGGTATAACCCTCAGTGGAAATTCCAATGGCAGATTTTATCACATCCTCTAAGGGTGGCTTGGGAACACGCCCCTCTACCCAGTGCAGGCTCATATACTCAGGCTCGGTATTCCATACTTTCTTATTGTAAGGTAAAAGATATTTCTCTGCAATTCCCCTTCCAAAGGTGTAATATAACCACTCCTTGAAGTTAGAAGGTGGAGGATAATCGTTTTTTAAATAATGATAAATACATTCGAAATTATCCTGCTCTGGCAGGTCGGAAAGCCCATTCTCAAAAGGGTATTTGACAAAACGACCCTTATAATAAATTTTATTGTTTCTTTTTCCTGGATGCCAATTCTCTCCAAGCATCTTCAACATAAAATCTACTGAACTTTGGTCTTTAGAGTAGATAATATGTGCACCGCCGTAGTCGAAAGTGAAGCCCTCCTCCTTCAAGCTTCGGCATAGGCCTCCGCACTCAGAATTTTTCTCTAAAACCTCAAATTCTCCCTTTAGCTGTGAGGCAATAGTTAAGCCGGTAAGCCCCCCTCCCAGGATTCCGATTTTCATACCCTTTTCCTTATTTTCAGAGTTAAGAGACTTTTACCTCTTCTGCTGTTCTTTTTTTCCTCTTCTGTTTAGCTCCTCCGTAGTAATGGTAATAGTAGTAGTAGTGATAAGAGCCGTATACACTTTCCACCTTTATTTTATTCAGTACTCCGCCGATAAGCCTGCCATTGACGTTCTGCAACAGGGTAGTCGCTCTGACTAACGCTTCTCTGGATGTATGTCCAGAGGAAGCAATTAATACCACTCCATCCA
>Ga0315289_10009720_pt1 | contig 13819 bp, 16 predicted proteins | sample YL17G11_40_MG_FD_203452 | JGI IMG/M metagenome (GOLD analysis project Ga0315289, IMG submission 203452) | Sediment microbial communities from Yellowstone Lake, YNP, Wyoming, USA - YL17G11_40 | ecosystem: Environmental > Aquatic > Freshwater > Lake > Sediment | place: USA: Wyoming | collected...
TGTTCAGCCCGCAGCTTCAGCGGCGGGCGCACCTGCCGGAGAGTCGCCGCGGCGGGAGATGGCGAAGGGGCGGGGAGCGCCAGCCCGCCGGGCTTTGCTGTTCAGCCCGCTGCTTTAGCGGCGGGCGTCCCTGCCGGAGAGTCGCCGCGGCGGGAGATGGCGAAGGGGCGGGGAGCGCCAGCCCGCAGGGCTTTGCTGTTCAGCCCGCTGCTTTAGCGGCGGGCGTCCCCGCCGGAGTGTCGCCGCGGCGGGAGATGGCGAAGGGGCGGGGAGCGCCAGCCCGCAGGGCTTTGCTGTTCAGCCCGCTGCTTTAGCGGCGGGCGTCCCCGCCGGAGAGTCGCCGCGGCGGGAGATGGCGAAGGGGCGGGGAGCGCCAGCCCGCAGGGCTTTGCTGTTCAGCCCGCTGCTTCAGCGGCGGGCGCTCCTGCCGGAGGGTCGCCGCGGCGGGGGATGGCGAAGGGGTGGGGAGCGCCAGCCCGCCGGGCTTTGCTGTTCAGCCCGCTGCTTTAGCGTCGGGCGTCCCCGCCGGAGGATCGCCGCGGCGGGAGATGGCGAATGGGTGGGGAGCGCCAGCCCGCAGGGCTTTGCTGTTCAGCCTGCTGCTTCAGCGGCGGGCGCTCCTGCCGGAGAGTCGCCGCGGCGGGAGATGGCGAAGGGGCGGGGAGCGCCAGCCCGCAGGGCTTTGCTGTTCAGCCCGCTGCTTCAGCGGCGGGCGCTTCTGCAGAAGGCTACGATCGCCTGACACTATCAAGCGTTCGCTCGGTCATCCCCATCCCCTGCGCCGTCTTATGCCCGGTACCGCAAAAGGTGGCATAGTCCGCCAGCAGGTTCAGCCGCCTGAGCCACTCGTCCCCGATCATTCCGGCGCGGATGACGTTATATTGCACCACGCCCACGAACCCCACCGCCTTGCGGTTCTCCCCCAGGTCCACCATCTCGGTGCGCAGGTCGTAGCGGCCCACCGCCACGTGCGCCGCCACGACGTCCAAGAGCGCCACGTTGATGCGCACCTCCGGCGGGGCAAACTCGTTCCAGCGGGCCAGCCAGGACTGGTAGACCAGCGTCGGGTCCGGCAGCGGGTAATGCATCTCGTGGGAGCGGAAACTGGTGGGGGAGAGGAAGCGCACGCCGATGCGCGTCTCGGCGCGCGCCTGGGCGGCCAGGTCGGCGTAAGCGCAGCATTGCACGTGGGGACCGCCGGGGGGGAGCGTCAGCGGGCGGTCCATTAACTCGACTGTGGGGGTGAGCGAGATGCCCCGCGAGAGCGCCGGCCAGAGGTCGTCGTCGAGCAGGCTCAGGCGGAGCGTGGGCTGGCCGTCCACGCGGTGGAGGGGGGAGACGGTGAACGGGCGCGGGCCGTCGTCGTCGTGCGTCTGGACGGCCAGCGAATAGTCGCCCAGCGCGAGCCACTGGTAGAACAGCGCGTGGAGCGCGCGGCCGGGGTAGGGGGGGAGGGCGCGGGCTTCGGCGGGGGGGAGGGGGAAGGTTAGGGTGTAGGGCATTGGTCTAATCTCCGGCGAAAGCTGCTTCGAGAACCGCGTAGTCTATGTCCACTGTTTTCCACCTGCCAGCCTAAGGAGTTTGGCAAAGACCATCACATCTTTATGGTATTTTCATCCATAGTTCAAGTACCTTGAGAACAAATGTCCCGACATTCACACCCAAACCTGTCAATGCGACCAACACAGTAAAGGCATCCTTGTTCTCGGCCAGCCATTTGAAAGGGCCTAGATCGTCCTTCTTCCCTGCTTTGTCAATCGCGCGTTGGGCGTAGTTATCGGCGATGCTATCGCGCATCAAGCCAAGCAGTTGCTCACGGCTATCATCATCTAGCGCACCAGCCGTGTACAGGATGGACAGCGCACGCCGCCAGATCTGCTCTTGTTGGACTTTATCAACGGTGGGGACCTTGATTACCCGATCAGGTGCATCCTCAGAAATCCACTCCACCTGGTCGCGCCACTGCTCGATGAGGCTCAGTAACTCGCGAGCACTGGCCAGCGAGAGACCTGCGGGTACGTAGTGAACCAGGGCGTCCAACATGGCCGGCGTCTCTCCCACCAGTCGGCCAGCCGACCAGTCGCCGGGCAATCTGTCGCTCACCCGATACTTCCGAATCTCGTCTGCCAATCCTGAAAGATCGGCAAAGGGGAGGGATACCAACTCACACAGTCCTGCCTCAACCGTCGGATTGACGTAGCGGTTCTTCGGGTCAGGGGTAGCCCTGGCGATCCCCTCCCGCTCGATCTCTTCGTCCACCCACAGGTGGTACAGGTGATCGGCCCGGTAGAGTTGCGCGGCCAGGGCGGCCAGGGCCCCCATCCCGCTGCGCCCGCCGGTGACGGCCACGTGAACCGTCCGTCCGGCTTGGCGCGCCCGGTCAATGTACAGCCCCATCCGCGCGGCAAAAGGTCCGCTGGCATCCCGCTCATGCCCTCGCAAGTCTTGGGCGTCAATGTAGCAGGGCTTGTAATCCACTCCACCTACCTGGCGAAACAGCGACTCCAGCGTGGCAGCGGCGTTGCGCACGTGAGAGTGGGCCGTACCCACAGTGATCACCTGGTTGACCTTTATCTCTTGTTCCTCCAGCGCGAAGTAGACCCCGCTGACAGCACCGGCCGCGAATCCCAGCGGTGAAATAAGGACGTGTTCGGTCATTGTCCGCTGCCTCCTTGCTTTTCGACAGGGACAACGTCCACCAGTCGGGTCCGTACGACCATACCACCCCGTCCATAATCCTGACCCGCCAACGCCACGCGATCCGGCAGCGAGTCGCCATCTTCAGGTACATAGGGATACGCCAAGTGGCGCGGCACGCGCGCCTCCGACCAGGTGGAGCGCTCTCGGAGAGATTTCTTATCCAACGTTCCGTGCAATAGGATCCAATGCTCGCTCCCGATAGCACTCAAACGCTCATCTGAAGGTGTTTGCCAGGTCACGCCGGCCGGGAAAACGCCTTCTTCCAGCAACGCCCACAGGCGATACGTTTGCCCTTCGCACTGCCAATCCACCTCCAAATCCGGGCCAAAGGCCCTCCCCTCGGTCCAATGGTCCAAAGGCACACCGGGCCGATCACCATTCAGGGGTGCACCCAATGGCCGTCCGTCGAGCAGATCGCGCAGCCAGCCCAATCCGGTGTCCTCCATTCGAGAGGCGTAAGCCCACCGCAGGCGGGCATCGGCCAGCACAGTTCTCAGGTTATCAAGCGTCGCCTTCTCGGCCACATAGACGGTTAATTTTCTCACTTCCTGCTCAGGCATCGTCGCTTCCTTTCAAACCCGCTTCTTGCAGAAAAGTCCGCCACCACTCTGCAGCCCGGGCTGGCCCTTCCTCTGCCAATATGCCCGCAGGTCGGGTCGGATCCTCAGGGAAAAGGCTCGCCAGGAGGTTCTCCTGTGTCAACCACTGACTCCTTTGCCAGTCCACCTTCAACTCACACCAACCGAGTCCACGCGAGCGAGCCCCCCCTAATGGTATCTGTCCCTGCTGGAAAGCCAGCAGCCCCAACCAGGCCAGTCCCAACTCGGCGTCGCTACCGTTATCTACGATGACCTCGAAGGCAAAAGATGTGCCAACAGGCACGACTTCGTAGGCGAACTTGCGCTTTGGGGCAGCAGTGTGCTTGTCGCGGGCGATGGCCACCCCGTCACGCACCTGTGGCTGGGCCAAATCGGTCCATCCCGGACTAAGCAACAAGTCCTTGGCCAATACTTTGCCGGCCAGCCACGGCGCGCCAAAAACGCGACAGGTATAGCAACTCAGGACGCGCAGCGCCTCATCCAACGGCCGGTTGGCCACCTGTCCAGCCCGCCGACCGAACGCCTTGTCTTCGTGGGTATGCCATTGGCCAGGAGGTGTGACTTTGAGCCAGGCCACTTCGGCCTGGTATATGCACGTATCCGGTTCGTTGGATGGACGTTCACCCAGGCGCGGCACGGAGAGGCAGGCCAGGTTAGTAATGCCTGTCTCAGTTTGCAACCCACGCAACAATGACTCGGTGGTGGCGCGCCAGGCTCCCTTGAAACTGGTGCCGGGGATGTAGGGATGGCCATTGGTCGTCTTGATCACAGGCAGTTCGGATGTTTCGAGCCAGGGATCTCGTCCAGCACCGACGCGCAGCCCGGTGCGTAATGTCAGCGTGCCTCGCAGAATCAACCGCCGATGAAAAACCCGCATATCAGGTGATTGATCGTTTCTCTCACTCTTCATCTGTTTCATCCTTCTTCAGTGCCACGAACTTGCGGTACAGGTAGGCGACGTAACGCTGCACCAGTGCCAGCCATACCGTCGGTAGTCGTTCCTCATACTGTCCAGGGTAAATCTCTCTGGCCAATGTTTGGGCGTCGGTTCTCAAGTCCGCGATGTCGGCTAGCAGGGCGTCAAACAACCCAGACTTACCCCAGGCAAGCACACGCGCGCGCTGGTAGCGTAACCAGTTGCAGACGTGTTCGACGCCGTTGCCGGTCTGTACCTGGCGAAGCAAGGCTTTGATCTGGCCAGATTTTAGATCGCTTTCTGCCTTTGCCGCGTTTTCGGCGGCTTTCACGGCCATCTCCAGCAATTCGGTATCTCTTTCTTCAACTCTATAACGTAGCTTTAGATCAAGTTCAGTCATCTATGGCCTCCAACCCGCATAGTGAAACGGCGCGCAGACGGTGACCTGGCCATAGCCCCCTTCTCTCTCAGCGCCCAGGCCGGTCTGTTCCAGAGCCTCCAGGCGGTCAATCAAGGTCTGCCGCTCCATCTTTTCTGCAGGCGCGTAGAACAGGTAAACGGCTCCCGGCTCGACGGCCTGCCGGGTAAGGCGAGGCAGTCCCGCCGCCGCGTCCCAGCCGCCGACGATGGTCGTTCGCGCCCAGGCCCGCAAAGGCCAGGCGTCGGCCAGTTTGAAAGGTCTTAGATCGGGCCACAGGGCCGGTGCGCCGTCAGGTGTGGCGAATATAGCTGACGCACATAGGGTCAGGCTAAAAAAATGCCCTGGAAAACGCTCTGGGATGCGGCCGTCTTGGGCATGATAAGGATTCAGCGCCCTGCGCACCTGGCGGTTCAACTCCTCGAGACGATCACCCATATCGGGCAGAGGCGGCGCCTGGTCGGTACTGATCTCGACGCGCCCCAGGCCCCGCGAACGTCCACGCCCGATGTAGAGGGTATGGGCCTGACCGCTCAAGTCGAGCACTGTGGTCAGGTCGGTGGCATAAGTGTCGTCGTAGGCCAGGCGCGCCCGAAACAGGCTGTTGGATCCGGCCTCGACAGTCTCCAGCGTAAACAGCAATGCGTCCTCAGCCACTCCGCGTGCCCGGTTGATACCGACGTGAGTTGCCCTTGAGACAGTCGGTTGGGGAGCATAATCCGGTTTTATACTATCGAGCAGGTAGTAACCGGTAGCCGGCCGGACGCTTCCTTTTCCCGATTCCTGGCAGTCGGGATGTGGGCACCTGGAAATATAGTGCGCTGGCAGATTTGCCCATCCATCGCCCAGGTCAAGCAACAGAGCAGTACGGCATGGAAAGCGCGGGTCGCTGATCAGATCGTAGACAGACTGCTCGACGAGTGTATCGAAAACACCGTGTCCGTCAGGATTGGCCTTTGAGTCGCGATAACCGGGGTGATCCTTGCAGGTACGGGCAGTAGCCGGGAAGGGGAAACCCCAGCCACGCGGCGCAGGGTAGGCATGGCCGAAGTGAGGGGGGTGTTCTGCGCCAAAGACTCGCCAGAAAGCACACGACTCTCGATCAGGACAACCCGCGTGATCACGAATGTGATCAGGATGGATACAACTGGCCTCCAGCAACTGTGCTCCGATAGCCCCTCGCAGAACCGTGCCGGGGATATAGTCGGCGGTCTGTTCGTAATTGCTGACGCCGCTCTCATCCCCGATTAAGAGTGGAGACTGCAGGTGTACGATCAGCAGACAGGTCTGTTGACTCATCCGGTGACCTCCTCTGTTAACGCAGCGCGCAGTGTGGCTTCGTCCCAAGCGGTATCATCGGCCTTGACCACGACGCTGCTCGTCACCCAGCCCAGACCGCCGCTCTTGCCCCGGCCCAGGGCCGGCATCATTCGCAGTCCGGCGATAACCAGTGCCACCTGCGCCACGGTCAGGTCGCCACTCAGAGTGCCGCTGAACTCCAACGGCGTGCCCGGCTCGAACAATTCGGTAGTGTAGAGCAGATTTTCCTCGGCCACGCCGCGTCGCCGCGACAAGGCCACACCATAACGGTGACTTGTACGTGGAGGTTGATGCGTCTGGCGTTGCCGATCTTCCAGCAGAATCACCAATTCTCCAGGGCCACTCAAAGTCAGCCGGGCAAAACGCAACCGGCCAGGAATCCACGGCGCGCCAAAGATGTGACACACCGGGCAAACGTAACCGCTCTCGTCGGGGCACATATTCTGATGTGTGACACACACGCGCCGTCCCAACCCGGCCGCTACCTGCTCCACGGCGTGGCGCAGCCGACCCTTGAGTGCCGAGGCTGGCACGTAGGGCCAGCCGTCGGCGTCCTTGATCATAGCCCGGTCGGCCAGTGTGCCGTGCTGGGCGCCGGAACCGACGTTGAGCGGCGTCTGGAAGGTGAGCGTCAAATCAATCGTGACCATCGCTCTGCTCCTTTATGTGCGGGGCACAAACTCGTACATCTCGGCGATGTCCCACAGTGCCGTCTGATGGCTGTAACGGTCATCGCACAACTTCTGCCAGGGGGTAGGGTCAATCTCACGGGTATCCTGTACAACAGCCAGAGCGTCGTCCAGGCGGTTGAAGTGCCCCTCCTTGTCCCGCACCCGCTGATACTCATAGAACAGGGAGGACTGGTGACGGCCCAACAGCAATGCTTCCGCCAGTTGGTGCATCTGGCTGGTAGGAAAGTCGTATTCCCGTAACTCCTGCAACGCTAACCAAAGGGCACTCAGGACGTCGGCCGGATAGGGACGGCCCAGCAGGCGCAACGACTTTTCACCGGCCGGCAGAGTGTAGGGATAATTCTGACGCAGTTTCGAGACCTTGCGGTCGAGCATATCGGCCGACTTGAAGATATGAAAGTCAATGTAGCCAACATCAGCCTTGGCTTCCCCATGGGCGCATTTAGCCTCGCGGGCCAGGTCTTTGGCCAGGTCACGCAGCACGCGCACCGGGTTGTGGTCGTCGGCGATGACCACGCCGCCGGAGAGAGTGCACGGCTTCTTGTCATTCGGGCGACGAGGCGCGTTCTGACTGAAAGTATTCGAGATAGCGGCAGCGATAGGCAGCGCCACATCGCCGGGCACGATGAGCCATACGTCATCGCCGCCGATAGTGATGATCTCGAAGGGGTGAATGACAACCGGCTTGCCAACCAGGTGGGCTTGGCCAACTTCACGCCGCGCCTCACTGCCCGTGACTTCAGTGGGAGATAGATAGTGGTGCAGCGCCTCCATTACAGCATTTTCCACAGCGGCAGCGATGCGCACACTGAAATCCCGGTATTCCAGTGGCTGCCGAAACGTGAACATCAAATCGCCCAGCCTGTCTCCATCCAGGTGTATGAAGCCTACGTAACCTTTTCGCCTCTGGCTGGCTTGACCAATTTCCGACAAATCCTGCGGGCGCTCTGCCCTCACGTTATAGCACTTCTGGTACTTGTCAAACCACAATGAGCGATCAAGCCTCTTGCGCTCACACACCGGACAGATAAGCCGTCCACCGCCAGGAGCGTCAGAGAACAGGGTTTTGTGGGCCGGTCGGACGTGGCATGACTGACACCGTGCAGCATGAGGCAGCGCCTCATAGAAAGGAGAGAATGGTTTACCTTCCTTGCGCCGGGAGAGCCAATTACTGGCCCATCGAACCAGCCCGCCGAAGCCTCCATCAGGATAGCCGTTGATGACCATTGCCGGCGTGACAGGCCGCCGGTCGGCAGTAATGGTCGCAGCGCCAGTTACCCCTGGATACTCTGCTTCAATCGCATGAGCCAACGCCTCTGCACCTTCCGCCGGAACCAGTGCCAGCAATCCCCCACCGCCGGTGTAGACAATTTCACCTGGCGGATCACTGTCCACGAACGTTCCGGCAAGCCCGTGGTCTCGAAAGAGGGTAGGAATGCGGTTCAGGTTCAGGTCATCCAGCAGCCAACTGCCTCCCCGCACCTCCGGCAGCTTCGCCGACTCGAAAACGTAATCCTGAGTGCGGTCGGTGTCAGCGGCCAGGAGGGCCAACCCGCCCAACGCTTCTACGTCGGCCGTGGGTTCCTGGCCTTCGAGAAGCGGTTCGAGCACGTGTGCACGCCACTGTTCAATGTCCATAGGAACTCCCTTCATTCGGGCTGTACATCCTGGGCCTGGGGACGGCCCTTGGGGCCGGTTCCCAGCACGAAACTGACACGTTGGTGCTCCTGCAAGCCCTGTTGCCCCGGTGTCTGCGAAATGTGCACAAAGACATCCTCCCCGCCACCATCAGGTGTGATGAAGCCAAAGCGTTTGTTGGTATCGAACCGTTTGACCGTGCCGGTGGGCCGAGCGCCTGCCGCAGCCGGGCGGGGCACTCGCTGTTGGCGGGCACCTCTGGGCGGTGTAGCAGCCCGCCCCAATTGGCCTTCTACAGCGTAGTAGCGCATCAGGCGCGCCGCCCAGCCGATGACCTCGGCCATTGCCTGTGGATCACCTTTGTAAGGCATGAGGTGCTGGCGGCAGGCATCACGGATGGCACGGTAATAGTCCAGTGTGCGCCCGCTGCGGACGACGGCCTGTCCCTCGGCGATGATGGTGTCCAGGTACTCGAAGAAGAGCGCGCCGTCGAGCTTGTCGCGTGCCAGGTCGCGCAGGAAACCCACACATTTGGACAGTTCGTTGACGTCAACATTCTGAGCATTTAAACCTGTGGCGATGTTATCGGCTGATCTCAAATCATTATTCTCTGAAATCTTCATAAGCACCAATCCTCACTTCCGTCAGTTCTGATCGACAAAAGCTTGAATCTTTTGAACAGGATACACTACTGGATCTATCAAGGGTTCTTGTTGCCCAGAAACAACATTGGGAGCAAGTAGAGCTAATTGCTGAAACGGCATAAAGACTATGCCCGACGTCACATACATCCACTCCCATTCTTGCGACATTTCTATCTCATCTTGTCCTGATCTTTCTGCGAACCAGACAATTCGGTTTCCATAATCATCTGTGCCACTTCCCATGATCGTTACAATTCGTGGCGCTACTCTTGCTTCCCTAAGTTGTTGAATGATTTTCTTAGCTTGGTAAAGCGACTCACGGACTCGATCCAGGGCATTGGGTTCGGTAATAAGCTGTTCAACTGGTTTGTGTGCAAATTTGTTCCGGTGAAGGCTGATGATTTGCTGATACTGAGAAGTATCAACAGCGCAAAATGGGCTTACACGTCCAAAGTCCCGCCAGCAACCATCGCGCACCTGTCTTGCTAGTTGCATCTTTTGGTTTTGCAACCGTTTGTTTTCTTCTTCAAGCTGCCTTCGACGGTTCATCCTTTCCTATGTGTTCTCAATCCTTTTGAGTTCTTCGCCGGCCCTGCTATGACGAGATTTCGCTTCTGCCTCCAACTCACCCTTTTCAAAGAAGGTTTCGACTTCTCGAAAGGCCCGAACGATGTCCCCTGCTGATCCCTTGCGAAGCCCTTTCCTAATTGAATTTAGCAGCTTGTCAGGCAAGAAGCTCACAAAGTGGAGGACGAAGTATCCCAAGGATAGCTTTAGAACTCCTTCGACCAAAGCCCAGGCATTTATGGTCCCGCCCTGTAATTGCAGAACATCTAGCCTTTGAACATCGATAGATCTCATAAATGATCGCTCAATGGTATCTATGCGATCTATCGCTTCAGAAGGACTTAGCAAATCAGATGAAATAGCTGCAGGGGCAGGAATCTCGAAAAGCTCCAAAGTACTCTGCACAACTTCTTCAATACGGCTTATTCGAGGATCGAACCGACTTTCGCCCGCCTTACCTTGGTAGAGGCGGATTAAGGGACGCAGATAACAGCACCGAAGCATAGCTCTATATGGCCCCATCGTTAAAAACAAAAAACGTATTGCCGTCTCAATCGTACCTATATCGTAGTCTGCATCACGAGACGGCAACTGCTCGATGAAACTCGCAAGATATGCGCGAGGACGGCTCTGGGCTGGCAAAGATTCAAGGCGGTTCACCAAATCCCTAGGGCTATGATATTCAACAATTTTGGCAATTAAATCTTCTACGGTCATCAGCCACCCAAAAAGATAACTGCCAATGCATCTCCTAGTTAGTAATTACCACTTGGGCACTCACGTCTTATGTTGTACTGCCACAGACTTGCTAATTCTTGAAGCTGATCCGGCAAAATCAGCACTTGGGCATCCTGGAGGTATCGGTCTGGGTGAGTCGCGATACGGGCAATATCATAGCTGACGTAAAGATCTTGTGTGCTGCCCCAAACTTGCAAATCATCCAGCCGAACCATTGTAGAGCCATAGCATGCCGGTTTGCCACCGCCTAGTTTGAGTACCAGCGACGGTTTACCTAGTCCCAACGCTGTAAATAACACGCCTAGCTCACCCAGTGCCAGGTTCTCAAAGCGGACGGTGAACCCCAACTGCGATTCCGGCATGAGTACCTCGACCGGCGTAGTGGCCTGGGTAACTGGTCTGCCGTGCTGATAGAACTTACGTCCCTTGACCTCACTTCCACCGAAATAGGCGCGGGTACGTCCCCGGGGCGCATACAACGCCGGCATACGTGCAACACCTAATGTGCCTTCACGCAGCATCGCATCGTCAAAACGTATATGACCCTCGAACCCCAACGCGCCAAACATCCGGCAAGCCAGGCAAAGGTTCTCTTTATCACGGCAAGCAGCCGCGCCTGCCGGCAGTTGGTCGGCGCGGGCCTGGCTGATGCGAACGCACGAGTGTGTGATTGCCTCGACTACGCTGCGCACTACACCCTTGAGTGTCGAAGCAGGGATGCAGGGCTGACCATTGACGCGGGTCAGTTCCTTGACCAGAGGCGGCTCCTTCCTGCGTCTCATCTTGAGCCGCCCCGAAGAGACGTGCAAAGGCGTCGCCACAATCAGTGTCGCCTCCAGCCGACCGCTGACAGTACCAGGCTGATAACGTTCGTGGCCGGCCGGGCGTTGCCTGTCTTTGCTGCCGAGAGGCTCTATTTCAACGAAACCATAGGGCTTGGGCGCGGACGGCCCGTAATCACGTGGACTCATCCTGCACCTCCTTCTAGCCGGATAGCCACTCTCCAGGCAGGGATACAGGACTTCCACACAGCCTCGACCTGCTCCGGCGGGACCTTGAGTTCCCATTCACCCCACTCGTTGTCCTTCATCTCCAGGCTACCAGGCAACTCCGCGCTCACGTCCTGCCCCATCGCGGCGTAGCCAAAAGCGGCTCCGTTTCCGGCCACATAGCCATACTTCTCGGCCTCTTCCTTGCCCAACAGCAGTGCCACACCGGCCAGCTTGTGATCGTCTTCAGGCTGGCGCGTGTAGCGCACCGTCAACGTACCCCATTCCAGCGTCACGTGGCCCAGCCCCCGGCTCTTGCCAAAACCAACCCCCACCCGCCCCAGTTTAAGATCGCGCAAGGCCAGTGCCAGCAGCCCCAGTTGGGCAATGGTGAAGTTGCGAATGGCGATCGTGGTCTGGAACTTACCCTGGGTGACCACCTCCATCTGGAACGGCCCAACGGCCACGGAACCGAAGACGCGGTCAATCGCCACGCCGTTGCGCTCCTCGGTACGGACTTCGCTGATAGGATAGGCATCTTTGGTGCGTACCCGTCCGGCCAGCACAGTGTTGCCAAACATCTGGCAGACGAAACAGGAGTGACTGTGGACATACGTACCCTCGTGCTTTTGCTCCAGCTTGCGTTGCTTTACGCATGACTGGTCCTTAGCCACCGGATTGCAACAACTTCCCTCTTTGCCCACCGTGCGCACAATCCGTTCGCAATGGCTACGGATGACTCCCTTGAGGCTGGGGCCGGGCAGGTAAACCACGCGCTGCCCATCCTTCCAGGTGCGCACGAATTCCATGTCGGGCCGGGTGGGATCAGCGCCAGTTTCACCAGCCTTCACCAGGATCGGCCCCTGGGGCACGATGGTGAGATCGAGTACCGCTTCGTTCAACAGTCGCTTATGCATCTCGCGCTCCCCTCCTTCTTAGCTCGGCCAGGAAGATCTCTCTCCACAATCCTGCCTTCTCATCGTCAATTTCCTCGCCAACCTCCGCCCCACCGAGCAGGTCCATCAGACCCCTGGCCCCCTCGATCAGGCGCGCCCGCCGGTTCTCCTTCTCCAACCTGACCCAACCCAGGCCCCGGCTGGTGAAGCCGCCCAGCGCTATATCGCTGCGTTCCAGTGCCCGCAGCGCCAGCCATAGCAGCCACAGTTGCCAGGGTACCAGGTTTTCGGCCACGATGTACAGTTCAAAGCGGGTGCCGGCCGGGACCACCTCGTAATCGTACAACCCTTTGTCGGCCGCTGTGCCCTTGTCCCGGTCAATCGTCACCCCGTCACGCACCTGGAACTGTCCGAACCACTCGCGCTCTACCACAGGCAGGTCGCGCACCCGCACAGGCGAAGCCAGCCATGGAGAGCCAAAGGTCTGGCACACCAGGCAGGAGGTGTCGGCCACAGCCTGAGCCAGGCTTGTATCGTTATCCTTGTATTCTTCCCTGAGCGCGCGCATCCCTTTGTTGTCGAGACACAGGCCTGCCTCATTGCCGGTGGGATCGCAAGCGAAACGGCGCAGGTCAGCGCCGGGTGGCGCCATGCCGCGCACCAGGGCTTCCAGGTGGCTGCGCCACGCCCCCTTGAGGCTGCTGCCGGGGATAAAGGGCCGATTGAAAGCATCGCGAATCACCGGCAATTCAGTACCTGTCACATCCGCAGCGCGCCCGGTGCCGATGCGCAACGCACTATCTGCCACCAGGTATCCCTCGATCGTCAGGCGACTCTGGAATGTATCGAACATACTACGCCTCCTCTTCTGTCCGGCGCAGGTCGTTCCATTGTCTGGTCTCGGCGCCGTAGTAGTAGGCCCGATGGAGGTAACCCAGATAATAACGCACTAATTCATAGCGCACCTCGTCGGCCATCTCTGGTAGCACCTGGCCTACCTTTGGTCGCAGACGTTCCAGCACTGCTCCGGCCTGGCGCGCAATCAACCCCTCGGATGATTCAATCTGCTCAATGACATGCACGCCAAAACCATTCCGCCGCCAGGCAGGGCCGGTCTGGCTGCGGCCCAGTTGGTAGCGGATGAAGTTGGTCACTACGGCCAGGCTACGGCTCTCCTCCGCCACGTTCAGCACGTTGCGGATCTGATTCTTCTCCATACCGCTGCCTTCAAGCAATGCAGCATCAGCATTGGCAGCCCGCACGATGATGTCCATTTGCCGCCGTACTGCTTCCTGCAGTGCCAGTTCGTAGATTATCGTCTGCCCATTCATCATGTTCTCCCTCCGGCTCATGAGTCAGATCCCGGCCCCCGCAATTGCGAGGAATGTAAATCGAGTAAACAAACAGAGCCGGGCGGCAGCAAATACTGCCGGCACCGGCTCTGAGACATCCGTATGGCGACTTTCGGACTACATTCAGGCATTTGATGGGCACTTCCGCCTGTATGCCAGGCGACTTTCCTTGGCAAAACCGATACGCGAGTGCCTTTGTGGAGTGCGACGCAAAAAGATATGGCTAGCGTAACGGTTGCGCAACCAGGGACAAGATGTTCCCTGGGGCACAAAACTGAACTTTGACAAGACAAACTCTCCAAGTGCTGGTATAACAATCAGAAACCACTCATAGCATAGGAGAGTTACAA